>Ga0209992_10001248_pt1 | contig 27952 bp, 29 predicted proteins | sample 2SBtaG_2_FD_182564 | JGI IMG/M metagenome (GOLD analysis project Ga0209992, IMG submission 182564) | Deep subsurface microbial communities from Kolumbo volcano to uncover new lineages of life (NeLLi) - 2SBTROV12_ACTIVE470 metaG (SPAdes)... | ecosystem: Environmental > Aquatic > Marine >... | reverse complement strand
AAGAAAGATACAGAATCCTGGTGAGTTAGATCAGACGATCAAGGCTATGCAAGATTCTGGCTACATAAAGTTGGAGGGAAATCTAATTTTTCCAAAAAAGTAATTGCGTGCCAAACTAAATAATGTTATACTGCGAAGTTCGTGTGTTAACAGAGAGGAATTATGAAATTAAATATTGATATAACTAAAGATAATATGTTACCCAAGAATGCTGTGGATATCTTGCGTGACAGGTACATGTTGCCAGAAGAAATAAGTCCACAAGAATCATTTGCTAGAGCTTGTATGGCTTTCGCAGACAACAAGGCACACGCTGAGAGACTATATAAATATGTATCTAATCTTTGGTTTATGTTTGCCTCACCCTTGCTATCTAATGGTGGCACAGACAGAGGCTTACCTATATCATGTTTTTTAAACTACGTACCAGATAGCAGGACTGGACTGGCTGATCACTATACAGAGAACATCTGGTTATCTAGTATGGGGGGTGGAATAGGTGGTTATTGGGGCCATATTCGCTCACAGGGACAGTCAACTAGTAAAGGTAATAAAACCACAGGGGTTATTCCTTTTATGCACGTAGTGGACTCACAAATGGTAGCATTCAACCAGGGGTCTACGAGACGTGGATCGTACGCTAGTTATATGGACATCTCTCACCCAGAGATCATAGAGTTTATGGAGATGAGAAAGCCTAGTGGTGGTGACGTTAACAGAAAGAATCTAAACCTACACCATGGTGTAGTCATATCAGATAAGTTTATGAAGTCAGTAGAAGGGGACTTGGATTGGGATCTAGTAGATCCGAACAGCAAAGACGTAGTCAAGACTGTAAAAGCTAGAACCCTGTGGATAAAGTTATTAGAGACAAGAGTAGCAACTGGAGAACCATACATTATGTTTGGTGACACGGTACAAAAAGGGTTGCCAAAAGAATTAAGAGCAAAAGGTTTAAAGGTACATCAATCTAATTTATGTAGTGAGATTACATTACCTACAGCAGAAGACAGAACAGCAGTGTGTTGTTTGTCTAGTTTGAATTTAGAATACTTTGACGAGTGGTCACAAGATGAAATGTTTATAGAAGATATTGTTAGAATGTTAGATAATACTTTAGATTCATTTATCAAATCTGCCCCCTCTACTATGTGGAGAGCAGTTAAGAGTGCTCAATCAGAGAGATCTATTGGACTAGGCACGATGGGTTTCCATTCTTATTTACAAAAGATTGGCATAGCTTTACAAAGTCCTATGTCTATGGGGCCTAATTTAAAAATATTTAAACACATAAAAAAGAAATGTGATAATGCCAACTACCTTCTTGGAAAAGAAAAAGGTGAAGCACCAGATATGAAAGGCACTGGTAAAAGATTTTCACACATGACAGCCATTGCACCAAATGCAAGTAGCTCCGTTATATGTGGCAACACATCACCAAGTATAGAACCTTTGCGTGCAAATGCATTCTCTCAAAAAACTTTGAGTGGTTCTTTCTTGTTAAAAAATAAATATCTAGAACAACTATTAGAAAAGAAAGGGATGAATACAAAAGATGTTTGGTCAAGTATTATTACTTCTGGAGGAAGTGTTCAGCATTTGGACTTCCTCAATGCACACGAAAAGAACGTGTACAAAACCGCAATCGAAATCGACCAAGCTTGGTTGGTTGACCTCGCGGCCGAAAGACAAAAGTACATCTGTCAAGCGCAATCATTAAATTTATTTTTTGCACCAGACGCAGATGTTAGAAGATTAAATAATGTTCACAAGAGAGCGTGGACAAAAGGATTAAAGACTTTGTATTACTTACGAAGTGAAGCTATCAAGAGAGCAGAGAATGTATCTTTAAAAGTAGAGAGACAAGTCCGAGCAGATAGCAATGAAGATGAATGTGTAGCGTGTCAAGCATAAGGAGGAAACATGTCAGTATTTGAAGCACGAGATTATTACAAACCATTTAAATATCCATGGGCTTTTGAAGCTTATGATATGCAACAGAAAATGCATTGGCTTCCTAGTGAAGTACCGTTACATGAAGACGTAAACGATTGGAACAATCGTATGGATAATGCAGAAAAAAATTTAGTTAAACAAATATTAACCTTCTTTACACAAGGAGATGTTGATATTGCACAAGCTTATATGGATGTCTACATGCCTATGTTTAAACAACCAGAGATAAGAATGATGTTGTCTGCTATCGCAACTAGTGAAGCAAACCACGCACACTCTTATTCTTTGTTGAATGACACAATAGGTATGGATGACAAAGAGTATCAAGCATTTCAAGAATATGCGGCCATGAACGACAAGCATGAATATCTCTGGCAAAATAAGGGGGGCACAAGGGATGAACAACTTGTTCGAGACATGGCTGTATTCTCAGCATTTGGCGAAGGCTTGCAACTGTTTGCAAGTTTCGTCATGTTGCTGAACTTCCAACGTCATGGTAAGATGAAAGGCATGGGGCAAATTGTTGCATGGTCTATTCGTGATGAGTCACATCATGTAGAAAGTATGATTAAATTATTTCACTGTCTACTAGATGAGAAGCCACACGTTTGGAATGACAATTTTAAAAAGAGTTTATATGAAATATGCAGAGACATGGTAAATCTTGAAGATAGATTTATAGATCTAGCTTTTGAGTTAGGCCCTGTTGAAGGACTCGAACCTCACGAAGTTAAGCAATACATACGACACATAGCTGACCGCAGACTGCTGCAACTAGGATTAAAACCTAACTTTGGTGTTAAAGATAATCCTTTAGAATGGGTAGACTGGGTAGTAAATGGAGTAGAACATGCAAACTTTTTTGAGAACAGGTCAACAGAGTACGCAAAAGGTACACTTAAGGGTAGTTGGGCAGATGCTTTTTAGCTTGACACAAAATCTAAAGTGTGCTATTATTACAGAATAAGGGGGGCAGAAAGGCAAGCTGATTTAGGTTGGTTTGCCTTTAGCTTTTTTAGGAGAAGTGTGTGAAAAAATTTGAAGGTATAAGTAAAGATAAGTTTATTGGTGGTTGGTATATACCACATGATATCTGTGACAAGTTAATAGAATGGTATCACGACAATAAACAGAATCAAGTCGAAGGTGTGGTTTATAATCAACACTTTGAAAAAGGTTTTGCTATTGATCCTAGTTATAAAGAGTCAACTGAAATAGGTATCTCACAAAACAACGGAGACTATCCGATCAATCAATACAGGGTATGGCAACAAAGAGTTTTAACAGCATACCTCAGAGAGTATCCCGATTGTAATGAAATGCTAGATCCTTTTAATATAAACGAAACGTTTAATCTACAATACTATGCCCCGACCCAAGGTTTCAAAAGATTACATGCCGAAAGAACTGGTGTTAAAATGTCTAAAAGAATTTTAGTATTCATGACATATCTTAATGACGTGCCAGGCGGAGGTACAAAGTTTCCCAGCCAATCATTTACAGCACCTGCAGAAAAAGGTTTAACATTGATATGGCCTGCGGAATGGACACATGCCCATGCGGGGCAGATTAGTCAAACTAACGAGAAGTATATTATAACAGGATGGTATTCATTTAATGATTGATTTTACACAAGACGAATTAAAAAAGTATATCAAGGAGTATCAAAAGCGTAGTAAAGAAGCATACTCTAGATCTCGCTCGATGCGTGTTGACCCAAAAGAAAAAGCAAAATATCACAGAGAATATTTAGATTGTCAAGCTATGATACGTAACATAAATTACAAGATGACAAAAGATACATGGTTGTATAATGACTTACCCAACGGTCATTTTGTAAAACACTTTAGAGTTCTAGCTTCTGGTGATCCAAACAGGGTAGGTAAATTAGTAGACGGATTTGGAAGGGAGTATGATGTACCAAGAAAAAGAAACTAAATATGACGGGTATGCTAAAAAATTATTCTATGATTTTAGAAGAGGTAAGAAAGGCAAGGTGCCTATATGGGAAAGACTAGATTTTAAAGACAGAGATGAGTGGCGTGGAATAGCACAAACTTTAAAAAGAGAACGAAAAGAACTTAGAAAACAGGAGATAGAACATGGACACAAATTTACAAAAAGCAGTCAACGCTTTAGTGTTAGCCAAAGGAAATAAGTCCGAAGCAGCTAGACGTTTGGGTATTCCTAGACCCACTCTTTGTGATAGAGTAGCCAAAGCCAAGAGACAGAACATAACACCAACTGTTAAGTCTCCTGACTTAGAGGTAGCTTTAGCAGAGCAGAAGATGACACATGACATACAGATACGAGATCTTAAAAGTCAATTAGAAGAAGCAACATTGCAAAATGTTACAGCTAGTTACATACGTAAACACGTATTTAAATTAGGGGAGTATGATCCCAGCCCACCCAAGTGGACAATCAAATCAACACCATCTAAAAATACACCAGGCGTACCTACATTATTCTTATCTGACTTTCACTATGGTGAAGTAGTTAAGAAAGATGCTGTTAATAATCTAAACAACTTTAATAAAAAGATATCACAAGATAGATTAAAAAGCACTGTGGAAAATGCAATAGACTTATGCCATAATCACATGGTTAATCCTAAATACCCTGGCATAGTATTAGCTTTGGGTGGTGATATGATGTCTGGTAATATACATGATGAGTTAACAGAATCAAATGATGGCACAACAATAGACCATGTGTTAGAATTATTTGATCAGATGATCTGGACAATTAGCACATTAGCTGATAAGTTTGGTAAGGTATTTGTACCTACGTGTTATGGTAATCACTCTCGTGCTTATCAACAATATAGAAATAAAGAAGCGGCACATTTAAGTTTTGATTGGATGCTGTATAATTTATTGGAGAAACATTTTAAATCTGTTAACGATAACAGAATTAAATTTCAGATACCAACTGGATTCGATACGTATTATAAAGTATACGACACTACATATCTACTAACACACGGCGATAGGCTTGGTGTGCGAGGAGGTACAGGTATTGTTGGAATGCTTGGGCCTATTGCGAGGGGAGTTCAGAAGGTTAGATCAGAATATACAAACCTTGGTAAGTCCATTGACTATGTTATCATGGGGCACTTCCATCAGTATATATCTATCAAAGGAGCCATTGTAAATGGTTCACTCAAAGGTTATGATGAGTACGCTATGAGTAATCGTTTTGCTTTTGAGACACCTAAACAGGCTTTATGGTTTACACACCCACAACATGGTGTAACTTTTCAAGTGCCTATCATTTGTGAAGAAGCACCTGTTAAGAAACGTAGTAAACAATGGCTTCAATGGGCCGCATAAATCCGATTCATTGGGGGCTTGAATGTGCCCCCTTTGTCTGGTATAATAGCAGATTGATTGGAGGAAACTATGGATAATAATCAACCAATGACACCAGGATATGAATTTGCTATGGGTATTGTAAAAATTGGCGGAGACGCCGTAAAGGTAGAGGATAACGATGGCGATCAGCAGAAGTCAGACGACTCAAACGATTAAAAGAAAACCATCAAAATCTAAAACTGGATTAACAGAAAAGGGTAAGGCTCCTAGATTTAGAAAGAATAAGAAAAAATCTATGCCTAGTACAAAAGTTAAAGGTCTTAAATTAAAAATTAAAAGACCAACTAAAACTCACTATGATTTAATAGAAGAGGCTTATCCAGATGTGGAGATAGATTAATGATAAAAGTATTTATGGCAATAATAATTACATCAATGCCAAACTGGCCATCCGTAAAGTATCAAGGATATTTATATCCAGATATGGATACTTGTTTGGCATCAACTGAAATGTATGTACAAAATTATAAAGAATACGCCAAGAGTCAAGGTGATCACGATGCTCATTTTGATTCTATATGTTTTGAAGTAGACTCATATCCAATAGAGTTATTTGAAGAGATGAAGTTAGGAATACAACATAATGCCTGAGTGTATTAATTGTGGTCATGCGTGTCATTGTAGCAATGGTGGTTCTTGTTTGGGCGGTCAATGTGAATGCTCTAACTGCGAACACGACGATACAGAGACAGAAAGAGTTTGGGATGGCGGGTATTAGAGATTTAATATCAGAACTTGGAATGATGATTGATGGCACCAAGATGGATAACATACTTAGAGATAAGTATGGGTTTTCCAATGAAACATTAAACAATTATGCTGAAACTGTAGCAGGTATTGAAAGTGATTATGGAAAAAATATAGACAATCCAGATTCTACTGCAAAAGGTATATATCAATTTACAGATGCAGGATTTAAAACTGCAGTACAGAGAGCAAAAAATGTATATGAAGCTGAAGGATACACCGTACCTTTATGGTTATCAAAAGCAGAAGAAGTGGGAATAAAAGGTTTAACACCAGCACAACAAAAGGATTTATTCTTTGCAAACTTACAACAAAATCCAGATCCCACTATGGATTTATTAAAGAAATATGAAGAAGGTGATAAAGAAGCTGGGTATAATTTATATGCTAAATATCACCACACCAAACCAGATAAAGCTACTGAAGAAAGAGCATATAAATTCTTTGGTATAGAATCATAATGAATGGAATGGTTAATAGCAATTATTACAGGAGCGATTGTCCAAGGGGGCATAAAGGAAGTAACCCAAGTAACGAATGGAGGAACTAGAATGTTAGGAGGATTGCCTGTAGAAATGATTACAATGCTTGGCTCAAGCGTACTTGGTGGAGTTATGTCTATCTGGTCGCAGAGTATTAAAGCAAAACAAGATGAACAAAAGATGTTATTGGCGAGAGCTGAAACACAAATGTCTTTTGTAGAAAAAGCAAGAACATATGAGAACAAGGGGTTTCAGTTTACCCGTAGGATTATAGCTTTATCAGCGGTATTTGCTATAATTGTGTGGCCCAAAATCGTACCTGTATTTTTTGATACAAGCGTTTGGATTACATGGACTGAGTTATCAAGAGGATTTTTATTCTTGATTGAAAAGAAAGAGGTGGTACTAGATAGCGAATACTTTGGAGTGGTTATAACTCCTCTGGATACACACCTAATGTCAGCAATAATTGGTTTGTATTTCGGAGGTAGCCTTGTTAAAAGATAATTTAATACTAGCTTTTCTAGTAACCTTTATACTTTGTATAAGTGTACCAGCATGGGGGGATTCAACTAATGATAACAATGCTCAAACAAATTCGTCAGGCAGTAACACCCAAATTACAGGTGGATACACCTCAACAACGACTAACTCCTACTCTGGAGGGCAGACAAACACCACGACGAGTACCACTACATCAAGCACGAACGGGTCAGAAATACCACCGCCTTCAGCGAACAGCCCATCCTATTCAAGCATGTCTCAAGACGTTTGCTCAATGGGTGTTAGCGGTTCTGTTAGCACTGGCGTATTTGGGCTTTCTGGCGGCAAACATGTAGTCGATTTAAACTGCGAGCGTATTAAACTTGCCAAGGTATTACAAGATTTTGGTATGAAGGTCGCAAGTGTCGCAGTGTTGTGTCAAGATCCTCGTGTATTTATGGCGATGGAAGCTGCAGGCACCCCATGCCCATTTGATGGCAAGATTGGGGCAGAAGCAGCTGCTTTATGGGATACATACGAAGAGTTAAGACCAGATTACAAACTGTATAAAGAACGTATGGAAATTAAAGCAGAAGTAGATGAAGTCATAGCGGCAGAGTTAGCTGATCAAATAGCTAGAGATGAAGAAGCTGCTAGAAAAGCACAAGAAGAACTAGACAAACAATTAGAAAGTCAGATAACAGAAACAGAAGCACCAGTAATATACGTACCTACTATTAATGTTCATCAATGAGGTGGTTATATTATAGCATATGGCTTTCAATAGTCATATCATTTCTATGTATTTATAGCGTTGCGAATAGCACCGAAGTAAATACAGGAAACCTTCTTAACAATTCTACTTTTGGAACTGGTAACACTACAACCACAACTGGTTGGTCTACAGACGGAGACGATGGTATTCACACTCATGGTGCCTGGAATGGATTTCCATATGAAACAGGTATGGATAGCAGTGGAGGTGTGTTAGCATTTGAAGGACACGAAGAAGATAATGTATATCAAGATGTAGATTTAGTTGATGATGGTCATTTAACACAACATCAAATGAATCAAGGTTTTACCTCAACCATGGGGGCAGATGCATGGTTTTGGAATAATATAGAAAACACACTTACTCTTAAACAAACTATTACAGGAGCTGATGGTTCAGTATCTACACAAGTTAGAGAAATAACTGGCACCAGCAGCACAACAGGTAATAAGTTTACAAACTATACAAATCAATACATCCAAGGTTCAAATACACAAACAGATATTACAATTAGAGCAGAGTTATTTAATGAAACTGCAGGCACAGCCTATGATGATTATCATCGTGGACCAGACGTAGATAATGTTACATTAAATGTAACATATGATGACACACCCCCTATTAATGAAGATGCACAGGAAGCTATAGATAATATTGATGAAGATATATACGATATAATAGAAGATATACCAGAAGATTTCTTTGAAGAAGAATTTACTTTTGAAGACGAGTTTATTATGATCGATGTTCTTCCAGAAATAATAGAAGAAGACATGTACTTTGAAGACTTTGAATCTTTCGAAGAGTTTGAAGAGATGTTTGTTGTTTCAACGGAAGACATGGAGATAATAGAAGAAGCTGACATGGAAGTTATTGAGGAAGAAGAAATAGAAATAGCGGAACTAGAAGCAGAAATGGAAATGGAAGTGGCAGAGATGGAAGAAGTCGAGTCACAACCAGAACCAGAAGCTGAACCTGAGATGGAAATCGAAGAAGAAGCTGCCATAGAAGAAACGGAAGAACCAACAAAGGAGGTTCAGAATGAAGAGACTATGGAAGATACTGGTGAATCAATGGAAGAGGAGCCAGAAAACAAAGAGAGCGTATCGGAGGCTAATGAGGATGAAGATGAAACAACTGAAGAAGCAGAACCCGATAGCGAAGAATCTGAGGACACCGAGGTACAGACTGCAGAGGCAGGAGACGAAGAAAAGATATCAACGGAGTCCGAAAAACAAATTGAAATATCTACGGATGTTGGAGGAACTACAGTAGAACTTAAGAAAGTTGAGAAACAACTTAGCAAAATTGATAAGATGTTAATTCAACCAGAGCTAGACTCCTATGAGGAGGTAGAGTTTTATGAGTCTAAAGATATCTATCAAGATGCTAACTTAGAATTATTTGAGAATCAGGTGGATTTGGGTGGCTATAGTGTACAAATATACGCTGGTGTTACCCTGTCTGCCTATTCTGTCAATGATCCTATGCAGATTTTTGAAGAAAGAATGGAATTTTTATCTAGACAAAAGCTATCGATTATGTTAGAATTAAAGAAACTCAAAGGAGATTAAAATGCCACAAACTAAAATGTTAAAAAGAAAAACAAAAACTGGGCCAAATAAAGCAGATGTTGCTGGTAAAAAAGGCGAAACTAAAAAAGCTTTAACCAAAGGCAAACTAAAAAAATTTGGAAAAGCTATTAAATCAGGTGAATTTAAATCTGCAGGAAAACAATATATGAAGGGTGATGTTCCTTTCACATTGATGTCTGCTTATCAAAAGAAAAAGAAAAAAACTTAAGGAGAACTAATGAAAATTATAGAAAAACTTAGTACATATGCCGCACTTATTGGTGTGATTGGAGCGATCGGCGGAGGATTCTATACTTGGGGTCAGTTTAATACTAGACTAGATGCCATTGAATCTACACCAGCTGTAGATTTGTCTCCATTAAAAAATAAAGATAAAGAATTAAACAGTAAAATAGATGAAGCATTATTATATGCTAATGAATATAAAGTAGATCTTATAGACAGAATCAAAAAGGTTGATGATAAAATTGTACCTGTAGATTTAACAACAGTATTTAAAGACATTGCTAAAGTTAGAGAACAAATGGCTATGATAGATATACCTAATATTGATGGACTTAAAAAAGATATTAAAGAAATCAAAGCGGCGTTATCTGAAATGGAAAGACAACTTGCTGTAGTAGCAAAAGAAAACGAATTACAAGATATACTTATAGAAGAGATGAAGACTAGAGCTAATAACCCTTTGGCTAATTAATCTAATCCTAAATTTAGTCTGATGTTTTCTTTCATCATATAAGTTTTCATACCCTCCTTATATCTTCTATACTTAGGATTGATGTCCATCAATGCTTGCTCACGTAACGCACTTATATCTGGTATGTATTGTAAATGTGCTGGTAATTTTCTATTTATTTCTATAATTTCTCTGATAAGTTCTTGCACTCTTTTTTGTGCTGCAGTCATAGCTACATAATCTCTATCTTTAGAAGATCTATACACTTCTTTTAATGCAGATGTTATTCTGTTATTGTATCTTCTTTTTAAATTTCTATTGGCTCCACCTAATCTTCTAGATAAAAATTCTGCTTGTCTTTCTTTAGCCACTATCGCAGGAGTAAATCCTAAAACTTGTTTTAATACATCAAGATTAGTTATGTCATCTGTTATTACAGTTCCATAAGTAGATTCAACATACCTATTATCTGCCATATAAGAAGCTTTTATAAAATTTTGCATAAAGTTTGGTAAAGATTTTTGAACAGCTTTGTGCCAGTTACCTTCTTGTATACCATCTATTGCAACACCTTCAATAGCAGATATGAATACAGAACCTGGCGCACCAAGTAACTCTTCTGCTTTTGCACTAGTTCTAAATCCAGCTACATTTGCCATAGCTTTTAATTGGTTAGAATATGGTACGTTTCCAAAACCAATACGTCTATTAATATCTATACCTAAATATGCGTTTAAAGCACCTTTGTTGTGCATTTCAATAAAGCCTTTACCAAAGTTTGCTTCTCTCATCATCTGTCTTAATTCATTTTCTAAGTCAACATCTATACCATCCAAACCAGGCACATTCTTTATTAACCATTCTATTAAATCTACACCATCATCTATGCCAGGTAATCCAAACATACCTGCTGTTAAATATATCATTAATAATTGTTTTGCTAAGATTTTTCTTCCTAATGCATTTTGTGCTCTACTTCTGCCAGCAAGAGCAGGTTCTATTTTAAAGCCACTCTTATTTCCATACTCATCATATTTACGTTTTATAATTGTTGGATTTAAATTTCTATACATACGACCAAACATTTGTGTTATGTAAGTTTGGAATAAAGCTGGTAATGCTAAAATCCCTCTCATAAATTGTGGTCTGTTAAATTTATTATACTCACCAAAGTTATCAACCATCAATCGTTCTGCAACTATTTCAGCCGTAACAACTCCACCATTTTCTTCTACTCTAGTTTGAAACATATAGTCATCATTATAATATAACGCTGCTTTTTCTAAAGCTTTAGTGTTGTTTCTCAATATACGTAAAGCAGCTATGAAAGATGTAATACGTGAGAATGATTCCATAGTATTAAATGCTCCACCGATTACTGTGTTTTCAAAACTTCTTACAAAATTCTTTTGCCTTTCTTGCATACTCAAACCAGTTACTCCTGCACCTGTTGCCATTCCTCCTTCTAAGAAAGCCATACCTTGTTTTAATGTACCATTCGCAATAGCTTCTGCCACCGCGTCTCTTACATCAGCAGGTAATACTGAAAAATCTAAAAATGCATCTTCATATTGTAACTTACCACTCTTACTAAGACCAGTCAATGCACCTGCCCCCTTGACCAACATAGCAGCAGTATCTGATAAAGCTTTGCCCATTTCTTTTCCTGTTTTTACTGTACCGCCAAACTCTGAAAGTGTAGGCGCAGTAAATTGTACGGCACTCATAAATTGTAATAGTGCAGATGATAAATTACCACCAAGGTAATACCAGAAACCCAATCTTCTAAATGATGCGTATTCATTTACAGGATCTTCTACATAACTGAAAAACGAATTAACCATTTTTTCTAAGTTAGGATCTTTTGTTTTTGGATCTCGAGCTGCTTTGATTGCATCGTTTTTAGCCTTATGTGCTTTACTTAAAAATCTATTTCTTGCAATAGTGCCAGAAGCCATCATAATAAACTGTGCATATGCTCTACTATAGTCACCACTATATCCAGGTACACCAGCTAGTCCAACTGATTTATCTCTGGCTGTGTAGAATTGATCACTGTTAGCTACATATTTATTTTTATCTATAATGGATCTTAGTTCTTTAGATATTTCATTATAATTTTTTGCACTAGAGGTAGATAAATATTGTGCTAATCTATCTATAGAAGGTAATGCGTCTTTTTTAGTTGCAGATATAAACTGTCTTTCTAATGCAAATGCATCATCTATTCTTGCTGCTGGAGTAACAGTAGCTGTTGGATAGTTTATTCTGAGTTTACCGTAAGCATCATTTGCTTCTTGTTTTGATTCAAAGTATTGATACCATATTAAATTACCTTCAAGATCTTTTACAGATATGTAATAGTTTCCGTAACGCATCAATGGTGCGTAATCCATAGCTGCATCTCGTCTAGTAATTTTAGTTGCTTCATTAACTAAAGCTTGCAGTCCACTATCTTTAGAACCTAATAATTCTATTGCTTTTACTACATCAGAAACACCATCTGTTTCATTTAAGTATGCAGTATATCCACCTCTTCCTTCTCCAATAGATGCTAATTGATTACGTAAAAATGTAAGATCTTCTAATGACATGTTTTCTACTAATGATTGGATTTGTTCTCCACTTAAAACATTTAAATCAGGTAAACCTGCTGTCCCATATTTGGATAATAATTTTATTGTATCAATTAATTGTTCGTCCATACCTGTTCCAACTATAATACTTTTTAACATTTCTTTGTTAACCATTCCTGTTAGAAGAACAGAATCCATATAAGCGTCTGCCGCATCGCCTGTTAATATAATAGTTTCTCCTGCTTTTAAATCTAAATCAGAAGCTCCTGTATCAGCGGGTGCTGTAAATATAATTTGTCCGTTTCTGTTTGGTCTATATACACCACCTGTCATCTGTGCAATGTCATGTGCTTTATTAATTCTATCATTTACAGTTGGATCTTGCTTAATAAGATAGTATCTTTTTGACATATGAAAAGACCAATTTGTTTGCAATGTTCTAGTGTATCTATCTATGTTTACAATCGCGTCATATAAAGGTGTAAAGAAAGGTATGTTTGTTGCGGCTATATTTGCATGACCAAAAAATCTAGCCCATACACCAAGCTTTTCTACTTTATCATAGTCACCTATACCTTTAGATAATTTTTCTAATTGATTAGCAACGTTTCTTTTTTGTTGTCTGTTAAAGGGGGCAGGATTATCACCTGGTCTAGCCCCTGGGTCTGGATAAAATTTTGTTTCATAATTGTACTGTATTGGATTACCTTCTTTGTCTACAATATAAGCATCAGATTTTGTTGCGTCTCTGTTTTGTCTATCTCTGTTTCTGTTTCCTATAATACCAGCGTCCATTGCATTGAATATATCTGTTGGAGTTTTAAACCCAGTTCTAGTTAATGCGTTTGCTAAAGATACTAAGTATGTTTTTAATCTTCTAAAAACTCTGCCAATACCTGTGCCAAAATGTTTTGCTTCTATCATGTAATATGCAAAAGCATGTGCAATAGCTTCTTCTCTTTGTTGTTCTAAAGTTAAATTACCATAATCTCTTTTTACATTGAATTGATCAATCCACGTATCATCTGCTGCTTTGTCTAATATTCTTTTTTCTTGTGGAGTTACTAAACCTAATTCAAACATAGCATGTATTGTTTCGTGATGTAAAGTAGTTTCATAGTATGGCAATAAGTCAGACATATTAGGTTCTTTACCAGCCGCTCTCATTTCTTGCACTATCATTATAGCATCGTGATGTTTTAAAGCTACTTCTATTGCTCTTTGATTTACTAAAAATCTACCTGCGTTGCCTACTACTGCCCCGTTGTCATCTAAAAATTGTTTTATTACGGTTAAATCTACATCTTTTAAACCTAATCTTTTTAATTCTTGTTTAAGATATGCTTCTACTTTTAAAGCGTTTTCATAAAAAGCATAAGTTATTCTAGGCTCAGGGCCTTTACTTACTTGCCATTTTGATAATTTAGCAAATATGTTTCTTCGTTTAGTTATAGTTTCTTTTTGTTTTAATCTTTTCTCTAAAGCACTTAAACCTTTTACAGTTGTAAAGTTTTCCCAATTTGTTATAGGTTCTATATTTAAAGATGTAAGTAATTGATTAAATCTAATACGTTGTTGTGTAGCTCTATTTATTAAATTTTGTAATGCAGCAATTTTTTGATCGGCTACTGCTTTTACAGATGGTATTTCTGATTTATACTCTAGACTGTTTTTTAATTCTTGTATAGTTCTTTCAGCTTGTCTGATTGCAGTAGGACTGGCAATAGGTATATATGATATTGTGCCTTTTGGTGAAAAAGGATTTTCTAATAAATGATATCCAATGTTAGCCCAACGTTTATATTCTATACTGTTCTTTCCATATTGTTCAAGCTTTGCTTTTTTAGCTTCTACAAATCCTGAGTACCAAGGAGATCCTGCAATCTTCCAACCATTTTTATTTAACCTTTCTTGTAGTATTTTAATTTCTCTTATTCTTTGAATAGGATCTAAATTAAATACATAGTTAGGATCTGTGGTAGTAGGATCAGCTAAGTTAACTCCAGTTATACTAATATATTCAGATTCAGTAAGAGGATTAATTGTCTCTACTTGTTCACCGATTACAACTTTTTCTTCTCTTAATGCTGGCGTAAATACATCTTCATATCTTCTTTTGTTCTTAATTATTTTAGATAATTTTTTTCTACCTACAGTTGTATTACCCTCTACCGTAGTGTCATTTATTAAATCGTTTACATAATCCAAACCAAGCGGCCCATTAAATCCTAAATCAGATAAAGCAGTTCTATCTTCTGGACTAACATAGTTTGTATTTATATTATCCGCATCTTCAACGAATAGTTTTCTTCTGTATGCTGACCATCTTTTAGAAATAGCATCTCTAAGTTCTGCCCCTTCTTTACCATCAAACGTTGCAAAATCATTATCTAAAACTATAGGTTCTATTTCTGTGTCACCTTCGTTTATTTTTTCTTCAGCTTGTCTAGCTTCTTCTCTTTGATATTCTATTTCGTTTGCAATACTTTCTATTTCTTGTTCTTTATTTATGCCTGTTATGTCAAAATAATTATCTACTTCTGCATCTGTACCATCTTTGATGTATCCTAAACTAATTAATTTTTGTTTAGCTTTTGTATACTTTGTTCTATTTTCTGGATTGTTTTGTAAATCAATGTCTTGACTTTCATCATATAAAAAACCAGATTTAGATTTTTTAGATGGGTCTACTACTTGATTTAAAACTGTAACATTACTTTGTACTTGTGTTTTAGGAATAGAGATTGCAACGTTTGCGTCTCCATCAACACCTATAGGTTTTTCAAACTTAAATATAAAATCAGTTTCTCCTGTATCTTTATTTTCTGCTGTTCCTTCTGCTGTAAATATATCTTGTTCAGTAAACAATGGATTAACAGGGCCAATAAATTCTGGATTTACAGGTGGTGGTTTTATCTTAACTCTATCACCTGGATTAAAATCTACCTCACTAAATGATTCTTCATTAGCTTCATAATCAGCTACATAACCGTTATTAAAAAATTGTTTACCACTGTAAAAACCTTTTAATTTTTTTCTTATAGGATTTATAACACCAAATCCATAACCTCCAAAGAAACCCGCAGCACCTGCTTCACCTATTCGTTTTACATAATCAGTATTTAAATAAGTATCTTCAAAACCTTTACCTTCTTGTAAAAAATCTGCAGCAGTTACGTTAAGAGTTTCTTGTATAACTTCCGCCCCTGCTTCTCGTACACCTGTTTCAAGAGTAGATTTTGCTACATCTTTTAAGAAAGTTCTGCTAGCAATTTTGTCTTTTAATGCTTTTTTAAAACCTTTTTCTTTTAATATAGCTGATTTAAATGTTGGTACTTTATTTAAAAATACTCTTGTTGCACCTAGGTACCGTTCTGCTACAGCGTATGGAACACCTAAAGCAAAAGCGTACATAGCAACAGGATCTCCTTCAGGGCCAGCTGCATCAATAAGTTCTCCGTAAATATCTCCTACACCAAATAAAAAAGAAGATGCCAAGAAACCACCAGTCGCCCCAGCACCAGTTCCTAAAGGCCCAACTATACTACCAAGTCCTGCACCAGTTAAAGTTGCTAACGCTATAGGAGCACTTGTTACCAAAGTCTGACCGCCAACAGAAGCTAAGTATTTAGCAAATGCTTCTAATTGATTAGGATCGTTTAATACTTCTTCAACAGTAGTTGGTCTTGGTAAATATATTTTATTACCATCTTGATCCACTTCTCCTGTGTCTCTAAACATGTAAGCTGCACCATCTAATTGATACTGCCTAAATTTTTCCATAGCTGCTTGCTGTGTTTCTTTAGCACCAAACACATCAGCGGTTGCTGCTTTAATTGCAACACCAACTTGTTTTAAAAAATTGTAATTAGATTTTAATGAGGAAGTAAATGCATTATCATTTACATTGTCTTCTATAAATAAAGGAACTGGTTCAAGTCCATACATATAAGCATAGCCTTGATTAGCCATGGATTCTGCAAACTCAGGTGACTTTAAATAATTCATCATAAAGTCAGACGTTGCATCTGCATTAAATTTTACACGAGGTGCCCCTGGTGTATCAAATGTAATATACTTTACTTCTTCTGCCATGTTCCTTACAAAATGTATTCAGGGGTTACCCCCTTAGTTATTTATTAGTTTTGCGTAGCGTCAATCTCATTCATAAAATCTTTTTGAGTTTGACTTGTACCAGCGCTTGAGCTTCCGCCCAAAATATTAAAAATTTCGTTCTGCAAATTGTTAATTAAATTTTCCATGTTTGATCTTTGTGTTTCATCTTCTAGAAAAACTAATTTTTCTTGTGCTTGAGTTATAGCACTCATGATGCTTGTTACTTGACTGCCTAAACCTAGACTGGTCATTCTGTCTTCGATGAAAGCAAAATACTCTGGAGTATTTGGTGATAGTTTACCTTGCTGTACCATTGCATTTGCAGCTTCTAATGCTTGTTTATAAGAGCTAGAAGCAAACTGTAATGGGTTCGCATCTTTTCTAGCTTTAGCTATTTGTGCTAAATTTTCTGCCTCTGCTTTTGCTTTAGCTGCAGTTAGTCCTTGACCTTTTTGTGAACCTACTATTAAATCTCTTGCCAAACTTCTAGCTTCTCCTGGGTCTGTAGGTCTACTAATTTCTCCACCTATAGTACCAAGTTGATCAAAAAACTTTTCTCTAGCATCTGCATCTGTTTTTAATGTTTCCATCATCTTACCAAAGAATCCTAGATTGTCTAATCTTTTTTGTTCAGCTTCCATATCTTTTTTAAATTGTAAATTACCTAATCTGTTTTTCATAAAGTCATCAAAGACAACTTTGTTAGAAGTGCTAGCAGGTAAAGGTGGTAATCCCTCTACTATACTTTTATATGTAGCAGATGCATCAGTTAAATCTACACTATCTTTATCATTCTTTTGAAGTGGTACTTTTTTTATATTCTTAACATCTTCACCTTTTTTAATTAACTTACCATCTTGATAAACATCTCCCTTTTTATCTACTACAATAGACTTAGGATTTGTTACATCCTCTACTTCAAGACCAGCGGTGTTTGCTCCAAATAAATCTAATACGTTCATTACTTAACCTCCTTTGCCAAATATGCTTCCATAAATGTTAGCACCTTGCATACCCATGCCAAGTAATTGACTTAAGAATGGTGCAGGTCTTTGAGCTGGTGTTTGATCAGTTTGCGTTACTTTTGTCCCATATGGTGCCCCTCTTATTATGTCAGAAACAAATCCAAGTTGTTGTTTTGGATATTCTCTTTCTTGTAAGAAGTCTGTATAACCAATATCTATTGCCTTTTGACCAAGATCTCTTTGTAATGCACCTATACCTGATAGAGCTGCAATGTCTTGTGTATCGGCTACTTGTCCTGCCGCTGCAGTTTTAGCCATTACGTTTGCAGAAGTTGCTTGTTGCTTTCTATCTTGTTGTGCTGCTTTTAATGCAGTTTCGTATGCTGATGCTTGTGCTTTGGTATATAAATCTCCTAAACCTTCTTGCAAATTCTTTTGTCTTTCTGCTTCTAATACAGCGAAACGTGTGTTGTCTAATCCGCCAGCACCTACAGCTTTAGCTGCTATGTCTTGTTGTTCTCGCATTGATTGATCTCTAAGTTTACCTGCGGCTACATCTGCAACGTTAGTCATGTAATCTGTCATGTAAGGACTGACTGAAGTTAAAGCTGGAGCACCTGATGCAGTCGCTGCAGTAAATGCTTGACCTGTTCTAAGACCTGCAACACCTTGCGTGTCTCTAACTCTTTGCATAGCATCTAATTCATCTTGTTGAAATCCAGCAAGTCTTGGGCCTGTATATGGTACAAATCCTTCTTTAGCTACATCCATAGCTGAACCTATTATTTGCGCTGTTGGTTCCGCAATGTATTTAGGTATTTCGCTTGTTGTTATACCAGTTGTTTCTACTGGTGGTGGATTTTTATCCCCAAATAAAAAACTAAATATTGACATTATGTTATACTCCCCCCTAAAGACTTTTCAACATCTCCACTGTAAATTACATTTCCATCTTCATCAAAAAACTCATCTTCATCTTCTCCTAAAAATTCTCTTCTTCTTTTAACATATTGTGCAAAAGGTTCTAGTTGATTAAAACCGCCTTGAGTTGCATACTGCATAGCCTCTGCCGCATCTTTTGGTGAAGTGGTGAATCTTCTTCCTACAGGAACTTCTTGACCCTCAAACATCATAGTGCCTGGTACGTCAAAAGCGCCCGCATATTCGCTTTGATCTTTTTCTTCTTTTTCTTCTGCAGGTTTTTCTATAGGTCTGCCCCCTCCTTGTTGAGGTCGTTGACCATCTTTCTTTTTATTAACTAACATTCTAGCTTCATCTATTTTTCTATTTAAAGCCATAGCTTCTTTATATTGTTGTGAATCTTTTCCAAAGTCTTTAGCTATTTGACTTGTATCTTTAAATTGAACTTTAGATAAATCTTCTATGTTGCCTGAAGTTGCAGGCATGCCTGTAGCTTTGTAAAATTTTTCTGGTGCAAATCTTTTTAATAAATTAAAAAACTCTGTACGACCACCGATAGTATCTTTTTTAATTTTTTCCATTAAACCTTCTTTAGTCATGGTATCGTCTTCTCTTTCTAATCTTTCTTCTTTAGGTTTGAACGCGCCGCTAAATCCTTTTGTTAACATTTCTAAGAATGGGCCAAATTCAACGTTATCTGTTAACGGTTCATACTGATTTATAAGATCTTCATATTGTTTATATACATCACTATCTAAAAATGTTTGCTGTGGATCATCTGATTTTAAAACTGTTTGAGCAAATGTATCGCCGCCTGGGCCTGCTTGTATTAATTTTTTAAATTCAGTACTATCTCTATCTGTAATACCACGCGCTGCCATCTCTGCATCTGATACAACATCTGATCCTGTTCTATCTCTAAACTCTTGTTTCTTCTCTTGACCTTCTTGAGTGGACACATCTATCTGAACATCTTTTATACGTTCTTGCGCTTGTTTTGCTTGTTGAGGTGTGTAACCAATATCTGTTAAGTAATCGCCTTCATCATAAGATGGTATACCTTCAGGCCCTTCATGTGGTGTGCCAGGATTTAACATAGCTAATATTCCTTTTTCTTCATCTGTTATATAAGCCAGTGATGTTTCGGGATTGTCTGGGCCAGTTTTTAAATTAGTAGGGAGTGTTTTTACTTCTTGTCTATTTTCGGTAAAGTTACCTGGAAATTTTGCAGCCGCAAGTTGTTCTTCTATTTCAGCTTCGGACATTCCAGATTGTATCATTTTTAATATAGTTCTAAAATCAGATGGATCAACAGCTGTCATTTCTTGAGCATCTCTTTGTGAACCAAAGGTTGACTCATATAATTGTTGAATACCCATAGAGTCCATTTGTCTTATCATATTAGGATCAAATCCTTGTCTTATTAGTTCTCCTGCCATGATATTTATAGTATCACTTTGTGCCATTTTATCTAGGTTTTTAGTAGCAGACTTCATAAATGACGGCATATCTTTATCAGGTTCAGGTAGTTTATACATACCTCTAGTGCCTTTATTTAACATCTTATTTAATAATGCAGCTGCTCCTCTTGGGGCTTCTTCTTGTCTCATAATTATATCTCCAGGACTTACGGGGCCTGCTAAACTTTCTATACCTGTAGCCATATATGTATATTATACTCCATTTTTATACGAATGTAAAGGGGGCAACTAAGCTCCTTTTATACTATCGCTTATTTCCATGACAGAAACCAAGACATTTGCTGGTTGCACCGAGGTATCTATCTTTAATATATCAGCTGATTCTAAAACAATCGGCCCACCGCTCGTAGCATCGACTGTCTTTTTAGTTGCAAAATCACTAGATGTAAAATGATTAATGGTGTGTGTTGCACTAGCACTGGAGTCTGTTACTTTGACATCCACTGTGCCACCACCACCTGTTGTGTTATGAATTGTAAATGTTTTAACTATTGCTGTAAATTGTATCAAAGTTGTAGAAGTTGGACAGGTATATATCGTTTGATCAGAACCTGTTGTAGTCACAGACTTTACTGAATTTTTGTATTGTATAGCCATTAGTTTAGAAACCAATTCATTGATCGTTGTTGATCTTGATCAGCAATCTTTACAGGTATCTCACCTTCTGAAGCATCGCGTAATCGTAGAATATTAATCAAAGCATCATATGTTCTAGCGAATACAGAATTGTTATTTCTTTCTTCGTATGATAACTCTGGGTATACTCCCTTACTAAATAAACTCATTATCTTGTTCCGTCTGCTTGTCCTTCAGCTCTCCAAGTTCCAAGTCTCCAAGATGTATCTGCTGCATCTGAAAAATATTTTACTTGAAATGATCTGCCTCTAGAACGTAAATTTAATTTGGTTGTTGAAGATGATAGTGTAAAAGGCCCTTTGGTTATCTCACTACCATTAGGATACCTTTTTGATTTCATTTGAAATTTTATTTGAGAACCTGAAAAGAATGTAGTGTCAGGTATAATTCTACTCATAAATATTAAGTTATCACCATTCTCATCACCATTAAAAAATCCAGTTTCAACTGAAGCTGCTAATGCTGATGTATTATCATTGACTCCGTTCTCATGCTCAAATACATTGCCTGAAGAATCTGTAGCTAATGGGAACTCTTCTATATCTGAATCTGTCCAAGCAGTTCTAACTAAAGAACCTATAGCCCAAGTATTATCCACGTAATTATAAATTACATAGTTTGTTATTTCTGTATTAGTTCCTGATGGATAAAACCACCACACTTCTTGAAACTTAGTATTGACTGCGGCAAAAACTTTTTCTCTTTGTATGTTATTTATATTATCAAATACTGTAGTTCTTACAGGACATTCTAAAGTTTTAACTGCACCATCGTAAACATAGAAGTTATCTAAACCCATCCAGTATGCTAAACCTTCAACCATACCAGGAGCTTTAGGTGCCAAAGAACCTGACGCCTCACTGAGTTGTTGGAAAGAAAATGTGAATGGTGGGCCTACGAACTGCATACTATATAAATCTCTATCAGTCCAAACATACATCTGACCACGACCTTTTGTAGCAGAAACTATTCTACTACCTGTTCCTAGTTTTTGTGAACCTGATGTATTAGTTATATCAGCATTCCATGTAGATAAACTTTCTTGTGAAGAGAAACGAATTGTTGTTTCATCAAAATCTGTAGATCCTTGTGGATTACAACCGAATACACAAATGTGTCTATCTGGTGTAGATACTAATACTCTACCAGTTTTAGTTGGTATTTGTGTTGCGTCACCACTTAATGTGTTAGTTACATAGTGCGATAAAGTTACACCTCTGTAAGTAGAAGCGCCTGCCAAGAATGCACTAATGTCAAAATAATATATAGTGTCTGTACCGTCTGCTGTAGAAGCTATTACGTCTTCACCAAAAGAATCGAATGACCATACTCTAGGTTCTAATACAATACCAGCTGCGATTGTTCTAGCTGTGCCCCATGTAGATAATGCATAAGTTCCAGCACCCCAACCAAATCCTGTTGTAGCATCTGATGGGCCATTGTTTGTTAAATATCTTACTGTAACTGTGCCACCACCTGATGTAGATCCTGATGATGCTGTGCCTGATATACTACCTGTGCCCCCTGAGACTGCTGTTATATTATAACTGTTAGCTGTTAAAAATTCTACAAAATATTCACCAGCTGTAATTGTAACTCCGTCTGTGGTTCCTGATCCTACAGATTCTATTACGACTCTAGATTGAGGTGTTGTGCTGGTAACTCCGTGATTGGCATCTGTGACTGTGACAGTGCTACTACCTGCTGATCCTGTGGTAAAAGGATTTGACAGAGTTTGAGTATCTGTTCTAAAAGGTGTAATGTCATAAACAGAATCACCAAATTCCATGAAAACATGTGTACTTGTGCCATAAAAATTAAATTTTTTACCAGTAGAATCTCGGTGATTGAAGATAGATCTACATACTCCAGATAAAGTAGTAGAACTAAAAGCTTCTCTTTTAACCCAACCACCTATTTTTTCAGGAGCACCTTTTCTAAATCTTATCTTGTCTGAATCAGTGTATCTTAATCCTGCTTGATAATCCGTAATGTCTGTTACAACTCCCGCAGGAGCTGTTAATTTGACCAAGGGCATAGTTTTCCTTCGTTTAAATAAATTAGCCCTTCTAATTTACCATGTTTTTACGTAATATTCAAGCCTTCTGGACTGCAAAATTATAGGCTAAAGTTATTCTAGATTCATCTAATGGGTGCTGTTCAACTGCATGGTGTATATGACTTCTAAATATTAGCAGTTTTCCTTCAACAGATTCATGTGTGACATGAGCATATGGGTCTTCTTTATTGTATTGTAACTCAACCATATCTTCTACTGGCGATTTAAACCACACTTTGCTGCCTCCTTTTGGTGACTTCAAGAAGTATATAACAGATAATGCAGAGCCTGTATGTAAATGAAACTCTTGAAAATCTCCTTTATTGTATATATTAAACCAACCATTCTCTGGTTTAACATTAGACTTAATATAATTACTACCCATATATTCTCCTACTTTACCAAATATCCAGTTGTGTAAATCAGCAAATGTTTTATCTTCAAGTAGATTATAATCTGTGTGTATTGTGTTATAAGTCTTATTAGCTAACCAACCTTCGCCACCTGCTTTTGTTCTATTTTTTATTTCTAAACATCTCTTTACTAGTTTATCTTTTATATTTTTATTGTTTTCGTTTAACGAATATCCAATACCCGTAGCAAAAAATTTCTCTGTTATTACTTCCATTTAAGTCCTCCTACTGCAACTCGTTTACTTAGTGTAGATTGTAATCCTTCATGTTCTATATTAGCATCAAATACAACTAGCTTACCTCTTTTAGGTTTTGTGCTTATCACTTCATTGTCTCGGTAAAATACCGTATCACCATCAGAATCATTTAGATAAAGTATGAATGATCTATCTTCGTATTCCTCATGGTTGTGAACATCTTGATGACCTCCTTCAAAGTATTCTATCAAATGCATGTGATCAAAGTTGTATTCTTCTAATTTTAATTCTTTAACTAACTTTGAATGTAGTGTAGGATACAAAACATTACCAGTCTGATATCCGTTTTGTGTTTTATTTTTTGTATTTCTTATTTCTAATATCGGAGTTCGAGCTTTCCAATATTCTAATAAATCTAACAACTCATTAATTAGATCGTCGTTTTCTATACGTGTTACTTTAATCATTTTTTAAAATATTGTGGTAATCCTAAGAAGGGTCTTGTATCATACATATAATTTTTATCATCGGTAAAATGAAAAAATACTTGTGCACAATCATCTCCTTCAAAGACATCTCTCCAATGTTCTAACTCACATCCTCTATACATTAACATATCACCTGGATTTAAATTTACTTCTATGCCTTTCTTATTTTTTTCACCTGATGGTTCTAAATAAATGGGCCACTCATCTCCTCCTATGTTCATCGTTGTAGAAATTTTACATGATGGTCTATCTTTATGTCTTTTTAAGACATCACCTTTTTTATATATTCTGTAGTATGTGTAAGTAGAATATAAATTTAATTTACTTTCTTTTTCTAATATAGGTCTTATATCTTTTTCTAATAGTAAATCAAATACTGGATCACCATACATTCCATATGTTTGAGGTACTTGACGATCACCAAACGTTCCATGGTCTACAGTAAAGTAAGTTATATATTTAGTTTCAAATTTAAATTTAGCAATGTTTCTTTGCAGTAACATATACTGGTAAAGAAAATTAGCAAACTTTTTATCTATTGCATTTGGTACAACTAAATAATTATCTTCTGCAAAACTCATACAAAATTTTTTCCTCTTAACCATGACACTGCTGAGTATCTAACACCTTTGGTGACTGGCATAACTTTGTGCCATAGAAATGAAGGAAATACTACAAGGCTTCCTTTTGGTTTTAATTCAGAAACAGTTAACTCTTCTGCTGGTTTAATAACATTTGCATTACTTAACATAAAATTACCACCTTCGTATTCTGATGGATCGCTTAAAGATATTACAACTGATAACTTTCTGATTGTGTCACCATCTGAATTAAAATCATAATGCCAATCATAATGTTGTCCTGGTTTATATTCTGTGAATTGAACTGGCTCAGATTTTTCGTACTGAAAATTCCAACCAGCATTTGTATTGGCTTCATGTACGAATGGAAATATTAAACCATATAACCAATCTTCATCTATCCAAGAGATGTTTGAATTTCTAATTTCTAAATTTTGTTTAGCTGGGTCTGTATTATCACCAGCTAATGCTACATCTAGTTTTTTATCTTTGCCTACTTTTATTATATCTTCACAAATATTGTTTGGCATGGCTTGGTTAAAATACCAATAATTATAATCTAATATCATATTAACTCCTTGCTTTCAGGTAGATATAAATAGTCTATTGCAGATTGTTCAACTACATTCTTTGCATCTTTTAAAGTTTGTACAATAGGATAACCTGCTATGTTGAATGAAGTATTAAATAATATTGGAATCTGTGTTAGATTGTAAAATTCTTTTATCAAATCATAAAAGTTTTTGTTTGTCTCTCTTCGCAAAGTTTGAACTCTACATGTACCATCTACATGTGTTATAGCTGGTATCAAAGATTGTTTAGATTTAATTACATCTACGGCATACATCATAAATGGTGACTCAGTTTGTTTACCTAGATCAAACCAATCTTTTGCATACTCGTACAAAACTGTACCTGCGAACGGTCTAAACCATTCTCGTTTCTTTACTGTATTTACTTTGTCTTTACCATTAGGATTGGCTGGATTGTGTAATATACTTCTATTACCTAATGCTCTTGGGCCTGATTCAGATGCCCCCTGAAACACAGCAATTATTTTATTTTCTGTTAGTAACTGTGCAACTTCTTTATGTGTTACGACCATAATATATATTCTCCTGTTTTCTAATTGTCATATCTTTTGCTTCACCATGATACAACATCTTAGCTGCTCCCATTGAAGTTCCTGCATCGTTAGATAAAGGTTCTATATACAAAGAAACATCATCTGGTAACGATTTCATTATATCATAATTGGCTACGCAATTCAAGAAGTAACCACCACTCAAACAAACCTTTTTTGTCTTGGTTTTCTGTACCCAATCTAACACATATTCTTTTACATGTTTTTGAGTTTCTGTTTGTAAGGCATATGCAAAGTCTGCTCCAGCTTGAAAGTTATCTCTAGCTAAATCCATGTATGGATAATTTTTATTATTAATAAACATTTTAGTTAGATTGTCATCTATATAAAAAAGTCTATTATTTAATTTACCATCTGTGTATATTGGCGGAACGCATTCATTAGGTTTGCCATAACTAGCCATACCCATAAGTTTGCCAGCGTCCATATGTGCAAAGCCAAAAAATTCAGAGCTGTGACCAAATGCTTGAGCTGGACTAATATGATTACTGACATGTATCCTGCTATCTATATCTACTTTACCTGTTACTTCTGTAGGATAGCTTACGTGTTTTTCTAATAATTCAAAAGATGCTGGATAAGAACCTTGAAACACTGATGTGTGTTCTCTGCCATATACTCTTTGATCATCTAGTTTAAAGTAAACTTCTGAACCCATACCATCTATAACTATACATAAAGCATTTTCAAAACCTGAGTTGTAAAAACTACAAGCAGCATGAAGTTGATGATGATGACTACTTAAGTCTGTAGTCTTAAATGGTTTACCTTTGAATGAGCGAGATAAGTTATCTACAAGATGTGTAAATATATCTTTGCCTTCCCAATAATCTATATCTTGTTTAGAGAAAGCTGCTATACCTAATCTGTCTATGTGATCTACATACTTAGTTATTTCTAACATAGCATGTATTGGAAGACAGTCGTATTTTATTTTTGTTAATCTTTCGTTTTCTAAATGCAGTAAGACTTCACCATCTTTAACTAAACAAACAGAAGCGTTATGATTACGATTTATACCTAAACAAATCACGGAATAGTTATACCAATAGATAATTTTTTATCTGTTGTTTTAGTCACCTCGTGTCTTGTAAATCTAGGAATTAATAAAGTATCATTGGCTTTTAGTGTAACTTCTTCATTACTAACTAACCAATGTCCTGTTCCGTATATTTGTTTAACGACCACATCAAAGTCGTGTTCATGCACAGTGTAACTTATTTTCTGCCCCCCTGGCTTGGCAAAAACAAAGTTTGCATTTACTGTATCACCTACTAGTCTTTTGCAGATTAAATCTAATTCTCTTAATTCTTTTGTTAAATCTAGTACACTATTTAACACAGTCATAAAACCGTTGTCGTAATACTTTTTCCATTCTTCATAGACAAAGTAACCATCGTAACTATAAAAAGGAAATACTAATATGCCACTGCTATTTAATATTTCTACACCGTATTGACCCCATGGATATTTTAAAGGCCATCGTTTTCTTATTTGTAAAAGATCTAATACATCATCTTCCTTTAACGGAATATGCAAGTCTCTTAATTCTTGTTCTAGTTTATTTAAATACACACACTCTCCTGTAAAAGAGGGGGCAGTCTCCCACCCCCAGTGTTAGTTTATCCTGATGTTGATTTCCATCTTCCTGCTTCAATTCTGTCGAATACATCTTTTTGATTCCACATGCCTGGAGCTATAAAGGTTACGCCTGGAACAGCAGCTTCATGTATTACTACTTTACCACTACCTCCATTTCCACCACCTCTATTTGGTGAGTTACCTCTTGGGTGACAAGAAGAACCTGCTCCTCCACCACCTCCACCTGTATTATCTGAACCGTTTGATCCGTCTGCGTCTGTTCCACCAGCACCAGCTCCACCTGGGCCAGCACTACCGCCTGCTGTGTTACCTTTTACAGTGCCACCTCCACCACCGCCTGCAACAGTAGCTGAATAATTTCCTACATTGTATGGGGAACCGTTTCCACCGTTACCACCTCTACCTGGTTGAGATCCATTACCGCCTGTTAGGCCGTCGCTACCAGCGCCACCGCCTCCGCCAGATCCTGAACCACCAGATGGGCAAGTGTTTCCACCTGATCTATCTCCACCTGTGTTACCTTGACCTGGTGCGTTTGGAGATGCACCTGGGCCAGTAGAAGCTCCGCCTCCGCCTGATCCTCCATTTTGAGGAGGGGCATTAGAACCGCCTCCACCGCCTCCGCCACCGAAAGCTGTGTATGTTGTACCACTTGCTATAACTACAGAGTACCTCCATTAGA
>Ga0209992_10001247_pt1 | contig 28005 bp, 31 predicted proteins | sample 2SBtaG_2_FD_182564 | JGI IMG/M metagenome (GOLD analysis project Ga0209992, IMG submission 182564) | Deep subsurface microbial communities from Kolumbo volcano to uncover new lineages of life (NeLLi) - 2SBTROV12_ACTIVE470 metaG (SPAdes)... | ecosystem: Environmental > Aquatic > Marine >... | reverse complement strand
GAAAAATACTTGTGATTTACCCTGCTATTTATTAAAAGGAAAAAGGTATGATAAACACCTATGTTTGATAAACTGATACCACCGCTAATTAAGCTCACCACCGAAGTGGGTGAAGCGATTATGTCTTTTTACAAAAGCGACATGAGTGTTGAAGTTAAGTCTGACGAAACACCACTAACGATTGCTGACCAAACAGCACATCAACTGATTGTTGCTGCATTAGAAAAACTCACACCAAATACCCCGATCCTTTCAGAAGAATCTGACGCCATCTCTTTTGATGAACGCTCAAAATGGAGTGAGTATTGGTTAATTGATCCATTGGATGGTACTAGAGATTTTTTAGAGCATACGGGTGAGTTTTGTATCTGTATTGCCTATATCAAAAATCATGCACCGGTGTTTGGCATGATTTACGCGCCACTCACCAAAACGCATTATTACACTCTAAACAGTCAAACCTTCAAACTTCAAGATAGGGTAAAGCAAACCTTGGTAACACAGGCGCCATCTAGCCCAATTAAAGTGGTGATTGGTCATCACTCTTTTCATAATGAACAATTAAAAGAACATTTGAAACCACAAGAAAATTACCAAATTAGTCGATTGGGTAGTGCTTTAAAATTTTGCCAAGTGGCCGAAGGTCGCTTTGATTATTACCCAAGATTCGGCCCTTGCTCTGAATGGGACACAGCAGCTGGCATGTGCATACTACAAGGCGCAGGTGGTAGCGTGGTAGATGAGCAAGGTGAGGCGCTTAAATACAACACCAAAGACGATTTAACTTCGCCAATTTTCTTTGCTTCAGCTAAACCTTAACGACAAATCAACTGCCTTAATATTTTTGGTAATACTGCCAGTAGAAATATAATCAACGCCTGTACTCGCCACATCAGCAATATTGTTCTCATCAATATTGCCAGATGCCTCTAATGGCAACTTGCCTTTGGCTAATTTAACCGCATCGGTTAAATCCTTAATTGAAAAATTATCACAAAGCACTCGGGTGACACCACTAAGTTCTAACACTTGTTGTAGTTGATCTAAGCTTTCCACCTCAACAATCAAAGGTAAATCTGGATATTGACCAACTGCTGTTTGCACTGCTTTTTGGATAGATCCAGCTGCAGTAATATGGTTTTCTTTAAGCATGACACAATCATACAAACCCATTCTATGGTTTACGCCACCACCGCACTTAACGGCGCTCTTTTGCGCCAATCTCAAACCAGGCAGTGTTTTACGAGTGTCTAATAATTGTGCACCGGTGTGTGCAATCTTATCGACTAAATATCGTGTTTGTGTCGCGGTAGCGCTCAGGGTTTGTAAAAAATTAAGCGCTACTCGCTCTGCTGATACAATCGCATTGGCCGGCCCACTTAACGTGCATAAGGTTTGATTTTCAACAACTTGATCGCCATCATTAATCTGCCAATTAACTTGAATAGCATCATCGATGAGTGAGAATGCACATTGTGCATAATCAATGCCGCAAATAACCGCTGACTCGCGCGCGATAATACTTGCCTCAACTTGGCGGTTAGGTAGCAAACTAGCAGAAACATCGCCCGAGCCAATGTCTTCATTTAAGGCTTGTTGAACAATTTTTAAAAGCATATCATTCATTAACCAAATCCAATATTGCTGTGGCCGCTTCGTCATCAGCATCATGTTTTAGCTGCGCATGAATGGTTTTAAATTCTTTAACTAACGTTTGATTATCAGCGCTTAAAATTTGCAGCGCTTGCTTGGCAATATTGGCACCATTTGCCTCTTTTTGAATAAGTTCTGGTACTAAGGCTTTATTTGCAATAACATTGGGCAAAGATACATACGGGCTTTTCACTAAACGTGATGCAATAAAATAACTAATAACTGATAATTTATAAACCACGACCATAGGTACGCCGATTAACGCCACTTCTAAGGTGGCAGTGCCTGAAGCCACCAAGACTAAATCTGCTTGTTCTATTCGCTGATGTGCATCGCCCGATGAAAGCGTTACTTTTAGCCCATCTGCTTGTTGCTCTGCCCAATGACGCAAAGCATCATTAGCCAACACTAAATGAAAAGCAAGTTCAGCATCTTGCTTGGCCATTAATTTGGCTGCTGCTATCATCTCTGGCAACAAACGTTTAACCTCACTTTCGCGTGAGCCTGGCATTAGTACAATGTTTTTACCTGCTACATGGTTATTTCTTGGGCTTAAACTTTGCGCCAATGGATGGCCTACAAATAAAGCTTTTTGCTGATTCTTTTGATAAAAATCTACTTCAAATGGAAAAACACACAGCACTAAATCAGTTGATTGTTTAATTTTTTTAATACGGCTTTGTCGCCATGCCCATACCGAGGGAGAAATAAAATGTACGGTTTTAATCCCTTGAGATTTGAGTTTTTTTTCAATCACAAAATTAAAATCAGGGGCATCTACCCCAATAAAAACCGCTGGCTTATTGGCAGAAAAATACTCAATAATGGTTTTTCTTAAGCGCAATAAAGCAGGGAGTTTTTTTAGTACTTCACTAAAACCCATAACATTAACCAGCTTCTGGTCCCACAATTGTTGACAGCCACTGGCAAGCATTTTTTCGCCTGCTAAGCCCTCAATATCAATAGCTGAGTTTTGCTTTTTTAATGCCTCAACCAACTTAGCACCAAGCAAGTCACCTGAAGTTTCTGCTGCGCTAATGGCGATTTTCATCTAAGGTAGTGCCTTATTTTCGTGGTAGGATTATTTGCGGCTCTTCATCGAACGGACGATAAATAACCATAATATTGCCAATAACTTGAATTAGGTGTGAGTGCGACACTTCCACAATTTGGTTAATCATTTGTTGCTTTTCATCACGATCTTGCGCACGAATTTTAATTTTTAGCAGCTCGTGTTTCGTCATGGTTGACTCTAGCTCGGCCAAAACTGACTCACTTAAACCATGCTGGCCCACCATCACCACTGGCTTTAGTGCATGACCCATTGATCTTAAAAATTTCTTTTGGTTGTTTGTTAATTTTTTCACTTTAAAAATGCTCTTTATCAAATAAATCTTGAATGGTTTCGCGCTCGCGCACCAAATTGTGCTGATCGCCAGAGACCATTACCTCGGCCACTCGTGGACGAGAATTGTAATTTGAACTCATGGTAAAACCATAAGCACCGGCTGACATCACAGCCAAATAATCACCTTGTGACAAACTAAGCGCTCTGCCTTTGGCTAAAAAATCTCCTGTTTCGCAAATTGGCCCAACCACATCCCAACTGGCTTGAGTGCCAGTAGTATTTTCACTAACAGGCAAAACCTGATGATAAGCATCATAAAAACTAGGGCGTAAAAGATCATTCATTGCACCATCAACAATGGCGAATGAGTGGTCTGAATTTTGCTTTAGAAACTCAACTTTGGTGATAAATGCACCTGAATTTCCCACAATCGCTCTACCAGGTTCTAAAATTATTTCTATATTTCCCACTTTTGAAATTATTGCTTCAATATAGGCTTGGATGTCGATGGTTTGCTCATCGTCATATTGGATACCCACACCGCCACCTAAATCTAGATGTGCAATTTCAACACCTTGTTGATTAAGCTGACCAAGCAACTCTAATACTTTGTCTAGTGCGTCTAAAAATGGCGACACTTCAGTCAGCTGTGAGCCAATATGGCAATCCAATCCTTGTACGTTTAAATGTTCAGAATGATGCGCCTGCTGGTATAAGCTAATGGCATCATCAATATCAACACCAAACTTATTTTCTTTTAAACCTGTAGAAATATAAGGGTGCGTCTTTGCATCCACATTTGGATTAACACGAATCGAGATTGGTGCTTGCGTATTGAGTGAGCGCGCCACTGATTCAATCCGATCGAGTTCAGAAGCCGATTCAACATTAAAACAACGCACGCCCACTGCTAAAGCACGTTCGATTTCTTGTGTTGTTTTAGCCACACCTGAAAATACACAGCGATCTGCTTGACCGCCAGCTGCCAATACACGCTCTAGCTCACCTTCAGACACAATATCAAAACCTGCACCAATTTGTGCCAGTGTATTTAATACCGCTAAGTTTGAATTAGCCTTAACCGCATAGCAAACCAAATGAGGGTGCGCACCAAAAGCTTGATCAAATTCAAGCCAATTATTTTCTATATCAGTGCGTGAATAAACATAAAGTGGCGAGCCATAAGTCGCCATTAAATCTGTTATAGCAACAGATTCAGCATGTAAAGTCTGATTTTGATAAGAGAAGCTCAACGACTATTAGGCGTGATGTATTGTATGATCAACCAAAGCCACTGCTTCAGCTTTAACCGGCTCTAACTCACCCATTTTTCCACAAGCAGACAAACCGACAATAACCAATCCTAATGCTACTAATTTAATGATTGTATTCATAACTCTAACCAATATTATTTTAAAAAATTAACATTCATTTTACAGCAATTCTTTAAGTTGTTGTATGAACGAGAATCGCTCTATATTAAAGGCGCCCAAGCTTTTCAAGTGCGGGTTTTCAACTTGGCAATCAATCAGCTGATAGTCGGTGTTTTTTAACAAATGCACAAAAGCCACTTTTGAGGCATTACTCTCGCAAGAAAACATTGATTCGCCAAAAAATACCTTGCCTATCGCCACGCCATACAAACCACCAACCAATCGATTTTGTTCATATACTTCAATCGAATGGGCAAATCCTTGATGGTGTAGCTGGGTATAAGCATTCACCATATCGTCGTCAATCCAAGTGCTGTCTTGATCTTTGCGTTTAATGGTTCGACACTGATGAATCACTTGTTCAAAATCAGTATTCATACGCACTTCAAAACGATTGCTACGGAGCATTTTATCTAGGCTTTTTGAAACATGGAGTGCGCCTTTGGTAATCACCATTCTAGGATCTGGACTATACCAAAGCACAGGCTCACCTTCGCTATACCAAGGAAAAATTCCTTGTCGATAAGCACTTAATAAGCGCTCAGTTGATAATTCACCGCCAATGGCAATCAGCCCATTCGGCTCATTAAGTGCTAAATCAAGACTTGGAAAAGGTGTGTCACTTGACTGAAGAATGAATTCTTCTGGGATATTAATCACGCGTTTTGTTTTCTGATTATTTCTTTAGCCATATAGAGCGCAGCAATGCTTCTCGCCTCAGTTAAGTCTTCATTGTAGACCAGTGTTTCCAAATCGGATAATTTATGCTCAACCACTTCTAATGGTTCTGGCTCATCGCCTTGCGCACTCGCTTCGTAAAGATCTTGTGCTAATATAATATGCGTAATATTAGACTGATATCCTGGCGCGAGTGTCATGGTTTTAACAAAAGTCAGTTTGTTGGAACCATAGCCAATTTCTTCCATGAGCTCTCGATCAGCTGCTTCAAGTGGTGTCTCGCCTGCGTCAATTTTTCCCTTAGTGAGCGCCAACTCGTAACGATCGGTACCGCCAGAATATTCATAAATCATGAGTACCGTATCATCATCCAACATAGGGATCACCAAAACAGCACCATTTCCAGGTGGCTTTAGACGCTCATATTGGCGTTTTTCACCATTGGAAAACTCTAAATCTAGACGTTCAATATTAAAAACACGTGTGGTAGCAAGGGTTTCAATATTTAATATTTTAGGTTTTTTACGCATGAATATATTTTTGGTTAGAAGCTTATAAAGTACAATAATACCTTTATACCAAGGGAGAGGGAAATGAAAAAACTAACACTACTATTAACACTGGCATTTTCAACAATAACAAACGCTTGGGTCGTTAATGGCGTTGATTATAAGTTTGAACAACTCAACTCTCAAGTTTATGCAATACATGGTCCGCTTGATGGGCCTAGTGTAGAAAACTATGGATTTATCAATAATCCGGCATTTATAGAATCTGATAATGGCCTTATACTCATTGACCCTGGTAGCTCTAAATTTGTTGGTGACAACATTCTTGATGAAATCAAAACGGTTAGCTCAAAGCCGATTATTGCTGTTATCAATACCCATGTTCATGGTGATCATTGGCTTGGAAACCACGCCATTAAAGACAAATATCCAAATGCAAAATTCTACGCTCACATGAATATGATTAGAGAGGCAGAATACGGCGAAGCTGAACGATGGACAGTTTTTTACAATGAGCTAACTGCTGGAAAATCTGCAGCAACCATAGCAGTTATTCCAGGCTATTCTATCACTCATGAAGATGTGCTTAATATTGATGGCCAAACATTGGTTATCCATTCACCAGTACCTTCGGCACACTCATCATCAGACATCATGATAGAGCACAAAAACTCCAAAACACTATTCACAGGCGATAATTCGCTTCATCACAGAATGGGTCGATTTGATGGCTCATCCAACATGATTGATAACATCAAAATTCTTAATTATGCAAAATCCCTTGATGTAGAAACTATTGTGCTTGGCCATGGACAATCAGGCAGTATTGAAACAGCAATTGACCCATATCTAAACTATCTTCTGGTTATTAAGCAAGAGGCAGAAAAAGGCTATGAAGAAGACTTAGCTGACTATGAAATAAAGCCAATCGCCATTAAACAGCTCAAAGATTATGTCAGCTGGCATGGTTTTGAAGACCAAGTTGGCGTACACATCAACAAGATGTTGCTAGAAATTGAAGCGCTAGACTTCTAACAATACCTATTCTCTTAATGAGATTTTTGCAATCTAAAATCTAAGCGGAACTTTTATTGCATTACTGATTGGACTGGATAGCGTCTAACACACCATCCCAAAGTGCAAGCCTTGCTTGCACCGCTAATTCTGTAGCAATTAAAGCCTCATCTTCTGTCGTTTGATCATGGCACAGACTGTTAAGTAATTTTAACGACAAAGGTGCGTGAAAATCTTCATCAAGATGCACGTGTCGATTTAAATAATAATGAAAAATAGGCGCTTGCTGTTCATCCACTTGAATGCGAGACAAGATCGACCGAAACATAGATGGAATAATGTGCTCTCTACCCAAAGCCAAAGCCGCCGCTACTTGATGCGGTTTGTTGTCTTCAATAAACTTAAACGTTGTCGTTGTAAATTTAGCAGAAGGTTTTGGAATAAAGTCAGATTTAAGGGCGGCATTAATATCTTCATTAGTCACAACTTGAATAAATCTCTCAATGTCGCTTGTATTTGCGCCCACTTCTTTCATTGCTGTTTGGTAAAGCTCGAAATGAGAAATAAAACCTGTTTTGTTAATTGTAGTATCGCACTCTTCTTCAAGTACTAACTCATTAATAAAACGACGAATACTGGCATCTTTTGTTGGCAGCCAAGGGTATTGAGTTGGCGCAACGGTTGATTGCAAATACTTAATCAGCGACATAAAATCCCAAACCGAATAAACATGATGCTGCATAAAACACTGCAGATCTCGCTGTGTTTTTATCGCCTCATAAATTGGATGTGACGCTAATTGCTCAGAAAAATTGGCAATTGCATCTTTGGAAATATTGGACAATGTCAATCAACAGTAAATAATAATTAAGTATTTTAATTGGCTAACAAGCCCATTAGACTGAATTATTTCAAGGATTTAACATTCATTTCAATTATTTCCGAAATTTTCATTTATCGTCATAGGCAAGGCCTATGAAGCAATCAGAAAAGTGATTTTTATTGGTTTTTGAGATGAAAACAGCTGTTTTTATTGAGATTTAGCCCTTATATGGCTACATTTTTAAGGGTTTTAGGTGTTTTTTACACCATTTCTATTATTTCCGAAATTTCTAACAGGTAAGATAAGCAAATGTAGCGTAGCAAATTTTTGACAAACTTGAGGAATAAGCATGAATTTTAAGAGCATGACCAAACAACAGCTTAAAGACCATGGCGAAACCATCGGTGTTAAGCTTAATCTTAAACACAAGAAAGATGAGCTAATCGCGCAACTTAACGAAGCGGGCGAACAAAAAGCTGAACAGAGCCCTAATCCCGCGCCAACAGAACAGATAGCCTCTTCAACCGCATCAGTCACACCATCTCAATCAGATTTTGATATTAAAAAATATTTATGGCCAATTGTAATTGTACTGGCATTGTTAATTTGGCTGGTTTAAAGGACGTCCATTTAACTTAAAATCTACCCTTATTTCACAGGTGAGAATTTTTATTCCTATTGAGGCTTAAGAAGATTTACAAGCCGGGAGCTTACACCCCAAGGGTACTTCCTTTGGGCGCATTAGTAAGTGACCAATTGGAAATTTTTGATAACGAAAATAGGGGTGAAAATTAACCCTGTGAATCGAAAAAGCCTTCCATGTGTAATTCGGTCAACTCATTAAACCCGCCAATATGCTTACCATCAATGGTAATTTGTGGCACCATACGTGCGCCATCAGTTACCTTAGAAAACTCCACCATGTGAGTACGATCTTCGTCGATGTATTTTTGCTCAAATGACAAATTCCATTTAGTTAAAAGCTCTTTAGTTTTAACGCAAATGGGGCAGGTGTGGGTTGAGTAAACGACGATTTTCATGATCAACCCTGTAAAGCCTTAACAACTAAATCACCCATTTGATTCGTGCCGATAACTGTGTCACCATCGCTGGCAATGTCTTGGGTGCGATAACCCTGATCAAGTACGGTGTTGACTGCTGAATCAATCTTGTCAGCAAGTGCCACTTGGTCTAGCGAATAACGCAACATCATTGAAACCGACAAAATCGTTGCGAGTGGATTGGCCAAATCTTGGCCAGCAATATCTGGTGCAGAACCATGAATTGGCTCATACATGCCAAAGCCGTCTTTATTAAGTGACGCACTTGGAAGCATGCCAATAGAGCCGGTGAGCATGGCTGCACAATCAGACAATACATCACCAAACAAATTAGACGTTACCATCACATCAAATTGCTTTGGTGCTTTAACCAATTGCATCGCTGCATTGTCCACATACATGTGAGAAAGCTCAACATCTGGGTAGTCTTTAGCAACCTCTTCCATGACGTCACGCCATAATTCACACACTTCTAACACATTGGCTTTATCGACCGAACACACACGCTTATCACGTTTTTGTGCAATTTGGAATGCGCTATGGCCAATACGACGAATTTCTGATTCAAAGTAAGTGGCAGTATTAAAACCATATCTTTGTCCATCACGCTCTTCTACGCCACGTGGTTCACCAAAATAAATGCCAGCAACCAATTCACGAACAATCATTAAGTCTAATCCAGAAACAACGTCTTCTTTTAGTGTTGAAGCGCTAGCCAATTGTGGATACAAAATCGCAGGGCGAAGATTTGAGAATAAATCCATCTCAGCACGTAAGCCTAACAGGCCGCGCTCAGGACGCAGATCACGCTCTAATGCTTCCCACTGATAACCACCCACTGCCCCTAATAAAATAGAATCACAATCATGTGCCGCATCTAGCGTTACTTGAGGTAGTGGCGATCCAGTTTCATCATAAGCTGTGCCGCCAACCAAACCATGAACTAATTCCATGCCTAAATCGGCATTTTCATTCAAATAATCGATGACTTTAAGTGCTTGAGCGACAATTTCTTGTCCGATGCCATCACCTGGCAGTATTAATACTTTTGACATTTTTCTGTTCGTTTTAAAAATTAACCTCGTATTTTACTAGAGGCACTCTACGAGAAATATTTTTTCCTTAACGGAGGAAATCCTTGTTTTCCTTCGTTAACTGAATTAGATTTCAACCATTTCAAACTGGTCCTTAGTCGCACCACAATCAGGACAGACCCAATCCTCTGGCACATCTTCCCATTTAGTTTTTGGCTCAATGCCATCTTTTGGCGAACCTAAGTATTCATCATAAACCCAGTCGCAAACAATACATCTTAATTTTTTAAACGCCATCATTCTCTCCAATCTTTAAAAATAAAAAAAGGGGAGTAAAACACCCCCCTTTATCAAACCGATAATTAATTACAAATTATCAGCGTTTTTCGCTAAGTACTCGGCCACACCATCTGGTGTATCTTTCATGCCTTCATCGCCTTTATTCCAACCTGCAGGGCAAACTTCGCCGTGTGTTGTATGGAAATCTAGTGCATCAACCATACGTAACATTTCATCAACGTTTCTTCCTAATGGTAAATCGTTAACCACTTGATGACGAACATCAAAGTTTTCATCGATCAAGAACGATGCGCGTAGTGCAACGCCATCTGGATGAACAACACCGTATGATTCCATAATCGCATGATTAACATCAGCTACTAATGGGAAATCAACTGCACCTAAGCCACCATCATTCACTGCTGTATTTCTCCAAGCATTGTGAGTAAATTGTGAGTCAATCGAAACACCAACAACTTCAACGCCCTTCTCGGCAAATTGAGCTACTCTATGATGGTGAGCTAAAATTTCTGATGGACAAACAAAAGTAAAATCAAGTGGGTAAAAGAACAACATAATCTTCTTACCTTTAAGGCTAGACAATGTGAATTCATCAACGATCGTGCCATCTGCCAATACGGCTGCTGCTGTAAAATCCAGTGCTTGTTGTGTTACTAAAACGCTCATACTTTCTCCAAATAAATAATAAAAACCGACTAATTATACAACGGCATTTATACTCAATACCTATAAAAAATAAGGGTTTGTCTAACTGGCTCTATTTAGATTAAAATAACGCCATGCTTAAAATATACAACACACTTAGCAAACAAAAAGAAGTCTTTCACCCAATCGACCCTAACAAAGTAGGGATGTACGTTTGTGGCATGACGGTGTATGACTATTGTCACATGGGTCACGCGCGCGTGTTGGTAATGTTTGATGTGATTACTCGCCACTTAAGACGCCATTTTCCTAATGTGGAATACGTACGCAATATCACCGACATTGATGACAAGATCATTGCCCGAGCTGTTGAAAACAAAGAAGATATTTATAGTTTAACCAGCCGCTTTGTTGAAGCTATGCATGAAGACGAACGTGCACTTGGTATTTTGCCACCCGATGTAGAACCGCGCGCAACCGATGCCATTGATCAAATGTTTTATATGATTGAAACCTTGATTGAAAAAGGCATTGCTTACCAAGGCAAGAATGGCGATGTCTATTATTCAGTGCGTGACTTTGAAGGCTATGGCAAGCTTTCAGGCAAAAATCTAGACGAACTTGAAGCAGGAGCAAGAGTTGATGTCGAATCTGATAAGAAAGATCCGCTTGATTTTGTCTTATGGAAAATGGCCAAACCAAATGAGCCGAGTTGGTCATCACCTTGGGGTGAGGGTCGTCCAGGCTGGCACATTGAATGTTCGGCTATGTCAACACACCATTTGGGCAATCATTTTGATATTCATGGTGGTGGCATGGATTTGACTTTTCCACATCATGAAAATGAAATTGCACAATCTGAAGGTGCGCACGGCTGTACGTTCGTCAACACCTGGATGCATGTTGGTTTTGTTAATATTAACAACGAAAAAATGAGTAAATCACTCAATAACTTTTTTACCATTCGTGGTGTATTAGAAAGTTACGATGGCGAAACGTTGCGTTACTTTATTATGAGCTCGCACTATCGCTCACCGCTGAACTTTAGTGATGACAATCTCAATAACGCTAAAGCATCATTAACTCGGCTTTACACAGCAATGCGCGGATTGAATGCTTCTGATGCAGCCATGGATGAAGTGTCGCAACGATTTGATTTTGAAAAACGCTTTAACGCGGCACTAGACGATGACTTTAACACTCCAATTGCACTAAGTGTTTTGTTTGAGCTAGCTAAATTGGTTAATTCTGAACGTGAAAAAGACATCGACCAAGCTAATGCCTTAGCTCAACTACTGATTAAACTCGGTGGTTATATCGGTATATTACAAACTAATGCTGATGAATTTTTAACGCAAGGCGTTGATTTATCTAATGAAGATATTGATGCAAAAATCAAACAACGCAATGAAGCAAGAGATAACAAAGACTTTGCCTTATCTGATCAAATCCGTGATGAGTTGACCGTGCTTGGTATTACCTTAGAGGACAATGCAAATGGCACAAGCTGGCGTCGAGGATAAAGTCGACTGGTCACAAATTGATACCGTTCTACTTGATATGGACGGCACACTACTCGATCTTAATTTTGATTTACACTTTTGGATGGAGTACATGCCATTGGTGTTTGCCAATAAGCACAACCTGACACACAAACAGGCCAAAGACAAAATCTACCCCATCCTTCGCGCAGAAGAAGGTAAGTTGCATTGGTATTGCTTGGATTATTGGCAAAAAATCTTTGAATTAGACATTGCCAAACTTAAAGAAGATGTGGCTCATTTAATTCAGGTTCATCCATTTGTCCTAGATTTTTTAGAACAAGCCAGGCAACACAACAAACGCATTTATTTAGTGACTAACGCCCATCGAAAAACCATTCAACTAAAAATGCGTGTAACTAATTTAGAAAACTACTTCGACGATATCATTACGTCGCACGATTATGGTATCGCCAAAGAAGATCAGGGATTTTGGCATAAATTGGATGAGTCTATTAACTTGGATAAATCAAGAAGTGTGTTCTTTGATGATTCAGTTCGTGTGCTTCAATCAGCCAAAAAATTTGGCATTGGAGCTGTTGTTGCTATTAGCAAGCCTAGCTCTAAAATTGAAACCAAACTGGTAGAAGGATTTATCAATATAGAGACTTTCGAGCACGCTTTACCAATAAAGCCACATGCATAAAAAACCCGCTATAAAAGCGGGTTTCGTCTAGACTTAATTGCTTAGTGATTATTCACCACCAATTGCACCCATTAAAGCAAAACTTTTTACAAACGGATTAGCCATTCTAGGGTCTTTGATCATGGCGGCAAAATCGCCTTTTTCAAATTTTAATTTACCCATCGTAACCGCCATACCCATAGATGCCATGCCTAGAGGCTTGTCTAACCACTTCATCCAGTTTTTCTTATCTGCGCGCATGTCCCAATCAGCATCTTCGCCATTGTAGTCGCCTGCACGAACACACTCACCATTCTCAACAATAAAAATACCTGTTGGTGTGCCGTCACCTTTAAAACCACAGGCAATGGTTGAAGAAAATTCAATTTCTGCTAATTTTCCACGTACTTCGTCTGAGCCATTCCAAGCGTCTTTTAATTGATTCATCCATTCATCTGAAAATAATACTGCCATGTTAATCTCCTAATTTATTATCTTTTTAATAAGCTCATTTTTTGTAATGAACTTATTTTTTCTCCTCAAGTTTGTTCGCAGAACGAACGCACATATTATGCCCATTAAAGCCGACAATATTGCACTGTTTTATTAAGAAAATACCGACTATTTTTATTGATACTATAAACAGCTGTTTTAACAAGAAAAATAAACTTTTAAGTATAATTACAAACTTTATTTTTATTTAAATTCATTGTGCCAAAACTCTGTATATTGTCGGATTCTCATGGATTTATCCACCCTGAGATTATTCAGATTGCCAATCAATGTGATATCGCTATTCATGCGGGCGATATTATCGATGAAGCCACACTGGTCCAATTAAAACCCAAACAAAAACTCGTTGCTATTAAGGGCAATAATGATGATCATATTGCTTCGCTTAGCAAGGTTGAATTTCTTGAATTTCCGAGTGGAAAAATTGCCATTGAACATGGTCATTTACATGGCCACCATAAACCATCGCACGAGTCACTAAGAGCGACTTATCCAGATGCTAAGATTATCATCTATGGACATACTCACAAACAAGTGATTGATAAAGAATCAACCCCTTGGGTAATCAACCCTGGTGCATCGGGTGAAATCCGCAACCATGGTGGCGCTAAATGTTTAGTACTTGAAGTAAGCAATACTCAAGAGTGGAGAATTACACCTTATATCTTTAACTGAATAACCTTTAAAGCAATAAATCAAGCTATACAATCACCAAAAAGTTTTTATTTTTTGGGAATGTAGTCACCAAACATCGCAACCACTTTAGTAACTTCGTTTTTTGACCCTAAAATAACCGGCACACGATCATGAATGTCTTTAGGTTGTACGTCCATAATACACATACGGCCTGTAGAAGAAAGGCCTCCAGCTTGCTCAACAATCATCGACATTGGGTTGCCTTCATACATTAAGCGAAGTTTGCCAGCTTTTGATGGATCGCGACTATCATAAGGGTACATAAAAATACCACCCCGGATAAGGATACGGTGAACTTCTGCAACCATAGAAGCAACCCAGCGCATGTTGTAACGCTTACCTAGAGGACCCTCTTCTCCTTGCAGGCAATCATCAATGTATTGTTTCATCTCCGGTTCCCAGAAGCGCTGATTAGACATATTGATTGCAAATTCAGCTGTATCTTCGGTAACTTTTAGCTGCTCTTTGGTTAATACAAATTCGCCAATATTGGTATCTAATGTAAATAAGTTAACGCCTTTGCCTGTTGTCATTACAAGCAATGTGGATGGGCCGTAAAGAACATACCCAGCAGCAACTTGTTTGCTGCCAGGTTGTAAGAAGACATTTTGATCATCACCAGTGCGATTATCGTCAGGCGCCTCTAAAATAGAGAAAATTGTCCCCACAGAAAGATTAACATCGATATTTGAAGAGCCATCTAAAGGATCAAAGGTTACTAGATATTTGCCGTTAGCATGACCGGCAATCGTATAGTCCTCTTCTTCTGACCCTACACCTTTAACATAAGGATTAGAACACAAAATATCTTTTAAAAGATCGTTAGAAATAACATCCAACATTTTTTGAGTTTCGCCCTGAATGTTTTCATCTTCAGTTGCACCTAGAATACCAGCTAATTCACCTTGGCCTAATTTATAGGCAATATCTTTACACGCAACCATTGTGTCTTTAATAACAAGTTCCAGCTCAGCTGATACACCATCATTCGATAATACTTGATCTAATCTTTTCATTAAGAACCTCACCTTTAAAAAAATAATACTCACAATTTTAGCATACCCCCAATGAGATATATTTTGATATCACTATAAAACAACATGGTAAAAAAAAGCCATAGGTATAATTTTTTGATTCTTATTTAATAAAGGTATGACGATGAAGAACGCTTTCTATGCTCAATCTGGCGGTGTAACTGCTGTGATTAACGCTTCTGCTTGTGGTGTAATTGAAACTGCACGCAAACATTCAGACAAAATTGGTACGGTTTATGCTGGTCAAAACGGCATTATCGGCGCACTCACTGAAAACTTAATTGACACCTCTAAAGAGTCAGTAGATGATATTGCTGCATTAAAGCACACACCTTCTGGCGGCTTTGGTTCATGTCGTTATAAGATGAAATCTTTAGAAGCGAATAAAGCAGAATATGAAAGATTAATCGAAGTATTTAAAGCACACGATATCGGCTACTTCTTTTACAATGGTGGTGGCGATTCAGCTGATACTTGTTTAAAAGTTTCTCAGTTATCTGAATCTATGGGTTACCCAATCCAAGCAATCCACGTACCTAAAACAGTTGACAACGATTTACCAGTGACAGACAACTGCCCAGGCTTTGGTTCAGTGGCTAAGTACATTGCCGTTTCTACCATGGAGGCCAGTTTTGACGTAGCTTCAATGGCGGCAACTTCTACTAAAATTTTCGTACTTGAAGTAATGGGTCGTCACGCAGGTTGGATTGCAGCAGCAGGTGGCTTAGTTGATGATTCAATCCCAGTGGTTATCTTATTCCCAGAAATTGATTTTGATGAAGAAAAATTCTTAGCTAAAGTTGATGCTAACGTTAAAGAATTTGGCTACTGTACGATTGTTGTATCTGAAGGCACAAAATGGTCTGATGGTCGTTTCTTAGCAGAGCAAGGCACACGTGATGACTTTGGTCATGCACAACTCGGTGGTGCTGCACCTGTTGTTGCTAACTTAATTAAAGATGCCCTAGGTTACAAATACCACTGGGCTGTTGCTGATTACTTACAACGTGCTGCTCGTCACTTGTCTTCTGAATCTGATGTTGAACAAGCTTATGCACTAGGTGAAGCCGCTGTTAATATGGCGTTAGAAGGTAAAAACTCAGTCATGCCAGCCATTATCCGCACATCAAACAACCCTTATACTTGGGAAATCGGTTCAGGTGAATTAAAAGACATTGCTAACGTTGAAAAAATGATGCCAATGGAGTACATCTCTGATGATGGTTTTGGTATTACTGATGCCTGTCGTGAATACTTACAACCTTTAATTGAAGGCGAAAACTACCCTCCATACAAAAACGGTTTGCCGGACTACGTGGTCATGAAAAAAGAAATGGTAGGCAAAAAATTACCATCATTTGAAGTATAAGGAAATTAACAGATGAACGTTATTTTATTAGGCCCTCCGGGCGCAGGTAAAGGTACTCAAGCAACCAATATTTGTGAGAAGTACTCAATTCCACAAATCTCAACAGGTGACATGCTACGTGCTGCCGTTAAAGCAGGTACACCGCTAGGCATTGAAGCTAAAAAAGTGATGGATGCAGGTGGTTTGGTTTCTGATGATATTATCATTGGTTTGGTCAAAGAAAGAATTCAAGAAGATGACTGTGCAAATGGTTTTTTATTTGATGGCTTTCCACGCACCATTGCTCAAGCTGAAGCCTTAAAAACTGACGGCGTAAACATCGACTACGTTGTTGAAATTCAAGTGCCGGATGAAGACATTGTCGCTCGCATGTCGGGTCGTCGTGCTCATTTAGCGTCAGGTCGTACTTATCATGTTATTTATAATCCGCCTAAAGTAGAAGGCAAAGACGACATCACAGGTGAAGACTTAGTACAACGCGCTGATGACAACGAAGATACGGTTCGTTCTCGTTTAGAGGTTTATCATGAGCAAACTCAGCCTTTGGTTGACTACTACCAATCATGGATGAATGAAGACAGCAATGCACCTAAATATGGCGCCGCTAACGGTGTTGGGTCGCTAGACGAAGTGAGAGATCGTGTTTATGCAAATCTTGGCTAAAGCCCGATTTGCAAAATAAAATGGGGGTTTATGTCGTAATGGCATAAGCCCTTTTTTTTTGAATTTTTATGGCAAAAAAAAATGAATAAAACTGGCCCAAGAGAAATCAGCATTCCGTTTCGCCCTATTCCATTAGATGTGCCTGATGGTATGAAACCTAATGAGTTTTTTAACTCACCTGAAAATTTAGCAGATCTCACTCAAAACAATGGACTATTAACAAACGATGAAGATTTACTACTTTATCGAAAAGCCTTGGGCCATTCTAACGAATTTGATTGTTCTATTATTTACAACACCTCAAAAAGTGTCTTAAATCCTTTGGGTCGACCAGTGCGTCGCACACAATTACCTAAAAACGTTAGAAAAGTTTGGAATCGCATGAATCAAATTGTGATTGGCTTTATGTTAGAACACTACCCTGACCCAAAAAAACATTTGATACTGGCAGGCGAAGCATCACTTGATGCGACTTGGCCTATTACCTCAGCAGGTGTGCCCAGTATTCGCATGTTGCACAACCACTTTATTGTGTTTGACAAGACTAAATTAGAAAACGCACCACTAGCAGATACCAATAACCCCAATCTAACCGATGGCGGGCAACACTCTTTATTTGCCGCTTATATGCAAGATGTGTATGTCGAATTTTTGTCATCACTTGATTTAAAAATACTTAAACCGATTAAAGGTGACGCCTCTAGTTTGGCGTTAACAGGCTATCCACAGGGGTTGCCAAGCTGGGAAATACAAGGTGGCATTGACAGTTTAAAAAATATTGATTTTTGGAAAGAATACGATCTTGTGCTTAAAGGGTTTTTAGATTTTTATCGCACCTTCTTTACTCAAGTATCAAGTCGAAATTCTGGTGTGCCCGGTAATGCTTACTTCCCTAAGGAAATTGAAAAAACATTGTTGTTTAATAATTGCTTCTTATCGGCTGCCAAAAAGGTACGTGATAAATGTATTAGTGATGCTAAATATGCATCAGCCATTAGATGGCAGCCAGCGTTCAAACAGCTTATTTATCGTAATGACGAAGGCAAGTTAATCGTGACTATTTCTCAAAATTCCATTGGCAATGCTATTACAGAACTTTTGGGTGTTGTGGTTAATCGAACGCCTGATGCAAAAGCTTATGAAAAGAGCGAAGGTGCATTAATCGAAAAGCTGTTGAAACTAAGATCTAGACTAATCGAGGCAGATCTTGGACATGGAATTGAGACCAAATATTGGAGTAAGTAGCAAACATAATAATAACGCTTGACTTAGGTCAACTTTAACCAAATTATTATATTATTATCTCATTCATTAAATGAGAATTAACTATAATCACTGTTGAACAAATTTATATATAAATCAAAAGGAGAAAAGAAAGAAAATGGATACATTGACGATGGCCATCGGGGCTTCAATTATTGCTGTTTTATACGGCTTATACACAATGACCTGGATTTACAAACAATCCCCAGGTAGTGACAAAATGAAAGAGATTTCAGATGCAATTGCAGAAGGTGCAAGTGCTTATCTGAATAGACAATATACAACTATTAGCATGGTTGGTGTGGTTTTATTAATTGTTATTTCTCAAGCGCTTAGCTATCCAGTAGCACTTGGATTCTTGATTGGTGCGGTGTTATCAGGTGCAACGGGCTATATCGGTATGAATGTATCGGTTAAGTCTAACTCTCGTACTGCTGAAGCTGCAAAAAATGGTGTGAACTCTGCTTTTCAAGTTGCTTTTAAAGGTGGTGCAGTTACCGGCATGTTAGTGGTTGGTTTGGCATTACTTGGCGTTTCTGGATTCTACGCCGGCTTGTTGGCTTCTGATGTTGCACAGGCTGATGCATTACATGCCTTAATTGGTTTGGCGTTTGGTGGCTCGCTGATTTCAATCTTTGCACGTTTAGGTGGCGGTATCTTTACCAAAGGTGCTGATGTTGGTGCTGATATTGTTGGTAAAGTTGAAGCAGGTATTCCAGAAGATGATCCACGTAACCCAGCGGTTATTGCGGATAACGTTGGTGATAATGTGGGCGACTGTGCAGGTATGGCAGCTGACTTATTTGAAACTTACGCAGTGACAATTATTGCAACGATGATGTTGGCAGGTGTATTGGGCATGGGTGAAGATGCTATTCTTTATCCACTAGCACTTGGCGCTGTATCAATCATTGCTTCAATTGTAGGCACCTTCTTTGTTAAAGTATCTGATGGTGGCTCTATCATGGGTGCGCTTTATAAAGGCTTAATCGTGTCAGCTATATTAGCGGCAGTTGCGTTTTATTACGTTACGATCGATATGGGCATGGGTATTAACTTATTCTATGCGTCATTGATTGGTTTGGCTTTAACAGCTGTGATGGTTGTAGTTACTGAATACTACACTTCAACTGAATACAATCCAGTACAGCATGTTGCCGAAGCTTCATTAACTGGTGATGGTACAAACGTAATCGCGGGTATCGGCTTAAGCATGAAATCTACAGCATTACCAGTATTGGCAGTTTGTGCTAGTATTTGGGGTGCATACGCATTAGGCGGCTTATACAGTATTGCCATTGCAGCTACTGCGATGTTATCAATGACGGGTGTTATTGTTGCATTAGATGCCTACGGACCAATTACTGATAATGCAGGTGGCATTGCTGAAATGGCAGAGCTTCCTGAAGAAATTCGTAATATCACTGATCCTCTAGATGCGGTTGGTAACACAACTAAAGCGGTAACTAAGGGCTATGCAATTGGTTCTGCGGGTTTAGCAGCATTGGTATTATTTGCTGACTTCACTAACGAGTTAAACACTAGGGCCGGATTTGACGCCATCTCGTTTGACTTATCGAACCACATGGTAATCATTGGACTATTCTTAGGCGGCCTTGTGCCATACTTATTTGGTGCAATGGCAATGGAAGCAGTGGGTCGTGCAGCAGGTGGTATTGTGAATGAGGTACGTCGTCAGTTTAAAGAGATGCCAGGCATTATGGATTACACGCAAAAGCCTGATTACTCTAAAGCGGTTGACATGCTGACTAAATCAGCAATTAAAGAAATGATCATTCCATCAATTCTGCCAATCTTGTTCCCAGTAGCAGTTGGTTTGCTATTAGGTGCTGAAGCATTGGGTGGTTTGTTAATTGGCTCTATCGCAACCGGTATCTTTGTGGCAATCTCAATGACCACTGGTGGTGGTGCATGGGATAACGCTAAGAAGTATATCGAAGACGGTAACTTCGGTGGTAAAGGTTCTGATGCTCACAAAGCAGCAGTAACTGGTGATACTGTCGGTGACCCGTACAAAGATACAGCTGGTCCTGCAATCAACCCACTGATCAAGATTATCAACATTGTTGCAATCATGATCATTCCTTTATTGGGTGCCCCTTTACTAGGGTAGTTAATTAAAAGATAATAAAAAGGCGTGCAATAGCACGCCTTTTTTTATGCCTATAAAAAAACAACTAATCAGCCTTGGGAACCTCGTGATCATGCATAAATTGTTTTTGCATACGGATACCAATATAAGCGCCTAACATAAGTGCAAATAGATCTAAAAATGAACCCAATGACAAAGTTGATGTTCCGGCAATACCTTGACCCAAAGTGCAACCCATACCTAAAATACCGCCAACACCAACCATCACACCGCCAACAGCATAACGCAATGCTTCGCCAAAAGAATCAAACCACACAATTTTAAAACGTCTGGTTAAAACAGAGACTACCACTGAGCCTGCGCCAACGCCTAAAAAAGCAACCAAACCAAAAGTTAAGATATACCACTCAGGGTTTGAGGCAATATAAAGCAAGTCACCCATTGGTCTAATAAAAGTATAAGACTGTGTACCCATGCCATACTGAGGGTTGTCACTAAACTCAGAAGCTTCATTAGCTAGCTCACCAATAGGGCCTCCAGAAATATAAAAGGCACCGACGATCAGTGCGCCAATTATAAAGCCACCAATCCAATTATCACGTCTGGCAATAAAGTCTTTGCTTTTGAAAACCAGACTCATAATTAATAGTGATAACATTAATCCAATCACGATGCGCATTGTTGAAACCTCAACCCCTAAAAGACTACCAATAATCGTGCCCAAGTCTTGCATTTCAAATCCATAATTATCTAAATTAGGTGAGGCTGGTAAAACCCAAGATAAAAAGTAATCGTTGAAAAAACCTTCAACATATAACATTAAAACGGCTGCACCGCCCATGCCTAAAATAGCTACAATGGTTTTTAGGTTTCCACCTCCTAGATTAAGGATGCTTTTCATTCCACAACCTCGACATAATGTCATACCAATGCCAAAAAAAGCACCGCCAACCAAATAAGCTGGCCAACGAAACTGACTCATTCGATATGGAGGGCGAGTGCCATCAGCACTAAAAATTCCCAATGATTCAAAAATAGTAACGCCCAAAATAGCAATTGCAATGGCAAAGAAATACATTGATAAACGACCCGTATTGCCGCTATGAACAACATCTGCGATACCGCCTAGCGGACAAAAATCAGTCTTACGTGCAACTGCACCGAAGACAATAGAAACACAAAAAATAATGAAAAATAATGCAACAATTTCTTCACTTAGATCACCTAAAATAGGCAAGTCCATAAATTTCTCCTCAAAAATATAATGTGTGCGATTATATCAAGGATTAATTACACGAAAAGAAAGATACGGCTGTAATAATTGAAATACAAAAAAAAGGACGCTAATAGCGCCCTCTCGTCTTTTCAGCAGTTAGACAATGTTTAACTTGATTTATTTTCTTTGGGTTTGAGTGCATTTGTACTCTTAGAAAGCGAAAAATCAGCTTGTGCTTTCATGATAGAGTCGACACATTCATCTAAATCACTATAAGCATCAACACCGGCATCAAAACGTTTATCGCGTAAAAAATAAAACATGCACTGGTAATTAAAGGCGCCCATTTTAATTACGACAAATGTGTAATGTTTATGCTCCCAAACAGCAGCTGGCTGCTCTTTTCCATCAACTTCTATGTCGCCCATGTGCACACCATGATCCTTCTCGCGCCAGCGATCATCAACATGTTTTTGAATAGTATCAATTTCTGTTTGTGTAAAGTCCATAATATTTAATGTATTGATTGAACGTTTTTAAGGCCAGGCATAACGTCATCTACAGGGCCGCCTAGTCTAGCCTCTTCATTTGTTGGCTCACGAACTGTAAGCACTTCAAGAACAAATATAACCTCACGACCACATAATGGGTTGTTGCCATCAACAGTCACTGAATTCTCATTTATTTTGATTACCGTAAAATTAATTCGATCACCTTTATCATTCTCCATGGGGATCATAGTGCCAACCTTTTGAAGGTCTTCATCTAAAGTATCTAGTGGCATCGTAGCAACCAATGATTCGTCACGTGGTCCATATAATAAGTCGATATCTATAGGCAACTCAATAATATCACCTTCAACTTGACCAACAAGCTCCGCAGTTACTTCAGGTGACAATATTTCACTGATACCTTGAATATAGCCAAGTGGAAACTCAACTTCATTTAAGACATCTCTTGTATTTTTATCAAGAATTTTGTATCTTAATTCGACGAATTTACCGTCTTCAATCTTTAAATTATTCACTGTAAATGTCTTTTAATTTAAAAAATAGTAGCGCCAAAAATTTTTATTTTGTCTTCTTCATAGCCCAATACTAAACGACCTAACCACTCACCTGGTTTCTTCTTGTGTTTCTGTTTAAACAAAGCTGTTACGTGTTGGCCACGTCTAATTGTCCCCATAAATTCAACGTCTTCATCTAAATTTTTGGTTAATTCACTTCGTGCAAACTGCTTACCCATTTCAATTTCATTTGCACCACGAAGCATCTCTTCAGAGAAATTTCTTGTAAATGCACCATAATTAGAATTATTAGAATACTTTACCAATTCGTCCCACATAGGGCGAGCAATTTCAAGTATCTCCTTATCTGATTTTTCTAAAATATCCATAATATACTCCACAAAAAATATTTGTAATTTTTTTATCTATAGTAAGTCTATTATTAAACTTACTATAGATAAAAAAAGACCAACTAATGTTGGTCTTTTTTTAAAATAATAGAGGCTTAATTAATAAGCCTCTATTACAGATTAAAACGTTTTACTTAGCTTTAAGCTCAGCTAACGCTTTATCTTCAATATCACCAACCAAGTGATACAATGGCTGTTTCTCCATTGTGTACTCACCAGTAGTACGGTTATACTGTGATGTTGTTAGTACATGCCAATTTTCATCATCTAACTTCATCTTATCACCACGGTAGTAGTAACCAGGCCAGCGAGTTTCCTCACGGAATAATGTGTGCTGTACAACACATTCAGAAGTACGGTGACGATGCTTAAGCTCCCATGCACGTAGTAACTGATGAATGTCTTCAGCAGCAACTTTGTCTAAATCTTCTTCAAGAATCTTAAGCTTGTGAAGACCCATGTTAAGTAGCTTGTCATTTGTCATGTATGACACAGTAACACCACCTGCATATTCATCCATTAACTTCTGTAAACGTTGCAAACCAGGGAATGGCAAAATGTAACTTGGAGATACAGTACCACCAACAATTTCATTACTTCCAACTTGGTAAGTCTCTAATGGCTTGTAGATTTCTGCTTTACGGTCATCAATTTGCTTCTGTGAAACACTAATTCCATCTGCTTTACCATCATCAATATATTTACAAGCTGCTTTTGCAGAAATACGACCTTCAGTAAATGAACCTGATGAGAATGCGTGTGGCGTACCGCCAATTGCATCACCTGCACCAAACAACCCTTCAACTGTCATCATACGGTTGTAACCCCAGTGGTACTCGGGAATATTACCCGAAATATCTACAGGGCCAGAACACCATGCACCACAACCTGTTGCGTGAGAACCCATTACATAAGGCTCAGATGTTGTTAATTCAGGGTTAACATATTTAGGATCAATATCTGTTGCAGCCCATAATACCGCTTGACCAACTGTCATACCTAAGAAGTTTTCCCAACCAACTTCTTCTAAGTGAGGGTCTTGGAATGCTTCCATTGTCACCATGTGAATTGGACCGCGACCCGCATTTACTTCTGAGATAAATGCATGGTTACGTAAACATGTAGGAATAGGTCTGTGAGACGCATGAGAAGCCTCTGGATCTAAGTATTCTTTACCAACCATTTCTTGTAATGCTGGGAACCACTTTGATTCATACTCATCACCATAAGCATTTTGTGTGTATGTCTTAAGGTGTAAGAAGTATGCGCCTACTGGACCATAACCATCTTTAAATCGAGCAAGAACGATACGGTTTTCCATTTGTGTCATCTTAGCGCCTGCTTCAATCATTAATGCGTAAGCAGAACCTGAAGACCATGGAGCGTACCATACACGACCTGCGCCTTCACCCACTGAACGTGGTTTAAAGATATTAGATGCACCACCCGCACCACAGATTACTGTCTTAGATTTAAATACGTGGTAATTACCTGTACGTACGTTAAAACCAACAGCGCCTGCAATACGATTATCTTTTGCGTCATCCATCAATAAATGTGTAACCATGATACGGTTAAATGTTTTATCAGCGTTTACTTTCGCTGCTTCTGCAACGATAGGCTTATAAGATTCACCGTGGATCATGATCTGCCAGCGACCTTCACGCATGTAAGCGCCAGTATCTGGGTTTTTCATTAATGGCAAACCCCACTCTTCAAATTTATGAACTGCCGAGTCAACGTGACGAGCCATATCAAAAGCTAAGTCTTCACGAAGCATACCCATTAAATCGATACGTGCATAACGTACGTGATCTTCAGGATTGTTCTCACCCCAACGAGTACCCATGTAACAGTTAATAGCATATAAACCTTGAGCAACCGCACCTGAACGATCAATGTTTGCTTTTTCAGCAATTACAATCTTCTTGTCGCGTCCCCAGTGTCTTGCTTCATAAGCAGCGCCTGTACCGCCTAAACCTGCACCGACAACTAAAATATCAATGTTGTCTTCTGTAATTGTCTTGTAACCCATTAGTAGTAAACTCCTTCTTTAAGTTCTAAACCGTTAGATTCTAGCGTATGTAAGCCGCCATCGTCTAAACGAATTGCTTCTGGCTCAAAAGCCAATAATTCACTGTCACGTTCTTCTTGAGTTGGTGCAGCTTCATTTCTAAAGTCTGGAATTTCTGAACCCCATGGCTTAGTTGTGATTGGTGATAAGAAGTTCTTAACACGGCCATCACGGAATTTAACTCTCCATGCGATCGTTCCTTTTCTTTCATCACGTAGTACACGAACACTATGACCTAGTGGTGCAAAGTCTGCATAACCACGTACGTCAATTGCTTGGTGTGGACATGCTTTAACACATGAGTAACACTCCCAACACATGTTAGGTTCAATATTTAGGGCACGACGATATTTCTTATCGATGTGCATAATGTCAGATGGGCAGATATCTACACAATGTCCACAACCATCACAACGGGTCATATATACAAAAGTTGGCATATTATTTCCTCTCTCTTAAGTTAATTAGTTAATAAATTAGTAATGTTTTGGCGCTTCACGCTTAATACCCAGACCCATATCCATTGGCGCGTCTTTTAGAAGCTCCATTGAGTGTCTGTTTTGCTGCCATTCCATGTCTCTTGTCTCGTGAGGCAAGTTCTCATTTGTACCATTAGCTTCAATGATGCGCTTATTGTAAGCAGCCATTGGCTTAAAGAACATATGAGAGAATTTAGACCAGTAAACGCTACCAAATAATGCTGTAGTTGAGATGATTAAGAAAATAAACCATCCTCCTGTTCCACCACCAGTGTAAGTCCAACCTAATGCTGCCAATGATGTACCCATTAAACCTAGTGAAAAGATATCTTTTCTAAGATCGATTTGGAAAATTGATTGGCCTTCAGCTTGACAATCAACTTTAAATGCAAACCAGTAACCCCAGCTACCAACTAACAACATAATCGCACCGATATTCCATGCTGTTGCTAATGTTGTTGTTTGTGCTTCACCATAAATAATCATCGCTGTTGCAGCAACGAATAAAACGAAACCCCACATTGTAAAGATATGCACTAATCTACGTGGTCCGTTAGAAAACTCACCTGCAGTTGCAACATCTACTGCCACTGTGCCAACCAATGCGTTTACCTTGTCACCAGCGCTAAGTTGCTTTAATCTACCTTTTTCATTACCAATCGAAGACTCTGCTTCGCCTGCTGCTAATAGCTCTTCTGCTTTATCAGCTGCTTGAAAAAAGTACGTCGCACTTTTCTTATGTAATAAATCAGCAATTGTCATTACAATGACTGATGCAATCATGACAGAAACATACATTTGCATGTCTGCCCATGCGATACCATTTTCAGCTAACGCTGCAATTGGTGTTGTAGTGATATCCATTTTTCCTCCTTAGGGTTTTATTAATCACAATCCAAAACTATTAACAACCTTGCTAATAATCTGTTTTTTTAGATTTCGAGCGCCGTTGAGTGCGCTAAAAATCCAATTATTATACTTATAATATTTTTTCTTTACAATGAAAAAATAAATAAGTTGTTATTTAGCCGAGTGTCCGCTCAACTTAATTTCTACCTTGTCTTCTTCCTTAATACCCGCGTAGTATGCTTGTAGAACTTTAGCCACTTCAGGACGTGAAAATTCTTCAGGAAGATCTTCGCCATCTGATAGCATCTTACGCACTTTAGAACCAGAAAGAAGTACACGATCTTTTGCTTCATGCGGACAAGTTTTCATTGAAGACATACCGCCACATTCATGACACCAGAATGTCCAGTCAATCTTAAGTGGCTGTGTAACAAGCGCATCGTCAGCAATTTCATCAAAAATGTTATGCGCATCAAATGGACCGTAGTAATCATCAACACCTGCGTGGTCACGACCGACGATTAAGTGTGAACAACCGTAGTTTTGTCTAAATAGTGCGTGTAATAATGCTTCACGTGGACCAGCATAACGCATGTCTAATGGGTAGCCAGATTGCAATACTGTATTAGGCACAAAGTATTTATCAATTAAAGTTGAAATCGCTTCTGAACGCACATCAGCAGGAATATCGCCAGCCTTAAGGCCGCCCAATACCGAGTGAACCATTACGCCGTCACAAATCTCGACTGCAATCTTCGCTAAATATTCATGTGAACGGTGCATCGGGTTACGTGTTTGGAATGCTGCGATTGTTTTCCAGCCTTTGTCGTCAAAGTAAGCACGAGTTTCAGCAGGTGTCATGTACAAATCACCAAACTTTGCTGGGAAGCCGCCATCAGATAACACTTTAATAGGACCTGCAAGATTGTATTTACCTTGCGCCTGAACCATGACAACGCCAGGATGTGCATCTTCAGTTGTTTTAAAAACTGTTTCACACTCATGATCTTTATCAATAGAGTATTTTTCAGTGACTGTCATTGTTGCAAGAATATCGCCAGATTTTCCACTCACGATGGCAACTTCATCGCCTGCCTTTACATCTTCGTCATCCGTTGATAAAGTAACAGGGATTGGCCAGAATAAGCCGTTAGTCATAGTCATGTTGTCACAAACACCTTTCCAGTCTGCTTCACCCATGAAGCCATCTAGCGGGTTGAAACCACCAATACCAAGCATAACGATATCGCCTTCTTCTCTAGAAGAACAAGTGATTTTTGCAAGTGATTCAGCTCTTGTTAGCTCTGCAGTTAATGCGTCGCCTGATAGTGCTAATTCGTTAATTGTGTCACTGCCGTGTGGTGGGACTAATTTTGACATGTCTATCCTATATTAACTTAAAAGGCGAAATTATACCGATAGGCGTTTTTTAACGCATTAGTTTATGGTAATATTTTGATATACCCCCTAAGAGATACTCTCAATAAAACAGAGTAAAAGGGTCGGGAATTAACGAAAGAAAAAGTGTTTTACGACGTCATACACGACTTAAAGATGGCTCTGTGCACATCGCCAATACTAACAATACCGACCAGCTTGCCTTTGTGGGTAACCGGGATTCTTCTAAACTTTCTAAGCCACATGGTGCTAGCCGCT
>Ga0209992_10001245_pt1 | contig 28059 bp, 22 predicted proteins | sample 2SBtaG_2_FD_182564 | JGI IMG/M metagenome (GOLD analysis project Ga0209992, IMG submission 182564) | Deep subsurface microbial communities from Kolumbo volcano to uncover new lineages of life (NeLLi) - 2SBTROV12_ACTIVE470 metaG (SPAdes)... | ecosystem: Environmental > Aquatic > Marine >... | reverse complement strand
CGAACCACAGCCCGCCCCCGCCCGCGAGGAGGAGGGCCAGGACGGACAGGCGAACGAGCAGGCGGCGAAGCATGGGGGTTCCGGGGCGGGGTCAGTCCGGCTCTGAAGCAAGGCCCGTGCCGGGCCCGACCTTCCCCGGGTCCTGCCACAGCAGAGCCCACTTGAGGGCGACTTCCGCAGCCCCGAGCCAGGCCAGGAGCAGCCCCAGCGCCCCATCTCGAATTCCTCCTCTGAGCAGCAAGGCCTTTACGATGTGTAGAGTTGGCCGGGTCAACAGGGCCAGCGCGGACCGTCGGCGCCCGAGCCTGTGGCTCTCCCGGACGAACAGGGCTGCGTAGGCGCTGATCTGGGCCAGGTGCTCGTGGGGGCCTCGGAAGGGGTCGTGGAGCAGCCGACCCGCCAGGGTCGTGGTCGGGCCCGAGGTCTGGAGCACCTCGTGCACGTGCGCGTCGGTCCACCGCGCGTCGGGCTTTCGGGCCAGCCGGAGCTTCGGCGAGGGCCCCCAGGCGCCCCCGCGGACCGGCCGACCGCACCACAGGTTGTGTCGCTGGAGCCGGAAAGCACCAGGGCGGTCGGCGAGCACGCAGGCCTGGACGGCCGCTGCCGCCGCTTCGTCCAGCCACTCATCGGCGTCCAGGGACAGGACCCAGGGCTGGGTGGCCAGGTCCCAGGCCCGGTTCTTCTGGGGCCCGAAGCCCGGCCAGTCCGTCTGGACCACCCGGGCGCCCAGCTGCTCGGCCTCGGCGACCGTCTCGTCGGTTGACCCCGAGTCGAGCACCAGCACCTCGGCCGCGCAGGGCACCGACGCGATGGCCCGGCCGATGCGATCGGCCTCGTCCTTGGCGATGATGACCAGCGTCAACGGGACCAGGGGAGCCACCTCACTGGGCGCATCATCCCAGAGGCGCCGAGCCTTGACACCAGGCCGGCGTCGATTAGCCAACGGGCGCACGCGGCGGCGTGGCCAAGTGGTAAGGCAGAGGATTGCAAATCCTCCATCACCGGTTCGACTCCGGTCGCCGCCTCCATCCCAGGGGCCGTCGGTACGCCGGCGGCCCCTGGCCCTTCGGGACCCGGTTGTGCCGTTGGCTCCGGGGCATCCCAGAGGCTGTGGAAACCCGGGAAGCAAAGGGCGGAGAAAGAGGTTCTCCCTTCACCCGCTCGCGGGTCTCCTTCGCGCCCGCCGGTCCCCCGTCGGGCGAGCTATATTCCCCGCCGGCATAGGGTCGGTCACAGGCACCATGAACATCGATCTCGAACAGAGTCTGCTCGCTTTCTCCCTGCTCGGCGCAGGCTGGGTCCTCTGGCTCCTGGTGGTCCTGGGTGTGATCACCCTGGCGGTGACCTTGGAGCGCCTGATCTACGGCTGGCGCAACACCACGCCCTCGATGGCGCTGGAGCAGGCCATCGGCGCGTTCCTCAGGACCGGCGACCAGGCCGCCTTCCAGCGCACCCTCGATGGCCTCAAGGGTCTCGAGGCTCGGGTCCTCGCGGCGGGCATCGAGGCCGGCGGGACCGACACCGAAGCCGCCGAAGAAGCCCTGGCGGGACACATCCTCTTCGAGCGCATGCGCATGGAGCGCGGCCTCATCGTCATCGGCACGGTCGGCTCCAATGCGCCCTTCATCGGCCTGTTCGGCACAGTGCTCGGCATCATCAAGGCCTTCCACGACCTGGCCGAGCACCAGGCCGAAGCCGCCAGCGCGGTCATGGCCGGCATCTCCGAGGCCCTGGTGGCGACCGCCATCGGGCTGATGGTCGCCATCCCCGCGGTCATCCTGTTCAACTACCTGAACCGCCGGGTCAAGAACACCTTCTCGCGGGTCGAGAGCCTGGCTCACCTGGTCCTGGCGCGGCTCAAGGGCGGCGAGGAAGCGCCCCTCACCGACGACCAGCCCACCCAGCAGGCCACGCCGCTGGCAGAGAGCGCCTGATGGCTGCCAACCTGGGCGGTGGCTCAGACGACGCCATCACCGACATCAACATCACCCCCTTCGTCGACATCGTGCTTGTGGTGCTGATCATCTTCATGGTCACCGCCACCTACATCGTGTCCCCCTCGATCAAGGTGAGCCTGCCCGAGGCCGCCACTGGCGAGGCCACGGACTCGAGCTCCCTGGGCCTGACCCTGGCGGCCGACGGCGTGCTCTACCTGAACGGCGACGAGATCACCGAGACCGACCTGCGGGCCTTCATCCAGCTCGAGAAGTCCCGAGTCGACGAGGTCACTGCGCTGATCGCCGCGGACTCCACCGTGGACCACGGGCGCGTCGTCTGGCTCATCGACCTGGTCAAGCAAGAAGGCGTCGCAAAATTCGCGATCAACATCGACCCCGCCCAGGTCGAGGCCTACAGCACCCCCTCCGGAGGCTGACCGGTGCGCTCGCCCCTCGAGCGTCGCGACACCGGGCTGAGCTGGTTCTTCCGGAGCGGCTCCCTGCTCGTGTCCTTGGGCGCCCACGCGGCCTTCGGCGCCTGGTTGCTCGGCTTCGAGCCCGCCCAGGACAACGTCGACACCTGGGTCGAGATGATGGTCACCGAGACCGAGCCTCCCCCTGAACCGGAGCCCGAACCAGAACCAGAACCAGAACCAGAACCAGAACCAGAACCAGAACCAGAACCAGAACCAGAGCCCGAGATCGCCGAACCGGAGCCCGAGCCGGTGCCCTTCGAGGAGACCACCGCCGAGCCACCGCCAGAACCCCCCAAGGAGAAGCCGAAGCCCCGCCGAGTGGTCCAGGGACTGAGCGCGAGCAGCTTCGCAGAGGGCTCGGGGACCGGGATGTCCGTTCGCGCAGGCACGTCGACCATGACCAAGGCCGGCAAGGAGACCCTGGAGATCGACCAGGCCACAGAGTTCTCCAACGTGCCCTACGCGTCGGTCACCACCCCGCCGCGGATGCGCGCCGTGCCCGAGATCACCGTGCCCCAAGAAGCCATCGACAACGAGATCGAGGGGACCTGGACGGTGGTGCTGGACGTCGACCCGAGCGGTCGCGTCGTGCGTGCCCGCATGGCCAAGGCCGTGGGCTACGGGATCGACGAGGCGTGCGTCGCCGCGTGGCGGGCGTCGCGTTGGAAGCCAGGCAAGAAGGACGGCGTGCCGGTGGGCGTCACCGGAATTCCCAAGAAGTGCTCGATCAAGGCGGTGGACTGATGCGTGCCGTGCTCCTCCTGGCGGGCCTGGCCATCGGGTCCCCCGCCCTGGCCCAGGACGCCCCCGAAGACCCGCCGGCCGAGTCCACCGAGGCGGTCGAAGAGCTCCCGCCGATCCTGGTCATGCCGGCCCTGGTGGACTTCGTCCAGGCGCCCTTCCCCCCCAAGGCCCTCGAGGCGGAGATCGAGGGCATCGTGCTGCTGCTCATCGAGATCGACGAGACCGGGACAGTCGCATCGGTCGAGGTCCTCGAGGCGGCCGGCTGGGGCTTCGACGAGGCCGCCGTCGCCGCCGCCCAGCAGTTCACCTTCACCCCCGCCGAAGACGAGACCGGCCCGGTGCCGGTCATCATCGAATTCGAGTACGGCTTCGTGCTGGACGCGGACCGGGTCGAGGGCGCCGTCGAGGACGAACAGGTCGCCGAGACGGTCGACGCCGAGCCTCCCCCGGTCAACCTGGAGGGCTGGCTCATCGAGATGGGCAGTCGCGAGATCGTGGCTGGGCAGACCGTGGCCATCGACGGCACGGATCTCATCGCGGTCACCGACGGCACCGGCCACTTCGAGTTCCGGGGTGTGCCGGTCGGAGCGGTGGTGCTGCGCGTGGTCAGCGCCGAGCACCACCTGCTGGAGCGGGCCCTGGAGGTCACCGAGGGCCAGGTCACCGAGGTCCGGCTCTGGATCAAGCCCAGCGGCTACGAAGAAGAGGCCGTCGGCACCTACCGGAGGCCCGGCGAAGACATCACCCGCAGGACCCTGTCGATGCAGGAGATCCGGCGCATCCCCGGCACCTTCGGCGACCCGGTGCGGGTGATCCAGAACCTGCCCGGGGCCGCCCGATCCCCCTTTGGCACCGGGCTCCTGATCATCCGCGGGTCCAACCCCGAGGACAGCGCGGTCTACATCGACGGCATCCGCGTGCCGTTCATCTACCACCTGGGCGGCTACGCCTCGATCATCAACTCGGACCTGGTCGAGACCGTCGACTACCTGCCCGGTGGCTACGGCGTGCAGTACGGCCGTTCCATGGGAGGCGTGGTCGACGTCACGACCCGTGAGGAGTCCAGTGAGCAGACCCGCTTCACCTGGACCACGGACATCATGGACTCCGGCGGCATGGTCGAGGGCCGCCTGGGCAAGCGGGGCGCCGAGCCCGAGGACAAGGTCCACCACTACGCGGCCGCGGGTCGGCGCTCCTACATCGACTACGTGCTGCCCTACATCATCCCCTACACCGCGGCGGGCCAGATCGGCCTCGTCGCCAAGCCCCGCTGGCTCGACTACCAGGCCCGCTACACCTACACCGGCATGGAGAACACGACGATCTCCGCCCTGCTCTTCGGCTTCGAAGACCGGCTGATCGTCTCCACCGCCGACGAATTCGCCCAGGGCACGGACCAGGACGCCCAGGGCGATTTCGCGATGTCGTACTCGACCCACCGCATCGTGTTCCAGATCGATCACCGCTTCAGCGACGACCTGAGCCTGCAAATCACCCCCAGCATCGGGCCGGACCAGAGCAGCTTCAACCTGGGCGACGAGCTCACCTATGAGGCCTGGCAGTGGATCGTGACCCTGCGTGCCGAAGCCCGCTGGCGGCCGACGCCCTGGCTGGAGCTCGTGCCCGGCCTGGACGTGCTCGGCGGCTGGTACGGCTTCAAGTTCGAGCTGCCCTTCAACCCGGACATGCTCGCCGACTACGACCCCTTGGGCGAGCGCGAGAACTACTTCATCGATGGCCAGGACCAGGGCTGGAGCCCGGACCCCTACCTCAAGGCCGTGCTCAAGCCCTTCCGCGACGACCCGGACCGACTGATCATCACCCCGGGTGTGCGGCTGAACACCATCTTCCTCCCCAATTTCAACAACCTGGCCTCGCCAGACGCCCGCATCGCCTTCCGCGCACGGGTCCTGGAAAAGGGCTTCGTCAAGGGCGGCACCGGCCTGTACCAGCAGGCGCCTCAGCCCCAGGAGTCCTACAGCCCCGGGGTCGAGGTCGACCTGAAGATGGAGCGGGCCTGGCAGACCTCACTGGGGTGGGAACAGGAGCTGCCCTACGGCTTCCGCTTCGACTTCGAAGGCTTCTACAAGTACCTGGACCGCCTGATCGTCTACAACCCCGACTTCGCCGATCTCGACAAGGACGCGCCCTATGTCAACGACGGCATCGGGCGGGCCTACGGCATCGAGGTCATCGCCCAGCGAGACCCGGTGGGCCGCCTGTTCGGCTGGGTCAGCTACACCCTGAGCCGCAGCGTCCGGTACGACTACCCTGGCGAGGACGCCCAGGACGACTGGTTCCCCCGGGTCGACGACACCGGCTGGTACCTCTACGACTTCGACCAGACCCACATCCTGGTCGCCATCGCCGGCTACAAGCTGCCCTGGGAGATCGAGGTCTCCGGCCGCTTCCGCTACGTCACCGGCAACCCCACCAACTACTACGAGAACGGGGTCTACGACCTGGACCAGGACTTCTACTACGGGTACCGCACCACCGAGTGGAACAGCGAGCGCCTGCCGCCCTTCATCGCGCTGGACGCCCGCATCGAGCGCCGCTTCCAGTTCAAGCGGGCCACGCTGAACCTGTACCTGGACCTGCTCAATGTCTACCGCGGCGAGAACCCTGAGTTCGTCCAGTACAACTACGACTACACCGACTACCGCTACATCCGCGGACTGCCCTTCCTGCCGTCTCCCGGCTTCGAGCTGGAGGTAAAGCTGTGATCGCCCTGCTGCTCCTGACCGGCTGCAACTACGAGGCGATGGCCCCCAGCTGGCTCATCGACCGGACACGCATCCTGGGGGTCCAAGCCGAGGTCAACGGCGAGCCCGGCCTGGCCGAGCCCCGACCGGGCGACCGGGTGAGCTTTCGCAGCCTGACCGCCCACCCGGACTACGACGACTTCGCGGTGACCTGGATGGGCTGCCTTCCTGACGAGGCCAGCAATTTCGGGTGCGAGGTCGACATCGAAGCCGTCAACGCCTTGTTCGACGTGGACACCGAAGAGCTCACCGCCCAGGAGCTCCTCGAGCTGCTCGCCCAGGCCCAGGAGCTGGGCTTCCTGGGGTTCGAGCCCTACTTCACCCCTGCGCTCCAGGTCCCCGACGACGTGCTGAACGGCCTGACCGAAGAAGAGCGCCTGGAGGGACTCAACTACTTCCTCACGCTCAGTGCCTTCCCGATGGAGGAAGACGAGAGCGGCGAGCTGGTCGAGGTCGACGGCCTGGCCGACGACGACGGTCTGGTCGAGCTGGCCTACAAGCGCATGCCCGTCAGCGAGGCCTCAACCCCGAATCACAACCCCGAGCTGGCCTCCTTCGAGGTCGACGGGATCGACATCGCCGCCGACCAGCTGCTCCACGTCTCCGCCGGCCAGACCTACACCCTGGATCCGATCCTGGGTGAAACGGCCATCGAAGAGTACCGGTATGTGACCTCTGATGGCGCGGAAGAGACCCGCATCGAAGAGCCCTACTTCACGTTCTACGCGACGGGGGGGACCTTCGACTACAACTTCAGCCTGTACCCCTACTCCGCGGTCGACTGGACGGCCCCCGACGACGCGGTCGGCGAGCCGCACAGGGTCTGGGTCGTGGTCCGGGATCGCCGCGGCGGCATGGGCTGGTGGACCCTCCAGCTGGGGGTCGACACCGCCCCCTGAGCGCGGTTCCTGCGGGCTCGCGACGCCTGACACGAGCCTGACAAACCGGGCATCTGGCCCCATCCGGCCAGCGTGCTATGTTCCGCAACCCCCAAAAACAGGATCCGGAGGTCCGGGCCACTGTACGGGGTCGCCCGGACTCCGAGAATGCTGCCGATGAACGCTGCAAGAAGCATGCTCCTTCCCCTGATGGCCGGCCTGGCGCTGAGCCCGCTCGCGTCTTCCCAGGCGCTGGCGGACACGCCTGCCGAGGAGGCCCTCTCCGTCCACCGGGGAGAGGTCACCAAGAAGAACGCCATCCAGAACAGGTTCTTCCTCAAGGGGAGCCGGTTCGAGGTCAGTCCCATCTTCGGGTACGTGCCCAACAACCCGATGGTCCGCCGCTACACCGGCGGGCTCATCGTGGGGTACCACTTCTCGGAACAGCTCTCGGCGTCTGCCCAGCTGCTCTACTCCCCCGATCTGGGTGAGAACGACCTCAAGGGCCTCACCAACACGCTGGTGATCATCGCCCACGGCGGCGCCTCCGACGTCGAGTTCCAGCAGCCCGTCGACAAGATGATGCTGGGCGCGGTCTTCAACGTCATGTGGGCCCCCGTCTACGGCAAGATCAACCTGGTCGGGGAGCTGGTCCTGAACTTCGACCTCTACGGCACCCTGGGCCTGGGCATGATCACGGTGCGCAAGCACTACGCCCGCTACGACGCCGACGCGGTCATCGACGAGGGCGACGCGCCGGTCTCCCTGACCGACGCCAGCTCGGCCGAGGTCAAGGTCGCCATCCCCCTGAGCATCGGCATGGGCACCAACATCTTCATCACCCAGTCCATCGCGCTCAAGCTCGATGCCCGGTCCTTGTTCTACGTCGACAGCGTGCCGCAGTACGACCCGAACAACCCGGAAGACGGCAGCCGCATCTACAACAACTTCCTGGCCACCGCCGGCGTCGCCATCTTCTTCCCGAAGATGGACGCGCGGATCACCCAGTTCTGAGAGGCGAGATCTCCATGCGCTTCACCGTGTTCGCACTGGGGCTGGGTGGCCTGCTGTTCAGCACCCCCGCGTACGCCCACCACGACGAGGACGAGCTCCACCACCTGGACGGCGTCGCCCAGGACGACGACGACTCCGAAGACTCCGACGACGACAGCAGCTCCGGCGACGACGCTCTGGACGACATCCTCAACGACACCGACGAGGAGTCGGTGGCGTCCGAACAGGAGGCCGTCAAGAGCGGCGACCTGGACGATCGCGTCGGCGTGCAGTCCGAGGTCATCTTCGAGGAAGACGAGGCCTCCCGCCGACGGGTCATCAAGACCATCCAGGCCAAGAACTTCCTGAAGCTCGGTCGCTTCGAGGCCACGCCCTTCCTGGGGTTCGTGACCAACGACCCGTTCATCAACCGGCGCCTGGGCGGGCTCTCCTTCGCCTACCACATGACCGAGATCTTCGCGCTCGAGCTCATGCTCGGCTACGCGCCGGACTTCGGCCAGGCCGACTGGAAGCCCCTGACCCGTCAGCTGGTCGACAAGAACAAGGTCTCGCCCGACATCTCCAAGCTGACCCTGTTCAGCCACGCGGCCTTCCAGTTCTCGCCCATCTACGGCAAGGTCGCGGTCAACGGCCGCAAGATCATCAACTTCGACGTCTTCGGCACCTTCGGCATGGGCGCCACGCTGACCCAGGACGACCTCGAGGCCCTGGGCGACGACTCCGAGACCGCGGTGGCCACCCAGATCCAGTGGCACGCAACCACGAACATCGGCGGCGGCGCTCGCGTCATCATCAACGAGAACTGGGCCATCCGGGCCGAGGGTCGGTCGTTGGTCTACATCGAGACCATCAACTCCACGACCCTCGAGATGAAGAACAACTTCATCGTCTCCCTGGCCGCCTCCTACTTCTTCCCCGGCATGCGGTGATCAGCGCCATGAAGCTCGCCCTCCGCGCATTCTTTCCCGCCGTCCTGCTCGGCAGCGTCTTCGCCTCCAGCGAAGCCCTCGCCCTGAGCTGCGACGAGATCATGAACATGGTCTCGGTCAACGTGCCGACCCACATCGTCGTCCAGACGATGGAGGACTCCGGCGAGACCTTCTCGGCCGACGAGATCCGCTGTCTGGTCAACCAGGGCGCCCCCCAAGAGGTCGTGCAGACCGCCAAGAAGATGGGCGCCAAGGCCGAAGACAGCGAGCCTGTCCGCGCTGCCGAACCCGAGAAGCAGCGGCCCCAGCGCAAGCAGGACGAGTTCGACGACGACGAGGAGCTCGGCGCCGACTCCCGCCGCTCCAGCCGCGACGACTACCAGGACCTCCCAGAAGAAGGCCAGCGCCGCCCGCTCTCCAAGAGCGACTGCGAGACCCAGGTCGACGACGCGGTCGACGCGCTCAAGGCCCGCAAGCCCCTGGGCGCTTCCAAGATGCTCTTCGACCTGCTGGAAGACGGCGGCTGCCAGGGCCAGACCACCCGCATCCACTACTACCTGGGCCGGGCGCTCTACGAGCTCAAGCTCTACCACTCCGCCCAGTACTACTTCCTCCAGGTCATCCGGAAGGGTCCGGCAAACCCGTACTTCAAGCACGCCCTGCCCCGCCTGGTCACCATCAGCCGCTACACCGGCGACAACTCCGACCTGGTGCGGATCATCTCCAAGATCCCACCCGAGGAGTACCCCAGAAAGTCCAGGAACTACCTGTACTACCTGATGGGCGTTCGGCTCTACGACCAGGACTCGCTGGCCGAGGCCCGCCAGTACTTCTCCCAGATCTCGACCAAGAGCGACGTCTACCTCAAGAGCAAGTACTTCGAGGGCGTCATCTACAACAAGCAGGGTCGGCTCAAGAGCGCGGTCAAGTCCTTCCGGGACGTCATGCGCGACGCCGAGACCGTCGATATCTACAGCGACCGCGAGCTCGCCGAGGTCGAGGACCTGACCGACCTGAGCCTCATGAACATCGCGCGGATCTACTACGGCATCCAGCGCTTCGACGAGGCCACCAAGTACTACAAGCTGGTCCCACGGGACAGCACCTACTGGCCACAGTCCCTGTTCGAGCAGTCCTGGGGCCTGTTCATGACCAACCAGCTCAACGAAGCGCTGGGCATGGTCCTGACCGTCAACTCCCCGTTCTACAGCAGCGACGAGTTCCTGCCGGAGACCCAGATCCTCCGTGCCCTGACGTTCTTCAACCTGTGCGAGTACGACCAGGTCGAGACCGAGCTGCTGGCCTTCGAGGACACGCTGCGACCCATCTACGACGAGCTCAAGGGCTTCACGGGCAAGTACCGCACCAAGGAAGGCAAGAAGCTCGCCGACCAGGCCTTCGACGCCTACTTCACGGACTGGCCCGAGTCCTCGATCCTCCCCGCGTCCATGTTCACGCAGTTCCTGCGCAACGCCGACCTGGCGGGCCTGGTCCGGCACCTGGAGCTGATGGACGAAGAGCTGGACACCATCGACGCCCAGAAGTCCCTGTGGCGCGACTCGGTGGGTGCCCACCTCAAGCAGGTCATCCAGCAGGATCTGGTGCGCTACAAGCGCCGGGCGGGCCTGGTGCTGCTCTCCGAGATGGCCCGCCAGGCCAACTACGTCGGCGATCTGCTGACCCAGTCCGAGATCATCCGCTTCGAGGTCGTCTCGGCCCAGCGTGCGGACTACGCCTACAAGATGTCCAACCCGGACCTCGTGGACACCACCTCGAGCACCAACCTGGACTTCGCCACCTCCGTCGATCTGACCTACTGGCCGTTCAACGGCGAGTTCTGGGAAGACGAGCTCGGCTACTACCACTACACCGAGCAGGGAAGCTGCCGCTGACCCTGTAGGAACGAAATGCGGCTCCCCCGGGTAAGGGGGAGTCGACCAACGAGGACATCGCTGATGACGCTGCGACGCATCGCTCTCCCGCTCGCGCTCGTGCTGGCCGGAACCATGGCCGCACCCGCTGCCTACGCCCAGGACGAAGAAGACGACCGCAAGCAGCGCGAAGAGCGCCGCGTGCTGAAGGCCGAGGACCTCTCCACCCAGGAGCTGTCCGAGGAGTACCGTCGCCTGGCTCGCCAGAAGCGCCACGAGGAGATGGACTTCGCCAAGGAGCTCCTGTCCAGCGGCCGCCTACACGGCGAGACCAAGGCCGAGATGATGCTCCGTCTGGCCGACCTGTACTTCGAGGAGGGGCGAGATCTCTACCTGACGGAGATGGACAACTTCGAGGAGCAGTTCGACGCCTGCTTCAACGACGACCACTGCGACGAGACCACGATGGAGCCGGACAACGTCAAGAGCCGGAAGTGGCAGGACAAGAGCATCAAGCTCTACAAGCAGATCCTGAGCAACTACCCCACGTTCGTCCGCGCCGACGAGGCCACCTACTACCTGGGCGCCGCGCTCCAGGACATCGGCGAGCGCAAGGAAGCCGTCCAGGAGTTCACCCGCCTGGTCCGCACCTACCCGGACAGCGGCTATGTGCCCGACGCCTACGTGCAGATCGGCGAGTACTACTTCGACAACAACAACGCCTACAAGGCACTGCGGGCCTACCAGAAGGCCGCGGCCTACCGCGACTCCGAGAAGTACCCCTTCGCCATGTACAAGCTGGCGTGGTGCTACTACAACGTCGGCGAATACGGCAAGTCCATCGACACGATGAAGACCGTCGTGGCCTACTCGATGGCCGCCAATGACGGGACCGAAGGCGCCAAGAAGTCCCGCATCACCCTCCAGGAAGAAGCCCTCAAGGACCTGGTCCGATTCTTCGCCGACGCCGGCGAGATGGACGAGGCCTACGCCTACTTCACCAAGCTGGGCAAGAAGGACCTGATCCGGTCGATGCTCATGCGGCTGGGCAGCACCTACTTCGAGCAGGGCAAGTTCGAGCAGTGCATCCAGACCTACCGGCGGCTGATCGCCGAGGACCCGCAGAACCCGGACGCGCCCGAATACCAGAACGAGATCGTCAAGGCCTACGAGAAGATGGGCAAGAGCCAGGAGGTCGTCGCCGAGGTCGACCGGATGCTCAAGACCTATGGCAAGTCCAGCGCCTGGGCCCGGGCCAACGCCGCCGAGCCGGACAGCATCCAGGCCGCCCAGAACATGCTGGAGAAGAACCTCCGCAAGATCGCCAGCGGCTACCACGAGAAGGCCCGCAAGCTAAAGGGCGGACGCGAGGCCAAGGAACTCTACGTCCTGGCCCACAAGGCCTACACGGTCTACCTCACCGAGTTCCCGGACTCCAAGTACGCCTACGACATGCGCTACGAGTTCGCCGAGCTCCTCTACAAGATCAAGAAGTACGACGACGCGTACACCCAGTACATGCAGGTCGTCTCGATCGACAAGAACGGCAAGCACTCGAAGTTCTGCTCCGAGTCCGCCATCTTCGCCGCCGACGAGCTGGTCAAGCGCGACGGCGGCATCGGCCGCGCCCCCGGCAAGAGCACCGAGGCCGTCGAGCTCTCCGAGAACGAGCAGAAGCTGCTGGCCGCTCTGGACCAGTACACGACGCTGTTCCCAGACGAGAGCAAGACCCAGAAGATCATCTACCGGTCGGCGTACCTGCTCTACAACAAGAACCAGTTCAAGGAGGCGTCGGACCGCTTCCGGATCGTCATCGCCATGAACCCCAAGGCCAAGCAGTCCGAACAGGCCGCAAACCTGATCCTGGACTCCTTCGCCCTGGTCGAGGACTGGACCAACCTCAAGGACGTCTCCAAGGCCTTCTACGACCAGGAGGGCCTGGGCTCATCGGCCTTCAAGAAGGAGGTCTACAACGTCTACGAGAGGTCCAGCTTCAAGCTCATCGAAGTCGGGTTCGCATCGGACTCCGACAAGGTCAAGGCCGCAGACGGCTACCGGGCCTTCTACGCGGAGTTCCCCGAGTCCGAGGTCGCAGACGTCGCCCTGAACAACGCGGCTGTCTACTACCACGACGAGGAGAAGCGCGAGGTCACCATGGAGACCCGCCACCTGCTCATCGAGAACTTCCCCAAGTCCAAGTTCTACGACGACACCGTGGCGTCGCTGGCCTTTGACTACGAATCCATCGCCAACTTCAGCGAGGCAGCTCGCTGGTACGAGAAGCTCTTCAGCCTGGACAAGGACCACGAGATCGCCGCGGACGCCATCTACAGCTCCGCCCTGTTCCGCAAGTCCATGGGCGAGTGGCAGGCCGCCATCAAGAACTACCAGCAGTACATGGCGGCGTTCCCCGACAAGGACAACGCTCAGTCCGTGGCCATCGAGATCGCCAAGATCTACGAGGACCACGAGCAGTGGGCCCAGGCCGCCAAGGTCTACTACGCGCTGTACACCCAAAAGGACACGTCCAAGCTGACCGCCGACGAGCTGTTGTTCGCACGTCTGCACTATGGCCAGTGCCTGGAGACCCAGGGCCAGTCCACCAAGTCCCTGTCCCACTACCAGAAGACCCTGGACTGGTACACCAAGGCCAAGGAAGAGGGCGCCGAGTTCGTGGTCGGCGTCGAGTTCGTCGGCGAGATGATGTACAAGCTCGCTGAGAAGCAATTCCAGGACTACATCGCCATGACCATCAGCGGTCCTGGCAAGAAGGTCAGCCGGAAGCAAGAGGACAAGATCCTCACCGACCAGCTGGTGGCCAAGGCCAAGGCCCTCCAGGGCGTCGAGGTCACCTACGCCTCCATCGTCGAGACCGGCGCCGGCGAGTGGGGCCTGGCCGCCATCGTCAAGCTGGGCCAGGCCTACGAGAACATGGCATCCAGCCTGGACAAGTCCCACCTTCCCTCGTACCTCGACGAGGGCCAGGCCGAGTTCTACCGGATGGGCCTCGAGGACAAGATCTACCCGCAGACCCAGAAGGCCATCGAGGCCTACAACGCGGCGCTGTCCAAGTCCTACGAGATCCACCTCTACAACCAGAACATGCTGTTCGCAGCGGAGCGCTTGGCCGACATGAAGCCCGCCGAGTTCCCACCGCTGCAGGAGCGTCTCTTGGAGCCGGGCTACACCAGCGCCGCGACGTTCGACACCACCTTCGAGACCGAGCTCTGAGGACCATGACCATGCGCAACCTCCAGAACCTGATGGTGCTGCTGGCCCTCACCGGGGCCGTCACGACCGTCGCCTGTGGCGGCGAGAAGAAGCCTGCCGAGACCAGCGGCGAGCCCGAGCGGATCGACCCCGCCGAGCAGTTCAAGATCGGCGTCACCCTGCTGTCGACCCCGGACAAGAACGGCAACGTGGACTACGCCGGGGCCTACGAGGCCTTCGAGCTGGCGATCACAGAAGATCCCAGCCTGGCCAAGGCCCAGTTCAATGCCGGCTGGGCTGCCGAGCGCCTGGGTCGCACCGACCGGGCCGAGCAGCACTACCGGGCCGCCCTGAGCGCCGACGACAGCTACAAGAACGCGCTGTACAACCTGGGCAACATGCTCATGGCCAACGACCGCCCGGGCGAAGCGGCGGCGCTCTACGAGAACTACGTCGCCCTGCACCCCGGCGATCTCGCGATCCGCAACAACCTCATGGAGGCGCTCAACGGCGCCGAGATGTACGACGCCGCCATCGACCAGGCCGGCGCCATCCTGTTGCTGGACCCGGACAACGTCGGCACCTACCGCAACCTGTCGCGGACCTACTTCGCCAAGGGCGACTTCGCGATGAGCCAGCTCTGCGCCGAGAAGGCCAAGACGCTGAACGAGGGCGACCCCGGCCTGTACAACAACATGGGCGTCACCTTCCTGCTCCAGGGCGACGAGATCACCGCCATCGAGAACTTCCAGACGGCGGTGAAGCTCGACAACGACAACCTCGAGGCCAACATGAACCTGGGCTGGGTCGCTCTGCGCAGCGGCGACTACGCCCTGGCTCGGACGGCCTTCGAGGCCGCCACGTCGGCCGCGCCCGGCAACGTCGACGCCAAGCTGGGCCTGGCCATCGCCCTGCGCGGCGCCAAGGAATACGACGCCGCGGCCGAGATCTACGAAGCGGTCCTCGAGGTCGATCCCAAGAACGAGATGGCGTACTTCAACGCCGCCACGCTCCACAAGATCTACACCAAGGACTACAAGAAGGCGCAGAAGTACCTGGACCGGTACATCGAGGCGATGGAGGGCTCCATCGGCCCCAACCACCAGGTCTTCGCCGAGAAGGAGTCCATCCTCGAGGCCCAGGCCGAAGAGAAGCGCCGGCAGGACGAGATCGCGGCCAAGAAGAAGGCCGAGGAAGAGCGCCAGAAGCGCCAGATGGCTCAGCTGGACGACCTCAAGGCCCGCAACGAGTCCTTCAAGGCCAAGATGGGCAAGGCCCAGTGCCCCGACGCCATCGAGATGGGCGTCGAGGAGCTCTCCACGGTCACCGAGACCGCCGACATGGTCGTGATGGCCGAGGACTTCCAGATGGCGGCCGACGTGCTGACCTTCTTCGACCAGTACGAGCCGATGCTCGACCAGCTCGTGCAGCTCTGCCCCGAGGGCGGTGCAGCGCCGCCGCCGGCCGACGAGCCCCCCGCCGAGGGTGAAGCCGCCGAGCCGGTGGCCGAGGAAGGCGCCGCCGACGACACGGCACCTGCCGAAGAAGCCCCGGCCGAAGGCACCGCCGAAGAAGGCGAGCCGACCACCCCGGAGTAGTCGGAACCCGGCGCCTCGGGCGCTGTCAGACCTCCTGGACGACCCGCTCCAGGAGGCCCCCCGTGCATCTGCTCCTCACCTTGGCCGTGGCCACCGCTGCGCCCCAGACCCTTCCCGCCGAGACCGAGGCACAGCCGGCGACCCTGCGTCAGCGCCTCCGGCAGCGTCGACAGGCCACGCGTCACGTGGACTTCGACGATCCAGTCGCCGTGCTCGGCGAGGTCGTGGACCCGGGCATCGACATCTTCATCGACCGTCCCGTCCCCGCCCATCCCCCTCTTTTCGACCTGCGCGCAGACTTCAACGACGAGATGGAACAGTCCACCCACCTGGTCAAGTAGAACCCCTGACGCACCGCTTTGACGGCAACATGACGGCCCCCTACTTGCTCAATTCCCTCCAGTCCGACATTGTTCCTCGTCGCAGGGGCTTCTCTGCGCTCGGGCACTGCATCACCCGGAGACCGGTCATGAAGCGCATCTCCCTCCTCCTCCTCGCTCTCACCATCCCCACGGGCTCCGCATGGGCCCAGGACGACTCGAGCGACCGGAAGATCGTCTACAAGACCAAGACCGAGATCGACTTCGAGGCCCTCGATGTCGCCGGTGAGCTGGTCAAGCCCCAAGGCGCCCTGCTGCTCGACCGCAAGAAGGGCTCCTTCAACCCGCTCATCAAGCTGCGGGCCGACTTCAACGACGAAATGGACCAGTCGGTCAACTACGTCAAGTAGCGCCCAACGGGCGTCCACACCCCTCCTCAGAACTCCCCCACCGGAGGGCGCCCACAAGCGCCCCCGAGGATCTTCATGGCTGACACCCTCTTCTTGAGCTTCGAGGTCTTTCGCGGCTCCGAGTTCGTGTTCCGCGAGCAGCTCACCGCCGAGTCCGTGACCATCGGCAAGGGCCCCGCGGCCATGCTGCGCATCGAAGACGAGGCCCTGGCTGACCTCCAGGCCGTCATCAACCTGAACGACGACGGCACCGTGCAGCTGCTCGACCTGGTCGGCGAAGGCACCAAGGTCAACGGCGCCGAGGTGGTCAACGCGCCCCTGACCCACGGCGACACGATCGAGATCGGCGAGATCAAGGTCATCGTCAGCATCGGCAAGGAGGGCAACGTCGCCGACGACGAGCCCACCCAGCTGGCCTCCCAGGCCGAGATCGCCGCACTCCAGGCCCAGGACGAAGCCGCGGCCGTCGCCGACGCCGCGGGCGACGGCGAGAACGAAGACGCGATGACGGACCACGACGCCAACGTGCACGCCACGGGTTCTCTGGACCTGGAGCGCCGGGACGAGGTCGACATCGTCGCCGACGACATCTCCGAAGACGTCATGGCGTTCATCATGCGCTCCGGCACCAGCCAGAGCGATGTGGGCGTCGACCGCAAGGCCGGCAAGGTGCTCGAGGTCGCCGAGATCTGGGGCGACTTGGTCATGGACGTCAAGCACTACGCCAAGGGCGGCAAGCCGGTCACCATCGGCACCACCTCGGGCTTCCGGTGGCGCATCCTGGGGCAGCCCATCGCCTGGGTGCCTGCAGGCTTCGCCGGCGTGGCCTGGATTCTCGGTCCGACAGTCTCCGAGGCCACCGAGGAGTGGCGAAACGAGTTCTACGTCGACAACGAGCAGCTCCCCCACGACGAATTCCCCCTCTTCACCTGGGAGGGCTCCGCCTACAACTGCAACTTCTCGGACAAGTGGGCCGGCTTCATCGACGTCGGCGAGGACCGCAAGACGCTGCACAGCCTGATCGAGAGCGGCGAGGCCCGCTCCAAGGGCAACGGCGTCTATGCCCTGGAGATGGGCCCCGACACCCGGATCATCCTGGACATCGGGCACGTCATCTTCTTCGGTCAGATGGTGCACCCAGGCAAGCGGGTCATCGCCAAGCTCACCGACGGCGTGGACTACCCCTTCGTCGGCCTGCTGGCCTTCTTCTGCTTCCTGGGCCTGATGGCGGGAATCATCATCTACACCCAGCCGCCGCGGCCCGAGAACGAGATCATGGAGATCCCGGACCGCTTCGTGGAGCTTCTGCTCCAGCAGCCTGAGATCGAGAAGAACAAGGAGAAGAAGAAGCCCCAGGCCAACCCCGACGCGGGTGAAGGCGCCAAGGCCAAGCGCGAAGAAGGCAAGGTCGGCAAGAAAGACGCCAAGATGAAGCAGGCCAAGGGCAACAAGGTCGAGATGCAGAAGCAAGAGCTCGACCGCGAGATCGCCGAGAACGCCGGTGTGCTGGGTGCCTTGCGCGACGGCTCCGAGCTCGACGGCGTGTTCGGCTCGTCGGGCCTCTCCAGCGACCTGACCGGTGGCATCGGCGGTCTGATCGGTGCCAAGGGCACCCAGATCGGCTCCGGTGGCCTGGGCTCCCGTGGCTCCGGCCTGGGCGGCGGCGGCACCGCCGAAGGCCTGGGCGGTCTGGGCACCAAGGGCCGTGGCTCAGGTGCCTCGGGCTACGGCTCCGGCGGCGGCAACTTCGGCGCCAAGGGCGAAGGCGGCATCGGCCGCATCGGTGGCGACCCCATCATCCTGGGCGCCCTGGACAAGTCCCTGATCGACGCCGTCATCAAGCGGCACATGAACCAGATCCGGTACTGCTACCAGCGCGAGCTGAACAAGAATCCCAACCTGGGCGGCAAGATCACCGTCAAGTTCGTCATCGCCAAGGACGGCTCGGTCTCCAGTGCGCAGACCAAGACCTCCACGATGAAGAACCCCGCGGTGGAGAGCTGCATCAACTCCCGGTTCATGCGGTTCAAGTTCCCCGAGCCCAAGGGCGGTGGCATCGTCATCGTCTCCTACCCCTTCCTGTTCGCCCCCGGGTGAACCCGAACGGTTAGCAGAACCTGACGGGGCCCCGAAACACTCGGGGCCCTTGTCGTGGTAGCTGGACTGAACACTCGCTGAGGATCCCGATGACGCGGACGATGCTGCTTGCTCTCATGGCCACCGGTCTGCTCCTGCCGGAGCTTGCGCTGGCCCAGGGCTACGACGACCTCGACGAGAGTGAAGCCGCCGAAGACGACGCGCCGGACCGCCGCAGGGATCGCGAGGTCCGGGAAGTCGTCAAGGGCGCCTACGCCAAGTCCAACGTGGGCGGCGCGAGCTACCTGCTGGCCTTCCGCGGCTGGGTCCGCAACGGCACCGCCGTGGGCCTGACCGTGGGTATGGACTTCCTGGACCGCGAGACCATGTCGGTCGCTGGCGAGCTCACGTTCAACCAGGGCATCCACAATGGCGTCGACTACCTGACCCAGTCCGACTACGGCTGTCAGCTCGCCGGGGGCGCCGCGCCCTGTGTCGAAGGCGACCTGCGGACCTACACCGTCCAGGGCGCCCTGGAAGCCAGCATCTACCCCACCCGCCGGATCGGGCTCGGGGGCCGAGTGGGCGCTGGCGTGCTGCGTTCGCCGCTCCTGATGGATGAGCTGGCCTACCAGACCCAGGTCCTGAGCGAGTGGAACCTGCCCGCCGATCCGGGCTTCCACGGTCGCTTCAAGCCCTTGGCCCTGGTCGGTGTGACCGGCGAGTACTACTCCAAGCTGAGCCACTTCAGCGTCGGGGCCGACGTCGACCTCTTCTACGCCTTCGGCTTCGATCTCGGCCTCAATTGGACGGGTTACTTCAAGTACACGTTCTGACGTGGGCTTTCCCGCTCCCCACCGGGGGGCGATTCTGATTAGGGATCCGGGGCGGCTCACGATGCCCCAGGAGACCCCATGTCCCCAGCCCCCGTTCTGTTCGCTCTCGTCCTCTCCGGCTGCGGCGGCCTGACCTCGACCGTGCCCTCGGCCGACGAATTCCTCGATGGGGACTCCGGCACAGGCATCTCCATCGTGGGCGACCTGGCCATCAACCCGGACGCCATCGACTTCGGCTACGTCGAGACCGACTTCAGCCAGGACGAGGTCCTGAGCCTCACCAACGTCGGGGACTACTTGATCACCGTCGCGGACTTCTCCATCGTGGGAGAAGGCGTGTTCGAGATCACCGCGCTCAGCCTGGGCGAGACCGAATTCAGCGCCGGGGAAGAGGTCACGCTCTCCAACGGCGAGAGCATCGATCTGGTCATCACCTTCTCCCCCACCGACGAGCGCGAGAGCTTCACGGGTGCTGTGAGCTTCGTCTCGGACATCGGCGGCAGCGAGTACATCGAGGTCGCGCTCACCGGGACCTCGATCGTGGTCGACACGGACACGGACACCGGTGGAACCACCGGGACTGGCAGCGGCGAGATCGTGGCCACGCCGGCGTCCATCGACTTCGGTGAGACCGACATTGGAAATGGCAGCGACCCGGTCCCGGTCGAGCTGACCAACGACACCAACACGAACATCGCCATCACGAACTTCGAGTTCAGCGACACGATCTGGTCGTGGAACAACGACTTCAACCTGCCCTGGATCATGGAGCCCGGTGAGACTGTCACCGCGTCCTTCATCTACATGCCGACCCTCGAACAGGTCGACCACGGCACGGCCACCGTCGTGACCGACGAAGCCAGCATCACCGGGACCGTCAACCTGACGGGCACCGGCGCCGACCTGTGCGACATCTGCGCGCCCCAGATCTATGTGAGCGCCGGCTATGCCATCGCCGACTTCATCAGCCTGTTGGGCTTCGCGGATCAACGGAACGTGATGATCCAGAACACCGGCGACGAGCCCCTGGAGATCACCGACATCTACGTGAACAACGACGCTCTCGGCGGCTCCTTCACCATCACCGGATGGAACAAGGCAGCGTCCCCGATCACCATCGACCCCTACCAGTCCTACTCCTTCGACGTCAGCTACCTGGTCGCGGCCGGCGCCGGCATCGCACTGGACTTCCCGAACGTCGGCACCGATCAGAACGTCCTTCACATCCTGTCGAACGACCCCAACTCCCCCGACTGGACCGTCGAGCTCTCCGGGGCGGGCCTGGGCTGATCCCATGGCTCGGGCTCGACGCCAGTTGCCCTGGCGACGAGCGCTGGATAGACGCCCGGGTCCCTGCAGACTGACCCGCGGGACTCACGTACGAACGCGCCCCAGGGCGCGGTCCAATGCGAGGACGACATGAACCAGTCCCCTGGCCTGCTCGGTCGCAAGATCGGCATGACCCAGTTCTTCGATGACACCGGCGCCGTCGTGCCGGTCACCGTGGTCGAAGCCGGCCCCAACGTGGTGCTGACCGTCAAGAGCGACGACAGCGACGGCTACGCGGCCGTGCAGCTAGGCTTCGACGACCAGAAGGCCCACCGGGTCAACAAGCCGGAGTCCGGGCACTTCGCCAAGAGCGGCACCTCCCCCAAGAAGTTCGTCCGCGAGATCCGCCTGAGCGACGCCGGCGCCTACTCCGCAGGCCAGGAGCTGGGCGTCACCGACGTCTTCTCCCAGGGCGACAAGGTCGACGTCACCGGCACGTCCAAGGGCCGTGGCTTCGCCGGCGTCATGAAGAAGTACAACTTCGCCGGCTTCCTGCGCACCCACGGTACCCACGAGTTCTTCCGTCACGGAGGTTCCATCGGTACCCGCCTGACCCCCGGCCACGTGGCCCTGGGCACCAAGATGCCCGGCCAGATGGGCAACAAGCGCGTCACCATCCAGTCCCTCACCGTGGCCCGCGTCGACGCCGAGAAGAACCTGCTCTACATCAAGGGCGGCGTGCCCGGTCCCAACGGCGGCTACCTGGTCGTGCGCAAGGCCGTGAAGAACTGAGTGGCCCTTCTTGACCCGGTCGCCGATGTCCGGCGCTGGGTCGAACAGGTCGTCATCGGCCTGGACCTGTGCCCGTTCGCAGCGACGCCGCTGCGGGCGGGCACGGTTCGCTTCGTCGAGAGCCGCGCAGCAGATCTGCAGGAGGTCTTGGCAGAGGTGTTGACCGAAGCCCAAGGCCTGGTGGCGGGCGGTGCCGGCACCACCATGTTGCTCGTGGTGGCCCGGCACGCCGACGACTTCGCAGACTTCCTGGACCTGGTGGCCGCGAGCGCGGACCTGCTCAGCGCCACCGGGCTCTCCGAGGAGGTCCAGCTCGCTCACTTCCACCCGGACTACGTCTTCGAGGGCGTGCCCGCCGACGACCCGGCGAACGGGACGAACCGGGCGCCCTGGCCGACCCTGCACCTGCTGCGGGTCGCCGACGTGGCGCTGGCGGTGGCGAACCATGCGGACGCAGCGGGCATCCCGGCCCGAAACGTCGCCCTGCTGCGCCGCCTGGCCCTTGGCAACGAGGATCAGCTCCCGCGGTAGTTCGGCGCTTCCTTGGTGACGGTCACGTCGTGCACGTGGCTCTCCTTGAGCCCAGCGCTGGTCATGCGCACAAACCGCGCGCCGTCCTTCATGCGCTGGATGTTCGGAGAGCCGGTGTAGCCCATGGACGCCCGCAGCCCCCCGCAGAGCTGGTACAGCACGTCGCCCACCGGGCCCTTGTAGGGCACGCGGCCCTCGATGCCCTCCGGCACCAGCTTGCGGGTCGACGCCTCGGGGTCGCCCAGCTCGTCGGCCTCCTGGAAGTACCGGTCCGCGGAACCGGCCTTCATCGCAGCCATGGACCCCATGCCGCGGTAGGACTTGTACCGTCGGCCCCCCAACAGGATCACCTCGCCCGGGCTCTCGTCGGTGCCGGCCAGGAGCGAGCCGACCATGACCGAGTCGGCGCCGGCCGCGATGGCCTTGGCGGCGTCGCCTGAGAACTTCACGCCGCCGTCGGCGATCACGGGCACGCCGTGCTGTCGGGCGACCTCGGAGACCTCGGCGATGGCCGTCAGCTGGGGAACCCCCACCCCGGCCACGACTCGCGTGGTGCAGATCGAGCCCGGACCGATGCCCACCTTGACCGCCGCCGCGCCAGCACGGATGCAGGCCCTGGCTGCGTCGGCGGTGGCGATGTTGCCGGCCACGATGCGCTCCGCGAGCTTGGGGAAGTCCTGGCGCACCTGCTCGACGGCCCGCAGCACGCCGGCGCTGTGCCCGTGGGCCGTGTCCACCACGATCACGTCGACGCCGGCGTCCACCAGCGCCTGGACCCGCTCGGGCTGACCCGGGCCGACCGCCGCGCAACAAGCCAGGCGGCCCTGGCTGTCCGAAGTCGACAGCGGGTAGCGGCTGGTGTTCTCGATGTCCTTGATCGTGATCAGACCCGCCAGGAGTCCGGCCTCGTCGACCACGAGGAGCTTCTCGATCTTGTGCTCCTGCATGAGGTCCTTGGCCCGCTCCAGCGACGTGCCCGGGGGCACGGTCACCAGCCCCTGGCTGGTCATCACCTCGCGGATGGGGCGGTCCAGCCGGCGCTCGAAGCGCAGGTCCCGGTTCGTCAAGATGCCGACGGCCCGGCCCTGCACCACGATGGGCACCCCGCTGATGCCCTTGGAGCGCATGAGCTCCCTGGCTTCGCCGATGGGGTGGTCCGGGCCAAGGGTGAAGGGATCGGCGATCACGCCGGTGACCGCCCGCTTCACCTTGGCCACCTGCTCGGCCTGGCCGGCGGGGGTGAAGTTCTTGTGGATCACCCCGATGCCCCCGGCCCGGGCCATGGCGATGGCGGCTCCGGCCTCGGTCACGGTGTCCATGGCCGCGGACAGGAAGGGAATGTTGAGCCGTACCTCTGGTGTCAGCCACGTCGTCAGATCCACCTGAGCCGGGAGAACCTCAGAGGCCGCAGGGAGCAGGAGCACATCGTCGAAGGTCAGAGCGAGACGCGGAGCGGCTTCGAGCACGGGGCCTCCTTGCCAGCGAGGGGCCACCGGGTGCGACCGGGACCCCGGACCGGGCGAGGCGTCTATGGGCTGTCCCTGGCCACGGCAAGCGGATCCGCAATGGGTCACCCGGTCGTCACGGAGGCACGCCATCACGTTGCCCCGACCTGCGGAATCGCCTATAGGGCGCTGTCCCTCCCCCCCTGAAAAAACAACACTCCCGGACTCCCCGGAGGACCCGATGAAGCGCTTCGTCCTGGTCACGGCCACCGTGCTGCTGACCGCTGCCTGTGGCTCCAAGCACAAGGGCACCTACGAGACCGAGGCCGCGGCCAACGCGACCGAGGCGGCCCCCGCCGATCCCACCGTCGACCTGACCAAGGCCGAGGACCTGTGGGCCCTGCGCGCCGACGCCACCAAGCTCCAAGAGGCCCTGGACCTCTACGCCGGCGTGGTGGCCAATGACGCCAGCAACACCGACGCCCTGCTGCGGCTGACCCGCGGCTACTACTTCCTGGGCGACGCCCACAAGGCCGAGATGGACGACAAGCTCGTCGCTTGGGACAAGGCCATCTCCTTTGGCAAGCAGTGCATGGGCCAGAACGCGACCTTTGCCAGCCTGATCGAGAAGGGCGAAGGCGAGGACGAGGCCGCTCGCGCCCTCGAGGTCTCCGACGTGCCGTGCACCTACTGGACCGCCGCTGCGCTGGGCAAGTGGGCCAAGGCCCAGGGCCTGGGCACCACGCTCAAGAACATCCCGATCGCCAAGGCCTGGATGACCCGCATCAACGAGCTGGACGGCACCTACTTCTACGGTGGCGCCGACCGCTACTGGGGCGCCTACTACGCGGCGATCCCGTCCTTTGCGGGCCAGGACCTGGCTCTGTCCAAGGAGTACTTCGACAAGGCCATCGCCGCGCACCCGAACCACTTCGGCAACCGCGTGCTGCTGGCCGACTACTGGGCCACCCGGACCCAGGACGTCGCCACCTTCGACACCCAGCTGAAGCACGTGCTCTCCCAGCCCGTCGACGTCATCCCCGACCTCATCCCCGAGCAGGAAGCCGAGGTGCGCAAGGCACGCGAGCTGATGGCCAAGCGGGACGAGCTCTTCCTTCAGTAGAGGTTCCTCCATGAAGCTCCGCACCCTGATGGCGACGTCTGTTCTCGCCCTCGCCGCCCTGACCCTCCCGACCAACACGGTCGACGCCGAGCCGTCGTTCGTCATGAACTTCGGCACGGTGGCACCCGCCAACACGCCGTGGTCCGACCAGGTGATCGACACCAAGAACCGGATCGAGAGCAACAGCAACGGCGCCATCAAGGTCAAGGCCTTCATCGGCGGAGTGCTCGGCGGTGAGATCGAGATGACCCGCGACATCCGCCGCGGGGAGCGCCTGCAGGCCGGTGGCATGTCCACCGCCGCCGTCGCCAGCGCCGTCAAGGTGCCCATCCTGGAGCTGCCGGAGCTTCCCTACCTCTTCCGCACCGATGCCGAGGCCGACGCGGTCCTGGACGACATCCTGTTCGAGCCGACCAGCGCTGCCCTGGCCTCCAAGGGTCTGGTGCTGGGCTTCTGGGCCATCAATGGCTGGCGGTCCTTTGCCACCAGTGGCGGCCCGGCGACCACCCTGGCCGAGCTCAAGCAGTACAAGATGCGCTCCCAGGAAGCGCCGGTCCACATCGCCATGTGGAAGGCCCTGGGCGTGAACTACGTCACCAAGCCCACGTCCGAGGTCTTGACGGCCATCAACACGGGCATCGTCGACGGGTTCGACAACACGCCCCTGTTCTCGGCTGCGTCGGGCTGGATCGGCCCCATGTCGCACTACACGCTGTCCCGCCACATCCACCAGCCAGCGGCGATCATCTACTCCAAGAAGTTCCTGGACAAGCTCCCGGCGGACCTGCAGTCCGTGGTCATGGGCGACCCCAAGGCCGAGGCCGACAAGGGCCGCGGCGGCGTGCGGGCACTGGAGCAGGAGATGATCGACGTGATCTCGTCGATGGGCACCACCGTGGTGCCGCTCAATGACGCCCAGCGCCAGGCCTTCGAAACGGCGACCCGCTCGGTCCACGCCGAGTTCCTGGCCACCAACCCCGAGCTCAAGCCCGTCTACAAGCAGGTCGAGGCCAAGCTGAAGGCCATGCGCTAGCAGGCAGGTCGAACGGCCCCCCGCCGCTGCGCCGGCTGAGCGGCCCGCGGCCAGGCGCCCTTCGAGGAGCTCATGTACAAGGTCCTGTCCTCCCTGTTCGACGCCCTCGACGGCGTCATCGACGGTGTGACCGGAGGCGTGCGTCGCGCCTGGCGCACGGCCTGGGACGGGCCGCTTCAGGCCCTGTTGTTCTGGCTCATCCTGGGGCTGACCGGCCTGCGCCTGGTGATCGAGCGCACCCTGGACGGCCTCGACCGCTGCGTCAGCTGGCTGGAAAAGGCCTTCCTGGCCGTCGCCATGCTTCTCATGGTGTTCCTGTCGTTCTTCGACTACCTCCAGCGCGAGGGCCCGGAGATGTCCTTCGACATTCCCGGCGGGCCGAACATGGCCATGGTGCTGATGGTCTGGGTCGGGTTCCTGGGCGCATCCCTGGCCACCCGCCAGGGCAAGCACCTGGCGGTCGACGCGACCGAGCGCTTCCTGTCTCCAGGGGCCGCACGGCTGGCCCAGCGCTTCTCGGCGCTGGTGGCCGCGGGCCTCTGCTACAAGCTGATGACCTTCAGCTGGACCATGACCACCGAAGCCCTCGAGTACGAGGACGAGATGGAGGGTCTGGTCGTGTGGGAGTGGCTGGTCACCCCCATCAACTGGTTCATCGAACACCTGCCTACCGCCGGCGAGGTGCACTGGGGCTCTCTGATTGGCGGCTTCGCCGTCGCTGCGCTGGCGATGCAAGCGGTCGGGCGCTTCGAGGAGCGCCAGGATCGGGTCGGGGTGTGGTCTACGTGGGGCCTCGAAGCCCTGGCCGGCTGTGGCGTCCTGGTCGGCATGCTGGCCGCCCTGCCCCTGTTCTGGGAGCCGACCCTGGAGTACGGAGACCCCGTCACCTGGACCACGGTCGAGGCCGGGGACGGCTTCCCGCTGTGGCTGGGCCAGTTCGTGCTCCCGCTGAGCTTCGGCCTGATGGCGCTACGGTTCGGCGCGAACGGGCTGCTGGGCCGGGTCGGGACCGCCCCGGGTCGGGGAGAGCTGGCGCCTCCGGCCCACCCGGGCGGCGCTCGCACCGGCCGCGACCTGTTCTTTGCCGGCCTGTTGCCGGGCGTGCTCATCGGCCTGTGCGCGGGCCTGGTCACCGGCACGGGTTGGCTGATCGCGGTGGCGGGCGTGGCCCTGGTCCTCATCGGAGCCCCACTGTTCACGGCCATCGGCATCGCTGCGGTGGGCTGCGTGATGCTCATCTCGGACCTGAGCGGCGTGGCCGTCGCCACCGACATGTTCGAGGCCACCAAGAAGCAAGAGCTGCTGGCCATCCCGTTCTTCGTGCTGGCCGGCGCCATCATGACCCAGGGCACGATCGCGGAACGCCTGATCGGTGTCGCCCGGGCCATCCTGGGGCCTGTGCCTGGCGGGCTGGGCCTGGCGACCATCTTCGCCTGCTGCATCTTCGCTGCCATCAGCGGCAGCTCGCCGGTCACGGTCATCGCCATCGGCTCGATCCTGTTCCCGATGCTGACCCGCGAGCGCTACCCCGAGGACTACAGCCTGGGGGTGCTCACCAGCGCCGGTTCCCTGGGCATCATCATCCCCCCGTCGGTCCCGATGATCGTCTACGCCATCATGGTGTCGACCCCGCAGAACATCCTGTCCCCCGCGGACCTGTTCAAGGCCGGCATCCTGCCGGGCCTGTTCATCGCCTCGGTGCTGGCGATGTACACCCTGTACAGGACCCGCCCGGGCGCCACCGACGTCGCCCTGGCCCCGTGGCAGCCCGCTGGCGGCTACTGGGCCAACCTGTTGCGCGAGACCCGCCGGGGCATCCTGAGCCTGCTGCTGCCGGTGCTCATCCTGGGCGGGATCTATGGCTGGCTGGGGCCGCTGCGCTTCACGGTGACCGAGGCCGCCGCCGTGGCCGTGGTCTATGCCCTGTTCGTGGAGCTCGTCCTGCACCGGGAGCTCAAGCTCCACCAGCTCCCCAAGGTCCTGACGGACTCCGGCGTCATGATGGGGAGCCTGTTCCTGATCATCGTGTTGGCGATCGCCTTCAACAAGTTCCTGACCTTCCAGGAGATCCCCCAGGATGCCGCGGCCTGGCTGGCTGGCCAGATCGACTCCCAGTGGAAGTTCCTGATCCTGGTGAACCTGTTCCTGCTCGTGCTCGGCTGCATCATGGAGATCCTGTCGGCCATCCTGATCGTGGCGCCGCTGCTGGCGCCCATCGCGGTCAACTACGGCATGGACCCGGTACACTTCGGCATCATGTTCATCGTGAACCTGGAGCTGGGGTACTTGACGCCCCCGATGGGCATCAACCTGTTCGTCGCCTCCACGGTGTTCGATCGACCGATCGTCAAGGTCATCCGAGCAGCACTCCCCTTCTTGTTGCTGATGCTCTTCTGCCTGGCGGTCATCGCCTGGTTCCCCGCGCTCTCTCTCGCCCTGTTGGACCGATGAACCAGATCTCCGCGACTTCCCGGGATGGCACGACCCTCAACCTCGTCCAGTGGTCTCCCGATGGCTCACCCCGGGCGGACATCCTGCTGGTGCACGGCCTCGCAGAGCACATGGGGCGCTACGACCACGTGGCCCAGGCCCTCACAGCCGCGGGCTACCAGGTGACGGGCGTCGAGCTCCGCGGCCACGGCGGCAGCGGGGGCAAGCGGGGCCACGTCGACGAGTGGCGGCAGTACGTCGACGACTTTCGGGCGGCGTCGTACAAGATCGGTCGGTCCCACTACGTGGTGGCCCACAGCATGGGCACCCTGGTCACCCTGGACGCGCTGCGCAAGCCCATCGGACCCGACA
>Ga0209992_10001244_pt1 | contig 28089 bp, 34 predicted proteins | sample 2SBtaG_2_FD_182564 | JGI IMG/M metagenome (GOLD analysis project Ga0209992, IMG submission 182564) | Deep subsurface microbial communities from Kolumbo volcano to uncover new lineages of life (NeLLi) - 2SBTROV12_ACTIVE470 metaG (SPAdes)... | ecosystem: Environmental > Aquatic > Marine >... | reverse complement strand
ACTCAAGCTGTATGCAACAGTTTTAAAGTGGAGATCCTGAAAGGCCTACATAACTTTACGGCAACGACAGGGAACGCTTTTAAACTAGCATTATACGACTCAGAAGCAACATTAAGTAAATCAACAACTGCATTTCAACAAACTGACGAAGTAGGTGCATCAGGCACTTATGCTGAAGGTGGAGGAGCATTAACTTCAGTTACTCCTGCTCTATCTACAGATACTGCTGTTTGTGACTTTTCAGATTTATCATTTACAAGTGCAACTATTTCAGCACAAGCTGCTGTTATTTATAATAGTTCAACTGTATCTGGTTTAACTACCAATGCATCTGTTTGTGTATTAGATTTCGGTGCTGTTAAAACTTCAACTTCAGGAACATTTACAATTACGTTCCCTGCTGCTGAAGCAACTGCTGCAATTCTAAGAATAGCATAAGGAGATAAATTATGGCCTCCCTCCAAGGATGGGGCCGACAAACCTGGAATTCGGGTGCATGGAATACTTTTGCGCCCGTTGACGCAACAGGTACTGGCCTCACGTCATCTCTAGGTTCGTTAACGCTTACGGGCGATTGTAATATAACACTTACTGGTGTAGCTGGCACTTCCGCTGTTGGGACTGCTGTTGCTACTGGTCTTGTAAATGTTGCCGTAACTGGTGAACAACTTACAGGTTCTTTAGGAACAGAAACCGTTACAGGTTCTTCTGCACATACTCTTACTGGTATAGGAATGACATCATCACTTGGTGATGAAACTGCTACGGGTGTACCTCAATCTGGTTGGAACCGTGGTGCAAACCAAGATACTGGAGAGGAAATAGGATGGGGCGACAATCTTTGGAATATTCTTGAATCATCTTATTCTTTAACAGGAGTTCAAGGAACATCTTCAATTGGAACTGCAACTGGAACCGCTGACTTTAATATAACACCTACTGGACTTGGATTAACTTCTTCTGTAGGCACTGTAGGCACTTCTGCCCAAGCAACAGGAGTTTCAGCAACATCGTCTATAGGAACATTCTCTATATCAGGAGATTCTCAATTAACTGTTGTAGCTGCAAGTGAACCAGAAATGGATGCACTTGTAGGAAGTGTAGCTATTGAAATAAGCCCTAGTGTATTACCAAGTGGTATAGCTCTTACACCAAGTTTAGGAACATCTACCATAGCTGCAAACGCTGATGTTACGGTAACTGGTATTGCTTTAACAAGTAGTTTAGGAACGGAAGTTGCTAGTGCTGATGTTAATGTTGTTGGAGCTGGTGGACTTGTTACACAAACAGTTACTGTTGTAGAAACACCTAGCGGTAATAAATATTATATAGATGGGTCTCAACAAGCAACTTTAGAATTAACAGAAGGAAATACATATAAATTTGATCAATCAGATTCAAGTAATGATGGACATCCTTTACGATTTAGCACAACATCTGATGGTTCTCATGGTGGTGGATCTGAATATACGACAGGAGTAACAACAAGTGGAACTCCAGGTAATTCAGGAGCATATACTCAAATAACTGTAGCTTCAAGCGCACCAACTCTTTATTATTATTGTACTCAACATTCAGGCATGGGTGGGCAGGCTAATACGCCTTCCTCTGATGCCAATGGATTTACTGCAACTGGTTTAACTTCAACCGCTGGTGATGCAAGCGGTATTGCAGCAGCAGGCGCTATAGTAAACGTTACAGGAAACGCATTAACTGCTAGCTTAGGAGAAGAAACGCAAGAAACAAGCTATGAAGCACCTAGTGTTTCTTTAACAACTTCTCTTGGATCCTTGACTATAACAGGAACTTCTACTTTGACAGCTACTGGCGTTTCTGCTACAAGTAGTACAGGAACTTTACAAGGGACTTTCTGGAACCAAGTAGATGATTCTAACTCGGCTATAAGTTGGGCAGAGGTCCATAAAGCTGCATAAAAGTTTTGACAAACTTTGAATTAATAATTAAAACTTCAAATAGGAGATAGATAAAATGAGTTCGACATATTCAACAAGTTTAAGGATAGAGCTTCAAGCTTCAGGAGCAAATTCTGGTACTTGGGGAACTATTACAAACAACAACTTTTCTCAGTCTTTAGAATTTTCCATAGCTGGTGTAGTCAATGTTGCGTGTGGCGATGCTGCTGTAACAACGCTTACAAACGCTGATGGTCCACAATCACAAGCAAATAACCAAGCAAGAAATGCTCACATAAGATTAACGGGTGCACATGGTGCAGTAAGAATAGCTCAATTCCCAGCTACACAAAAAGTTTATTTAATTACAAACGCAACGACTGATTCAGGATCTTCTGGTCCTTATGCAATGACTTGCAGATTAGGTGCTTCAGGTAACACACTTTCAATAGCTAATGGCACAACTCGTCTTGTTTCAACAGACGGCACAAACTGGTATGATGTTTTTTCTTTGGCAGGATCAATAGACCTTCAAGGTCAAGAATTAATACTAGACGCTGATGCAGATACATCTATAACTGCTGACACCGATGACCAAATTGATTTAAAAATTGGTAATACTGACGTTGCAAATTTAACAAATTCATCAAGTGATTTTGTAATTACTTCAGCTGTACAAGATAAAGATATTTTATTTAAAGGTGATGATGGCGGAGGTGCTATTACAGCATTACAATTAGATATGTCCGATGCAGGTAAAGCTGTATTTAATGCAGGAGCTACATTTGGTGATGTCGTAGATGCAGACTCAGGTGTTACTATTGACAATATTACAATTGATGGAACAGAAATAGATTTATCATCTGGTGATTTAACTTTAGATGTTGCGGGCGATATAATCTTAGATGCAGCTGGCAATGATGTAATTTTCTCATCTGGTGGAACAGCTATTGGTCATATTACTAATAGTTCAAGTGATTTAGTTATTGAATCAAAAGTTTCTGACAAAGACATGATTTTTAAAGGCAATGATGGTGGCTCTGGTATTACAGCACTAACTCTTGATATGTCAGGTGCTGGTGCAGCTACTTTTAATAATGATGTTACTGCTTTCTCTGATAAAAGATTAAAAACAGATATAAAAAATATTGACGATGCTTTATCTAAGGTAATGAAGATGCAAGGTGTTTACTATAAAAGAAATGATATAGATGATGCTAAAGAACAAATTGGAGTATTAGCTCAAGATATGGAAGAGATTTTACCACAAGTTGTTTTAACTGCGGATGATGATATTAAAACAAAATCAGTTGATTATGGAAAACTATCTTCTGTTTTAATTGAATCAATAAAACAACTTAAAATGGAAATTGATGAACTAAAGAATAGGAGTTAAAAATGACCTTACCTACAGGTGCTATATCCTTATCCCAAGTTAATACAGAATTAGACATTTCCCCTTCTTCTACTACTATTAATATGGGGGCTACTGCTGTAAGATCGTTGGCTGAACAACCTTCTGGCGATATTGCAATGTCAGATTTACAAGGAAAATCAAACGCACAATTTATTCAAGCTACTGGTGGAAGTATTGCTACCCAAGGAGATTATAAAGTTCACACTTTTACTTCAGATGCTACTTTTACAGTACAAGGCGGAGGTAATGCTGCGGGATCAAACACAGTAGAATATTTAGTTGTTGCTGGAGGTGGCTCTGGTGGCGCTGGATATGGTGGCGGCGGTGGCGCTGGAGGATTTAGAGTAAACTATCCTTCTCCTGCTGCTGGTGGTCTTCCTGTTTCAGCACAAGGTTATCCTATAACAATAGGTGGCGGTGCTAGTGGCGCTCCAAGTGCTAGATATACAACAAAAGGTCAAGATGGTTCAAATTCAGTTTTTTCTTCTATTACCTCTGAAGGTGGTGGTGGAGGCGGTGCTTTAGAACCTCAATATGGTGGTGCTCAAGGATTAAGTGGTGGCTCTGGCGGCGGTGCTGGTGCTGCAAACAGTTCTCCGAGTACAGCTGATGGTGCTGGAAATTCTCCTCCTGTATCTCCCCCTCAAGGTAATCCTGGCGGTCACGCTTTTGGATCTCCTTCTCCAAGAAGAGGCGGAGGCGGAGGCGGTGGTGCTAGTGAAGCTGGTGGTGATCCTCAAGGTGAAAATGCTGCTGGCGCAGGCGGTGATGGAACAGCAACTTCTATAACAGGTTCTCCTGTGACATACGCAGGTGGCGGAGGCGGTGGTTATTTTAGACCAGGCCCAGGCTCAGTCCCTAATGCTCCCGGCGGAGATGGCGGCGGCGGAAATGGCGGTGGCTCTTCTCCTGGTGTTGGCGGAAGTGCTAATACTGGCGGCGGAAGTGGTGCTAATGGTGGTTTAAGACAAGGATCAGCTGGCGGCGGTTCAGGTATAGTAGTAGTAAGGTATAAGTTTCAATAATGGCACACTTTGCAAAATTAAACGATTCTAATGTCGTTCTTAGCGTTTCAGTTGTTGCTGACGCAGATACAACAAATGATTCTAATGTTGAAGATGAAGCAACTGGAGTTGCTTTTTTAACAGATGTGCATGGATGGACAAATTGGAAAAAATGTTCACGAACTACAGAAGCTGGTGTAAAGTATGACGTTGATAGCGATGGTAATTTTACAAATCCATCAAGTGACCAATCAAAAGCATATAGAAAAAATTTTCCTGGTATAGGTTGGATATATGATTCAGGAAAAGACGCTTTTGTAGAACCTCAACCTTTTTCATCATGGACATTAAATAACACAACTTGCTTGTATGATCCCCCTGTGGCTTTCCCATCAGTAACATTAAAAGGTGATCTTCCTTATATTATACAATGGGATGAAACTAATACAAGATGGTTAAGTGTTGATCCAGATGATAACAGCACTCAAGTTAAATGGGATGCTAGTAATTCTTCGTGGATAAACATTTAAATTTTTCTACGTACAAATTATTTGATAAGAAAGTTCTTTCAGAAGAATTCGTAATTGTTCATCAACTTTCAAAAAAACTTTTAATAGATTATAATATTATTTTAGATCATGTTAAAAAAAGTAAAAAACAAAATTTAAGAGTTAGACCTGAGCATTGGTACTCTGATAATAATTATTACAAATTAGATGCTTTACAACACATAACTTGGTTGGTTGATTATATGAGAGATAACTATCGTTATGAGTGTGAGCAACCTATAAAGATAAATTCTTTGTATGGTATTTATTTAAATCATAATGAAAGTATTGGATCACATCATCATATTAATGATTGGGATTATGAAGAGTCTCCTGATATGTCTTTAGTTTTTTGTTTAGATCCTGGAGATAAACCATGTGAAATAATATTTGAACATGAATATGGAAGACATAAAAAAAGAAGATACGCAGTTACTTTTAAAAAGGGAAGATTTGTTATGTTTCCTTCTTACTTACGTCATAGCATTACACAAAATAAAAATAAAAAACCTTTTGTTGGTTTATCTATGCGTTGGCAAAATGCTTATCCTGGAGAATAATTAAAAGTAATTAAAATTAACATTAAATCTACCTTGTGCATTTGTGCAAGAAGTTGATGAATGTAGAGAACCACCATTAAAAACCAAAACTCTGTTTGCAATGCTTTCAATTTTTGTTCCGTCTTCTAACACCGTATAACCATCACAAGTGTTAATATAAAATAGTGCACCGTTGTGATCAAAAGGATAATCTGTATGAGCAGCATGTATTTTCATTTCTTCTGTTCGTGGATAAAAATTAACTTTAATTCTTAATAAAGAAGAAACACTAAGCTTCTCTACTATTGGCATAAAATTTTCTAAATAAACACTTTGTGTCCCTCCTTTCATTAAAGTATCCCTGTCGTTTTTATATGCAAGATGTGTAAAATAATAATCATATTTATATTTTTCATAATCCTCTTCTTGTTCATAATTTAAAATAGCATTATAAAAAAAAGGTAATTTGGGAGACATTACTAAATCTTGAATCATTAAAAAAGTTTTTTGATCTAAAAAATTGTCAAATATTTTGTATTCTGTTTTTTTCTTCATGATAAATCCAAATTAATATTTACTCTTAGTTTTGTATCTGTTTGAGGCACAGCTGCGTGATATAACTTACCATCAAAAATAATCATTTGATTTGCAACCGAAGGAAATCTCTCTCCTGTTTTAAAAACAGTCTCACCATTATTTGAGTTTACATTATATAAAGCAACAGTGTGAGGTTCTTCTAAATCTTGATGCATACTACTCATAACCGATTCATGCTTTCTTGTGTATAAATTTATTCTTGCTCTTAATAAACCATTAAAATTTAATTTACCTAACAAAGGCATTACTAACATATTAAAATAACTACTTACTACTTCTCCTCCTGTATGATTATAACTATGTGGGTTTCCGTATAGATTATGGAAAAATAAAAAATCATCTGTATTAGCAACTAAGAAATTATCACCGTTAATATAATAATATGGAAAATCATTTGACATTAATAACTTAACATATTGTTGATGTAACTTATCAGGTAAAAAATTATCAATTACTTTCATGATAAATTTAAATTAATATTAACCCTTACTTTTTCATCTGTTTGTGGAATAACAGCATGGTCCATATGACCATCAAAAATAAGCATTTGATTTGCAACTGAAGGAACTTTTTCGCCTGTTTTAAAAACAGTTTCACCATTGTTTGAATTTAAATAATATAATGCAACTGTATGTTTATCTTCTAAATCTCTATGAAAATTACTCATTATTGGTTCTTGTTTTCTTGTAAATAAATTTATTCTTGCTCTTAATAAATTATTAAAAGTAAAAGGAAGTCTTCCTAATATAGGCATGATTAAACGATTAAAATATCTACTAACAATTTCTCCTCCGTCAGAAGTAAAATTATGTGGGTTTCCATGAAGATTATGAAAAAAGAAAAAATCATCCTCAGTTCCGTCTGTGTGAGATACACCATCTATGTAATAGTATGGAAAAGTATTTGATATAAGCAACTCAAGATACTTTTGATGTATTTCTATTGGTAAAAAATTTTCAATTATTTTCATATTAAAGCACTTTCATTATGCCCTGTTTTAATAAAAATTTTATTGTTCGTATATTCTTCTGAAAATAAACAATTTGTTAAAACACAATACATATTTTGATTTGTTTCATTATGTAATTCAGCTTCTTCTAAAATTTTTAAAGCCCCTTCTTTTAAACCAATTGCTTTTTTTATTATAAATAAAACATTTCCTGGTGTTAAAGTAATTTTTGTTTTTTTATTTATTTTTAAAAAAGTTTGTTTATCATAAAAAACTTCTACCCCAGGGTGATTAGACTTTTCATATTTCCTTGATTTTAAAAAATTAAATTTTTCTTGTAAATTATCCATTGTTTTTAAAGTCTCCTGGTAAACCTAAAAAAGGTCTAGTATCATAAATGTTTTTTTGTTCAAAATCACCTTCAGTATTATTATAATGTAAAAAAACTTGACAACAATCTTGACCTTCAAAAGTTTCTCTCCAATGTTCTAAATCACATCCACTATAAGCTAGCATATCTCCTTGTTTAAGAATAACCTTTTTACCTTTATTACCAAATCCTCCAGTAGGATCTAAATATATAGGCCATTCATCTCCGCCTAAATTAAGAGTGCATGATATTTCACATGATGGTCTATCTTTATGTCGATGTAAAATATCACCATATTTATATATTCGAGCATAGCTATAAGTAGGAATAAGATTAAGTTTTGTTGTTTGTATCATTTTTGGAAGAACTCTTTCTAATAAAGTTTCCATAACTAAATCAGCATAGTGAGAGTATGTGTTCGGTATTTGTTCATCGGCCCACGTTCCCCAAGTAGGATCAAAACGTGAAATATATTTTGAATTTAATAAGTAATCTGCAACTTTTCTTTTGTTTAAAAAATAAGCATAACAAAAACTAGCTAATTCTTTAGTAATTGCTTTTTTAACTATTTTATATTTATCATCTTGAAAACTCATTTTATCTCCTGCAAGTTATCATAGTAAAGAACATCAAAATTAAAAGAAACAATCACTTTATCTTTACCACTGTTATTAATTGGTGACTCATGTTCATAGTATGAAGGAAAAGTAATTATATCGCCTTCTTTAAATTGTAATTGAGAAAGATTTTTTTCTGGCGTTCTAATCATTGTTTTTACTTCATTATTAGGAAGTTGAATAAAAAATATATTTGTAAAATGACATTGCGGATGTGTATGTTTAAAATGAAAATCTCCTTGTTTATAAACTTGGAACCACATACTGTTGATAGTTACTTCTTTAAATTTATTTGTAGTGCGAAGATGTTCAGCGAAACCCTTAAATATGTTTTTTTGAATATAAGATTGATAATCTCTTTTCATGTTTTTAGTTATATCCCAATCACTATGTGATATATTTTCAAAAGGTGTTTCAGGAATATTGTGTATTAATTCTAAGATTTTAAATTTATAATTTAAAAAATTAGGTACACTATAAACTAAAACACTCATATAAATTTTTTTCCAGTATTCCAACAAACTAATGAACATCTTATTCCCTCAGTAACAGGAGTAACTCTGTGCCAAACAAAAGAAGGAAAAAATATCATTGTGCCTTTTTTACGAAGTTCAATAGTAATAATTTTTGATTTTTCAGGATGTGGAATGCATATTTCAAAATCACCGCCTTTATAATTTTCTCTGTCTACCAAAATTAAAGTAGCAGAAATTTTTCTCATAGGTAAATTATCAAGAACGTCTGCACCAGAATCTGTATGCCAATGATAGTATTGTTTTTTTGAACCCTCATATTTTGTAAATTGACATGGTTCTGTATTATCCCATTGAAAATTCCAACCTGCTTGTGCATTAGCTTCATGAACTAATGGTTGTATTTCTCTATATAACCATTTTTCAGTTAACCACACAACGTTTGATTTTCTTGTTTTTTCTAATTCTTCTTTTTGTTTTTCATCAGCACCTGCAATAGTGGCTACTTTTTCTTTTAAGTTTTTTCCATATTCAAGGATATAATTACAAAATCTGTCTGGAACAGCATTTTCTATAATAAAATAATTATTAACTAATTGCATTCTTTTTTCTGCCTCTTTCATAACATGAATTCGCTGTCAAGAAAACAATTTTAAAAAGATTGCTTGATATATTCTGTACACATGTTTAAATTAGATCTCACCCAAAATTAAAAAATCAGGAGAAATTATGGAAAATCAAGAAGTATTGAAGGCTATAGCTACCCTTGTAGATAAGGTGAGCAGATATCATGAACGTTTATTACAATTAGAAAGAGAGAAAGAAAGATTAAGTGATGCCTTTGCAAGACATCTTCAAGGATGTGCTTGTCATAATACTTCAGATGAACAAGTTATGTTAAACGGCAATTCTTCAGAAATTGATTGTGAAGCTTGTAGTGCTTAATTATTCAGGTGTTTCGCCTAGCATATCTGCTAAAGAAGGAGCAAATACTTTTACATCTCTTCTAATCTTTTCAGCAGTTGTAGATGTCCCTGGATTATCAACATCAGCTTGAGCTGCAGCTTCTGATTCATACTCTGCACCTGTATCAACGTGAGTAATCGTTGTTTCAGTTTTTACTTTATAGTGAGGAATTCTTCTTCCATCACTTGTTGTAATGTGTCCTAGTAATTCAGCGGGTTCAACTATCGGCATCTTTGTCTCTCCAATTTATGTTAAAACTAATAATAACTCTATCTTCATCAGAATTATTTGTTTGTACTTCATGTTGTAACCATGAAGGAAAAAAAATCAAGGAATTTTCAACAGGTTCCCATTGTACGCTATGAGCCAGGTGTATAGAAGCTTTATCTGTTTTTGGGGGTGATAGTACCTCTGACTGTGGTTTAGGCTCTAGAAACACAATACTGCCACTTTTTTTAGGTGCCTTTAAATAAAATACACCAGATAGATAGTTATAGGGATGAGTATGAACATTATTTCTAGATCTTGGTGGATTTATCATGCCCCACATTCCAGTTACTTCAGGAACATAATTATCTTTTACATCCATGTGATTAAAACAATCTTTAGCGTATTTAAGAATATCATTAACTAAAGGTTTAAATTTTTTTATTTCATGTATTTCATCATTACTATGCCATCCACCTATATTTGACCGAGGCATTCCTTTTTGATCTTTTTCTTTTAATTGGTATATAGCATCGCTAAGATGTTCATAATCTTTAAGTTGAAGAGAAAAGACTGGAGTTATAAATAAAGAATGAAGATTAATCAGAGTTGTCCTTTCGTAATCTCCATATAACTTGCAGTAATATGTACTTGATTAGCTGCATTTGCTTGGACTTTCATAACATCACTTTCTTGTAAAACTAATGGTTGTTCTAATAATTCTGTTGTTGTTTTTGTAGCAACACTTTTTTCTTTAAATACTTCAAACGTCGCTGATGATCTCAAGACTTCTATATCAAGAAGAGTGGTATTAGCTGAATCATTACAAACCAAAATAGATTTCACTAATGCTGTAGTAGGGGGAATGGAAGGAGAAGCACCAGGATCAGCTGTTGGCACGGTAATTAAAGTTGTTAGGTCTGTCGTAGTGACATCCAACATTGCGCTTTTAAATACATTAGCCAAAGAAAAAAGCCTCCGCCTCTGATTCTGATTTTAATTCGTTTTGATAGTTTGTGTTAAGCAAAAGAATAATTTGATCTAACAAATTTATCATTTGGTCAAACTGAGTAGCACTATATTCTGATGTTGCATTTGGTAATCTTGTAATTGTTATTTTAGCCATACATTCCTCCGTAAGGTGGAAAAAAATCACCTATATCAAAGTTATCAAAACCTTTATAGTTGGATGATTTGTTTCCTTTAAAGTCTTGTCCATAATTTGCAACTAAACTTGCTATACCTTTTTCTATATTTTGTAATGTTCCAAGCATCTCATTTTGATTAGGGCCCGTGAGCTGTTGTCCAATTCTGTTGTAAGGATCAACAGTTTGAGAAAAAGATTCAGTATTAGGCGTACTTGGCGTTGCTTGCTGGTAACCAGACACTGGGTTCAATGGATTTAATTGATCATCTATTCCTACTTGTTGTAAAGGGCCGCTTAACTGTAAACCTGAATCATACAAATCTCCTTTACCAATTGAATCTAAATACTGTTTAAAAGCTCCTGCCATTGAGCTATTCATCATCATATCTTTGCCATTATATTTAAAATTCACAGCGTCTTGCTGCATCATGTTAGCGTTTTTACGAAACTCAGAATCTTGAAATCCTTGCATAATTGGATCAATCATTTCAGCACCTCCTCTAGGTGTAATAACACTAGGATCTATTATTTGCGATGCACCACCTCCTCCTAAAGGATTATCATATAAAGGTTTATCAATCATCGTCTACCGTCTTGTCTAAGTTGTAACTTTGTTGATCCAAGTCTCCAAGCTGTGTCATCAATTGTGTTAGTTTCATATTTAATTTTTACTGCCCTGCCTCTCCCTCTTACATTAATTTTCTGTGTTGTGCTAGAGATAGTTCCTGAAGTAGAAACACTATTAGTGGATTGTGGATATTGATTTAAAGTTAAGGTAGCTGTTAAGGTGTTTGATAAATTATCAAAGTCAGGAACTAATTTACTAACTGACATTAACTCGTCCCCATCTCCTATTTCTACTGAACCTGTAGTTAAGAAAGCTGTAATTGCTGCACCATTAGCTTGATTATTACCTGTCTCCTGTTCATAAACATACGAAGCTCCTGCGGTCAAACCTAATATAGTAGATACATTTGCTGTTACACTTGTGCTATATTCTGTGGCTATTGGTAATTCATATACATAAGCACCAAGCCAGGTTGTTCTGGCTAAACTTATTGTGTACCAAGTATTTTCTAAATAATTGTAAACAACACCTCTATCTATTTGTGTTGCATTAGATGATGGGTAGTACCAAATAATTTCATTAAAGGCTGTGTTTAATCCAACGGCAATATCATTTTTGTTTGTATAACTAAGATCATCAAATACATAATCTTGCACAGAACAAGGCATTTTTTTAACAACACCATCATACAAATAAAAGGAATCATCCGACATCCAATACGCTTTTCCATTTACTTCTATTGCTGCATGTTGTGCTATTAATCCACAGTTAGCACCAAGTTGTCTCATTCCAAAAGTAAATGGAGTACCAACAAATTGAATACCATGTAAAGATGTATCGGTCCAAACAAGTATCTGACCCGCAGATTTTACAGCACCCATTATTCTAGAACCATCAGAAATACGAAGGGAACCTGCTTCATTAGTAGCTACAGGAGTATAATCAGTAGCATCTTCTCTATCAGAAAATCTAAAAAACAAATCATCTTGAGTTCCAGTATTTCCAATTGTTGTTTCTGTTCCAAAAATTAATAAGTGTCTAGTATCTGTAGAAACCAAACTAAATCTAGAAGCTGTTGGTGCATTGGATAAAGCTGTTGCTCTAGATCCTAATCCACCTGATGTGTCCCAAATAAAAGTACCACCATTTAAAGCAGTAGCAATTAAATCTTCTCCAAAATTATCTAAAGACCATTGACGTGCTGACAATACAAGACTTGAACTTGATCTAGGAGTGTTCCAAGTGCTTAAATTCCATGTTAGAGTTCCCCAACCATATCCAAAAGTAGAAGTAGCAGGTCCTGTAGTTATTTGATAATTAGCATTTCCTGTTCCTCCACCTCCTGAAGTTGATCCAGAAGCTGTGCTAGTATGAGTAACTTTATATGTACTAGCATCTACATACGTTGTAATTTCAAACTCTTGATTCATATCTAAACCATCAATAGCTGAAAAAGAATCAAAGGTTACAAAATCACCTTCAGCAGCGCCATGGGCTGCATCTGTAACAGTTACTGTAGTAGTGCCATTTGTTGTAAAAGGATTGGTTAAAGAAGCTGTTTCTCTAATAGGAGTAATATCAGTAAAACCACCACCTGTAAAAAGATATAATTTTCTATCTGTTCCTAAAGCTAAATATCTGGTTCCATCTAAACCTAGCCAAGAATGTGTATCACGGACCACGCCCACAAGAGTTTTATTAGGGCTAGGTAAATATCCCCAGCCACCCCATCTCTCAGGTTTTCCGTAGTGAAAACGTACAAAATCAGAGTCAACATATTTACGTTGGTCTCCTGCTGAATAAGCAGTATCTTGTTTATCTATACCAGGTTGGAACTTTAAATCAGTCAATTTCATGTTGGAGTATACTAAATTATTTATTGTTTTGTGGCAAGAATTGAGTGGCTACATTACCTTTGAAAGGGTAATTACCAAAGTGAGTCATACCGCTAAGAATATCCGCATATATTTTACCACCTATTTTCTGCCATAAACGGCAAAAAGAATAATCTTCAGATAAATATCTTTTAGTTTCTGGTTCCACCATAGTATCAAAAAATGCGTAGTTCCAATCAGATGTATCATGATAGTTAAATTCTGTATCATGTGGTTGATTTAAATGTTGGTCAGATTTAAATTTTAAATCAGGATAGGCCTTAGCCATTTTCTCAAACACTTGTCTTTTTATTAACATAAAACCTGTTGCACCGTCTAATACTTCAATAAATCCTTTTTCAACTTTAACATTATTAGGATCTTTAACATTTAAATTATATTGCAAAGAAGCTGCGTGCAATTCATCTTCTTTTATATTAGGGTTTTCAATCACCCTTCTTTTAACTTTTGTCCAATCAATTAGTTTACGAGGATAAACACCTGTTATCACATCTTTATCTAAATCTAACATACGAAAAACTGATTCAGGATTAAAAGCAATATCAGCATCAATAAATAAAAGATGAGTATATTTTTTTTCATCCATAAATAATTGAACTAAAGTATTACGAGCTCGTGTTATTAATGATTCATTACCGATTGTACCAATTTGTATTTCTATTTTTTTTTGAGCGGCTAAAGCAATAAGTTGCAAACAACTTTTAAAATAATCTGCTGTTATCATTCCACCATAACAAGGAGTTCCTATAAATATTTTATTCATTTCGTTTCATGTTCCTTATAAAAAATATTAAGTGTAGCTCTATTAGAGCTATCACCGAAAGATTGTAAATCTGAATGTGGTATTTTCATGCCATTAAAAAACAAAGCTCTATTTTCTACAAAACCTATGTGAGAAGATAATTGATTGTTATGCATAAACCCAGTGCCATTATTAAGGAGGGGTTCTCCCTTAACAAATAAAAGAAAGTTTGCAACATTTCCTTTGTCATCATCTGTATGAAACAAAGGCTCATCTTTATTCTGTCTATAATGAGCACTCACGGATATCGGCTCAAGGTTCCTGTGCGGAAAAAAATATTGTTTAATTAACTTTAACAATGGATCATTGTGAAAACTTTTAGGAAAAGTGTGTCTCTGACCATACACTTGACCTTGTGGATTATCTACTTGAGTATAGTTTAAATTCATAAGAGTATCTTGTAAGGATTTTAATGTAGCTTCATCTAAAAAATCATCAACATACATTACAAATTTTGTATTTTTACTATGGTGCATAAATATTAAAAGCTAAAGAAATTCGTTTTTTATCTGAGTCAATGACTCTATGAAAAACATTGCCCTCAAAAAATAATAAATCTCCTTTTTTAGGAGTAATTAATGTTTTACTACTACTAGGAAAAGTAGCAAATTCTATGTCTGAGTTTTGTTCGGATATGTATAAAACTCCTGCAACAAAGGCAGGACTATGTTCATGAAATTCTTGATATCCCCATTTATCAATTATGTTTATCCAAGATTCATTTATTAAAAACGGAATACTTCTTTTTTGAACTGCCTCAAAATAAATAGCTAATTGTTCGTGTATGGCTTCTCTAACATTTTTAAACTCAATAACATCATGTAATATATTATGACATAAATTATGAGATGTTGCAGAATTACAATTCCATTTTCTACTTTTAAATTTGTCCCCGTGTTCTTTTACATATTGATTAATTATATTTAATAATTCAATGTTAACACTTGTCTTTATAACACTTAATTTTTTAAGAATTATTTCTTGCATAACTTACCTCTAAATATTCTATTTTTGTTATCCATCCTTTAGGTATGGCAATAGCACCTCCTCCAGATACATCGTCTTTGTCTTTACTGTAAGATCTCATAATAACTATTCTTTCATCATTATTAGTAATCATCCAACCTACTTCTTGGCACACGGCCAACGGTGCATTAATAATTTCTTTTATGTCAAGCCACCCGGTTTCTGTATCACGGGCATCGAGCCACGTCACACGGACCATTGGAACTTTATCAATGTCAATCATTAATAGGTTCTTTTTTCTTTAAATGTAAATTAAAAGACACCGATCTTCTTTCTTCGTTTTGTGTTCTAAATGGATAAACACCATGTGATAACCAAGAAGGAAAAAGATAAATTGCTCCAACTTCAGGGGTTGCTTGATGTTTGTGTCCGCTAAAAGTTGCAGCTTGACCACAATGCCAAATTATATCTCCTACACAAGGATAGTGATCTTCTTTTTTATATTCTTCTTTTAAACTAGGTGGTACCCGTAAATAAATTACACCCGATAATTCTCCTTGGTGTATATGAAAAGGATTAAAGTCTCCCGACCATTGGCTCACGGCCCACATAGATTCAATAACCATTGAACCTACAAATGCAGGTGATATGGTATCACTAGCTGGAGGTATAGATATATATTGTTTAACAATTTGACCTATAGCATCTATTAAAGGTTTGAATTCTTTACCCCCTAAATCTTCAGTAGGATAACGAACTTCTTGTTTGACATTACCCGCTAAATTCATTGAATGATCATATTCTTTTGATAATTTTTCATCATCAAACAACTCTGTTGCTCTATCATCAAGTATTTTAATTAACTGATCCGGTAGTTTTCCCTGTAATATTGTAGGACCAAAAGGTCTAATTGCGTGAAAATCTACTTTAGTTTTTTCCTTACTCATTTCTTTTTCTTTTTCTTTTGCCCATATTCTTGTAGTTTTTTTATATTTTCTTTTACAAATTCTATTTCATCTTTATTTAAAGGTCTTCCATATGGAGGTGCGGGAACTACAGGAGTGGGTGTTTTTTTAGTAGCCATCATTCTTTCCTTTCGGTTAGCTATAAATATCTATTGTCATATAGCAATAATTTGCCTATAAATATATAATTAAATTGGCATTTCTACAAGTTTAGCCTCCTTGCTTATACCACACAATCATGACTTGCAAAAGGAGAACATGCTAAAGAAGATTTTTAAAGCAGCAAAAAAAATAGCACCCGTAGTAGGTGCAGGATTAGGATTTTTATACGGAAGCCCAATGCTAGGTTCCGCCATTGGTGGTGGACTTGGAAGTTTGGTTGGTGGTAAAAGCCCACAAGAAGCTCTTAAATTTGCAGCAATGTCAGGATTAGCAGGAGGAGCTCTTAGTAAATTTGGAGGTCTCACAGCTGGTCAAGGATTAGGTGGCTTATTAGGAAGGACTGCTCCTCTAGTAGGAACTGGAACCACAGGAGGTGCTGCTGGTTCAGGACTAATTCAAGGAGCAGGTGGTGCCTTAACAAAAGCAGCTCCAACTAAAGGTCCAATGGCATCAATGTTAAGTAAAGGTTTGGGATATGTAAAAGCCAATCCAATTAAATCCGCATTATTAGGTTTAGGTGTAGCGGGTGCTGCAGGTCTTGGTGGTGAAGAAGAAGCAACATCAGAATATGAAGACGTATATGGAAAATATGCAGGCTTTAGAGATTTAGGTCAAGCGAATATTGCACCTCCTCAATTAATACCTTATGGTGGTGCTAATAAACCCTATGGTTTTAGTTTAGCTAATGGGGGAATAATAAGTTTAGCAGACGGTGGAGACTTTCCTCGTAAGAATGGTAAGATAGCGGGACCAGGAACCGAGACAAGTGATGAAATTCCTGCTATGTTAAGTGATGGAGAATTTGTTATTAATGCAAGAACAGTTCGAGGACTTGGAGCAGCAATGGGTGCTAAAGGAAGAGAAGATGAAAGAAATAGAGGATCAAAATTTTTATACAGTATACAAAATAATTATGGAGGAAAAGCATAATGGTTACAACCACAAATATTACTGCACAACCACCTTATATTGAAAAAAGAGCAGAACAATTATTAACCTCCGTATATGGAGACCCAAGCGCTGTAAAAAAAGCGGGTGAAACCGATGAAGCTTTTAACTTACGAAAGTTTGGTAGAGCAGGTATATCTCAACCTGTTCCACAATTTAAATTTGCAGGTTTTTCACCAGAACAGCAACAAGCATTTTCTTTAGCTAGCCAAGGCATTGGTTCGTATGCGCCGTACTTACAACAAGCACAACAACAAGCGGGACTTGGTGCTACTACACAAGCTATTGGAGCAGGACAATTATTAAGCGGAGCACAAGCCTATAATCCTAATCAGGCACAAGCTTTCATGAATCCTTATCAACAAAGTGTAACACAAGAAGCTCTTAAAGAATATGATCGTCAAGCTGATATTGCTAAACAAGGTTTAGCTTCTCAAGCACAACAAGTAGGTGCTTTTGGAGGATCACGTATGGGTGTTCAAGAAGCAGAACTTGGTAAAAATTTACAAGACATAAAATCAAGAAGAATTTTTGAAGACTTATCTAGAAACTTTCAACAAGCACAAGGTGCAGCAATGGGATCATTTGCTGACCAACAACGAAGAGCATTACAAGCAGGTCAAGGTTTAGGTCAACTAGGTTTAGGTCAAGCAAGCACAGGTAAAACTATGGCTGGACTCGGCGCTCTTGGTCAACAACTAGGTCAACAAGATATCCAATCACTTCTAGGTATAGGTGGTATGAAACAACAACTAGGTCAAGGAATGTTGGATGCTGAAAGACAACAACAAATAATGGCACAACGTGAACCATTTACCAGACTTGGATTTGCTAGTGATATTTTACGAGGAGTTCCAAGTGGTCAATATCAGTATACTCAACAACCTTCAACCAATCCATTTGCTCAAGCATTAGGACTTGGTATTGCAGGACTAGGAGCATACAATCAATTCCAAGGTAATTAAAATGGGTTTAAATAATATACAAAAATCAAACAAAAAAGTTTTAGACAGACCTATGTTTGCTAAAATGAAAAATGGAGAATTAAAAAAAATTCTTTATGCACAAGATGGCACTGAAGTATATAGACCAAGAGAAGATGTAAAAACAGGTTACAGTAAATTCTTTGATTTTTTAAATCCTTTTGGTGGAGAGTATAATATCATGGGAATTAATAAAGATGGTAGGTTATATTCTCAAGCAATGGAAGATATAACAGGTGCTGATGCGGCTACAAAAAAAATAAAAGCCCTAGATCCAGAAAGAAAAGTTGGATTGTTTGAATACCTTCCCTTCTATGGTGGGTTAGGAGATTTAAATTTTAAACCTGAAGTTGTAAGACCAGGGGAAGAAGAACCTAGTATGGAGGATATAGAGAAGAACAGAAGTAAACCTAGTGATGAACAAAAGAAAAGAGATGAAGAAGATGAACAACAAGGTCCTGAGAAAAAAGAAAAAGAAATTGTAGAAATTACAGATTTAAAAGAACAAATTAAATCAGGTAGTTTAGACGACACAATAAGAGAAAAGATAGAAATTTTTGAAAAATATCTTGGTAAAGATACAGACAAAAAGAAACAAGCTGCTAAAAATGAAGCTATGATTCAATTTGGTTTGAACTTAGCAAGTGCAAGAGGTGGTAATTTAATGGATAAAATAGCTACTTCTGCTAAAGATCCTGTATCAAATTATGCTAAAGTAGGAAGAGAATTATTAAACCGTGCAGAAAAAATTAAAGAAGCAGGCATAGAATCAGGCATTCAATCTTTTGAAAAAGCACAAGATAGAGAATTTGAAGAAAGAATAGAAAGAGAAAAAACAGCAGCTGATATAAAAATTCAAGAATTAAAAAATGAAGCTGCTAAAAAATCACGAGCTGAATTTGTTGGTGATGCCGTAGCTAATATTTTAGCTGATCAAGGTGCAAGAGATAGTTTTACTTCTGTAGCCTATGATGCAGATGGAAAGAAACTACCTGAATATGCAAATATTACAGATGCACAAATTGTTGCTGAACAAATTCAAGAAGTATGGCAAAGTGCTAACCCAACTCGTATTCCAGCAGGAGAAGCAGGGTTTGCTGTTTTTGAAGCTCTTCCAAGCGGAGCATATTATTTAGACGAGGAGACCGGTATCGTCAGTAAGAAAAGATAATGGTCGTAAAGGCAGATAGATTTGGAACTCCAATAGATTCAGGAAATAAACTTATATCTTCTGAAACTGTTGAAGTAGATAGATTTGGAAATCCAAAAGAAAAAAAAGCAGGCTTATTTAATTCTACAAGAAGAAATCCAAAAGAAGAAGAAGAAGAGGGAGTAATTGAAAAATTTATAATTGATCCTGTTAAATCCGCAATATTTGGTGTGGCCGAAGGTGCAGTAAAAACTGTTGAGGGTGTAACAACTCTAGGAACTATTTTACTTGATGCAGGATTAGGAACTGATCTTACACGAAAAGTTCAAAAAGGTTTTGATGAAAGTAAAGTATTAAATTTTTTAGAAGAACAAGCTGAAGATAGTTGGACAGGTACTCTTACATCCGTATTAACTCAATTTGGTGTGCCAGGTGGCGTAGGTTTAAAGGTAGCCAATAGTATTATTAAAGCTAAGAAATTAGGAATTTTAGAAGGAACAATAAAAGGTCCGTCTACTTTTGTAACACGAAATCCTAACTTAACTAGAGCATTAATTGCAGGTGCTGCCGAAGGAGCTGTTCTTACAGATGACATGGGAAGTCTTGGTGATCTTGTAGGAGGACCTACACAACTTACCAAAGACGAAGGGGAAACAGGTAGACTCGAAGCATGGCGTCGTTTAAAAAATAGATTTAAATTTGGTGTAGAGGGAGCATTAGGATTTACTTTATTTGACCGAGTTATTTTTCCTGTAGGAAAAAGATTATTTAAAGGGACACTTCCTGGATTAAAAAATATGATGGGAGATTTAAAGTATAACGAAAACCTTGTTACATATTCAAAAGTAGGAGATGAAGCAGGAAGACCTGTTACAGATGTTACAAGAACAGTAAACGAGGGATGGCAATTTAATCAAAATAATATCTTACGATGGATAGATAACAATGTACTCGCACCTTTTCGTGCACGAGGAAGACTTCCAGAAAAAGTTTTTTTAAAGTACAGAGATAAAATTAATGCTCTTAGAAGTATTACTGAAAAGGTAAGAGGTAATAGTTTAAAATTAGAAAAAGCAGTTCAAGACGTCGTTGATCCAACTATGAAAAAATTAGATCAAGTAGGTATGAGACAACGTGAAAGAATAATGGAAAGTATTTATGACTTTTTAACAGGAGCTGTTAAACGAAGTGATGAGTCAAGAATTTCCGCAAAGAAAGTTGATACCATAGGTCCAGATGATTTACTTCAAAGACTTAGAGAGTTTAATAAAGAAGGTGCAAAAAAAGCAGCAGCAGAAGGAAAAAAATTTGTACCTATAGATGAAAAATTATTGGCTCCTATTATGAAAGTTAGAACTACTATTGATGATATGAGTAGAAACTTATCAGAAATGCCGGGTATAACTTTTAAAGGAAAAAAAGGAACAGAATTTCAAAGCATAGTTGCTGCTAATGTAGGAGAATATCTTACACGAAGTTATAGACATTATGGAACCAAAGCACAAAGAGGACAATGGAAAAATTTTTTAGATAATTCCGAAGAAGGTAGAGCCATTAAACAACGAGCAAGGGATTTTATTAAAAGTCAAAATAAAGAAATGAGTGATGAACTGGTTGAAAGAGAACTACAACAAATATTAAGAACTACAGAAGAAGCAAATCTTGGCGATGCTTTCGTAAGGTTTGCAGATTATGACAGTGCTATTTCAAAAGTAAGGGGAGATATTAAAGGACCTATTAGAGAATTACTTGGAGAAATAAAAGATCCAACGATGCAGTTTCATGAATCAGCAGCAAAGATTGCTACTTATATAGAAGACCATAAATTTTTTGAAGCTATTAAAGATAGTCCATTTTTCTTTAGAGCACCACCCGAACTTAAACCAGGAGGAGGAGCCACTCCTATACTAGGGGGAAAAGGACAAGGAGGTTTAGAATTTAATACACTAATTAATTCTGATAGTGTTTTAAAAGATTTATATACTACTCCAGAAATTGCTACAGCTTTAGAGAAAATTGTAAACACACGACATAATGCTGACGCATTAAGTAATTTATACAATGTATTTTTTTTAACGCCTAAAGCTTTAACTCAAGAAGCAAAAACTACATTGTCTCCTATTACTCATGCCCGTAACTTAATTAGTGCTGCATCTTTTACAGGAATGAATGGTAATTTTTTTACTAACCCTTCTAGATTTATAAAAGATTTTAAAGATGCATGGAAAATGACAACTGCTGTTTCAAAAAACCAATTAGAAACAACTATGGGTAGACGATTATTTAAATCAGATGAAGCATACGATAAATTTAAAAATGAGTATATGGAACTTCAACGATTAGGTGTTGTCAATACAAGTGCTAGACTAGGGGACTTGGCAAAAACAATGGACGAGATAAGTATGGGTATGCAAAATTTAAGTGAGCAAGGAAAAGTTTATACTCTACTTCGTGGATGGGGTGATAAAACTGGATTAACTAAACTTCGTGGCGCAGCAAGATTAGCTTATCAAACGGAAGATGACCTTTATAAAATACAAAATTATTTTTCTGAACATAGAAAATTTCAAGATGCATTTGGAAAAGCATTTGCAAAAAACCCAGATGATTTTATTTACGTAAGAAATGCTGACGGCACTAGAGGATTAAGTAAATATGCTAAGGAAGCTAAAAGATTAGGTGTAGATGATTTAAAAGCACCGGGGGCTTTTGATGAGTTTATTAAAAGAAAAGCTGCTGATACAGTAAAAAATAATATTCCTAACTATGATTATGTTGGAGCATTTGGACAAACTATACGAAGGGCACCCGTAGGAAACTTTGTATCTTTCCCATTAGAAATTATGCGTACTGGATTTAATACTTTGAAACAAGGATTAGACGAAGTTCAAGATCCTTTGCTTAGAGCAGCGGGTTTAAAAAGATTAGCAGGCGTAGCCACTTTTGGTTTAGCTTTAGGAAAAGGATTAGAAGCAGGAGCACAAGCAGTATCAGGAGTTTCAAATGAAAAACTTAATGCTTTAAAAGAATACCTTCCTGAGTGGTCAAAAAATTCTACAATAATTCCTATTAAACAAAACAATCAATTATTTTATATAGATTTTTCTCACACTAACGCTTACGATGTATTAACAAGACCTCTTAATGCAGCAATGAATGCATTTAGTGCTAGTAGAAAAAGCGATGAAGAAATTATTTCTAGTTTTAATGAGTCCGTATGGGAAGCAGCGCAAGAATTTGCTTCGCCATTTGTTGAAGAATCAATCATTACAAGTTTCTTTGGTGATGTATTAATGAGAGGCGGAGAAACTAGAGAAGGAAGACGTATATGGAATCCTGAAGATAGCTTCGGAACTAAAGTAAGTAATACTCTTGGAGCTTTAATAAGTACAGGTTCACCAGGTTCCATTAAACAATTCGAAAGATTATATCTTTCAGGTTTTGGAAAAGTAGATCAATACAATAGAGGATATAAATTTTTAAATGAAGCAACAGGGTTGCTTGGATTTAGAATACAAGATCCATTTATTGAAGACGGCATACAATTTAAAATTGCAGAAAATAAAAAAGGTGTAGCTAACTCTAAAAAATTATTTACTAGCGTTGCTTATAAACCAAATTCTACTCCCGAAGAAATTATTGAAGCTTACCGCCAAGCAAATCAAGCTAAGTTTAGAAACGATCAATTACTTTATAAAAGAATTAGAGCTGCAGAAAAATTAGGTTTAAGTCGTAGAAAAGTAAGACAAATTATTGGAGAAAGATATTCCGATGCTGAAAGAAATAATATTTTAATGAATAGATTTACACCAATTAAAGTATCTAGTTTTATTTATGATAAAGTAAGACAAAATGCTTTACAAAGAGGAAATCCTGATCCTAGTCGTTTAATTAAATTTCAAACAGATACTATATATAGAGGACTATTTCGTGATAATTTATTTGAATCTCCAGCAGATTTATTTACAGAAGATATTAATATAATTAAAGATAGAAGTCCTTATGTGACTTCACCTAAATATAGACAAGCACCTAATGTTCCTTTGTTTGGAGCAAATCAAGTTGAAACACCTATTATACCTAATATAACACCTAACAGATTTGAAAACACAGGTAATGTTTTATCGCCTTCCGACGCATCTCAACTTGCCAAAAGCGGAGATATTGATATAACTGAGGCTATAGCAGCAAGGAGAACATAATGCCGCCACCGGGAAAAAGAACTAAAAATAAAAGGCCAAGTAGACCTAAAAGAAGTAGGCCAAACAGACCCAACCGAGGTGCTGGTGGTAGAAGGTCTAAACTTAAACGTCAACAAAGAGTTAATAAACGAGTTGCTGAAAGACGCCAACAAGCTGATAGTAATAGAGGTATAGCGGCAGCTAGAGCTAGTGGTCAAAGAAAAAAATCACAACCTCAATATCTTACAGGTAGAGATGCTGCAGCAAGAACCGCTTCTAAAGGAACCAATCAAAGTAGTTTACAACAAAGTGTAGGTAGTCTTGATAGACGAATTAATACAGCCCTACAAAAAGGAGACACAGATAAAGTTAAAGATCTTCGCTCGAGACAAAAAAAGTTTGTTAAAAAATTAGGGTACGAAAGAGCTAAAGACGCTGGAGGAGTTCTTAGAACTGCCGACGGAAAAATTATGAGAACAAGTGATGGTAGCCCTATGCTTACGGGTCCAGGTTTAGATGTGTTTCAAGAAACAATGGATATGGATTTTCTGGATCCAACAAGACAAATACAAAACGAATACCCAGAAGCCTATTCAGAAATGTATCCTGTCGCTAGTCAACTACAAGCAGGATTACCTGGAGTGCGTTTAGCTAAAGAATTTTTTGGAATGAATAAGAAAAAAATTCCTTATTCTTCTAACATGATGCCGGGAGAAGCGTATCCATTAGATCCCGTGGCTGTAAGAACAAGATCAAATAGACAAGCTCCTTTAGATGGACTTGACATGACTTTATCGGACAGACAACCACAGTTTGGTGATGAGGGTGAGGTACCTCTTCCATTAATATCTGTAGAGTTTGGTGAGGACGACTCGGTAGGAGCTGTTCCTGATGGTCTTCCATTTACTCCTAATAAATTTCCAGGAAAGATACCTAATGAAAGAGCTGTTCCTCCAGGTCTTCCATTTACTCCTAATAGGCTACTCCCTACTAATGAAGTAGCCGTTCCTAGTGATTTTCCATTTGATCCTAATACAGGCTCGGCAAGTATACCTACTAAATTTTATAGTGATCAAATAGCCGTTCCTGAAGGTCTTCCATTTGGTGCTAACACAGCTACAACTCTTTCAGATTTAGTTGCTGCTGATAGCATGCCTGATGGAACTTCAAAAAGTATACAAGATGAAAGAACAAGTATGGCTTTGCAAGGAGCTGGATATAATTTAGATCCAAATATTATTAGTCAATTATATGATCAAGGTCTTTTACAATCAGGAACTAATTATTTTCCTAATCCAAGAATATCATCCAGTCCTTTAGTAGATGAAGCTTTAGCAAGTTATTATCAAACACTTAAATAATAATAAATAATGTTAACGATGCGTGATTGGATATGGGTAGGCTGCATAGTAGGTGGCATAGCTTTCACGAACGGGATGCTTTCATCACGAGTCACGGCCCTTGAATCAAAGATAAAAGATTTAGATATGTTGCGTATTGACTCACGGCTCTCGGTTATTGAAATACAAGTAAAAGAAATAAATCAAAAGTTAGATAAAATTTTAAGTATTAATTGATACATTAAACAAGTTTGGATATTCTCTTAATAGGTATCCTATTGTTGCTTTTAATTTAGGAATATAATTAGGATCTACAGCATATCCCTCAAGAGTTTCTATTAATGCAATAACATCCATTTCTTCACTTATGTATTGTTTCATTCTTAAATCTTGATAATCTTTAAAAAGATGATGTCTATTTAAAAGTTGAATATAATCAGCAACTGATTCGCATCTACGTTCATACACACGAATCATAATACTAGGATCACCTAAAGCTTTTAAATGTTTTGAAGTAGGATCGGTTTCTATTATTCCATAAAAATTATTTCCTTCTTTAGCAAAACGAGAATTACCCCAATCAGATTCAAGAGCTGCTTGAGCAACACTAATAATTATAATAGATCGTGAAGGTGGAGGAAGATAACTATTTGTTAACTGCGTACATTCAATAATACCTCCTACAAATTCTTCTTGTGTAGAATAAGTAAAATTAAAATTATTTAATGTCGTATTACATAATAAAAATAATGTTAAGCATAAAGATTTCATATCCTGAACTTATTTATTTTTTTTAAGATATGCAATCATTCTCCTTAATTCTGTTGTATTTTCTTTAACCATACCTAAACTTAAATTATGTCGCTGACATATTAAACCTCTTGGTAAAAGTTCAGGATTGTTTCGATAATCTTTTCTTGTATATTTATGATCATGATCAATAACTAATTCTGCTAGATTACTTCTTCCCTTTTTTCTACTTGGAGCTTTATTATATAAAACATCTTTATCACACATCACACATTTAGGTTCTTGTTTAAGCCACCAATCCGCCACACTTTTACCCCATTCACATTTAACTTTGCGATAACGAAGAGTTATTCTACCTTCAAGTGTAGATCGTAGTTTTGTCTGTTCTTTTTTTCGTGATCTATTAATAGCTTCTTTTCCCTTTGCAGTATTAACATATGTTTCCTGTCTTTTTCTTGCGTATGCCATATTATTTTGCCTCTCCCCATGAAGGACCTATCTCTGCATCTACTTTAGATGGCACACGTAATTCAATTGCATGTTCCATTACTTCAATAATCTTTTTCTTTTCTTCTTCAGAAGAAAATGACATGTCTAATTCATCATGCACCTGGATCAAGGGAAGGAACCCTTCTCTATGCAATTTAACCATAGCCATTTTAGTTTGATCTGCTGCTGATCCTTGAATTAATCTATTCAAGGCTTTGTATGTCCAAGCACGTTTAATTTTATTCATTCCACCATGTTTTATTTCTGCCTCTTCTCTAGGTAATGCTTTATGAACACCAAAATAATTTGGTTCCCATAAATGAAACCGACATTTACGACCTAGAATAGTTCTAATGTATCCTTTTTCTCCTGCCCTACGCATAGTTTTATCTGTTAATTCTTTTACAAAAGGCACGGTTGAATGGTATTGTTTAAAGACTGTATCTATATCATCTTTATCTAGCCCTAATTCGCTCATCAGTTTACCTTTACCCATTCCGTACATCATTCCTAGGTTAATTGTTTTAGCCTGCTTACGATCTATATTTGCCATGTTTGCAACAGCTTGATGAAAGTCTATATCTTGATTGGTATAGCCATCTACTAAAGGAGCTACCCCTTCTAATTCTATTCGGTCACTTATTATAGCGCCATAATGAACTAATAAACGTGGCTCTTGCTGTGAATAATCAAAGATTCCCCACTTCTCCCCCTCTTCAGGAATAAATAATGATCTTATTTTAGGACTGATTTTAGGGTTTCTTGCAGGAATCTGTTGTAAGTTAGGGTTTTGCATACTTAATCTTCCAGAAATAGTGCCCCCAGTTTCTGATCTCAATTGATTTACATCTGCATGAATACGCCCTTTATGAGAATGTTTTAAAATAGAATCAATAAAAGTAGTATATGCTTTGTTTATTTCTCTTGCCTCAACAATTTGTTTAGCAAAGGGATGAGAATGAGTGGATAAAAAGTTCTTATCAAAACTAGGAAGACCTGTAGGTGTACGATTGTAAGGTATCTTTAACTTATCAAAAGCTTTTGCAATAGATAATGGTGCTAAAATCTCTACCTCAAACCCACACTTCTTATATAAACTCTCTAATATCTTTTTCTCTCCTGCTTTAAACTCTGCTTTAAGACTTTCTGCTTTTTCTATATCCACTCTCACTCCTCTTCTTTTCATGTGAAATAGAATAGGAAGAAGTTCTGTTTCTAAATTAAATACCGATGTTAATTCTTGTCTAATTAATTCTACCTTTAGTGCATTCCACAGCTTTAATGTAACAGCAGCATCTTGTTCAGCATAAGGACCTACATACATAGCCGGTAGCAAATGCATTTCTGCTTTTGCATCTACACCAAAATCTTTTGCAGCTTCATACAATCCAGCCTCTGATTTTGTTTCCCCTACATATTCTTGCGCTATTTCTTTTAAAGAATAATTTCTTCTATTCTCATCAATCAAAGGAGCAGCAATCATTGTGTCACAAATACGACCGCTTACTTCAAGGCCCATGGCACTTAACCACCCCACATCATAGATAGCATTGTGAAATATTTTATCGCATGGTAAATCTAATATCTTTTGTAATTGTCGTTTAAAAACTTTCTCGTCAAAGTTGCCACCACCAGGATGTGCAAGAGGAAAATATCCTTGCCAACCCTCCACGGCCAACGCTACACCAATAACTTTTCCTTTTTTAACAGCCCATCCAGGTCCTGTTGTTTTTAAACCAGGATCATGAGTTTCTAAATCAATAGCTATCTCTGTTGCAGCTTCAAGATTAGGAATGTTTTCCGGAGGAATCCACTCACTAGGTGCTTGAAACAAAGATGGCTGTCTCACTTATCCCTTTCGTTAAGTTCTCCCGCAATAGCTGCATAGGCCGCTAAGTCTATATAGCTATCTGTTTTATGTGCATGCATTAGTCTTGCCACTTTAACTAAAGCCATACACATCGCCACATCATGTGCAGTTATCTTTTTGCGGAGGAAAATAGACCACAATGCAGCGATGTTCTTGTGATTAGTAAGCTTATCGCCATAATCATCTTGACGGTCCTTACCTATTAATTCTTTTGCTAGTTCTAAAATGTTTTGAGAGATCATTAAAATATCTCCTGAAATTCTCGTGTGGATT
>Ga0209992_10001242_pt1 | contig 28143 bp, 25 predicted proteins | sample 2SBtaG_2_FD_182564 | JGI IMG/M metagenome (GOLD analysis project Ga0209992, IMG submission 182564) | Deep subsurface microbial communities from Kolumbo volcano to uncover new lineages of life (NeLLi) - 2SBTROV12_ACTIVE470 metaG (SPAdes)... | ecosystem: Environmental > Aquatic > Marine >... | reverse complement strand
CCAGATCCGACAGACGCCGTTCCGACTCAGACTTCGACCAACCAGCACGCGGCACACACCCAAACTACACCCACATAGCCCTAACTGAACGGTATTGCGCCTAGCTGTGGCGGCGCTCCGCGCCTAGCTGTGGCGGCGCTCCGCGCCTATACCCACGGACAGTTGGAGTTGCGGTCACCAAAGGTGCCGCCGGTCGCGTACCGGTCCACCGTGAACGGTTTCAGCTCGTCGGGCTTGGCGCCGGCGACCAGCATCTCAGCGACCAGCTTGCCAACACCGATCATCTTGAACCCGTGGTTGCTGTCCGCGATGACAAAGGCGTTGTCTGTCACGTGATCGAAGATCGGCACGTTGTCTGGGGTGAACGCACCGATTCCCCCGTTGCGACGCTCTTTGAAGTGCGGCCGAATGCCCTCGAAACGCCCGAACAGAGCAGACAACGTGGCGCAGTAGTACTCGGCGAACCACTCGTCTGCCTGGTAGGCGTCGTTGAGATGGCCGTAGGGCTCGACGGCGGCGTCTGGGCCGATCCGAATCGGGATGGTGCCCCCCTGCAGGCCCGGTGACCCGACCCGCTCCGCTGCGTACCGGGTGTACATGTAGAAGTGATCCTGGAGCATCCGACCGTCGTCGCCATGAACCGCAGTGTTCATCAGCTCGACGTGCAGGACAGGTGAGTCCTCGTGGTGGGCGGTGCGGAAGTCGACGCCCTCGGGGAGGAACACCTCGCCCTCGAGCAGACGCCAGTACGTCCACATGTCCATCTTCTCCTCGACGTGCCCGTCGGGGTAGTGGACGTCGAGGTGTGCAGGACCGCCGAGCCAGTCCCAGTGCTTCGGCGTCCATGCGCCGGCGCCGACCACCACCTGTTCACATGCGATTGCGCCCTGATCGGTCTCGACGTGCGTCACCGAGCCGCTGGCGTCGAGTGTGTACCCGGTGACGGTGACGCCGTAGGCGCGCTGCACGCCCCATTGCCGGCACTTCTGATCGAGCCCCCACACGGCCATGTGGGTCCCCGCGTATCCCGATCGGTGCTCGTGCAGCACGACGTCGCAGCGATCCGTCTTGAAGTCGGGCCACAGGTCGGTGAGGAACTTGTGAGCCTCGGCGCCGGTGTAGACGTCGGACGGGTACCCACTGTCGATTTGGCTCTGGTTGAGGCGGAGGTAGTCCTCCTCCTGGTTCGACTCCCCGATCGACACGTATCCGACTTGCTGGAAGCCGAGGTTGACGGGGTCCGACTCCCACACTTCGACGCTGGCCCGCAGGATCGCGTGAAGCGGACCGGTCATGTACATGTTTCGCACGCACCCGCAGGCCAACCCCGTGGCGCCCGCGCCGGGGCCTTGCTTGTCGATGAGCACGACATCGCTCCCGCGACCCGTTCCGCTCTTCTCGAGGAACATCGCGAGGTGGTACGCGGAGGAGAGTCCGTGGATGCCAGCGCCGATCACCACGAATCGTGCGGCTGTCGGAAGCGGGTCCTGGCCCGTGACCGGGATCACGGCGGGATTGGCCGGCATTCCGTCGACCGTCGGCGGGAGGGGCCGATCGGCGAACGGGTACCACTGGTTGGGCTGGCTCGGGTCGGTCACGTGGGGGCCTCTGCCGTGTCGATCGGGAACACGGGGCTACTCGGAAAGACCGGTCGGATCGCGTGCCACGTGGGATTGCTGTCGTAGTCGAAGTACTTGGTGGACTCGATCATGATCGTGCCGCTGCCAATCGGTCCATCGGGGATGCGGCCGTTGTGAATCCTGATGTCGTGGTAGACGCTCGGCGCCAGCTGCTCAGCGGCCTCGATGTGGACCTCGCTGTGTCGCCACTCCATCCGATCGGAGTCCTCGGTGTGCACAACGAGGTTGACCCACTGATCGTCGACCAGCTCGAGAGAGCTGTAGCTGATGATGCCCGGGAACGAAGGAAACTCGCCGATGACGTCGAGTTCGGCGGTGTCGACCCGCTGGGCCTCGTGCGTCGACCGTCGGTTGCCGAGAAAGCCAACGATCCGACGGTCGCACCGTTGGAGAAGCGCCTTCGGATCGCAGATCACCAGCCGCCGCACGAGACCGTGGACCGTCCACGTCAGGGGTTCGTATGCCGAGAGCCGGGCCTGGCGCGTCGAGGCGCGACGGCCAAGCGCCCGGAGGTCTTGGAGGAGGTAGTGCAACAGGGCCAGGTCGGTCTCGGTGTGACGGACATCGGCGCACGGGTGATCAGGAGGCGACTCATCCCACCGCAGGTTGATCGGATCGAGGCGTACAGGCTCCAAGGTGCCCACAGTCTGGCTGATCCGTGCAGGGCGGCAGGACAAGACGTGCGAGCCCGAACGCGCCGAAGGCCCGGAGCCGAGGGGCTCCGGGCCTTCGCCTGCTGCGAGCAATCTCCGGGGAGGGAATCGGAGGCGCTCGATCAGCCGATCGATGGCTCAGCCACAGGGGGTGAACCAGCGCACGCCGTCTTCGGTGATGGCCACCCATCCCTCCATCTCGGCTGCCTGACCGCTTGCGGTCTCGATCCAGCCGAAGATGACGGGGCGGGCGTTGTCGACGGTGAGTTCGCCGAGGTCGAGGCTCTGCTCGTCACCGATCTCGACGATGGAGACCCCAGTGACACCGCCGGTGGTTGCAGCGACGTGCTCCTGGCAGGCCTCGGCTCCGAAGGCCTCGACGACAGCGGGGTGGAGGCTGTTGACCAAGAAGGCGGTGTCCCGCCGGTCGTGCGCCTCGCCGAAGTCGTTGCCGAAGTCCCGGATCCTGCTCTCGTCGCTCATCGGGCCCGAATCGGGAAGGTCGTCATCGGCGCCGAGCAGCAGGTCGTCGTTCCCGCCGCCAAGCAGCAGGTCGTCGACGTCGTCGCCGCCGATGAGCACGTCGTCGCTGACGTCCTCGGAGAGGGAGTCGTCGAAGTTGTCGTTGAGGGGAGGAAGGCCGAGCGGGAAGGAGCCACCGCAGCCCTCGAGGGGTCCGTTCGAGGGGCCGACCTGCGGCGTGATCTCGGTCATCCCCAGAAGGTTGCCGTCTGCGTTGAAGATCTGGACGGTTGCGGGGTGGTCGCCGTAGGAGAAGATGCCCGAGGTGGTCTCAGCCGAGCCGCCGAAGAACGGTGAGGACATGGGATCCCCGTTGTTCATCGTCTCGCCGGTGACGACCAGCACCGCATCGCCGAGCAGGGCGATGGTGTTGGGGCCACCGCCCGAGTGGCTGACCCGGGTGATGATGTCGGACTCGCCCTGGCCGTGCGCCACCTTGCACTCGACCTCGGCGGTCGCCGGATCGTTCACACCAAAGTTGGCGCTCTCGTCGCCGCCGAACAGCGAATCGCCACCGCCGCCGAGCAACGTGTCGTCGCCGCCGCTGGGGCGCTCGATCAGCTCGTCGGCGGGATCGGGGTCGACGTAGGTCTTCTCGTCCTGATCGTCGCGGTAGATGATCTTGTGGAACTCGATCCAGCCGAGGCCCGAGTCGAGGGTCGGGTCGTCGGTCACCGTCACGGTGCCGCGAGCGTCGACGCTGTAGCGGATGCATCGGTGGGGGTCGTTGCACTGCGGTACGCCGTTGTTGGCGCCGTCGCTGTCGCTGTGGTTGATGTAGCCGGCAGGAACGTCGGGGGCGACGATCCGGTACACGCCGGCCGCCGAGCCGAGGTTGACGATCACCTCGCCACCGGCGTTGGTGACCCCCGAGTCGACGCGGTTGCCAGACGGGTCGAGCGACTGAACGCTCACGCCGGACAGGCCGTTCTGGTCCTGGTCACGCACGGTCACGGTGATCTCCGCTCCGGGCTGGTTGGTGTGGCCGGGTGTGCCGTTCTGCGTTCCGGCGTTGGCATTGCCACCTCGTGTCACGGCGACGATGCCGCCGGCGAGCAAGATGACGATGAAGATGGCCAAGAGGGCCTTGAGTGTTGTGTTGCGAGACATTTTCAGCTGGTCCTTCGAATCCGTGGGCGGACGTGGACTCAGAATCCGAGGCCGGCGTGAAAGGAGCGTGAGACACTGTGAAAATCACCGCCGACCAGGGGCGCGGGAGGGGTAGCGACATGGGACGACTCGACGGAAAAGTGGCGATCATCACGGGCGCGGCCCGCGGCCAGGGGGCCGCGGAGGCGCGGGCCTTCGCCGCTGAGGGTGCTCAGGTGGTGCTCACCGACGTTCTCGTGGACGAGGGCGAAGCGACCGCAGCCGAGATCGGCGACGGCGCCGTGTTCGAACGCCACGATGTGTCCCGCGAGGAAGAGTGGGATGCCGTCGTGTCCTCGACGATCGAACGCTTCGGGCGGCTCGATGCGCTGGTCAACAACGCGGCGATCCAGATCAACTCACCGATCGCCAGCCATGCCCTCGCCGACTACGAGAAGCTCGTGTCGGTCAACCAGGTCGGCGTCTTCCTCGGAATGCGTGCAGCGGTACGCCCGATGACCGACGCGGGCGGCGGGTCGATCGTCAACATCAGCTCGGGCGCAGGCATTCGGGCCACGAAATACATGATCGGCTACGCGGCAACGAAGTACGCCGTGACCGGGATGACGGCCTCAGCCGCTCTCGAGCTCGCTCGCTACAACATTCGTGTCAACTCGATTCATCCGGGAATCATCGATACGGAGATGATCAACACGAACACCCCAGAGGCCACCGCAGCGATGGTGAAGCTGACGCCGCTGCGCCGGCTCGGCGAGGTCGAGGAGATCGCGCAGGTCGCCCTGTTCCTCGCCTCCGACGAGTCGTCGTTCATGACCGGCGCCCACGTTCCCGTGGACGGTGGCATCACGGCGTGAGCTCGTCCTCGATGTGGGCCCGAATGATCGCGTCGTAGTCGGGTTCGGACTCGAAGCCGAGATCGGCGGCCCGGCGGGCGTCGAAGCGCGTCGGCCACCCAGCGACGATCTCGGCAACCAGTTCGTCTGACTCCTCACGAATCAACGAGACCGGTTCGGGGCCTGCAACCCTCTCCAGGGCCTCGATCTGCTCGCCGACCGACACCGCGACTCCAGGCATCGTGAGGTTTCGCCGTGCTCCGACGCGATCCCCGTCGAGTGCCGCGGCGTGCATCAGATAGTTGATCGCCGAGCGCGGGCTGGCGTGGGTGTGAACCAGGTCGCGAGGTACGGGCAGGACCGCTTCGAGCCCGGCGAGTGGCTCGCGGATGATTCCCGAGAAGAACCCGGAGGCGGCCGCGTTCGGGGCGCCCGGCCGGACGGAGATGGTGGGAAGGCGAATACCGATGCCATCGATCAGCCCTCGACGGCTGTAGTCGGCGAGGAGCAGCTCACCCATGGCCTTCTCCGCGCCGTAGCTGGTCAGCGGCGTGAGGTGGAACTCGTCCGGGATCACCTCCGGGAACGGGGCGCCGAAGACGGCGATCGACGAGGTGAAGACCACCCGCGGGCAGCCGGGAGCTCGCCGAAGCGCGTCGAGCACAGCCCTGGTGCCGTCGAGGTTGACCGCGAGGCCCTTGTCGAGATCGAGCTCGGCTTCGCCCGACACGACTCCGGCGAGATGGAAGACGACGTCGGCGTCGAGCGCCGCCAGTTCGTCGGCGACCCCCGAAACAGTGATGTCACCTGCGGCGGTGGAGACCCGATCGTCGCCCGGATCCTCCGGTTCGACGATGTCGACGAGGTGAAGCTCCTCGAATCTCGTGTCGCCGATCTTCCCTACGTCGAGGAGTCGGGTCGTGAGCTTGCGGCCGATCATCCCCGCCGCGCCCGTCATCACGATGCGCATGGGGCGGAGGTTAGGGCAGCTGTTCTGCCACCGCTTCGACCTCCACCCAGGTGTCGTTGAAGGCCGCGCTGCCCTGGCCGTCTGCGGGCACCGACGGATTGGTGAGGGCGTTGATCCCCCGCTGCTCGGTCGTGTGGCGATGCCACCAGCCGAAGGGAACGGCCACGACGCCCGGGAGCTGGTTGTCGTCGATCTCGGCCGCCAGCGTCAAGCGCCCTCGCTCGTTGTGTACGGCGACCGTCGCGCCACCGGTGATGTCACGCGCGTCGGCGTCTGTGGAGTGGAGGCGAACGGTGGGTACTCCACCCGCGGGAAGGTGAGCCTCGAAGCCGCCATAGTTGGCGTTGAGGAATCGCGTGTGCTGTTTGGGACTCAGCAGGGCCAGCGGGTAGCGGGAGTCGCTGGGCGATGGGACCTCGGCGTCGAGGTGCCCGAGCTGGAGGCGCCCGTCGGCTGTGTCCGGGGGCCGATCAACGTTCGGTCGGTGGCCGGCCGGGACGGCGAGACGAGCCCAACCGCGTTCGCGCAGCACGTCGAGCGAGATGCGTTCGGCCCACGCGTGATCGGTGTCGAGGAATTCCTCGATCAGCTCCTCGTCCGAGGCTGAAAGGCCTGGATCGTCGAGTTCCATCGCGGCCGCGAGACGTCGAAAGATCTCGGTGTTCGGCAGTGCTTCGCCGAGTGGCTCGATGGCGGGGTTGTTGAGAGACAGGTACAGGTGGCCCCAGGCGATGCCGACGTCGAGGTGTTCGATCTGGGTTGTGGCGGGGAGCACGATGTCGGCGTATCGAGCCGTATCGGTGACGAACTGTTCGATCACCACTGTGAACAGGCCGTCTCGTTCGAGCCCTTCGATCACCCGGTTCTGATCGGGGACGATCACAGCGGGGTTGGAGTTGTGCACCACCAGCGCCTCGATCGGGGGATCGAGAGAGTGGTCGGTGAGCACCGCTCCGAGCTCGGCCATGTTGAACTCGCGGCGGGCGCTCCGATCCGTGGGGTAGTTGAGAGCCTCTTCGAAATAGACCTGCGTCGATCGTGCCAGGCCGCCCCCGCGATCCCGCCACGCACCGGTGACGGCGGGCAGAAGAGCGATCGCTCGCATGATGTCGCGCCCGCTCGCCCGGTGTTCGGGCCCCACCAGGACTCGAATCGCTGCGGGGCGGGTCGTCGCGAACGCTCTGGCGAGCCATTCGATCTTCTCGGCGTTGACGCCCGTGAGCGTCTCGGCCCTGGCGGGGGTCATCTCGCTCGCATCGCGGCGCAGCTCCTCCCATCCCGAGGTGTGGTCGGAGATCCACACCGGGTCGACCAGCCCCTCGCGTTCGATGACGTGGATCATCGAGAGCACGAGCGCGATGTCGGAGCCCGGCCGCAGCTGCACGAACTCGTCGGCCCGGGCTGCCGTCGCTGTGCGAGCGGGATCGACCACGACGACGGTTGCGCCGGCTGCGCGGGCCTCCTCGATCACCGGCCAGAGGTGGCGGTTGGTCAACAGAGTGTTGGTGCCCCACAGGATGATGAAGCGACTGTGGGCCAGCTCCTCGGGGTCGATACCGAACGGCAGACCCGAGACGTCCGACGCACCGAGCCACGCCGTCACCCCGCAGAGGTGTCGCCGGATGTCGGACGCTCCCAACGCGTCGAAGAAGCGGTCGGCCATCAGGCCCTTCTGGATGACGCCCTGTGTTCCGTCGAAGGAGAACTGCAGGATCGACTCGGCGCGGTCGGAGTGGCAAAGCTCACCGAGCTTGGACGCGATCGTGTCGATGGCCTCGGACCAGGTGATCGGCCGGAACTCACCGGCGCCCTTGCCGCCCACCCGCTCGAGCGGCTGGAGGACTCGGTCGGGGTGGTAGACGCGATCGAGGAAACGGTTCACCTTGGGGCACAGCTCGCCACGCGTGGTCGGATGCTCGTGCGAGCCACGCAACCGGACCGCCCTGCCGTCTTCGACGGTCACCTCCCACACGCAGGTGTCCGGGCAGTCGTGGTGGCACGAACCGAGAACCATCAGCCGCACTCAGCGCAATGGCCATGCAGATCGAGGGAGTGGTGCAACGGCGTGAATCCCGCGGCGGCCGCCGCCTGGGCGAGTGCTTCGTCCACCGCCTCCTCCAATCCGTCGCCGAGCCGGACGTCCTCGATCACGCCGCACCCCATACAGATGAGGTGGTGATGGTGGCCGAGCATCGCCTCGGCCAGTTCGAAGTGGGCGTGATCGCCGCTCCCGGTGAGACGCCTGATCGCACCGCTCGACTCCAGAACGTCGAGGTTCCGGTAGGCCGAGCTCTGGCTGAGAGCGCTGTCTCGCTCGAGCACCTCTGGGAGGGTCAGAGGTCGTTCGGCCGCCGCCAGCACCTCGATGAGCCGTCGCCGCCCCGACGTGTAGCGATGATCGTGTCGACCGAGGAGCTCACTGATCTCGTCGTGGAGATGATCGAGATTGGGCGGCGCGCTCACGGTCAGGTCACTTCTTCGATCAGCGCGCTGACCATGGCGTCGACGTCGTAGCTCGGCTGCCAGCCCCACTCGTTGCGGGCGGCGCTGTCGTCGATGCGGATGGAGGTGCGTGGCCGCGAGCTCTCGGATTCGGTGTCGAACGTGATGTCGGCCTCGGGGAGCTGGCGACGAACCGCATCGGCGAGCTCTCCTGCGGTCGGCGTGGGCTGGGGACCATCGACGAGGTAGTTCATGGATCGGATCGACTCGAGCGGCGCGTCGGCGAGCTCGATCGCAGCCCGGGCCGCGTCGCGGTAGTACATCAGCGCGATGACCGATTCGGGCGCGGTCCAGACTTCGAAGGGTTCGCCGAGGGCCGACTTCTCGATCATCCAACTCGTGTACTGGGCAACGCTCCAGGTGGTGACGCCGGGCCCCACGATCGAGGGGTAGCGAAGGCCCCTGAAGTCGAGGCCGTACTTGGAGCGGTAGTACGCACCGAGATTCTCGCCGAAGACCTTGGTGACCCCGTACGCGGTGTTGGGACGTTGGAGGCTGAGGTCGTCGATCGGGCCGCCACCGAGGTCTCGTCCGTAGGTGCCGATGCTGCTCGCGAAGATCATCTGGCGAGTCCCGGCCTGGCGCGCGGCCTCGATGATGCGCATGAACCCGGACGCATTTGCCTCGAGGAGCGCCTGTGGATCCTGCTCGCCCGGGCCGGTCAGGATCGCTCCGAAGTGAAACAGCTGATCGGGCGCGACGTCGGCCATCACCCTGTCGATCGACTCCGGATCCGCGAGGTCGAACTGGTGAAGCACGAGCTGGTCCTCGACGTCGACGAGCCGGCCGAGGTTGCCCGAGCGGTGAGCGACATGGATCGGGCCCTCGCCGCGGGCCAGGAGCATCTTGACGATCTCGGCTCCGATGAACCCTGTACCGCCGGTGATCAGTGTGGTCATTGAGTGTCTCCCGTCTCGCTTCTGTGGTCTCTCGCCCGGCTACCCGCGCCGGGCGCTGCTCCCGCCGTCGACCGCCAACTCGATCCCGGTGATGAAGCGCGATTCGTCGGATGCGAGGAACAGTGCGGCGTGAGCGACGTCCCACCCCGAACCCATCTTGCGCCCCAGCGGAACCATTCGGTCGCGCTGTGCGATGACGTCCTCGCGGCTCACCCCCCGCTGTTCGATGTTGCCTTCGATGGCCATCGGCGTGTTCATGAGACCCGGCATGATCACGTTGGCTCGCACTCCGTCGCGAGCCACCCTCACCGCCAGTGTCTGGGTGTATGCGTTGACGGCCGCCTTGGAAGTCTTGTAGCCGATCCCTGGGTACGGGGTGATCGCGGCGACCGACGAGATGTTGATGATGCTGCCCGTCCCGGCAGCCTGCATGTGCGGGAGGGCGTGCTTGCACGTCCACACCATGCCCTTGAGGTTGACGTCGAGGATGAGGTCGAGACCTTCCTCGGTGATGCGGGTCGGGCTGCCGTCCTGGGCACCGATGCCGACGTTGTTGTGAAGGACGTCGATCTGTCCGTGCCGCTCGATCGCGAACGCGACCAGGGCCTCGCACTCCTCCTCGATCGTGATGTCCGCGGCCTGAGCGGTCGCCGTTCCGCCCTCGGAGGTGATGGCCTGCGCAGTGTCTGCGGCCCGGTCGAGGTCGCGGTCGACCACCACGACGTTGGCGCCCGCCCGTCCGAAAAGCACCGCGGTCGCGCGGCCGTTGCCGATCGTCTGACCGGGGGTCTGGCCGCCGCCGACCACCACCGCCGTCTTGCCGGCGAGCCGACCGTCGACGCTGGTGCTGATGCCCGTGGCATCCCGGATGTCCTCGTAGGTCATGGCGGGCTCATTCCGGGCTCATGACGGCCAACTGTGGTCGGCGAAGCGTGTGCGCAGCTGCTTCTTGTCGATCTTTCCCGTGCCGGTGTGCGGGATTTCGTCGACGGTGACGATGTCGTCGGGGAGCCACCACGAAGCGACCTGCGGACGGATCGTGTCGAGGATGCCATCCCGGTCGAGGTCGGCTCCCGGCTCGAGTGCGACGCAGAGCAGGGGTCGCTCACCCCAGCGGTCGTGCGGCATCCCGACGACGGCGGCTTCGGCCACACCATCCGATGCGACGGCGGCGTTCTCGAGCTCGATCGAGCTGATCCACTCGCCGCCGCTCTTGATCACGTCCTTTGCGCGATCGACGATGCGGATGTAGCCCTCGGCGTCAATGGTGGCGACATCGCCGGTCTTGAGCCAGCCGCCGCGGTCCGGTGGTTCGTGCGTCCCGGGGTCGTCGTGGCGGAAGTAGGAACCCGCGACCCACGGTCCGCGCGCCTGGATCTCGCCGGGCGTGCCCCCGTCGCGGGCCACCTCGTTGCCGTCGTCGTCCACGATGCGCAGCTCCACGCCGAACACCTCGCGGCCGGCCATGGCCTGGCGGTTGCGCTGTTCGTCGCGGCTCATCTGCCTGACCCGGTTGGTGAATCGACCGGTCGACCCCTGGGTCATCTCGGTCATGCCCCACACGTGACTGACGAAGACGCCGTAGTCGTCTTCGAGCGTGTCCATCAGGGCCCGCGGAGCTGCAGAACCGCCGACGGCCAGCCGTTCGAGGGTGGGCACATCGAGCCCTTCTCCCTGCAGGTACTGCACGACCGACAGCCAGATGGTCGGAACGCCGAACGACGCCGTGACGGCCTCATCGTTGATGAGCCGGACGATGGCTTCGGGGGAGAGATCGGGTCCGGGAAGAACCAGTTTGGCGCCCGTCATCGCCGATGCGAACGGGACCGCCCACCCGTTGACGTGGAACATCGGCACGGCGAGGAGCAAGGACTCGCTGGAGAACACGCTGTGACCCTCGCCGGTCGCCGTCGCCCAGGTCTGGAGCACGATCGCCCGGTGGCTCTGCAGGATGCCCTTGGGGTTTCCGGTGGTGCCGGACGTGTAGCAGAGGGTGCAGGCCGACCACTCGTCGAACTCGGGCCACTCGGCGGGCCCCGCAGGGCCGGCGATCCAGGATTCGTAGTCCACCGCTCCGGGGAGCTCGGCCTGTTCGGCCGCGCCGGCAGAGCCCATGACGACCCAGCGCTTCACGCTCGGTGCTGTGGCGGCGATTCTCTCGGCGATCTCGACGAAGTCGGGGTCGACCAGGACGACGACGTCCTCGGCGTGTCCGAGGATGTACGCGAGCTGATCGTCGTGGAGGCGTGGGTTGACCGTGTGGAGCACAGCTCCGATGCCGGTGATCCCGTAGTACGACTCGAGGTGGCGATGATCGTTCCATGCGATCGTCGCGACCCGGTCGCCTTGCTCGACGCCTTCGGCGAGAAGTGCTGCGCTCACCCGGCCCGCCCGCTCGCGGATGTCCCGCCACGTCGAGCGGCGATGCTCGCCTGCGGAATCGATCGAGACGACCTCGGTCTCGCCATGGTTGCGGCCCGCATAGTCGAGCAGGCTCGACACCAACAACTGGCGCTCCATATTGAGTCCACGCAGCATGCGGTCGCCCCTCGTTTCCCCGACCTGGCGGCTCTCGGCGGGATCTCAACCTAGTGCCAACTAGCCTCGGGTCCCCATGGCACCTGGGCCCCGGACCCCCTCGCGGGCGCTGCGCTTGCCGCTCTACGTCGGTGGCCTTATGGGTCCATTCGGGACCGGGATCATGACGCCGATGATCCCTGAGCTTCGCGAGACGTTCGGCGTCTCGACGACGGTCCTCGGGTGGAGCTGGGCGCTGTATCTGGTGCCCTTCGCAGTGTTGATGCTCGTCTCGGGGACCCTCAGCGAGCGGTGGGGTCGGAGACGAACGGCGAGGTGGACGTTCGCCCTCTACGCGCTCGTCACGTTGTTCTGCGCTGCGGCCCCCGGGTTGGGGTGGTTCCTCATCGGCCGTGCGATGGCCGGGTGCCTCAACGCCTTCTTCACACCGATCCTGCTGGCCGCCCTCGCCGACGCCACGCCTGCGGCTCGCCTGGGTGCGGCGGTCGGCGTGTACGCGGGCTTCCAGTCGTTTGGTTCGGGTTTGGCGCCGCTCACCGGCGGGATCGCGGCGGACATCAACTGGCGTTGGGCGTTCGTGCTCGTTGCCGCGGTCTCGTTCGTGCTCTCGCTGTTCCCGCCTCCGGGCGAAGCCCGAGCGGGCTCGTCGCCGTCGGTTCTGGGCCCGCTCCGACAGTTGGTTCAGCGACCGCTCCTGCTTCTCGGACTGGCGGCGTTTGCGGCATCGTTCGGTCCGATAGGGGTCGGGATCGTCGTCGGTCTCGAAGCGCGCGATGGGCTGGAGTTGTCCGGCACGGTCGGCGGGCTCGTCCAGGTTGCGGGCCCGCTCGCCGCCATGTGGGCAGGGCGACCGTGGGGTGCCGTGCTCGACCGATTCGGCGGCCAGGCGGCCGGAGTCGCGGCATTCGCGATCTGCTCGGCCCTCGTGGCCGCGCTCGCAGGGGCGGGAACCGCGTTGATGCTTGCGATCGGGTGGGCGATCGCCGGGTTCAGCACCAACTTCGTCGTCGTGAGCATCCAGGCGCTGGCCGCCCAGGCCCAGCCGGACAACCGGGCCGGCGCGATCTCCTTCGTCCTGGCCCATCGGTTCATGGGCCACGCCGTCGGGGCGCTCGTCTGGCTCCCCGTCTACGCCGCAAGCCCCAACGCGGCGTTCTACGGAAGCGCCGTCGTCGGTCTCGCTGGCATGGCCGCCGTTGGGGCATCCGGCCACGGAGCGAGGGAGCGCGGCGTGGCGCAGCAGTAGCCTGCGGCCATGAAATTCGGGATCTTCTACGAGCTCCAGCTCCCACGTCCCTGGGACCGGGACTCCGAGTACGTGCTGTTCAACAACGCCCTCGAGCAGATCGAACTCGCGGATTCGTTGGGGTTCGACTACGCCTGGGAAGTGGAGCACCACTTTCTGGAGGAGTACAGCCACAGCTCCGCTCCCGAAGTGTTCCTCGCTGCGGCCAGCCAGCGCACCAAGAACATCCGGCTCGGCCACGGCATCGTTCAGTTGTCGACGAACCACCCGGCGCGTGTCGCCGAGCGCGTCTCCACTCTCGACCTCATCAGCGGCGGCCGGGTCGAGCTCGGGCTTGGCGAAGGCTCGTCCGTCACCGAACTGCACCCCTTCGATCGCCGGTTCCGTGACAAGCGGGAGGTGTGGGAGGACGCGGTGCGGTGTCTCATGCCGATGTTCACCGAGACCAACCACAGCTACGAGGGCGAGTACTTCAACTTCCCGGCGCGCAACGTGGTGCCCAAGCCGTACCAGGACCCGCATCCACCGCTCTGGGTCGCGTGCAGCCAGTTGGACACGATCGTCATGGCCGCCCAGCGCGGAATGGGAGCGCTCGGGTTCTCCTTCGTGTCGGCCGATGCGGCGAAGGCCTGGGTGAACGCGTACTACAACACGTTCACCAAGCGGCAGGAGCTGCTCTGCGACTACCAGACCAACGCCGGTGTCGCGGTCGTGAGCCCGTTCATGTGCGCGGAGACCGATGAGCTCGCCGCCCAGCAAGCCGAGGGCTGGACGTTCTTCCAGTTCGCGCTGGTCTTCTACAACACGAAGGGCCCGTTCGAGCCGGGCACGATCAATCTCTGGGACGAGTACCAGGCCTGGAAGCAGACCCCGGCCGGTCAGAAGGCCAGCCGCACCGTCGGGCTGGTCGGCTCGCCGGACACCATCCGCGAGCGCCTGCTGATGTATGAGGAGGCCGGAGTGGACCAGGTCATCCTGCTCAATCAGGCGGGGAAGAACACCCACGACGACATCTGCTCGAGCCTCGAACTGTTCGCCAATGCCGTGATGCCCGAGTTCCACGGACGCGATGCTCAGCACCAGGAGTGGAAGCAGTCCGTGCTCGCAGGGGAAATCGAGCTGGAGGACATCGACACCGACGTCTACCAGCTGATCACCAACCAGACCCCGGTCGAACGTCGCGAGGAGATCGAGCGCAAGAAGCGCGAGGCGCGGGCCAAGTCAGCGGTTGGCCTCCAGGACTGACGAGAAGGCTCAGAAGAGGCGCGAGGATGCGAGGGCCGCGCCTTCGCTGAGCACTGCGAGCTTGGCCCACGCGATGTCTGGGGCAACCGCGCCGAATCCCGCCGAGGTGTCGAAGCCGCAGTCGGTGCTGGCGATCACGCGCGACGGGTCGCCGACTGCTGCAGCGACACGCTCGATGCGTTCGGCGACGACCTCCGGATGCTCGACGTAGTTGGTGGTCGTTTCGATCACACCTGTGCACAGCGTCCACCCAGCGGGGAGCGGTGACCGCTCGAACTCGCGGTACTCGTGGGCGTGTCTCGGGTTGGCGCCCGAGATGAGCAGCCCACCGACGCGGGTGTCGTAGAGAAACGGCAGGAGCTCGGCGAGTGCGATGTCGTGGTTGTGCGGACCGTCGTAGTTGCCCCAGCAGACATGGAGTCGGATGCGCTCGGGGTCGATGCCGTCGACTGCGGTGTTGATCGTGGCGATGACATCGCGCACGAACACCAGAAACTCGTCGAGCGGGCGATCGCCGAAGCTGCAGTGGGCTTCCATCGCGAGGTCGGGCGCGTCGATCTGCAGCAGCATCCCTGCTTCGGCGATGCGCCGATACTCGACCGCCAGCGCCTCGCCCACGGCAGTCAGGTACTCGCCGTCGGTGGCGTAGTGCTGGTTGGCCATCGCTGCGATGACGATTCCCGGTGACGGCGCAGTCATGAAGACGTCGGCGAACTCTCGGCCGTCGGTGTGCCGCCGGATGCGGGCGATGTCTGCGTCGATCTCGGCAGAGTCGCCATAGGCCACCGGCCCGATCGCCTGAGCAGGACGCCCGAGGTTGACCGATGCTGTCGCTGGGCGCTGAGCGCGGAGTTGCTCGATGAACCCTGGGAAGTCGGCGAAGTCCCGCCAGGCACGGGCGCGCCGGTCGCCCGGACCGAACCCCGTCATGCGGTGCTGGACGTAGGTGAAGAAGCTCTCTCGGCTCTGCTCGCCGTCGTTGACGATGTCGATTCCCGCTGCCTGCTGTGCGGCCACGACGTCGGCGACGGCGGTGTCGACCAGTTCGGCCAGCTGCGCGGCCTCGACTGGGCGCCCTCGGCTGAGGTCCGCGAGCAGCTCGACGAGCTCCGGTGCCCGAGGAAGGCTGCCGGCGTGGGTTGTGCGGATGGCCGTCATCGCGGCGACGCTACCCGGTGGGTTGCTCAGCGCCTGGGGAGCCAGTCCACGAGCGCCTGACCGATCTCGTCCGGGCTGTCCTCCTGGACGAAGTGGTTGCCCGCGACGGTGATCTCGGTCTGGTTGGCGAAGGTGCGGGCGAACTCCAGCGGACGGCCTTGGAGGAGCGCCCCGGGGTCGGCGTGGACGAAGAGCTTTGGCACCTCGCTCGACGGGAGCCACTCCGAGTAGGCACCGACGATCGCGGTCACGTCCTCCGGTTCGCCCTCGATCGGGATCTGCCGCGGCCAGGTGAGGGTTGGCCGGCGGTGCTCCTTCTCGACGAAGGGTCGGCGGTATTCGTTCATCTCCTCGTCGGAGAGCTGGCGGATGATCGAGCCGGGTAGCACGGCTTCGACGAAGAGGTTCTTCTCGATGACCATGTCCTCGCCGGCGGGGGAGCGGAAGCCCTGGAAGATGCCCGCTGCCGCCTCGGGGAAGTCGGCCCACATGATGGGCATGACGATGGCTTCCATGTAGCAGATGCCCGCGACGCGATCCTGGTTGCGGAAGGCCCAGTCGAACCCCAGCGCGGACCCCCAGTCGTGGATCACGAGGGTGACGTGGTCGCCCAGATCGAGCTGGTCGAGGAGGCCGTCGAGGTACTCGCGGTGTTGGACGAAGCGGTACGAGTCGGGGCCCGTGTCGTCGAGCTTGTCCGAGTCGCCCTGGCCGATCAGGTCGGGGGCGATGCAGCGGGCCGAGCCGTTGACGTGGGGGACGATGTCGCGCCAGAGGTACGACGAGGTCGGGTTTCCGTGGAGGAAGACCACCGGGTCACCCTCACCGGACTCGTGGTAGGCCACCTGTTTGCCGTTGACGGTGGCGAACTTCTTGGACAGCGGTTCGGTGCTCATAAGCGCAGCCTAGGAGGCTCCGCGGCAGCGTCAACCGAGTGGGCCGAGTTCGAGCCGGAGCGAGTAGTGACCGCCGTGATCGTGGCCGTAGTCGGTCACATGGACGGTGTAGGTCCCAGCTCGATCGGCCACCACGCTGAGGGTGGAGTTGAGCGAGCCGTCGCCCCGATCGTCGTTGAACCCCACCTGCCGGCCGTCGGGATCCTCGACGTGCAACACGGTGTCGAAGGACGCCGCATCACTGTGGGCGGTGAGCCCCTCGCCCGCATCGAGGGCGACGGTCCAGGTGTCGACGCTGCCGGCATCGAGGTCGCCGTTGAGGTTCACCGTCTCCGCATCGCCGTTCCAGCCGACGTCGGTCGCCGTGCCGGGTTCCGGCTCGAAGTCCTCGCAGCTGACCGGTGATCCCGGATTGGCAAGCGCTCCGTCGATCAGCCAGAAGTCGCGGTCCTGCACCTCGCCGCGCACCATGGTGTGTGTGAGGTCCCACCGGGTGCAGGTCTCGCCCGGTACTCGTCCGAACTCGGGCGCCTGGGTGCTCTCGAAGGTGACGCGGACAGCAAGCGTTCCGTCTGGCGAGTCCTCGACGGAGCGGATTCGGAACGCCCACAACGAGCTGGTCCGCTGACCGTCCGCCCAGGATTCGGCGGTGGTGACGCCGGTGATGGACGGGCCGAGCATCTGGAACGCCTCTTCGGGCCGGCCGCTGTTGATCGACAGCTGGTACACGGCATAGGTCCGCATCAGTGAGTCGATCTCGGGGTGATCGACGTCGGTCGCAACGACATCGCCGATGTCTGCGGTGACGTCGATGGGACCGACGCAGAAGGCAGCGTCGACAGGGTCCGGATCGGTCTGCCACGTCTCGAGTTGGTCCGCAGAGGCGAGCGCGTCGCTCGCGTACATGAGCCCGGGTGCGCCGAGGTCGAGGAGAACGACCACGCCGACCACCTCGCCGTCCGCGTTGATGAGCGGGCCTCCGGAGTTGCCTGGCGCGACGACGGCATCGGTTTGGATGAGGTCGTCGATCACCAACGGCTCGCCGTCGAAGTCGAACCCGAAGTCGAACGAGCCATTCATCGACGTGACTCGACCCACAGTGAGGGCGAGCGGGAGCCCGCGCGGGTGCCCCATGGCGGCGACCTCCTCGCCGACTCGCGGCGGCCCGTTCGCGAGACGGAGAAGAACCGGCTGCGCGGCAGGCGAGTCGAGCTGAAGAAGGGCGACGTCGCGGTCGACGTCGCGCCCGATGACCTGGGCGTCGATGCGTTCGTCGCCGATGTCCACGGTGACCTGAGCCGCTCCATCGACGACGTGCCATGCGGTCACTGCGAGGTCCGGTCTGACGAGGAACGCCGTCCCCGTGCCGCCGAAGTCGCAGCCCGTCACCTCGACTTCTCCGACGGACGCGCGCAGGTCCTCGAAGAGATCGGCGAAGTCGGGCGGAGATGGGGGAGAGGTCGGCGTCGGGGGTGGAGCCTCGGTCGTGGTGGTCGACGTTCCCGGCTGGCTGGTGGACGGACTCGACGTCGTCGAGGTGTCAGGGTTCTGGGGCTCGGGAGCCGCTTCGTCGGAGTCCGACCCCGCTCCTCGGCCGACGACATATCCGCCCAGGGCGACGATCACGAGAACAGCGACGCCGAGCAGGATCCACGGCAGGCGTGCGTTCGGACGAGTTGTGACCGTGCTGTCCGCCACCGGGCCTCCCCGCAACAGACTACGGGTCGGTGTCTGGACGGATCAGTCAGCGAGGAGGATTCGCTCGGCGGCCGCTGCAGCTTCGCCGGCGAGGTCCTTGCGTCCGAGCGCGAGCAGCGATGCGACCAGCCCTTCGTACGCGAGATGGTCGTCGGGTGCGCGGTCGAGACGGGCGCGGTACGCACTGACGGCCGCTGCGTGGTCTGCCGTCCGCCGGTGCAGATCTCCAAGCTCGCGATGTCTGGCGAGGAGCTCCTCGCTTGGCGCAACTGCGATCGCGCGGCCGAGCGAGTCGATCTGGCCCCCGAGGTCGTCGGTGTTCTCCGCCTGCTCGAACCGGTCGAGGTGTTGCTCAGCGAGCGTGACATCGGCGGGACGCACCTTCGACGGGTTGTGGTACTTCGCGCGGATGGTGGCGCCGAGGTGGTGGGTCGTCGTGCCGAGGTGTTTCGCCCGCATGTCGTCGATCTTGAGACGGGTCCCGTCCGTGAAGGTGAGGATCAGCGGGTAGCGATACCCGGGAATCCCCCTGACGTAGATGATGTCGGTCTCGACGGTTGCGGTGATCAGCTCGGAGGCCGGGCGCTCCACCCATCCGGTCCGGAAGCGCCGGTACTCGATGGCGTCGTCGAGGAGCCGAAGGTGGTTGGGCTGGCCACGCTGGAAGGACTCCTGGGCGACGAGGAGGGCGATGATCGCCCAGAGGAACGAGCCGATTCCGACGAACGCGAAGGAGTCGCGCACCGGGTTGTCGCCTTCGACCAGGAACCACGGCCACCCCACGAAGAACACGAACAGACAACCGAGGAAGCCGAGGACAACCCGGGTGCGGGTGGGCGAGACGCGGAACTCCGAGCGGGGCTCGGCGGCGGAGTGAGAGACGGGCTGGCCGATGGGCTGCGAGTTCTCGGGGACGTTCAGCGTGTCGAGGAGCTGGTCGAAATCGTTGACCTGGCCCGAGATGCGGAGGGTCTCCTTGGCCGACTCCACGACGATCGCTCCGGTGAGCGACGTCGAGGGTCGTCGAACTCTGGTGATCTGCGCGAAGGCGATGTGGCGCTTGCGCCCGAAGCGAACTGCGGTGATGCCCTCATCGTCGACGACGAATCGGCGAAAGGATGGCAGCGCGGTGAGCCACCCAAGGCCCGCGAAGAATGGGAACACGGCGAACATGACGATCGTCGCTCGTCTGGCGTCGCTGTCGCCGTCGAAGATCCACACGAGGAGTGGGATCAGCCCGGCCCCCGCGAGGACCGCACCGCCTCCGAACATGATGATGCCGAGGACGAGGGGGATCCCCCAGCTGTGTACCGAGCCGTGTTGGCTGAGCTCGATCTCCTTCTGCTCCCGCATTCGCTGGTAGCGGCGGACCGCCATGCCTGTGAGGACGATGGGTATCGCCAGACAGCCGAGAGCGATCGCGATCACGGCGACGTCGATCCAACTCATCGGCCCGTTCCGAAGTGTCGGTCGGCGAGGTCGCGGTCGGCTTCGAGGAGACGGCGCGCTTCGGGCACCACGTGGGGGGCCACGACGCCTCGCCGACGAGCGAGCCATCCCAGCCGGGCCCGGTTGAGCCATCGGAGTCTCTGGAGCGGTCTTTCGTCGGTTGTCCCCGAGGCCGCGGCCGCAGCGAAGTGACGGCTGGCCAGGCGGCTCATGCCTTGGGCTGCTCTGATGCGCCCTGCCAGCAAGTGCGCTTCGGCCCAGCCGGCATCGAGGCGGAGGGCTTCGTCGGCGTTCTGGGCTGCGGCGGGCATATCGTCGCCGTGAAATGCGGCGAGGGCGGCGGCGTAGTGCCCGAGCGGCGCGGCGGGGTCGATGTCGATCGCTCGGGTCGCGGCCGCACGCGCATCGGCGATGTCGTTGATGTTGGGGGCGGTGCTGGCGTCGGCTGTGCCCGCAGCCTCGAATCGGGCGACGTGCGTGAGGGCGACCCCGACGTGGAGGAGCGACGACTCCGGCGCCTGCGCGATCGCCCGGGCGAACGTTTCGAGAGCATCGGCGTGGTCGCCGAGGGCTCGCTGTGCCCGGGCGAGGCAGTGCAGCCCGGCGATCGTTTCCTCGGCGCGGAGCGAGGACTCCGCCGCATCGATCGCCTCGGGGTAGGCGCCGAGCTCGTGGTGGGCCTTGGCGAGGACGACGAACGCCGTTGGGTTGGACGGGTCGTCGGCAGCGGCGCGTTGGGCTTCGTCCCGAGCCGCGGCCGGCCGTCCGAGGTCGAGAAGGACCTCGGCTCGACGCAACGCAGTGGGGGCGTCGTCGTTCATCACCTGAACCATCGGCCGTCGAACCAGGCCGGTCAACGACCGTCGAGTGGGAGCGCGCCAGAAGTGTCGCGCTGGGACTCGGGGGGAAGGACTATCCGGCGCTTCGGTGGGACGGGTCCCGCTCAGGTCACGGGGAGCCCAATCCCTCGGCGCCGATCACCACGATCGCCATTGCGACGATCTCGTCGCTCCGATTCCTCCATGCATGGTTGGTTCCCTGCTGCACGAAGGTGTCCCCGGCTCGTAGGACTGTTTCCGCCCCGTCGTCGAGTTCGAGCACGATCTCACCCTTCAGCACGACGCCGATGTCGACCGAATGCGTGGCGTGCATACCGTCGGGTCCCATGTGTTCGCGCAACCCAGGGAAGGTCGCGTCCATTTCGGCGGCCATCTGTGCCGGTTCAGGCACAACCATCTCTGCTCGAGCGGAGTCCGGCATCACGTAGAACATCTCGTACCGAAAGCCTGACGGTGGCGGGAACACCGGGTCGTACTCGAGGTCAGCGCTGCTCGCCGGAACGCGAGGTCGCTGGTTGGAGCCCCACAGCTTGACGACGCCGCAACCATCCGGAAAATGAGACAACCCGTCGATTGCAGTGTCCTCGTCGCGCAGAAACACCGAGCGTCCGCCGGCGTCGACACCGGTGACGACTCGGCGTGGACCCTTGCCTGTCATGGCAATCCTCCCCCTGGACCGGTAGCAATCCTCCCAGATGCCGATCTCGCCCGCCGGATCGCTCGGGGGCGGGTCCTTGCTCCGGCCGAGCCGTTGGGATCAGCGGCCGGGGAGCCTCGGAATGACCTCGTTGGCCAGGCGTTCGAGGTTGGTCGCCATGAACTGCGGCGGGATTCCGGGCGGGAGGCCCGACGTGGCGATGTCGGTGATGCCGAACTCGGTGATGAAGTCCGACAGGATCTCGACGCACTCGTCTGCCGTGCCCACCACCACGGTTTGGGGGATCGCCGAGCGGTCGCCCCACTCGTACTGATCGGGCGTCTCGGCCATGAACTTGGTGTACACGCCCATCCGGAAGCGCTCGGCGTCGCGGATCGTGGGCCAGTCGCGTTCCTTGTCGTCGGTGACGTAGACGGACCGGATGATCCCCACTCTGTAGTCGTCGGGATCGTCCCCGTTGGCCCGAACTGCGTCCCGCCACGGATCCAGTACCGCGTCGCGCTTGCCCTGGGGGAGGAGGTGCGTGCCGAACCGCGCTGCCCGCTGGGCGCCTGGCTCCTTCATCGCAGCGATCCACAACGGCGGTCCGCCCGGTTGTACGGGTTTGGGGTGGACGTCGATGTCGTTCAGCTCGTAGCGCTTGCCGCTGAAGCTGAACGGCTCCTCGCCCCACGCCAACCTCATGATCTCGATCGCTTCGTCCGTCATCGAGACCCGATTGCGAAGCGGGACCCCGAAGGCTTCGAACTCGTCCGGGACGTAGCCGAGGCCGATCCCGAACTCCATACGCCCGTTCGAGATGTTGTCGAGGACTGCGAGCTCTTCGGCGAGGCGGATCGGGTGGTACAGCGGCAACAGCGCGATGTCGTTCGAGAGCCGGATGCGTTCGGTGCGAGCAGCGATCGCTCCGGCGAGCGGCTGGAACGCCGGGAGATAGCCGTCCTCGAGGAAGTGGTGTTCGGTGAACCAGACGTGGTCGTATCCGAGCTGATCGGCGAGCACCGACTGTTCGATCGTCGCCGCGTACACGTCGGCCATGGTCACGTCACCGCCGGGAACGTGCCTGCAGTCGTACATCACGCCGAAGCGCAGTGGTGGAGTCATCGAGGTCCCCCTTCGAGTCCTCGATGCTGCCACCTCCCACGGGACCATGACGCCGTTCTGCCAGCTTGTGGGGTGACTGCAGTGGCCGGGAAAGCTGGCAGAAGGGTTGCGCGGTCGTTCTGCCAGCTTGTGGGGTGACTGCAGTGGCCGGGAAAGCTGGCAGAAGGGTGGTGCGGGTTGGGGGAGCCGGTTTGGGGCCGCGGCCCGTAGTGTCGAAGCGCCATGACGGACAGCGAGAACACCTCCCCGGTCAGCTCACCAGACGACAAGGACTGGACGTGGGTCCTCCATCGCACCTGCCCAGAGTGCGGCTACGACGTGCGGGACTTCGACCGCGCTCAGATCGGGGCGATGATCCGAGCGAATGCGACCGCGTGGGTCGACGTCCTCGCAGGCGACCCTTCGAACCTTCGGGTCCGGCCTGATCCCGACACGTGGTCGCCGCTCGAGTACGCGTTCCACGTGCGCGATGTCTACGAGCTCTACGACTACCGGCTGTCGCTCATGCTCGATCAGGACGGTCCCCACTATCCCAACTGGGACCAGGACGAGACCGCTGTGGAGAAGAACTATGCCTCCGCCGACCCCGCGACCCTGGCGCCCGAGCTGGTGGCCGAGGCGGAGAAGCTGGCCTCACGGTTCGACGGCGTGACCGGAGAGCGCTGGGAGCGAACCGGGTACCGCAGTGACGGTGCAGCGTTCACGGTCGAGAGCTTCGCTCGCTACCTCATCCACGATCCGATCCATCACCTCTGGGACGTTCGGGGCTGAACCACTCGTCAGGGCTTGGCGAACGCCTCATCGACGTCGCCCTCTGACCAGCCCGTCGGCTTGTCGTCCGGATACGTCTCCTCGAACGTCGCGCGCATCTCCTCATAGGGGAAGTCGTCGTAGGAGCCGCGCTGGTTGACGTACTCCATGTGGCGGTTGCCCTGCTTGTCGTACTCGTGGAACAACGCGTCGCTGTAGCCGTCGAACTCGAGGGGCTTGGTGTCGAACCGCTCACACATCTCGATGTTGAACGCCGGTGAGGCCTTGACCCACTCACCGTCGAGAAGGAACTCGCTGGACCCGTGGAACACGAACAGGTCGGTCCCCATCTTCTCCAGCAGCTTCTCGCTCTGGAGGTGATTGCGGACGTCCGCGAACCCCAGGCGGGTCGGAATCCCCACCGACCGGGCGGCCGCGGTCAGAAGGATCGACTTGGGGACACACCAGTTGCGATCGGTCGTGACGACGTGGCTTGCGACGAACGAGCCACGCTCACCGTCGTCGGAATACGGGTCGTACCAGAAGCCGTCGCGCACCCGATAGAAGAGGCACACGGCCATGTCCCTGTGGTCGGTCGCGTCGCCGATGGCATCGCGGGCGAATTCTCGAATGGCGGGATCGCCGTGATCGATGAACTCGGTCGCGCGCAGCCAGCGGTCATGCCCTGCGGCGTCGTCGGAGCTGGCCTGCGTGTCGGGAGCGTCGTTCGTCACACAGTCGAAGGTAATGGGAACGACGGTGTCGATACCGTGTGAACGTGCTCGCCGATCTGCGATCGCTGCCTCCCGCCACGTGGGTGAGGATGGTCCCCTACGCCGCGATCGCGGCGGTGCTCATCGCTGTGCCTTCGGACCTCATCGACACACCTGTGTTCGGACGACCTGTCGAGATCCGTCCGATCGACTACGCGATCCTCGCGGTGACTGCGACGCTGATCGGGCTCATCTTCGCCATCCGGCCCGAGTCCACTGAGTCCCCCGATCTGGTGGCTGCGGGAGAGCGCGACGAGACCCGCACGGTGTGGGGCGGGTTCGTGTCGTTCCTCGCAGTCGGGTGCCCCGTGTGCAACCAGGCGGTGGTGGCGCTCGTGGGGACGTCGGGGGCCCTGGCGTGGTGGGCGCCGGTTCAGCCCGTCGTGGGGCTCGCCGCTGTGGGTCTGTTGCTCTACTCCTTGCGAAAGCGCCTGCACACCTACCGGCTCACGGCCTGCCCGGTCCCGGCCTGACCTTGCCCGGTGCGGGCCCAACCTTGCCCGGTGCGGGCCCAACCTTGCCCGGCGCCCGGTTTGACCTAAGAGACGGTCACCGTCACGGTCGCTGTATCGCATGCACCCGAGGTGTCGCACACCCGGTAGACGAACGTGTCGACACCCGGCGAGCCGGGCGCGTACTGAACGTGAGCCCCTGGGCTGTTGATGGCCTTGGCCGTTGCGGTTCCGAGCGAGGCCGGCACCACGATCTGCAGGGTGCCGAGGTCGTAGCCGGTGGGGAACACGTCGTTGGCCGTCACGCTGATGTTGATCGTCTCGCCACTGCTCGCGGCGCCATCACCGATGGCGTTCATCGAAGGCGGCGTCGTGGTGGTCGTGGAGGTCGTCGTGGGCGGCGCGGTCGTTGTCGTGGTGGTCGTTGTTGGTGCGGTGGTGGTGGTCGGCGCCGCGGTGGTGGTCGGCGCCGCGGTCGTGGTCGGAGGAGGAGCGGGTGCGGGGGCGGTGGTGACGGGCGGTGACGGTCGGCCCGGGATCGGAGGGCCCTCCACCGCGGTGGTCGTGGTGGACGTCGTTGTCTCGAGGTCGGGGACCGGCGTCTCGGGCACGCGTGCGCCTCCGACTGCCGGGTCGGCCGCGGACGTGGTGGGCGCGAGCGTCGGCGGCGGCTGGGTCGTCGTGGTGCTCTCGACCTCCATCGCGAGCCCGACCGGCTCGGTCGTCGGGGGCGACTGAACCACGGGCGGTGCGATCGCGGTGGACGTGGCGATCGCGACCGTGGCTGTGGCGGTCGACACGGTCGTACCGACGTTCGACAGCAGGGTGGGCAGCTCAGCGAGGGCACCGAGGAACCCAGGGAGCCGCCGCTCCTTGGCAAGGCCCGCCTCGAGAAACGCCCGGACCACGAGGGGGTCGAACTGCGAGCCGGCATTGCGGACCAGTTCTTGGCGCGCCGCCTCGGCAGGCAGCGGCTGCTTGTACGAGCGGGCCGATGTCATCACGTCGTATGCGTCCGCGACCGCGACGATCCGGCCTGCGAGGGAGATTTCCTCACCCTTCAGGCCGTGTGGGTACCCATCTCCGTCGTACCGCTCGTGGTGCTGACTCGCCGCGCCCGCCCACGGACCGAGCCAACCGGCGAGCGACCCGAGTAGTTCGTCGGACTTGGCTGGATGCGCTCGAATCTGCGCCCACCCCTCCTCGCTGGGCCGGCCAGGGGAGTTGAGGACTTCGGGGTCGACGAAGAGCTTGCCCACATCGTGCAGCAGAGCGCCCCAGTGCAGCTTGACTCGATCTTCGCCGTTGAGCTCGAGCTGCTCGGCGATGATGTCGCTGTAGGCACGCACCCTCTCGGAGTGACCGCGCGTGCGCCTGTCGTGCTCGCTCAGTTGGCCGATGAGCCCGACGAGCGCCTGGGCGTGTTCGCCCGGCAGCGGGAGGGAATCGGCGTCATCGGATGCGAGCCGCCGCTCGAGATCGCGGGCGCTCTGCGATCGAAGAGCGGTGTTGAACCGCGAGGGCGCGTGGTCGGGGAACACGAGCCGCATGTTCAGCAGCGCGGCGAGCGGCGTCAGTCGCTTCACCCGATCGTGGACCAGGCGGAACGCGATCCAGGAGATGCCCAGAATCGCGACGAACCACGGAATCCTCGCCGACCAGGCCTCGGGCCTGCCGACGACGGATCCGGCAAGCCGCGCTGCCGCGAGTCCCGCCACCATCGGCGCCGCAAAGATCGCGACCCTGAGCGCGAGCGCGGTCCGACGGCGCGGCTGCCACTCGCGATCGGAGAGGTCAGCCGCAGATGTCCGCGCCGAACTCTGTCCGACACTGCGGGTCACCTCTGTCTATCGGTGCATTCCACCCGTCCTGTGAGCCATCTCACTTCTTCGATGTCCCACACTGGAGATGTGCGCATCCTGGTCGTCGAGGACGAAGAAGGGGTCGCCACGTCGCTGAAGCGTGGTCTCGAGGCGGACGGATTCGCGGTCGATGTCGCGTCCACGGGTGTCGATGGACTATGGATGGCTCAGAACCACCCGTACGCCGCAATCGTCCTCGACGTGATGCTGCCGGGTCTCAACGGGTATCTGGTGTGCCGCCAGCTGCGCGAAGAGAGCAACTGGACGCCGATCATCATGCTGACGGCGAAGGACGGGGATCTCGACGAAGCGGAGGGCCTCGAGACGGGAGCTGACGACTACGTGACCAAGCCGTTCTCGTACGTCGTGCTGCTGGCACGGATCCGCAGCCTGCTCCGGCGCTCGTCATCTGGCCCGCCTGCCGACGTCCTCTCTGTCGGGGACCTGCGTTTCGATCCCGACCGTCGCGAGGCATTTCGCGGCGAAACCGCCATCGAGTTGTCTCCGCGGGCGATGGCGGTCCTGGAGTTCTTGATGCGCAACCCAGGTCGAGTGCTCGCGAAGGATGAGATCCTGCGCCACGTGTGGGACGTCAACTTCGAAGGCGATCCCAACATCGTCGAGGTGTACGTGTCGCGGATCCGATCAGCCATCGACACAGCGTTCGACAGATCGGCCCTCGAGACCGTACGAGGTGTCGGCTATCGGCTCGCGGAGAACGGCGGCTGACATGGCTCGGGGCGCGACGTTCAGCCTGGTGACAGGTTGGTCGCGCACGGTGAGGCGATGATGGGTCTCTCGGTCCGCGCCCGCACCACCGTCATCGCCGTCGCGGTCTTTACCGTCGCCGTCGCGGGCGCCGCGGTGTTCCTGCTCGCCGTGTTGCGCGCGACGCTCGTCGACGAGCTCGACACGGCGGTCGACAGCCGGGCGGCAGACATCGCCGCCCAGATCGATGTCGGCAACGATGTCATCTCGCTCGGTGCGGGGATCGACGCCGACACGCTTGCGGTGGTGTTCTCGGTCGATGGCGGCTTCTACGACTCTTCGGACGAGACGATCGATGCCCTGGAGCTCGCCGAGGTATTCGACGCCTTCGACGAACCATTCGATCTGTCGTTGCCCGACCTCGAGTTCACCGAGGGCTCGGATCGAATGCGTGCCGTGGCCATCTTCAGCGACGTCGCTCCGTTCGCCGACCCGGACTCCGTGATCGTCGAGGTCGGTGATGAGGACCTCATCACCCTCGTGGCGACAAGCCTGGATGGCGTCGATCGGACCGTCGGCCGGATCCGAACTGGCGCGCTGATCCTCGGTCCCGTGTTGGTCGCGTTGGTGGGATTGCTCACGTGGACCCTGTCCGGCCGCGCCCTTCGACCCGTCGAGGCCATTCGCACCGAGGTCGAAGCGATTACGTCGACCGATCTGGATCGCCGGGTCCCCGAGCCGCGCGGTCGGGACGAAATCGCCCGGCTCGCCACAACGATGAACTCGATGCTCGACCGGCTCGAGACCAGCCAGAACCGCCAACGGAGGTTCGTCGCGGACGCATCGCACGAGCTCCGGAGTCCCCTCGCCGCGATGCAGGCTCGCCTCGACGTCGAGCGACGCCATCCCGAACCGGACTGGCCGAGCATCGCCGAGTCGCTCCAGCACGACGCGCTGCGTCTTCAGCGGCTCGTCGACGACCTGTTGCTGCTCGCGCGCGCCGACGACGACCAGATTCGTTCACGCCAGGAGCTCGTCGATCTCGACGATGTCGTGTTCGCAGCGATCCAATCGGTCACAACCGGGGACATCGCCGTGGACACGTCGGTCGTGTCAGCGGGCCTCGTGGTCGGCGACCCCGATCAGCTCCACAGGCTGGCGGTCAACCTCGTGGAGAACGCTGCGCGTCATGCCACATCGACCGTTCGGATCGAACTGGTCGAACAGACCGGCAAGGTCATGATGTTCGTCGACGATGACGGCACCGGCATCGCGCCAGAAGACCGCGAGACCGTGTTCGACCGCTTCATTCGTTTGGACGACGCGCGGGCAAGATCCTCGGGCGGCTCGGGTCTGGGTCTGGCCATCTGCCGTGAGATCGTCGACGCCCATGGCGGGCGCATTCTGATCGGCGAGGCGCCCATCGGTGGTGCGCGCATCGGAGTCGAGCTCCCGGGCGCATCACGATCCTGAACGCTGCGTTCAGGGTCGTTCAGGGCCCTGACAGCTGCACCTCTCACCTTTGCGAGCACGACCGCAAAGGAGAAGAGAGATGGGTTACGACAACGAGATCGAAACGAAGCCGCGGCGAGGCCTGCGGCGAAGTGCCGCCGCCCTGGTCGGCGGCGTAGCGCTCAG
>Ga0209992_10001240_pt1 | contig 28171 bp, 28 predicted proteins | sample 2SBtaG_2_FD_182564 | JGI IMG/M metagenome (GOLD analysis project Ga0209992, IMG submission 182564) | Deep subsurface microbial communities from Kolumbo volcano to uncover new lineages of life (NeLLi) - 2SBTROV12_ACTIVE470 metaG (SPAdes)... | ecosystem: Environmental > Aquatic > Marine >... | reverse complement strand
GCTCCATCGATTGGTCGCAGCGAGGCACATTCACACATTATCACGGAAATGTTTACGTATTTTGGTGTTGGTAGTTTAGTAATTGGGTTTCTCATGCTTGTCGGGAATATCTTCTTTGGTTTATTAGTTGAAAGCGATAAAACCTAACCTGGTGGTCAACATGACCCGCAAAAAGCACCGTAGTTTTCAAAAAAATAAGGGGTCAAATCTTTAGTTTTAGTATATGATTCGAATGATTGCTAAGCTATAGCCATGGCTAGATCAATTAGAATAGAATTTAACAATGCCTACTATCATGTTATGAATCGTGGCAGAGGGCGGCAAAAGATATTTCATGGCGATGATTATTATCATGCTTTTCTTCAATGCTTGAACGAATCTTACCAGCGATTTGGTTTGGAAATTCATAGCTATTGCATGATGGACAATCATTATCATCTTTTGGTTAAAACGCCACATGGCAATTTGAGTCGAGCCATGAGGCATATTAATGGCTTATACACGCAACGCTACAATCGATTGAAGCGAACTGACGGGCCTTTATTCAGAGGTCGATATAAGTCCATTCTTATAGATGCCAGCAGATACTTGCTGCAAGTGAGTCGATATATCCACCGAAATCCGATCGAAACCAAAAGGCGGAGGGTCGAAAAGCTGGAACGTTATCGGTGGTCCAGCTATCCGTTATATGTCAAAAAGCAGAAAACGCCTGATTGGCTTTACCAGGACCGAATATTTGGTGAGCTCGGTGCTCAGCGTCCCTACAAAGCGTACCGAACATTTGTGGATAGGGGAAACGATAGTGAAATAGACAAGTTTTATGGGTCGGGCCGGATGTCCGCCATATTGGGAGATAAGCTATTTAGAGAAAATGCGCTAGTAGGTGTAGAGCTTTCTGGTGAGCGGGTCGAGAAAGAAATGAGGCCAGTGATTGGGTTAGAGGCTATTCTCCAATCGGTGCAAGAATATTTTGGCTGTGACAGACAAACCATCTTAAAGTCTGTCCGGGGACGTCAGCCGAGAAACTATGCGCGTTGGATGACCATGAAATTATGTCAGACCCAAGGGCAAATGCGGCTTACAGAAATTGCTAAAAAATTCAATGTTGGTAATTACTGCACGGTTTCACAAACCATCCGGCGCTTAAATCTCGCTATGGCAGAAGAAAGTGGTTTAGTGCGGAAATACAACTCTATAAGTAAAGACCTTACCCGATAGCTCGGTAGTTGTGAGTCCACAGCGATAACCGTCAATACGACGCCGGAAATCCATCGGTTCCACCACCAGCCAAATTCGTTTTGGGTAAGCATTTAATACAGACATTGCAGCAACGCCTCCAACCATTTTGGAGAAATATTAAAGGGCATTTCCAATTCACGACCGAAACGCAATAGCGCTAACTTGTGGAGTGAATTCAACACCGCTGGCCAAAGGTTTTCAGATTAAATCCCTTACTCTGGCAATATGCTGTTTTCGTCATACCAAGTCTTTGCCTAGTTTTTACATGGTCTTGCTTTTCATTTGAAAAACGCTGGAGAATATTGATTCATTCCATATAAAACAAATGGTTCCGGCGGACGCTTATGCTGAATTTTGTGGGCTCGCATGTTGAATCTGACGCGAATTCTTGTGTTTCATAATGTGTTTACTGTATGAAATGGCAGCATTGGACCTTCAGAATAGACACGTTTCGAATTTGCGCCGTACGTGCCATGTAGGCTCAAAAATGATATCTTTCTCACTTTTAGGTCCCAATTCTGAGGATTGAAGCAGCTGCAGATTCGAACTGGGTTTATGCGGACGGCTAGCGTTCATGATTATAAAACTAAAAGCAAAACGGACGTTTGTCGCGGGGTTTGTTAGGTGATTACGTACACGATTTTTGCACTATTGAGCAGCCTTTTGTACAGCGTTAGCGCAATTTTGTGTAAATACGGATTGCAGCACAACGTTGATGTGCGTTCGTTATCGATGAAGAAACTATTTTTGTTTCTTGTCAGAAACAAGATGTGGATTCTCGGTGTGCTGTTGGGCGGTGTGGCCAATATCTCGATCGTGCAAATACAGTCCCAGCTCGATGTTTCGATTGTATATTCGATTCTTAACGTTTCGTATATTTTTGTTTTGGTTCTTGGGCATTATTTTTTGCACGAGCATCTGAATCGTATGCAATGGTTGGGTGTGGCGACCGCGATCATCGGTACGATGATGATTCTAGCCATCAAGGACCCGGTTACGGGCCGGGATACCGATCTACAAGGGTTAATCTCGCTTACTGTATTCTCGATAATCGGGGTGTCCAGTTTGATATTCATTTCGACGAGGTTGAAGAGCCGGAATTATGAGGTGCTTTCCGCGGTATGCGCCGGTATCTGTTTTGGTTGCGTTGAGTCCTATTTAAAAGTGACGACCAATCTGGTTGCCAGCGAAATTGGTTATTTTTCGATTTTTTCCTTAAATAGCGTTGTCGAGTTTGTTTCGTTGTGGCCATTTTTTGTTATGTTCTTATACGGTGCTGCGGGTTGGGTTTTCCTGCAGATCACCTATTCGCATGGCAGTGTCTCGATTACGATCCCGGTTATCGCGGTAATTCAGCGAATTGTATCTATGTCCAGTGGGTATTATATCTTTGGTGAATCTTTTACTTCTCTTCGGCTAATAGGGATAGTTACCATTTTTCTGGGTGTGTTCATGTTGATTTTTTCGACACTTAAAACCAATCAAAAGGTTATGGCATGAGCCTATATGTTGGATTTACCGTGATCTGCAGCTTTTTGTACGCGGTGGGTGCAATTCTGTGCAAGTTCGGAATGCGGGATCTTAAATCCGATGCGCACCCGAATATCGTCCAATTAACTTGGTTTCTGATCAGAAATAGAATTTGGTTTCTGGGCGTATTTATTACATTATTTTCCAACACCGCAGTCGTACAGATTCAATCGGTATTGGATCTTTCGGTGGTTCACTCTATTTTGAATAGCTCTTATATTTTCACGTTGCTATTGGGGTATTTCGTACTCGGTGAACAATTGACCAGACGGCAATGGATCGGGACGCTGACGGTAATCTTGGGGACTACATCAATTTTGTTTGTGGCTGATCCGATTACCGGGAGCATGACAAAGATAGACAGTTTGTTTGGTTTATCGGTATTATCGGTTTGTATCATCATCGGTCTTTTGATCGTTGCCCGACTAAATACTTCGGTTAACTATGAAATTTTTTATGCGATTTCTGCCGGTATTGCGTTCGGTAATTCGCAAGTTTATATTAAGGCTTCGACCAATTTGATTACCGATCAAACCGGCCATTTTTCGGTACTTTCTCTTGAAAGCTTAACAGAATTGATGCACATATGGCCTTCGTTGGCATTGATCATCTTCGCAGTGTTGGGATTCGTCTGCACCCAGATTTCGTTTTCTAACGGTAAGGTGTCGATTTGCGTCGCATTGATCGCGGTTATTTCGCGGGGGATATCCACATCAAGCGGATATTACATCTTCGGAGAACAATTCTCATTGTTCAAGATATCTGGAATCTTAATGATTTTACTGGGTGTCTTCATAATTACTTTGTCATCGGTTAGAAAACCGCAACTTGAACCGAGTGTTTCATAGACCGTGCTTCAATTAAGATTTGTTATGATTGAAGTGTGTCCATTAATCATTATTTTGAAACAATATAAATTGTAAACTGACTTTTATTCTAAGCTGTAATCATGATTATCTATACGGTGCTGGTATTCTTTTGCAGTTTCCTTTACGGGCTTAGCGCGGTGCTGTGTAAGTATGGATTGCAAAACAAGGTTGATGTGCATTCATTTTCTTTGATTTCGCTGCTGATGTTCTTGCTGAAAAACAAAATATGGATTATTGGCGTATTACTGAGCTTTGCCACTAATGTTGCAGTCATTGAATTGCAATCGTTCATTGATGTTTCGGTTGTCTACCCTATTTTGAATTTCTCATACGTGTTTGTGCTTATTCTGGGCTACATGTTTCTAAATGAAACATTGAACAAACGGCAGTGGATCGGTGTTGTAACCGTAATTTGCGGCACACTTTTGATTATTTTCATAGATGATCCTTTAACCGGCGAAAGAACCGATATACAACGTTTGTTTTTGATAAATGCTTGCTCGGTAATCGCAATCATTTATATGATGTACAAGGTTTACCGGCAAAAGATTGAAAATTACGAAATCTATTACGCGATTTGTACTGGAATTTCATTCGGTAACGTTGAAACCTATATCAAAGCAAACACCAACATGGTGGTTGAAGAGTTGGGGCATTTCTCGGTATTTTCGTTCGAAAGCCTCGGCCAATTTGTAACGATGTGGCCATTTTTTATGTTGGTTTTCTTCAGTATTGTCGGGTGGGTTAGTATGCAGATAACCTATTCACATGGGGATATTTCCATCAGTGTACCGTTGTTCGCGGTGATTCAAAGTTGTATTACTATGACTTGCGGGTACCTGGTATTTGGAGAGTATTTTACGTTGCAAAAGCTATTGGGTGTCATCACGATTGTGTCGGGTGTTACGATGCTGATCCTGTCGTCGGTAAGCGCAATTCAGCTGGATACGGCTAGAGAAAAAACTTAAACCGAGATAGTACGTTCTGATCTGACTCATTAGCGATTGTACTTTTGGCTATGTCTACAACGAGCAGGTCGTCGTTGCTTTTTGTCTGTCCTTCTTTGGTCGGTGCTGGTGTTGAACGCCGAGTATGCACGCTAGTTCGGCAATTGAAAAATTCCAATTTCAACCTAACTTTGGGCTTGCTCCGCCGGCAAGGGGAATTTTTGGCTGAGATGGCATACTTCGATTTGTTGTATGTCCCGCCCAAACGAATTTTGCGGGTTGTCTTGTTTCCGCTGGTCCGTTTCTACAATGTCTATAACTTCCTGCTCGCGTTGTATCAGATCAAATCGATGTTAGCTACACGTCCTACCGTGGTTGTGACCTTTACACTGGAAACGACTTTACCGATGTATATACTCACCCGCTTTGGCGTATCTAAGAGGTTTTGCTGGGTCATTTCCGAGGACAGCAATACGGCCAAGAGTATTATTGAGTACTGCAAATTTAAATGGTTGATCAAGTTGGTTTCAGCCTTGGTTGGCGGCGCATATCGATCGGCTGACTATATCACCACAGTTTCTTCTTCGGTTGAACGCTCTGTAATAGAGCAATATAGAGTGGATAAAAACAACGTAAATACGATCCACAATCCTATTGAGTTGGAGACGGTGCGGCGTAATTCCGTAGATACATTGAATCCGCAATACGAAACGGATTATGTGTTGGCCGTGGGGCGGTTGGTTCCGGTTAAGCAGTTCGATATGTTGATCCGCGCATTTTCCCAACTGCGTACGAAACGAAAAATTGATTTGATTATCTTGGGTGATGGGCCGGAGAAGCTGAAACTAGAGCAATTGGTTAACGATCTGGGTTTGACCCAGCATGTTTATTTATTGGGTTTTGTAGGTAATCCGTGGGTTTATATGGCGCGGGCTAGATTACTAGTGGTTTGCTCAAGAATCGAGGGGTTTGCGAACGTCATCGTCGAAGCTATGGCGGTTGGCTGCCCGGTACTGGCGACTCGCTGTGGAGGCCCGGAAGATATCATAAAAAATGGGCAAAATGGAGTGCTGGTCGAAACCAACTGCGGTGCACTCGTGGACGGAATCAACGGATTGCTGAACGACCCCTGTCGTTGTAAGACGCTGGCTGAATCGGCGCAATTGTCGTGTCAACAATACGAACCCAAGCGGATTGGCCAAAGTTTCGGAAAAATGCTTGAAGATTTGCTGCCTAGAAATAACTGTTTTTGAGCTTTAGTGGTGGACGCAGGGCGCCGCAAACAAATTCTGTCCAAGCGTGCGAATCCGTAGACCAATTGAGGATGTTTCTGAACAGCTTTTGGCCTTCGACCAGAAAGCGCCCGCATTCGAATTTGGGCGAGTTGTGTCGATAATAGCCGGGCATAGTGGTACACGCGCCGACGTATCCCGCGGTCTGTACCGTTTCTAAAATCGTTTGGTTGTACCTGCCTTTGGGGTAACAAAAGCTTTTAACTTCGCTGCCAAGTTGATCTTCCAGCATCGATTTGGAAGATATAATTTCGTCGTTGAGGTCCTCAACGGCAATTTTATTCAGTTTCGGGTGTGACATTGTATGTGAGCCGATTTCCATCCCTAAGCGGTGCAATTCTAGACGATGGTTGGGCTGCATGCTCGGAAACGGAATACTAAATCCATCTTGCTTTGTGTCGCTCCATTGGCTTGTCTTGGGGTTAACCCAGCGCGTGACGCTATCAAAACCAGGGATGACGAAAAAAGTCGCTTTGTAGCCATAGTCTGCCAGCAGAGGAGCCGCAATTTCGTAGTTGTCGAGTAGACCGTCATCGAAGGTAAGGACAACGTATTTTTGATCGTTACGGAGTGTCGATGTGATCAGTTCTGCGAATGTGATCGTGGTGAAACCCATGGCATCAATCAGAGAAAGATGCGCTTTAAAATCGTCAGCGGGTAGTGTTTCCGGACCGATGTTGCCAATCGAGTGATAATAAAAAATAGGTACTTTGAGCATGGACTAGGCGGTGCGGTTTTTTACAGCCAATAAGGATCCGTGGGCGGGCCTTCAAATTTGGTGGTCGAATAGGATTGCGGTTGCGCAGTCCAGTTTAGAAATACGCATAACTTCGACCGAAATACTCAAGCTGGCTGATCGGTGGGGTATGGGTCGATTACAGGGATTTTTTGCGGTCTGAAAATAAGGTCGCAACCTTTTGAGATTCCGCTTGTTTGTTATTGATAAATTCTTCAGTCATTCGGTAGGCTTCGTCATCTGTAAACTGTTTGGGGGGATGTTTGCAGAAATACGCTGACGGTCCTTGCAGCGTTCCCCCGATGCCGTGTTCCAATGCCAGTTTTGCGCATCGGATGGCATCGATCGCAACCCCGGCGGAGTTGGGTGAGTCTTCAACCGAAAGCCGCAGTTCCACATTCATTGGTACGTCGCCGAAGAGCTTTCCTTCCATGCGAATAAAGCATAATTTGTTATCTTTTTGCCAAGCCACGTAATCACTTGGTCCAACGTGTATATTCTCGGGCTCGAGGCGTTCGGATGTGACCGACTGTACGGCTTCGGTTTTCGATGTTTTCTTTGACACCAGGCGGTGGCGGTTCAGCATATTCAGAAAATCGGTGTTACCGCCGGTGTTGAGCTGATAAGTTCTATCCAATGTTACGCCGCGTTTCTTGAATAGGTCTGCCAACATTCGATGGGTGATGGTTGCGCCAAGCTGGGCTTTGATATCATCACCGATGATAGGTAGATTGGCGCTTTCGAATCGTTTAGCCCATATGGGATCGCTGGCAATAAAAACCGGGATATTGTTTACCAACGCTACACCGGCTTCGAGCGCGCATTCGGCGTAGAATCTCGTCGCTTTTTCGGAACCAACGGGAAGGTAATTTAATAATATTTCGGTTCCAGAATCCAGTAGTAGATCAACCACTTCATTTTTGTTCGGTTCGGATAACCCGGACAATATGAAAGTAGAACTATCGTCGTAATCTTTCATATGTTCCGAAAAGCCATCAAGTACCTGTCCCATTTGAACTCTAACCCCGGTATTCGGAACGTCAGAACAAAACTGTGCAGTACAGTTCGGTTTGGCAAATATAGCTTCGGAGACATCTTTGCCGACCTTGCGTTCATCGATATCGAATGCGGCCACAACCTCAATATCGCAAGGCGTGTAACCATTGATCGACCAATTCATTAAACCGCTGGCGGATTTTTTGTCTTTGTTTTTGTAGTATTGAATGCCCTGTACCAATGAGCTTGCACAATTACCTACACCAACAATCGCTATTTTTATTTTTTTCATTGTGAGTAACTAGTTTTGTGTCCGTTTGACATCAATGTAACAAAATCTTGCGCCATCGCAAAGGCTCGAGTGGTCTTTGCTCGCTGATTCTTGTCAGATTGTTCCAAGGTTTAAAATTTGGCCAACGTCGGTAGGCGTATAACGAGATGAATTGTCTGAATATAATGTCTTTCTAGCCAGTTGGTTTGTTTTCACGAGCTTTGACGTTGCGTTGCGATATGAGTTTGGTGATGTCTCTCATAATACGCGGTGTCCGTACACCACCGGGGGAACAAAGATATTTGGGTCGCCATTGTGGGTTAAATTTTTCTTTGCGACGGCGCAAGCTGGAGATCGGGGTTGTCGAATAACTCTGTCGGTACATAAGCAGCCCCACCCGATGCCAAAGTGGCGCTAAGGGGTGGTCTTTTAGTTCCGATATTGGCGAAGTGCCAAGGTTAAACCAACGATATCCTTGGCTTGAAGCAGTCAACATCATCTCAACAATCAGGTAATCCATAATATTTATCGGGGCGTCCCGAGTATGACGTATTAGATCTAGGCCAATTTCGTTTTTGTCGGGCGTCGCCCAAATCACCGCAAATGCGATAACACGATTATCCTTGCTTAAGGTTGCACAGGGGAAGTTTTCAATATAATGAGGATCGTAGAATCCTCTGGAGAAACCCATTTCTTTGGTTTTCCTATAATCGAGCCAGTCATTAGAAACTGATTTGAGTTCTGGCATGAGAGCCCTTAATTTTGCACCATCGACGATTTCCATATTGATATTTTGTTGTCGGATTCGCGTGTATACATCACGGACTTCAATGCGCAATGCGCCCGACAAGGAAAAATTCTGTAACGGCATAATTGCATCGTCACCCATGGGTTGTATATTTAAGTTTAACTCGGTGAATAGTGAGAGATAGTGTTCATCGACGAGATAGAAGACTGGCCAGGCACCATGCCGTTCGCAGATCCCGTGAAAAGCCCATATTAAATCCGGATGTTGCTCTTCCGGCCCTACAGGATTTCCCAGGGCAACCCAGGATCTTCCTTGAATCTGGTACATTAGGAATGCGTTACCGGAATCGTTGAATAGAATTCGTTTGTCGCCCAGTAGCACAAGATTCGCCCGAGGGTCTGTCGCGTATTTTAGGATTTGTCTAATTTTATCTAGAACCTTTTCTTCTGGGATATCAGGTATTGGGTCGGGTCGGATCAAGCTCTTGTAAGTTACGGCACCAGCTATCCCGAATACGACCAATAAAGATCGCAAAAAACGGGAATAGTCATCGCTGAAAGAAAAATTCCACCAAAGGTCCCCGTTATAGGGGATTTGCTTGAACGAAAAAAGACCCAGCCAAATCGTTAGAGTCAAGAGAACGGATACCAGCGAAACCCAGTCTGTTGAAAAGCCCTCGTCCATGATCGAAGATTCTCGCCTGAATTCGGGGCGGGTGTACCAAAGGGCGGCGAGGATTAAGCCCAACGTAATAGCCTCTTTGGTGCCAAATCCTTTCAATAGAGACGTTAGTATGCCTAGGGCTAAAAGTTTGGTGCAAAGATTGAAAGAGGCTTTTAAGCGCCGCGAAACCCCATAAGCGGCAATCAGAAGCCCCGTTCCTGCCGCTGCGCCCAATAAATGAGAAAGTTCGACCACAATCAACGGCACATAATTCATAGAACCGGATCGGTCGTAACCCATAGGAATTGACCCCGAGAATAATAGAATGACGCCAGCGACCAACATGATTAGGGCCATTAGTTGTGGCCCAATCTCATCCAGAACATCAAGAGTAGAATCGTGCAATTTTTCTAATTTTTCTTGTTGTTGTTGGGTTTCATGATAAACCAGTAATGCGGCTGCGATAGCGAGAGGGGTTAAATAGTAAATACACCTAAATAGAAGGATCGAACCCAACAGCGCGGCAGGATGAATCTCCGGCAATCCAACCAACAGAACAGACTCGAATACCCCGATGCCGCCAGGGACATTGCTAGCGCTTCCGGCAACCAATGCGAGGGTAAATACTCCCATGAATGCGATATAACTGGTTTCTGATTCATCAGGAAGGAGCACAAATATCAGCGAAGCAACAAGTGATAAGTTGATTGTTGCGAGTAGGATCTGGAGTAAAGTCGTCTGCGCAGAAGGCAGTTTAAGTGACCAGTTTTCCGTACGCAGTGTAACCGGAGCAATCGTTGAATATATGAGGTAGGAAATGATCGACGCGAGGATCAGTCCGCCGGTAAATTGTAGATATTCATGCGGAATTGGTATGCCGGTTTGATCGACATCGGCGCTTTTGAGAATCATAGCGACGGAAAAGACGAAACCCATACCGAGCATTGTCGTTAGCGCGCACATCGAACTAACACCAGCGATTTCAATGGCGGACAATCCGACCGGGGTATATATACGGTAGCGTATAGAAGTGCCGGTTAGAATGGCGAATCCGATATTGTTACCAAAGGTTGATGCCAGAAAGGCAGATAAAGCAGCGCGAGGATAGGGAACCGTCCTTTTAATGTGCCGCAATGCAGTCACATCGTAACCGGTAATTGTAAAATAGCTCGCAGCTGTTATCAGAAAACCCAGGCCAATTGAAAAGATCGACTGTGATTCCAAATGCCTCAGAATGTCGCGCAGATTTATGGAATGCAATGTCCGGTACATAAACCACAGCGCAAATCCGACGATGATAACGCTGATCAATGCGCCTATATGGACGAATAGTTTCTTGCCGAATTGGTTCATCACATCGGTATAGGTATCTCCACCAGACTAGAATTTAGAATAAAAAATTTGGAGCGTTTTTTCAATGGCGGATTCTACCTATAACGCTTGGTCCTACTGTAATTACCTGAAACTCAAAAATACGGTGTCAGTAATATATGTTTCGGTTAAAACGCGTATTTGATCAGAGATTGTCTTTTAATCCAGCCGTTAATGCGGTTTTATCAGGGTACAGACGGGTTGAGCAGAGTCACCGCTGCGAAGTATCATAGCCGTCAATTTTGTTAGGCGTTCAGCGTTGCAAACGGTATATATGATTCAAGAAAAACTATCGATGGCTTTTAGGTTGCGTTTGGCGTTGGTCAAGGTGTTCGACTCGTTGTGCAAAATTCAACGATGGCGGGAGCTGGAAAAGACCTTGAGGCGGGTCGGTGAAAATTCCGACGACTTCTTTTTTATCCAAATTGGCGCCAACGACGGTGTGATTTATGATCCCATCTATCAGTTTGTTCGGCAGTACAATTGGTCGGGTATTTTGGTTGAACCGGTACCCTGCTATTTCAATCGCTTATTGATCAATTATCAGGGAAACTCCAATTTATACTTCGAGAATGTTGCTATCTCAGATCAGGATGAGCAACGCGATTTTTATCGGGTCCAAGAGGGCCTGGATTTTTTACCAGAGTGGTGTAATGGTTTGGGTACATTCAACCTTGATGTGTTGTTGACACACAAATGGGCGATTCCAAATCTTGAGGATTATGTGGTTAAGGAGACCGTCGAGTGTCTTTCATTGGATAGTTTGTTGAAGAAGTACGCGGTCGATAACGTCGATTTGTTATTGATTGATACCGAGGGCTACGATTATCAAGTTTTAAAGCAGTTGGATCTAGATCTAATTCGACCGAGTATATTGCTTTACGAACATCAATATTTTCGTCAGGAAGAAAGGCAGAAATGTGAAAACCGCTTGCAACAAGCCGGCTATAGGATATCCAGCCATATGGGCAATACTTTGGCTTACGCGGAGTAATACGGGTTACTGGCTGGGACGTTGTTTGGTCTCAAATGAAGCTTGAATTTTGGTCGGACATTTTGTCCCTTTAGCAATCCAAATGATTGTTGGTTAACCTGACATTTGGGGTTGGTTTGAGGCCCTGGTTGGTTATACGAAGATGCCATTTATATCGACCGGTTTTTTGAGTGCCTGGACAAATGCAGTCTCAGCTTGCTGGTAAGCTTTCTTTCCGTTTTGTAGCCGGTTGGGGCCAACGGTTTCTAGTTTCCTGATCACAACACTGATCATATTTGGCCTGCGAGTAAGAATATTTGATTCTCTCAAGTGGCAAAATAATGGTGGCCATTGAGACTGTAGATGGTGGTGGAGAATTCGATTTTCGGCGCGTGTTCCGGCAAGTCCTGCACGGTCTTTGACGCCGCCGTCAAAATAAAGTCCGTTGCCAATCCGGATCGGTTGGAATAAAAGGGGTACTGTGCAAGAGGCATATACTGAATTGCTCAGTGACCCGTAATCAAGCACGTGCGTGGATACACTATGCAGGTCAAATGCCGAAATCGACAATGGAATAAGGCAATCTTCGATAGTGGAAACGGGGCATAGCGTTTGGATAAAATCTCTAAATAGCTGCCCTTTCAACAAACCCAACCCAAGTGCAGGGTCCCAGAAGTCATTTTTGGTCAATCGAGCAAGCGCATTCTGAATGTTTGTTATCGGACAGCCCGATGCCCAACACGCGCCCGCCAACGCGCCAGCACTGGATCCCGATATCCTGTTAGGTAAAAGATTGTTCTTTTCCAGTGCGGCCAGGGCACCAAAATGTGCGAAAAATCCAAAAAAACCGGATGATAGCGCTAACGTATAAGGGCCTTGTTTAAGCCAATCTCTTAGTTTCAATTTTAACCAGGATTTTTTCTTGCTGCGAGTTGCTTTGCTTGTCGTGGTTATCGTCTTCTACGGTCTCTATGGTCATTTTTGAGGTCCCAAACGAGCCCTAGCTTTGCTGCGGGCCATAGGACCAACCAATATGGGATATCCGGGCCTGGACGTTTCGCTTTGTTTGGGTAAATGTGATGATCGAGATGGTCGTGTTCTCCGAGCAAGAATGCAGAGAGCTGGTTGTATTGCCTAGCCGCGCAACCTTTGGCATCGGGTTCCCCACCGTGTGACATACAATTAAAAAATAACGTACCGATGGGCGATAATCCTGCGGGAATTAACGAAACCAACGTTGCAAAAGCGAGTGATCCGGTAAAAGCCCAAATTAGGCCCCATTCAAACCAAGGCACCAAGAAACACCAATCGTCCAACCAGCGGGTTTCCGGATAATTTAGTTTGATTTTACGTAACGCATGTTTCGGATCGTAGCCCCATCCCAGCCAAGCATACAATAACGAATGAGATAGTGGTGAGTGCGGGTCATTGGCGTTGTCGCAATTTACGTGGTGATAACGATGGTTGCCTGCCCACCAGGACATTGCCGCCTGATTGGCGGCAGCGCAGGAATAAGCAATAAAAAATTCGTAGCCGCGGCTTGCTTTATAGGCATTGTGTGAATAATAGCGATGAAAACCTAGGGTCATTCCCAAAGCAGAATGTCTAGCGATTTGCAGGACGATCAATATCCAGGGTAAAGGCTGTTTCGCCAAGGAAATAGCGTCTTCCAGGTCGATGAATAGGAAGATTGCTGAGTAGAATAACAACGTATAGCATGCAAATGCACGTTGTAGAGTCCAGAAAAGCATGTATTTATGATTCTATGTGAATTCTCAATTATATTTTAATCAATCTTGTAATGACAACTTGCTGACCGCAGAGGGGCGCAATGACTTGATCTTCGGTTGAGCGAAATGGGCGATACAGATTAGTATTATTACGGATTAGATTTTGAGCGATTATCGAGCATACTAAGCCCAAATTCGGTTCCTAGAAAGAGTACTTTCTAGCTGTGAATATCCGATTCTTCTGGAAAAACTAGGTCAATTTGGGTAAATTGATCCTTTTTATTCCCATTGAATTTATGTTGGAATTATCCTTTCGGCGGTGAACGAAAGGGTTGCGCAGCCTTCTTTTCTGGCGCGCAATGGCTAAATCTAAGAAGTCTAACAACAAGAAATAAGATGAACTGGCTAATTGCGTTATGAACATACTTATGTTGACCAACACCTACGTCCCATATGTAGGTGGTGTTGCTCGAAGCGTTCAGCGTTTCGTGGATGAGTATCGTCGGCAAGGACACCGTGTGTTGGTTGCGGCGCCGTCCTATAAGAATTTGTCAGGACGCGAACGCGATGTTATTCGTTTCCCGGCGATTCAGCATTTCAATGGGACTGAATTTTCGTTACCTATGCCGGTTCCGGGGCGTCGAAGTTTCGCTCTTCGTCAATTTGAACCAGATGTTGTTCATGTCCACCATCCGTTCGCATTGGGCGGGACGGCATTGCGAATTGCGTCTAATCGTGGCGTGCCGTTGGTTTTTACGCACCACACAATGTATGAAAAGTATACCCATTACATTCCAGGTGATTCGTTGCGCCTAAAGCGTTACGTAGTCAGTTTAGTACGCGGTTATTGCAATTATTGCGATGCAGTAATTGCCCCGAGTGAAAGTGTTGCTGATTTGTTGCGAACCCGGGGTGTAAATACGCCTATTTCCGTTATCCCTACGGGGGTTGAAACTTTGGGATATAGGTCTAGTAACGGCGTGGAGTTTCGTGCCAAGTTGAATATTCCCAATGATGCATTTGTCGTTGGGCACGTCGGACGAATGGCGACAGAAAAAAATTTAGGATTTCTAGCTCGTGCTGTCGCGTTGTTCTTGAGGCGCCACGTAAATGCCTATTTTCTTTTGGCCGGGGTGGGCCCGATGACAGCGGAAATTTGTAAGGTCATGGATGAAATGGGTGTCGCTAACCGATTTATATCGGCTGGATTGTTGCAATCTACAGAATTGTTCGGGGCATACAAATCCATGGATGCGTTTGCATTTTCTTCGCATACCGAAACCCAAGGTATGGTGTTGGCTGAAGCAATGGCTGCGGGTGTTCCGGTTGTGGCGGTAGATGCTTCGGGGGTGCGTGAAGTCGTTGAGGATTATGTGAACGGGAGATTGCTCAAGAATGACGATGAGACGGAATTTGCATCTGCACTGGAATGGATCGCAGGTTTGGATGATGAGCGCGCCAAATTGATCAAAGATCGCGCGTTAGCAACCGCGAGAGAATTCGATATTAGTAAATCGGCAAATCGGGCATTGTCTTGCTACAAGGCATTGGTTGAATTGTCTTCCGAGAAAAATCAGTGTATCGATCGTCCGTTGACTCGTGTCAAACGTGGTTTTGAATCTGAGTGGCAAATCATGAGTAACATTGGGCGTGCGATGGGGAATCTTATTCATTGCCCAAAAGAAGTTCAGAATGATCCATTAAACTACGGAATTGCGACGAGTATGCTGGACCAATAAATGTCCTTGCCGCCAGATTGTTCGTATGGGGCCGAAATTCAGATATGAATGGAGGGCGGCCTGATCCCGGATTACGGGCTCGCATCACCGGTTACTGCTGTGCCACTTTTCTAAGATTATTGTGTTGGACCTGGCGAAAGCGTTATCAAGGATTCGGCGCTATTGATGACGCTAGAGCAGGTGGCGCCAAAATGGTGCTGTGTTTTTGGCACGGTAAATACATTCCAATCATGGCCCTGTGCCGTTGGCTGTGGATAGAAAAACGTGGCGAGGACGCTTGTGTTTTCACCAGCTTGTCAGCCCGCGGAGCGGTAATTTCGGAGATTTGCAGCAACTTTGGTTTGGACTGCATTCTTATTCCTGATCGGGGGCAACGATATTCTTACGAACTAATGCGCGCTGCTTTGTCGACGCATAGTGCTGGCGTTATCGCGGTTGATGGTCCGTTAGGGCCAAATCGAATTGTAAAACAAGGGGCTATTCGTCTGGCGTCCGATTTAGGGTTCCATTTGGTTCCAGCGTCAATTTATGCTGAAAATAAACGGATCGCAGCTAGCCGTTGGGATAAAATGGAATTCCCGAGGTTTTTGACCCGCATTGGATTGGCGATGGGTCATCCAATAGAAGTGCCTCAAAATGTTTCAAAGACTCAGGTTCGGGAGTTGATCGCCCAGCTTGGCAGTGAGCTTGAGCGGCTTGAACTCAGTGCCCAAGATTTGCTTCATCAAGTTCAAGATTAATTCCCCCGTAGTCCTCCTCCGGAACACATTTCGTGTTCTTAAGTCCTATCTCAGTGGTGTCTTAACGATAATTTGCGTATGTGATTTGGAAATTTTTTGTGGTTAATGGGGGTAAAGGGTTACCCAAAAACACAAGGCATAAAAAAAGGCGGACTATTAAGCGCCCGCCTTTTTCATGTATACAGAAACCAAAGACAATCAAATTTACATTTTACTAACTCGATCGCCTCGAGCTTTAAGCATACTTTACAGGGTGGTTTGCACTACCCTTTGGTACTTTTATTTTTTTACCCGATTCAGGGCGAAAAATGCAAGACCACCACCAATCCAAACGGCAAAAAATAACATATAGTCCATGCTGCACCTCCTCAAAAAAAACCGAATTATTAAAATGATACCAAGAGAGCATGTCTCGGTTATCTATTATACATCATTCCCTAATTATCTAGCCGACCGATGCTCCTTACTTGGATAACGAGCCATCAAATAACGTTCTAGATCCTTCAAAGCTGCGCCATGACTAACTGCGATGCAATTTGGCTGGACGCTGGGGAAGAATATATCATATTTTTTCATTCGTCAATCTAAAGCAACGCCATCTATAAGAAATCATTTTTTGCCGACTATGCTCTAGATAAAGACGAACGTAGTAATGCTACAGTAACTGAAAATAGATGCAAGATGTATGAAGAGGCAGGCCGCGTGATTTTTGCGTGCACCTGGATTTATCTTTAAAAAAATAGCCTTTTTGACGTGTTTGCCGACGATTTGTGGTTAACATGTTACTTCTTTAGCCACTTATTAGTGCCGGCTCGTTGTCTGGATGGGCTAAAAACCTACTCGAACAGCATATGTGCACTAGTCGGATGAGTGGGGTTAAAGTTGGCTAGTGTTGCCGCTTATGGTTTACCCAACGTGCCCGGGTGGCGGCGTCAAGGGCAGCATTGGCGGCAGATCGACTTAATTTAACGGGTCCGAAACGAATTTCTAGAAAAATTATTAAGCTTAACCACGCGGCCAAATGGCAAAAAACTGACGGATAACTTGCGAGATAGAATTGCTTGGCAATATTGTACGCGATGACTAAACCGATACCGAATAGATTGATGATCTTGTGGCTTGATAAGAAAGTCGCAACAATAATGGAAAATCCATATAACCACTGGCTCAGTATCCAATACGAAAAATAAAATTCGTAGTGGATGCTTTGGTTGACGAATACGGCGGTGACTGGGCCTCTAACAATGTAGTATAAATAAAACAAACCTAGCCCTATGCCCACAGTAATACATGCGATGAGCAGCTTTCTGCGTTGTGGAACGGATTCCATTCTATAGATTGCTAGTGGTGTGATGATCGGCCATACAACATAAGCAATAAACGGAAACGCATGGGATAAAAAATTAACCCATTCGGGTGGTATGGCTGAAGAATTGCTTAACCACAACAGGCCTTCTATGAATTGGTGCAATGCAAATATTAGCGGCAGTGTTGCAAATGGTATTTGAGCAGGTTCACGGACCTGTTTAATTGTTGCGATGCCGCCCAACGTCAATGCGGCGCTGGAAATAAAGCTAGCTTCAGCGGAGAAACACATTTCAAATTATTCCCAGATTGGTTCGCCGGTTATGTTTCGGCAAACTTCAACACCCGATCTAAAAGCATCCTCGTGGAACCCATAGCCGCAATAGGAACCGCAGTAAAATGAAACCCCATTGTCATTCAGCTCGGGAAGGCTTTTCTGAGCATCGATTGCGGCCATGTCAAACAACGGGTGTTCGTACTCGTATTGGCGCAGAATCTTACTTTCGTCTATGCGTCCCCAAGGGTTTACCGTAACAAAGTAATCCTGCTGTTGCGAAACTTTTTGTAGCTTATTCATATAATAGCTGAACGAAGACTTGAGAACGCCATTGTTGTCGTAGTCTACTATGTAGTTCCAGCCCGCCCAAAGATTTCGTTTGTTTGGCATGATGCTGCTGTCGGTATGCAATACCACCGTAGATTGAGTGTAATCAAATGCACCTAAGACTTCACGTTCCAGAGGGCTTGGGTCCGTCAGGATGCGCAAGGCTTGGTCAGCGTGGCAGGCGAAAATAGCTTTATCGTAACTGGATGTTTGTTTCCGGCTGTCGGTGATTTCTACTTTCTCGCCTTTGCGGGTAACTCGCGTTACTGCGCATTCGGTGCGAATGCGATCTTTAAAGGATTCGATGATCTTATCTCGGTATGAACCGCTACCCTTCGAAACGGTGCGCCAGCGTTTCCGTCCGAACATCCCTTGAAATGCACCATGGTGTTCTAGAAATCGGATCATGGTTAAGGCCGGATAATCCAGCATTTTATTTGGCGGAATAGACCAAACTACGGCCAAAATAGGAACCAGGTAATTTTCGAGAAAGTTGTCGCTGTAGCCCTTTTCTCTAATGTAGTCGGCAATGCTGTAGTTGTGGTATACCGGATCGTTAATTATTTCCGTTGCTTGTCTATAGAATCGTCCCGTTTCTTTGAGTAAGGCGCGGAATTTTGGGTCTAGCAAATTTTTAAGATTAGTGGGAACGTAGCTTAATCCCCGAGTATTATATTCCCAGCCCGATGGGATAACGTTCAGGCTGAAATCCATCGGACATTTAATGCTGGGAACATTTAGTTCATTTAGTAAACGGTTAAACAAGGGGTAGTTCTCAGCGTTAAAAATTACAAAAGCAGTGTCGCTATATACCGTTTCACCTTGATTTTCGACTATCGCTGTATTTGCGTGTCCACCTATATAGTCGTTTTGTTCGTAAAGTGTCAGATCATATTTTTTGTGCAAAAAGTACCCACAGGCCATTCCGGCTGCACCAGTACCAATGATCGCAATCGATTTTTGGCTCATGATTATTTGTTAATTACGAAGAGATATTCGAGGTGGAAAGTTAATTTCCACAATAAAAAAGCGTATATTATAGGCGCTATTGCGGTACGATTTCCATCTAAGCGGGATTGGCCGTATAAAGAACCAAGCAGGCTCAGGTAGCGACCTGCATACTCGATGTTACACCGTTAGTTTATTCTTAGACGATCATTTTGCTCGAGCATTACTGTGCATGTTTAACCTTTAAAGCAACTCAGATTTGTGTGGATTGAATCAATCAAAAATAAAGTTACAAGTTGCTTCCTAATATTGATGAATGAACCAATTATTCCTCGGATAATTAAAGTTTTCGATCCAATATTACGGCATCATTCATGGGGTTATCTCGATTCTGTATTGGAGGAGCTCGAGTCAGTAGATGATTTGTTTTTCGTGCAAATCGGTGCGAACGATGGGGTTGTTCATGACCCTTTTTACCGGCATATATGCAGTAACGACTGGAGAGGCATCTTGGTCGAACCGGTGCGTTACTATTATGACCGCCTGAAGCAAAACTATGTCGGAAATACCAAATTAATTTTCGAAAACAGCGCCATATCCAGTTGTGACGAGGTTCGTAGTTTTTATAGGATCAAGGAGGGTCTGGATTTTATGCCCGCGTGGAGCGAAGGATTAGGATCTTTCAGGTTGGATGTGTTACTCAAGCACAAACGCCTAATACCAAGTATTGAGAATTACATCGTTGAAGAAAGCGTGGAATGTATATCATTTGCAACGTTATTGGCGCGACATGCCGTAGACAAAGTTGATTTGCTTATGATCGATACCGAAGGTTACGACTTTGAAATATTAAAACAAATTGATTTTGGTTGCATTAAGCCACGAGTGATCATCTACGAGCATAAACACCTTAGTTGCCAAGAAAGGCGGGAATGCGCAAATTTATTAGAAGGCTGTGACTATCGCCTGCAAAGCCATTTTAGTAATACCTTGGCGTACTGCAGCAATTTTAGTGCGGTATAGGATGGTTCGCATTATTCAATTCGAAAGTCGATATTTACATTGTCTTAAATGCTGAATCGAGCTTGGTAAATCGTGTATGTATGGGTTGCGAAACGGGTCTACGTAAATACCCGTAATTTATTGAATTACCCCACCTATTGTCTTTATTTGTAAAAATGGATGTGCTAGAGTGCGGTCTCTTGAAGGCTTTAGGTGGATCTGGTTAGTTGGTGCGTGATTCGACTCCATCGGATAAATCCAACTCCCTTTTCCGGGCACAATAAATAAAACATATGCGAGGTTGAATTATGCTTCTTAGACAATTTAGGCGTTGGCTTTTTGTATTGGCAACGTTAATGGCCTGGACTCTCCCTACCGGGTCTGCGTGGGCGCACGGGGGCGTGGCTGTCGAGTTTGATACTTGCAGGATTCCTGTATCTGGGTATTGGGTGCATTTTACGGCGTATACGCCGATGAAAACAGCTGATACCGAATATTGCGGTGCGATTCCCGAGCCAGGGGTTACGAACGTCGTAATCGATTATGAAGACAAAGCGTTAAGGCGTATGACGGTAGAATACGAAATTACCAAGGAACCCGATGGGAATGTAATTTTTCATCAGGATGCACAAACATTGCCTACCGGTACCCTTAATATTCCAATTGACTTTACACCTTATGGGTCGGGAGACTATTTGGCACACATTACATTGATCAACGGTGAGGAAAAAATTGATGCTCACGCGCCATTCACTATTGGTGATGGATCTGGAGGTCCGAACCCGGCGGTTTATGCATTGGTTCTTATTGCGTTAATGGGTCTTGCCTACTTTTTTGTTCCTGCAATAAAGCAGAAAGTCGATGGAATGCTGAAAAGTTGAGAGACTGCTTCTAAATTTAGCCATTGATTCATTAGGTTCTAATATAAAGGTTCGCTTCTCCCTATCGTGGGAGAAGCCGGGCCAATTCAGTCCCCTAGTCTGCGGGCTGAAACAATTCGCTTTCCCGATAGTTACATCACGAGTGCCAAGGTAAATAAAGATGCGTACGCGTTCTTTAAAATTGTTTTTAAATATGGTGTTGTTGACAGCGCCAATGGTTGCTGGGGGCCAAACAGATTTGACTTTGCCTAAGTCTGCAAAGGTTGATGTGTCCGCGTTGAAGCCTGAACCGGTCTGTGTAAATATCGGTGCTGCTTGGCGTACCAAGCAAAAGATCGAGGGTGTGGATATCCAGGAATCCCTGCGATGTCACCCTGATAATCCTGCGTTGATAGCGTCGGTCGTAAAAGGCACTAATAATGTTTCTATGTCAACGTTGATGGACACCTTTCTGGCAGCGGATGCTGTCACTAAGAGTGATGACTTGGATGGTGATGGGGATCCGGATCGAATAACAATCAAGTTGGAAGTAATGGAATTGAACGGTCATTCACCTGATTTTGAGGGGGTTGTACCGACATTCGATATTGCTCCAGGAGTGCAACCCGGAATGTGGGTGTTCGCCCCCAAAACCCGGGGCATGTCAACCCGGAGTTTTGCAAGCATAGAGGCGAATCCGTTGTTGCGAGCACCGTCACCGGTGATACGCGTCGAGCAGGATGATATCGTTTATGTGGTATTGGAAAATACGCATTATTTTCCCCATACAATACATTTGCATGGCATTGATCATCCTTTTGTGGACCGTGAAGGCAACGGGAACGACGGTGTGCCGCAAACAAGCGAGCAACTTTTGATGCCGGGTAAGCGGCGGGTTTATGAAATTCGTCCTCGACAGACCGGTTCTATGGCTTATCACTGTCACGTTCAAACCCACCTGCATTTAGCCATGGGGTTAGTTGGACTGTTTATTATAGAGGAAAACCGGCCGAACAACTGGCTGCAAACCCTGAATGTTGGCGCGGGGCAGGTACGGCACCAATCTGTGGCAAGTAAGGAGAAATTCGATCAGGAATACGATTTACATTATCACGGGATGGATAAGCAGTTACACAATACTATCCAGGAATATAATGATCCACGGTTGATAGCCAAGGAAATGAACCGGACCTATGATCTGACCGACTCGACTGAAGACTATCATGTACTGAATGGCCGATCATTTCCTTATACCTTACGGGAATCGATTATTACGGCAGAGCCCAATGAGAAAATCAAACTTCATTTATTTAATAGCTCGGGTGAAATGCTGGCTGTTCATACGCACGGACATAAAGCAACCATTACGCATTACGATGGTATAGAACACAATCCCTCGGCCCAGATTACACGTGATGTGTATGATATTGCACCAGCACAACGGATCGATCTTACCTTGGATACGACGGATGATGGGTTACATAGCTATGGAAAGGGAATTTGGATTTATCATGATCATCGAGAAAGAGGCATTACAACCGATGGTATGAATCCCGGAGGAAATGTAAGTGCGGTAGTGTACAAATCGTATTTGAACAAAATGGGTATGCCTAAAGCTCAAGGCGTAGATTTAACGCCATATTTTACTAAAGAATATTTTCAACGGCGGGTACCGGTTTGGCAAGATATTGATGCATGGAACAGTCTGGGTGCTGTGGAGTCGGATACTAGTGTGGGAGTGGATCCTGCATCGGAAAAAGCAAAAAATGACCTGCAAGCACAAGCCGGGGATTCAAAAGACACGGACAGTAATAACAGTTTCGGCAATTTTATTGCAGGTTTATTATTGGGTATCATGATTTACTTGTTATTGGCAAACCGACGTGAGGTTGAACAAATAGCAATGCAGGCGGTCGCCGTTTTGAAGGGGCCGAAAAGTGGGAGTGGAAAATGATTGTTGAACGGGTTGGGATATTGCTTCTCTGGAGCCTATTTTTTGCTGGCCCTGTTACAGCAGCGATTACGGACCCCGAGTTTGTTGATCATGACGAGATGCTTATGGATCATGGCGGCGGTCATATGATGGATTATGGCGGCGGAATGGTGATGGGACAGAATCTAGATCGTTTGCCTGATAGCTGCTCGAGCATCTCCGAAGAAGTCGAGATTACGGTCCACGCTGGGCATAAATATGCCGAAAAATTTCCTGGCACGATGTTCTCATTTGATAACCAGATTTGGCGAGTTAAACCATGTGCAAAAATTACTTGGCATTTCATCAATGAGGATAATATTCGGCATCAGTTTATGATGCATGGGTTACCAAAATACGTTTATAAAAGCGGGATGTTTCATCTTGAGGTTACCGGTCCCGGTAAAATATCGGGTACGATTATCGTGCCGGCCAATGATCAAACTTATTTGGTTCATTGTGATATCGCCCAACATATGGAAAAAGGTATGAAGGGACAGCTGGTTGTCGGCAAAGGTGGGACAGATTTGCCGAGTATTCCCGGTTTGACGCCATACGCGTTTCCCGATAGTTATGGTGTCGACAACAATGCGAGCGCCACCACTTCAAAAGTAGTGTCACCACCACCGGCAAAGTTGAAACCTGTTGCTAATAAAAAGGTTTCATCGACGATTGTTCGGCAGGCCGAATCTTCTGCATCCAGCTCTTTACTATCAGGAATGTTGGTCATTGGCTTGGCATTTGGTTTATTGGCGGCACCTTTGGCAGCCAAGCGATACAAAGGTATGAATTCGTCTGAAATTAGTGATGACCTGGTTAGTCTATCGAAAAAAATATTCAGTGAAATTCGGGTGTTATTGAATTCTACAATTCAGAATGTCTCATCTTATTTAAAAAATCTGACTGCAAAATAACTGAGGTATATTGCCCCTCACAGAAAGTCTTCTTATCTTCGGTTTGCTGGATTTTGTTTGTCTAGCATCCGAACCAAGGCGGATAGTTTTCCGCTAATATTTTCCAATACATGTTCGTGTAGTAGTCGCGGATTTCATGCCTGAGCTATTGAACTCTTCCGCTGGATTCTGGGCGCTTTTCATTAGTGCATTTGTATCAGCGACAATTGCGCCGGGGGGGTCTGAGGCGCTGTTAGCCTTAATGGTAACCCAATCAAACGAATCTAGATGGATATTAGTATCAATTGCAACACTAGGTAATGTGCTCGGTGCATTGACAACGTGGTTGCTTGGTGCAATTGCGGAAAAAGGTTATTCGATAAAGAAGCTGTCTCCTGGTGCTACTGAAGATGCAATTAATCGAGTGAAGCGATGGGGTGTTGCTGCGCTGTTTTTCGCGTGGTTACCTATCATAGGCGACGCGCTTTGTTTTGCTGCTGGATGGTTGGGGTTGCCGTTTATTCGTTCACTCGTTGCAATTACGATTGGAAAAGCGTTCCGTTATGCAATTATTGCTATTGCAGTGGTCTAGAAAAGTGGCGATGACTAATTGTTGAGAATATTGACTAAATCAACGCTGAACTATTCGGAGAAACCAGACAAATTTACATCACCGATGGGTGTCGCCAATCCATCTGAGACTAATGCATCGATATTATCACCGGTTATTGAATTCAAAAATTCGACTAGCGCGCTGAGCTCGTTATGGTTCAGATTGAGTGGCTTAATCAATGGGTCAAGGTTTTGATTGGAAACGCCACCAACGTTGTAAAAGTCTACCACATCATCCAGTGTCCCAAATGCTCCGTTGTGCATATACGGGGCCGTTAACGCAACGTTTCTTAGGGATGGTGTTTAGAATTTCCATCTATCCTTTGGGTTTTGGGTAACTTCGTACAGGCCCAGATCATTGGCCTTGGTTGCAGATACGGACTCAATAGTTTTTTTGTCGATTTCAATAAATACACCGGGAGAGACTTGAACTGTCTGGGATTCTGGTTGTTGGAGCATAGAATCTCTGTATCCAACACCCGGTAGCTAAAAATCTATTGGGTATTCTTAGTGTCCGTCTCCGGGCTGCTCTAAGATCCGCATAGGTTGGGGGAATGTATTTGACTTAGTTTATTGAAAAATCTTGAATATCTTAGGGGGCTTTGTATCGATTAGGGTTATTAGCCTTTTGGGTTGGTATAAAGAGTACGAATGTATTCTAGATTGCGACTTCTCATAGTCATCTCGTTTTCATCCTAATGAGACGTTGTGTCGCATATTATGCGATATCGTTCTGCTTCAGAAATATACCTTTGAGGGGTTGGATTTTGAGGGTTAAAACCGTCCCGATAGTGAACATTAAAACCGAGAGGAGAACCGATTTAGTTAATATGCCACAACCAATCGCAACTATGACTTCAAAGCCCATTAGCAATATTAGGTGGGACTCTGTATAGCTTGATATTAAATTGGCTTCGAAGAAGAAGGGTGCATTAGTAATGTCAAGTTTTCTGTATTTACCATTTTCGATATCGTAATTCGTTGTTTCCAGGATATTGATGTCATTTTGAATCAATACGTATTTAAATTTTGTCGTCTTATTCAAAATCAGTTGGATGTGATCAAAGCTTAGATGCTCCAGTACATCTTTTAGGATAATTAAATCGGCATGGGGCAGTTCATCGTTAGTGGCATCCATTACTTGGAATTTGACAGAATCCGTTTCGTATTTTTGTATATTTTCAGTTAATACGTAGTCGGATACATCTATTCCGATGTATTTGCGGTTATTCCAATCGATTTTACTGCCGATCTGCCAATCACCGCAGCCAACATCTAGAATGCGTTTAATGTCAGCATGAGAGTCAAGAAAATTTTGTAGGAACTGGATGTATTTTAAATTGTTAATTGCGACAGAGCCTGTCCCTGAACCAAATACCCACCGATTTGAGGTATAGATTTTGTTGAAGGTAGTGTTTAAATTCATTTATTCGTACAGTCGTGCCATAAAATTACGCAAAGTCTTTTTGGCTCGAACGATCGAACCGACTCGAGATCATACCAGAAAAATTGCAAATACAGGTCGTGCTTCCAAGATTCCAGAGGCGACCGGAATTGGAATATTAGGTTGTTCTGGGGATGTTGGGTGCTTAAATGAAGCAAATTGAACTACGCGGAAATTCCTATAAACTGTAGTCTTTTTACACAATTTATTTTTGACATAGTACTTTTGTAATAGAGGTTGGGTTTTGTTCGTAATGCCAAGTTCACATCGCGATTCGTTGCGCGAATATACTGTCGCAGTTGTAACGTTTATTGGGGTCGTTATTTGTTTTTATTTTGATTCGAACTCCGATTTGGAGTTGCAAAATAAATTGGGAATATATGGTTGGATTACTTTGTTATGTTTGTTGTGGGGGGAGGATAGGAGTGTCAAGATTCAAGTGGCGGTAGCTATTGCGTTTGCCACAGTTGGGGAAAATTTTGCGTCTGTTATTATGCGGGGCTATGTATATCGTTTTGAAAATGTACCCGCCTATGTTCCGCCTGGTCATGGCATGGTGTATTTAACCGCAGTAGTTTTGGCGCGTTCATACCTGTTTGTTCGATATACAAATGCAGTTATAGGGGTAGTGTTGGGGGTGGGGAGTGCATGGGCAATGTGGGGTATTTTTTATGCAGGACATAGTGATGTTTTGGGCGGTTTTTTGTTTGTGATATTTGTGATCTGCGTGTTTTATGGTCGTTCCCCCCGGGTATATTTGGGTGCGTTCTTTATCACGTCCTGGTTGGAGTTGGTTGGTACCTTCCTGGGTACCTGGGAGTGGGCGATCATTGATCCAGTTTCTGGGTTAACGCAGGGCAACCCGCCAAGTGGGGTGGCTGCGTGGTATTGTCTAGTTGATGCTGTGGCGTTGGCTGGAACACCAGTAATTCTGAATTGGTTTGACCGATTCGAAGCCAAGCAACAAGCATAGAGATAGACTTTTGATCGGTTTAGTGTTTTTGGGTATGTAGGGTTTAGACAAAATCGAGAATAGAAAGGTAATCAATCGCTCAAAAATTTCTTGGACAGGCTGCGAGTTTATTCCTTTTTATTCCTTATATATATGGGTGTTGGAATCTGAAGGAGCATACTACGAATACGGCGCGGAGTAACGGGGCATTGTACTTAGTTCTCGCTGTGCCGCGCGCGGTGTGTTCGAATCACTAATTAATCTTTAGGCTACCGATTAGACGCCGTTCGATGCGGATCGGCGAATATCAGAAAATTATAACTTCGCTATGATTGATGGGTGCCGGAAACGCCGACCTTATCGATCTCTCTGGGCGAAAGTTGACGCTTGCGCTATGCCGTCCGTCAGTAGAGAGGCGAGTATATCTAGGCATCATCGTAACTGAATTGGCTAATGTCCCAGTTTTCTGCCTTAAATTCATCGCCGCTTTTATACTGAATTCTGCACGCAAATAATTTCGATGACGGCCCTTCGGCCGCGGCTTCTATATGCACGTAAGATTTAATAACATACATGTAGCTACCTAGTGCCCACGCAGTGTATTCTTTGTCATCGACGCGGTCAGATGGGGCAAGATCAAAATTATCTTGCAGGTATTGTGCGCAATGGGCTAACGCTACTTGGGTCTTTTGATTTTTTATAGAGGTGAATTTTTCAGTTGTATCGTCTGTTTCTTCAAGGAATAAATCTGACGTGGCGACTTCTTGGACGAATGGGGTAACGCCTTTAATTAAAAGAACATATAACGCGACTATAAACAATATTAATAGTCCGATTGAAATTATTTTGTGCCTCATATTTGCCTCCTGGGCAGTGCGTTCGCATCTTTTATTTTAGGTTCGCAATCTTATGATGGTCATTGTACTACGGCCGCCAACTTGATGATTCGCGGGAAACGCTACAATTGTTTATGCGATTTTTAGAGATAATGAAAGGTGCGTACGTTGTTTGTGGTTACCACGCGTTTAATCTATTAGAATAACACTGCGTCCAAATAAAAATATCATTTAACGGGAAATTATACCATGAATAAATTTGTGATAGGGCTAGGTGGCTTTGTAACAGTGATGGGGGTTGGCGCGATTATAGTGGCGTCCTCCGATAAAAGCGATGAAGAAATTGCGGCTGATGTAATGTTGCGTGCTGGAACACAGCTTACCAGGCACGCGATAGGCAGGTGTCAATCTAAGATCCAAAAAGAATTAGGAAGATCTGTCTATTCTCCTAAAAACACAGAAGGTGATCATGCGACTATTGTCACTTTAACCTGGGAAGGCGATAAGGACGATTTTAAAAGCGCAACCTGTACGTACTTACGAGATAAAGGGATAGTGTCTTTAAAGATCGATGATAAAGTTCTAGTCGAAAGAAAATAATAAATAGAAGTCTTTAACATTAAAAAATCTTGACACTACTAGGGGAGGTGATAAACTTCAAAGACCCTAAGGGATCATAGGTGTTTCGCGTGGTTTTATGGCGTGAAACAGCGTTAGGGACTTGGCCCAGGGGTTGGTCTTGGGCAAAGCAAAAGTCAATAATTATTGGAGGTATTAATATGGCTGCAACATCTGCAAATGTAACATCTGCAAGTGCTGAAGCTCCGTTGCTTGATAAACGGAATCTTTGGGTATTTGCTATCGGTATGTATTGCCTGTACTACATTATTGTTCGTTGG
>Ga0209992_10001239_pt1 | contig 28198 bp, 21 predicted proteins | sample 2SBtaG_2_FD_182564 | JGI IMG/M metagenome (GOLD analysis project Ga0209992, IMG submission 182564) | Deep subsurface microbial communities from Kolumbo volcano to uncover new lineages of life (NeLLi) - 2SBTROV12_ACTIVE470 metaG (SPAdes)... | ecosystem: Environmental > Aquatic > Marine >... | reverse complement strand
AGCCAAGGACACAGCGCCTGAACAGGCAGCCCCCGAAGCCGAGCCCCAGGCGCGTCGACCGACCACCACGGCCGAGAAGACCTCCTCCGGCGCGAGCGCTGGTGGCGGGGTGAGCGTGCGTCGTCGATCCTCTGGCGGTGTCGCGCTGTCCGAGCCGGCCGAGATCGCCGCCATGGTCCGAGATGCGATGGGCCGGTACTCGAACCAGTTCGGTCAGTGCCACACCAAGAAGCTGAACCAGGACGAGACCTTTGGAGGCACCTGGGAGCTCTCCCTCGTCGTCCAGACCGACGGCTCCGCCGAGCGCATTCGCGTGACCGCCAAGGACGACACCGTGGCCGACGCCGAGTTCGAAGGCTGCATGGTGTCCAAGGTCGAGAAGTGGCGCTTCAAGACCACCACAGAGGCCATGGCCTTCAAGAAGCGGTACACCTTCGACAGGCGCTAGTCTGTTCAGGGGGTGAGGCCGCGGGCTCGCTGTCGCTCGCCTTCGCGGTCACCCCTCTGGTCCGGCGGCCTCCGCCTCCGCCGTACGTGGAAGTGTCTCGTGGGGAGTCTTCCCGGGACCTCGCAAGCTCGGCCTGCCCTCGCTGGCGCTCGGCCGGTCCAGACGCCCCACGAAACACTTCCGCTCCCGGCTGCGGCCGCCGGGCGAGCCGCGGGCCCTGCGGGCCGCTGCTCGCACCCGCGGCGCGGGGAACCGGGGTCAGGAACCTCTTCGCTGTCGGCTTCATTGATGTTCAGGGGGTGAGGCCGCGGGCTCGCTGACGCTCGCCTTCGCGGTCACCCCTCTGGTCCGGCGGCCTCCGCCTCCGCCGTACGTGGAAGTGTCTCGTGGGGAGTCTTCCCGGGACCTCGCTGCGCTCGGCCGGTCCAGACGCCCCACGAAACACTTCCGCTCCCGGCTGCGGCCGCCGGGCAGGGCGTGGGCGCTCCGCGCCACGTCCCGCACCCGCGGCGCGGGAGTGGTCTGGAGTAGAGGTCGGGAGGTCGGAACAGGGGTCAGGAACCTTTTGTTAAGCATTAGCGCATTTGGGATAGATCGGGGCATCATAGGACTAAAGCTGGAGGGCATGACAACGAGATGGTGTCTTACGGCCGGTTTCAGCTCCCCCGTGGCTCACGGGTCATCAGGACCGCGTCCTCGCCGTCTGGGTAGTACGCCTGTCGCCGGCCCACGGTCTCGAAGCCGCAGGATCGGTAGAGCGCCAGAGCGGCGCTGTTGGAGGCTCTCAGCTCGAGCATGGCGATGCCCCCACCACAGGTCTGGATGAGCGCGTGGACCAGGGCTCGGCCGATGCCGCGGCGCTGGGCCTGCTGTGCCACGGCGATCTCGTGGATGTGCACCTCGCCCGCCACGGTCCAGCCCAGGGCGTGTCCCAGCACCTGGCCCTCTTCGTGCCACACCAGGACCCGGGCCAGGGGTTGGTCGAGCTCGGACCGAAGCTGGGCAGCCGTCCAGCCCGCTGCGATCGCCGCCATGGCGGGTACGTCGGCGTCCCTGCCCGGCCGGATCACGGGAGCGGCTCGGGCCGGTGTGGCTCGGCCCCCGCCGAGAGCCCATCCAGCCAGGTGCGGTAGCGCGCCAGCCAGGCCTCTTCTTGGCCCGGTTCGGGGGCACCGAGCGTTCGCAGCACGGTGATCTCCACCACCATTCGGTTCAGGACCAGGGCCTGCACGCTCTCTTCGATCAGGCCCCAACGGCCCAGGAAGTCCCCCCAGGCACCGGGCGCCTCGAAGGACCGCCGCAGGCTGGCCATGCGGGCATCCAGGGCCCGGCGGCTGGGCTGGTAGAGCCGGATCTGGCCCGCGTGGCCCCGAATGCGTCTCTGGTCCTCGAGCGCAGCCGCGTCTCCACCGATCAGAGCCGGCACCACGCTCGGATCGTGCAGCCGCAGCACCTGCTCCAGGGCCACGTCACTCTCGGTGACCACCCGCTCGCCCAAGACGCTCACCACGCGGTCCACCCGCTCGGCAGCCGCCGTGCCGGGCGGCCCCGCAAGGGCCCCCGCCAGGACCAGTGCTGGGATGCGGCTTGCCATGGTCGGGGGAAGCATTACACCTCGCTGCCCCCTGTGCGCCGCCCCGGCGCGTCGAGTCATCGTCGGCCCATGATCGAAGCCCACGGCCTGACCAAGCGCTACGGCCCCATGACGGCCATCCGGGACGTGAGCTTCTCGATGGACCGGGGCGAGATCCTGGGCTTCATCGGCCCCAATGGGGCGGGCAAGACCACCACCATGCGCATCTTGACGGGCTTCCTCCCGTCCAGCGCCGGCCGGGCTGTGGTCGCCGGACACGACGTGTTCGAGCACCCGCTGCGGGTCAAGGCCGCGGTCGGGTACCTGCCCGAGACCCCACCGCTCTACCGTGAGCTCACGGTCGGTCAGTACCTGCGCTTCGTGGCCGAGCTGCGAGGTGTCGCCCGGAGCAACCGGCTGCGGCGCGTGGGCGAGGTGATGGACCAGGTGGGCTTGACCGGCTGGGAACAGCGCATCCTGGGCAGCCTGTCCAAGGGCTACCGCCAGCGGGTGGGCCTGGCCCAGGCGCTGGTGCACGATCCGCCTGTGCTGATCCTCGACGAGCCCACGTCGGGCTTGGACCCGGCCCAGGTGGCCGGCGTGCGGGAGCTCATCGGACAGCTCGCAGGGCACCGGACGGTGATCCTGAGCACCCACATCCTGCGCGAGGTCGAAGCCCTGTGCAGCCGTGTGGTCGTGATCAATGAGGGCCAGATCGCGGCACGAGGCACCCTGGACGAGGTCCGGGCAATGGCCGGTGGCGTGCGATACTTGGCCCACGTCGCGCCCGGTGACCAGGACCCGGCCCGGGTCGCGGCCGCTGTGGGGGGGCTGGACAGCGTGTCCCAGGTGCGTCCGCTGGACGGGGGCGGACTGGAGATCCGGGCCGCCTCGGATCCGCGAGCCGACATCGCCCGACTGGTCGTGGGCCAGGGCTGGGAGCTCGCGTCCCTGGAGCGCGACGTGCCGGACCTGGAAGAGGCCTTCCTGCACATCGTCGGTCGGGAGGGCGCGTGATCCGCACGGTCTGGGCCATCTTCCGCAAGGAGCTGCGGATCTACTTCGTGAGCCCGCTGGCCTATGCCTTCCTGGGCGCGTTCCTGTTCCTGGCGGGGCTGTTCTTCTACCTGGGCATCGCCATGACCGGCGAAGCCTCGCTCCGCGTCATGCTGGGCAACCTGGCCATCTCGCTGTTGTTCGTGCTTCCGATGCTCACCATGCGTCAGATCGCCGAGGAGCAGCGCCAGGGCACCTTCGAGCTGCTGCTCACCGCCCCGGTCCAGCTCCCAGCACTCATCCTGGGCAAGTGGCTCGCGGTCTTGGCCCTGTGCGCGGTGATGCTCGCCGGGACCCTGCTGTTCCCGCTGGTGCTGGCCTACTACGGCGAACCGGACTGGGGCATGGTCGGCACCAGCTACCTGGGCATGCTGTGCTGCTGTGCCGCGTTCTCGGCGGCCGGGCTGTTCGCGTCGTCGCTCACCGACGACCAGGTGGCGGCCGGCCTGGGCGGCATCCTGCTGCTCCTGCCGTTCTGGCTGATCGGCAACGCCGGCTCCGTGCTGGGCGAGGACTGGCAGGACGTGATCGACCTGGTCGCCCTGTTGCCACACCTGCGGTCGTTCACCCGGGGTGTGATCGACTCGGCCGACCTGGTCTGGTTCGCCGGCTTCTGCTTCATCTTCCTGTTCCTGACCTACCGCACGCTGGAGTCTCGACGGTGGCGATGAAGCTGTCAGCCCAGCTCCAGCGGCGCCTCTCCCACGGCGGCAATGCCACGGTGGTGACCCTGCTGGTCATCGCCCTGGTGGTCATGATCTATGGGGTCGCAGATCGGCACCGGCTCCGCCTGGACGTGTCGTCGGACCGCTCCAACACCCTGCTCGAGGACACCCGCAAGAAGCTGTCCCTGCTGGACGGCGAAGGGATCGAGGTCCGGGTGACCGCCTTTACGGCCCAGCAGGGCAAGAAGGACAGCTACTTCAAGAACCGGGCGCTCAAGGACCTCCTCCAGGAGATCGATCACCACTCGGCCGTCGTGGCGACCCAGCTGGTCGACTTCGACCGGGAGCGCCTGACGGCCGAGGCCCTGGGGGTCAGCGACTACGGGCACCTGGTGGTCCAGCGGGGCGACGACCGCGTGGACCTGAAGGACCGCGATCTGTTCCGGCGCACCGGCAAGGGCGCTGCCCGCAAGCTGGAATTCCTGGGCGAGACCGCCTTTGCCCGCGCCGCGAGCCAGCTCATCGACAAGCGCAAGAAGCGGGTCTACGCCCTGCGCGGCCACGGCGAGGCCAACCCCGAGAACCGGGACCCGGACGGGCTGTCCGAGCTGGCCAGGATGCTCGACCAGGAGAACTACGAGCTGGAGCCGCTGGACCTGTTCCGGGACCGGGACAGCGACGAGGCTCCAGTGATCCCGCCCGACGCCAGCGCCGTGCTGCTCGCGGGCTCCGTCGCCGCCCTGACCCCGCCAGAGGAAGACGCCCTGGTGGCCTATGTGGCCCGGGGTGGCGCCCTGATGATCTGGGTGGACCCACGGCGTCCGGTCCCGACCATCCTGGACCGCATGGGGGTGACGGTCCGGTCCGGGATCGTGGCCGACAAGCTGGTGGTCTTCCCGTACCCGGATCGTCCCGTCCCGCGGTACCGAAGCCACGAGATCACCAAGGATCTGGCCGACCGCAGCCTGGTGACCGTGTTGTCGCACATCGCGCCGCTCATGGCCGACGACCCCGCACCCAATTGGGCCCGCTACCGCTCGGTCCTCGAGACCTCCCGGAACGGCTGGATCGAGCGTGGAGGCCCCCAAGAGGGCGGCCAGCCGCTCTACCAGCCCGACATCGATGGCGAGGGCCCGGCGGTGATGGCCTATGCCGTGGAGCTCCAGCCCGACGACGAGGGTCTGGTCAAGCCCGGCAAGCGGGTCAGTCGGGTGCTGGTGGTCGGTGACAGCGCCTGGGCCACGAATGGCCTGCTGGCAGAGGGACCGGGCAACGCCACCTTTGCGGTGAACGCCTTCCGGTGGCTCCTCTGGGACGACGCGCGACTGTCCATCGTGGGCCAGCCCACACGGGTCCGGCGTCTGGCATTGACCGAGCGGGATCAGACCGTCATCCGGTGGACGGTCCTGGGCCTGCTCCCGCTGCTCATCCTGCTCTGCGGCATGACCGTCTGGGCCGGGCGCCGCGGGCGATAGGGGGGAGCGATGAAGGGGTTCCGAAGCACCTTCCTGCTCGCGGTGGTGGTGTTCGCCGTCTGGGGCCTGGTGCGGGTGTTCGACCCAGCGCCCGACGCAATCGACGACGCGCCGCCCCAGCTCTTCGTGTTCGAGAAGCAGGACGTCGTGCGGGTCCAGGTCGAGCGCCCGGAAGACACGCTGGTACTCGCCGAGACCGACGACGGCTGGATCATCGAGTCGACCGGCTTCTCGGCCAGCAAGTCGATGGTGAACCGGGTGAAGCACCAGCTCCACGACCTCACGGCCCGGGCCACGGTGGTCGAGAACCCCGACGAGGCCGCGCTCTACGGACTGGCCAAGCAGGGCATCCGGGTCACGCTGACCTTTCGGGATGCGTCGACGCTGCAGTTCCTGGCCGGCGACCCAAACCCCTCCAGCGTCAGCTACTACGTCCAGCCGATCCCAGGGGACGCGGTCTACACCGTGAAGAAGTCCGCGATGGACTACTACTCGCTGACCCTCGACGAGTTCCGCGAGCGCCGGTTCGCGTCCTTCGACTCCAAGGACGCCGACGCCCTCGAGGCCGCGCTGCCCGGGGGGCGCACCCTGTCCTTCCAGCGCGTCGGCGAGCGCTTGTGGGAGATGCTCGCGCCCACCGAGATGTACGCGTCACGAGACGAGGTCCGGTCCCTGTTGGGCCGTGTGGCAGCACTCAAGGTCCAGGACTTCGTCGAGGACATGCCCGCCGACGGCACCGGGGACCTGGGCCGCTACGGCCTGGCGGAGCCTCGGGCCCGGTTCGAGGTGCGGTTCGGCTCTCGAGAGCCGCTGGTGCTCCTGATGGGCGACCCCCTGAGCAACGACGACGACGAGACCCACGCCTACTTCATGCTTGGGGCCGAGCGCACGGTCTACACGGCCAAGCAGGGCTTGCTCGACGACTACCTCCAGGACGCGGCGGAGTTCCGACTGCGGCGCTTCATGCGGGTCGATCACGACGACGTCGCGACGGTGGACCTGGATCTCCAGCCGGGTCCCGACGACGACGACCTGAGCGGTCAGGTGAGCCTGCGGTACATGGGAGACGTCTGGCAGTGGGGCGAGGACGGCCGTCCGGTGCCGGGCAGCACGCCCGAGCGGGTGGCCATGCGCACCGCGGGGGTCAAGGCCGAGGAGTTCGTGGCGGACAAGCCCGGCGGCCTGGGTCAGTACGGCCTTGCCGCGCCGCGGGCCACAGTGACCTTGACCACCGAGGAGGGCAAGGCCCGCACCCTGCTCGTGGGGGACCAGGGCCCCTCCCGCTTCACCCACGAGGACCGGGAGATCGAGCGCTACTACGCCAAGGTCGACGGCGAGGATCCCGTGTACCTGGTCGACCGCGGGGTCCTGTCCGTGCTCAAGGACGCCATCCGCGAGCACCGCCGCAAGCTGGATAAGGACGAAGACAAGGCCGATCGGCGGGAGAAGATGGAAGAAGAGCTCGGGGAAGGGGAGGGATGATCACCGCCTTGCTCTGGCTGGCCTGTGCGGGCACCGAGCCATCCGTCCCGGAGCCCGATCCCGTTGTGGACAAGCCGGCTGCGCCCCGGGGCGTGGCGATCGTCTACAGCCACGACCTGGACGGCGAGATCGAGCCCTGCGGCTGACCCAAGCGTCCCCTGGGCGGTCTGTCCAGGCGCTCCACGGTGGTCGACACCTGGTCCGAGACCCACGACCTGGTGGTGGTCGACGGAGGGGACGCGTTCTTCAAGAGCCCCGACGTCCCCGAAGCCCAGCTCCACCAGGCCCAGCTCAAGGCCGAGCTCCAGGTGCGCAGCCTGGTGGCCGACGGTCTCGACGCCTTCGTGCCCGGTCCAGGAGACCTGGCTCTGGGCACGGCCTTTCTCCGGCGCATGGTCGACGAGCACCAGCTGCCGGTGCTCGCCGGAAACCTGACCTGTGATGGCCGAGACTTCGAAGGGACCCGGGTGGTCGATGCCGGCGGCCGCAGGGTGGGCCTGATCGGGCTGGTCGGGACCGGCCAGGGGCCCTGCGTGGTGAGCGATCCGGCCCAGGGGCTGATCGACGGGCTCGCCAAGCTGGGCGCCGTCGACGTGACGGTCCTGGTCCTGAACGCCGACCGGAGCACCGTCAAGGCCCTGCTGGGGACCACTCCTGGGATCGACTTTGCGGTGGTTGGGGGCGGTGGCCAGACGCTCAAGAACCCCAAGCGCCACGATGGCGGCAGCTGGCAGGTCGGGGCGGGCAGCCGGGGCAAGAAGCTGGGCGTGCTGGCGCTGGACTGGCAGCCGGGGGCGACGGGCTGGGCTGGCGAAGGCGAGATCGAGGCCCTGGCGACTCGTCTGGACCGCTACCGGCAGCGCGTCGACGACATGGCCGAGCGCGCCGCCAGTGCCGACGACGACGCGGCCAGGCGCCGCGCTCAGCTCCAGCGGGGGCACTACCAGAAAGAGGTCACCCGTCTGGAGGGCGAGCTGGCGGCAGCGGTGGCGGCGGCCGAGGGAGGCGAAGCCCATCGCTTCACGAATGAGCTCGTCGAGCTCGACAAGACCATCCCCGACCATGTTCGGGTGGCGCCCTGGCTGGCCGAGACCAAGGCCGCTGTGAACGCCGTCGCGGCGGCCGGCACGGTCGCCACCGACTCACACGCCGGGCCCTTCGTGGGCAGTGCGCGGTGCAGCACTTGTCACGCCGCCGAGTACCGGCAGTACAAGACCACGCCCCACGCCCATGCCTGGCCCACCCTGGTCGGGGCCCAGCGTCAGGGCGATCCCGACTGCGTGTCGTGTCACGCCACAGGCCACTGGCACCCCGAGGGGCCCAGTGGCGTGCCGGTCCCAGCGGCGCTCCAGGGTGTCGGTTGCGAGGACTGCCACGGCCCGGGGCGGGACCACGTGTCCGCGCCGACCGGCGGTCAGATGGTCAAGACCCCCGATCCCGAGACCTGCGTGCACTGCCACGACGGGGTCCGCGACGAAGGCCGCTTCGACTTCGGGACCTACCTGCCCCAGGTGGTGCACAGCGGCGGGTAGACTCCCCCGGCCCCCCCCGAGGAGAAGACGATGCTGGTGCTCACGACCCTGACCCTTGCTGTCGCCGGCGAGGCACAGCTCCAGAACGACGACTTCGCAGACGGAGACCAAGCCACCTTCCAGACCGGCTTCGTGCGCGACGAGTGCTTCGCCACCGTCTTCGTGCCCGATCCCGGCGACTACCCCTTCACCATGAAGTCCGTCGACCTGCTCTACGGCGGTCAGGCCAGCAACGGCGCCGACTACATCATGACCGTCGGGTTCCACCAGCTCGACGACGAGGACATGTCGTCGAGCGGCGGCAGCACCAAGCTGGGCGAGGAAGGCGTGGCCCTGGCCGACAACACCTTTGCCATGCAGCGGATCACAGTCGAGGACCTCGAGATCGTCAGCTCCAGCGGCTACCTCGACGACTATGCGTTCGAGTGGGGCAACCCGGCGGTGTTCCTGTGCTTCACCGACGATCACCCGGAGTCCGGCTCCGGGCAGCCCGGCCCGGCCAACGACACCGACAGCAACAAGCCGACCTACACCGACCGCAACTGGATGAACATCGGCGGCGGCTGGGAGCACTCCCAGGACTACGGCATCCGGGGCGACTGGGTGATGCGGCTGTGCATCGACGGCGCCAACGCAAGCGGCGGCTGCGACGTCGACGCGGACACCGACACCGACGCCGACACCGACACCGACAGCGACTCGGACAGCGACACCGACACCGACACCGACGCGGGCGAGCTCGGCATCGAGACCATCACACCGGACTGGGCCACCGAAGGCACACCGGTCGACGTGGTCATCCTGGGGAGCGGCTTCACCAGCAGCAGCGACGTGAGCATCGGCGGACTGGCGCTGACCGGCGTGGACGTCGTGAACGCGCAGACCATCACCGGTCGCAGCCCATCGGCCCTGCCGGTCGGGCTCCACGACGTCGAGGTCAGCACCAACAACGACAACGACTACCTGGCCGAGGGGTTCGAGGTGCTCGGAGCCGGTGACGGCGAGACCGACGGGAATTGCGGCTGCACGTCGAGCCCCTCCAAGGCGTCGCTGGCGTGGCTCTTCGCGCTCGGCGTGCCCCTGTGGCAGCGCCGGAGCCGTCGGCGCTGAAGGGCTGGATCCGCTTGCGGACCGCCCCGGGACCAAGGTAGTTGCAGGTCCTGCCGCACGCCCGGTGTTCCTGGAGAGTCCATGCCCGTCCGCTGTGAATGGTTGTTCTTGCTCGCCCCGCTGCTGCTGACCCTGGCCTGTCGGGGCGGGGACCCGGATGACAGCGCCACGACCGAGCCCGACTCGGACACCGACACCGACACCGACACCGACACCGACACCGACACGGACACCGACGCCGACGCCGACGCCGACGCCGACACCGACACCGACACGGACGCGGACAAGTCGCTGCTGCAGTTCGACGGAGACCGGCCGCACAACCTGCTGGTGGTCTCCTTCGACACCTTGCGGCGCGACCGCATCGGCTTCTGGCGTGGCACCAGCGACACCGAATTCCTGGACGCTCGCTTGGGCGAAGCGGTCGTGCTGGACGACGCCCGTTCATGCACCAACTGGACCTACGCGAGCTTCCTCTGCATGATGTCCGGCCAGTCCATGGTGGACCTGGAATTCGAGCCCATCTCCAACGATGCCGATGCGCCCGGGCTGCCGAGCCAGCTCGATCTGATGCCTCTCTGGCTGCAGCAGGCCGGGCTCCAGACGGCGGTGGTGTCCGGCAGTCCCTACCTGAACAAGGAGCCCGGCATCCTGACCGGCGAGGGACTCGACAGCGCGGTCTACGACGACTGGGGCAGCTCGGCGGACTTCCCGGGGGCGGACTGGATCCTCGCCAATGCACCGGAGAAGGCGGCCGAGCTGGTGGCGGACGGCCGCCCCTGGTACCTCCAGATCCACTACATGGACCCCCACACCCCCTTCAAGGCGCCCGACGCCTACACCGGGGCCCTGGATGCGCTCGACCCGATCCCCTACGACCTGCGGGATCCCATCGAGCTGGGCGAGGCCCAGGTGGACTTCCCCCGCATGACGCCCGAGGAGCAGGCCCTGGTCGTGGCCCACGTCGAGGCCGAGTACGCGGCGGACCTGCACTACATGGACGACCAGTTCGCCTTGTTGTGGCAGGCGCTGGAGACCGCCGGGGCCCTCGACGACACCCTGGTCGTGTTCTGGTCCGACCACGGGGAGCAGTTCTGGGAGCACTTCTCCTTTGGCCACAGCCAGGGCATGTACCAAGAGGAGAACCGGGTCCTGATGGCCTTCTGGGCCCAGAACCTCCCAGCCGCCAGGCTCGACGTGCCAGCGCTCCACCAAGACCTGATGCCCACGGTCTTCCCGATCCTGGGCGTGCCGGACCAGACCACGTGGACTGGCCAGGCCCTGCACGCCTTGGCCTCCGATCGCACCCGCATCGGGTTCCGCTACTCGTCGCCGAGCCCGGCGCGGGCCATGGCCACCTCGGAGGGCAAGGTCCTGACCTACAGCAGCAATGGGCGCAAGGCCTTCTACGACGCGAGCACCGATCCCGGGGAGCTGGTGGACCTGTACGACGCGGCCGACCCCCAGGTGATCGCCCTGTGGGAGGACCTGAGCGCCGAGCTCGACCGCATCAACGGCTACATCCCGCACCTGGTCTTCCAGGACTCTGGGCCCTGAGCCGCACGGCCACCAGGCCGAAGAGACCCAGGAACCAGGCGCTCGGGGCCGTGCCGCCACTCGAGCAGCCGCCGCAGTCCTCAGGACCTCCGCCCGAGTCACCGGGTCCCGAGTCGGTGGGCCCGGTGCCGGTGTCGTCGGTCGGCACGCTGTCGGTGGTGCCCGAGTCGGTCATGGTGCCGGTGTCGCTGCCGGTGTCGACGGTCTCGTCCTGGTGCCACGCCAGCACGGCGTCGACATTGGCCGGGGCGCTGGCGGCGGTCACCTCCAGCACGTGCTGGGTGTAGGCCAGGTCGCGCACGCTGTAGAGCACCACCCTGTCCTCGGCGACCCCGGCGGACTGCTCGACGGTGGCGAGCTCTTCGCCGTCCAGAGTGAGGGTCAGGGCCCCCCCGGTCTCGCTGACCCGTCCGATCAGGTCGAAGCCGACCCCCAGGAAACCCATCTGGCCGGTGGCACCGGGCAGGCTCGCCTCGTAGTACTTGTCCGCGCTGGCGTCGTCGTCTTCGACCTCGACCCAGCCGTCTCCCCAGGTCCACATGGTGTTGGTCTCTTCCAGCCGGTCGACCCCGGTGATGTTGATCCAGGTGTCGCCTCGATCCGGCGATGCCCAGGCGCCGTCGTAGGTGCCGGCCGTGACGGTGTCGTCGGACCCGAACTTCGGCGAGACGGCGATCATCTCGGCGTGGGCCTGGGTCGGGCGGTCCAGCTCGTCCCAGGTGTCGCCGAAGTCCGTGGTGCGGAACCACCCCTGGGTCCCGACCACCGCAAAGGCAGTGCCGTCGGTCGCCCACTCCGGGGACACCGCCACCGAGCTGACCTGGTGGCCGTCGAACGCCAGCTGGACGTAGCTCGCGTCGCTCTCCATGCGGTAGAGCCCCTGGTCGGTGCCGACCATGACCGCGTCGGCGCCCGGAATGCCCTTGACCGAGAAGACCCACTCGCCCGAGAAGTTCGCCAGGAAGCTCCAGGTGTCCCCGCGGTCCCGAGAGATGTACATGTTCCCGTCGGTGCGACAGCCGGCCCACGCCGTCGCCTCGTCGCTCCAGTCGTCGGGAATGTCCAAGGTCTTGCGCCCGCCGATGCAGGTCCGGTCAAAGGTCGACGCGGCCCAGCTGGCGCCGCCGTCGTCGGAGTGGGCGAAGATCGAGGCGTTGACCACGTCGCCGGCCAGGATCACCCGGGGGTTGTCGGTCACGACCTCTTCCACGTCGATGTGGCCCAGCTCGTACCAGTCCTCGCCCTCGACCACGGTCCAGGTCTTGCCGCCGTCCAGCGACGACCCCACGCTGCTGAAGTTGACGGCAAAGACCGCCTGGGCCTCGCCATTGCCGGGCCCGATGCTGACGGATCGCAGGTGGCGGGGTGGGTAGTCCGCGCACACCGAGTCGATCTCGGTGCCGTCGGCCCGCAGCCGCGTTGCGCCAGCGCCGTACTTGCCGAGCAGGACCCAGGGGGCGCCGTCGTCGCTGTAGGTCATGTCCAGGGAGCGGGTGACCCAGGGCATCTCGATCTGGATCTTGGTCCACGAGAACCCGCGGTCGTTGGACTCGTACAGGCCCGACCAGGTGGCCAGGTGTACGCGGCCGTCGGGGTGCTCGAGGAACTGCCGGAAGTACAGGCCGTCCTGGGGCGCCCCGATGCCATTGAGCGTGGCCGGCAGGTCGTTGGTCTGCAGGGTCCAGGTGTCGCCGTTGTCCCCTGTGCGCCAGACGGCTTCTTCGGGCTCGGCCGCCAGGACCACGCCGTCGCTCAGCACGGCGACCTCGGAGACCTCTTCCGTGCCCAGGGCGGTCTGGGGCAGCCAGGTGTTGCCGTCGACGGTCTTGGTCAGGCCGTTCGGGGTCCCGACCCAGACCGTGCCGCTCGGCCCCACCGCGAGCCCGACGCCCGTGGCCGGCGCCAGACCCAGGCGCGACCAGGTCAGCCCCTTGTCCTCGGAGCACATGATGGTCGTCTCGCCGATCAGCGCGCAGGCCCGGCCGTCGTCGGCGAACAGGGGCGAGTAGGCGATCCGCTCGACGGAGTTCCCGGTCTCGGCGACCATGGTGAAGCTACCGCCGCCGTCGTCGGTGCGCCAGATGCCTTCGGCGGTCGCGACCAGGGCGATGCCGTCGTTGTGCACGTCGGGCGACGCGAGCACGGCCTCGACCCATGTGGACTCGGACAGGTCCGGGTGCACGGACCAGGAGTCCCACAGGTCGTCGGAGATCCAGAGGCCTTCGTCGCCGGCGCTCACCAAGAGCGTCGTGGGCCCCACCAGAGTGGCGGACCAGGTCTGGGCGGTCTGCCGGGCCAGGAGCCGCACATCGACATCCTGGGGGCCGTTGTACCGGGCCAGCAGCGTGCCGCTGTTGCGGAAGATCGTCGTCAGCACCGGCGTGTCGTCTGAGCCGGGCCACGAAGTCACGAAGAGGTTGGAGTCGTGAGGGGTGTGGGCCAGTGCTGGCAGCGTGGCCACTGCACAGGCCAGAGCCGCTGTCACGGCCGATCCGGTGAGTCGAGACATGCGGCGCATACTAACGCCTGCCCCAGGTCACCGCTGTAGAGGCTCTCGATCAGCTCACCAGGCCGATCTGTGGGGCCTCAGCGGCTCAGGGCTGCGATCTCCGGGGGGGTGGACCAGACGACCTGGTCGCCGCCGATCTGGTCCACCCAGCTGAGCCACCGATCCAGGGCGTCCAGAGCGGACCGGGAAGGGGGAGAGGCTCCCTGGGTGCCGGGCATGTACTCGTGCACGTGGGACACGAAACCCCACGACGACACGCTGCCAGACCGAGGGGCGGCCAGAGCGCTCCGGAGCATGGGCTTCAGGGCCGCAAACTCCCGGTCGCTGGCCTGGTCGACCGACTGGCGGGCACGCCCCCCTGGCACGAGCAGCCAATCTCCGGGGATGTGGTCGATCAGGGTCACGCCGCCCTGGCCCCGGTCGCTACAGATGTCGCCAGAGGCGAGATCCGGAGTCCATGGGCGCGGCAGGCTGCCGCTCGCCTGCCAGCCGTCCACGTTGCGGCCCAGCTGGCCGGAGCAGAGCCGAAACAGGGGTGCGCCCTTCTTCTGGGCGGGGGTGGCGTTCAAGGTCACCACCTGGAGACCGGCTGCAGCGGCCTTGCGAGCGCCCTGGACGAAGGCGTCTGCCGAGACCCCGCCGCCCATGGCCGCTGGACCCCCCGGCCGCATCGGAGGACCGCCGCCGGCCTGCTGCATGGTGTTGTTGCCCAGCAAGCCCGAGCCGGTCCGTGCGGTCATGCCACAGGCGGACTTCAGCGCACCCGCTGCAGCCAGCATCTCGTCCGGGCTGTGTCCGTGGACCGCCACGTCGTGCCCACCTCCCGCCAGGCGCACCAGGACGTGGTCCTTGCCACCGATCGCGCAAACGCCGCGGATCATGCCCTCGGTCAGCTGGAAGCTGGCCCGGGCACCGTGGGCGTCGAGCACCTGTGCCATCTCCTGGAGGGTGGCCGCAGCGTTGGCCGCTGCGTTGCGGTTGAGCTGTCCTCCCTCGTAGGGCAGCTCCAGAGACGGGAAGTGGGCGTGCACCGCGTAGAAGATGCGCAGGGGCGGCGACCCCGCTCGCGTGGCGGACGCCCACAGCCCGGCCCCGAGCAGAGCCAGACCGAGCAGGGCACTTCGCAGGAGGGCAGACAAGACACACCGGGCGCATTGGGCGGGTCCCCAGACTATCCCTGATTGCCGCTCCACTGCCTGCCCGGGGCAGGGGATCCGGTGATAGGTTGCGACGTCACCGAGGTGCGATCTGGGCCTGAATCTGCTGCTGGGGCTGCTCTGGATGGCAGCCTGCGTCGACGATGGCACGACGGAACTGGACTCGGGCACCACGCCGAGCACGGGCACGGGCCAGGACTCGGCGGACATCACCGAGACCGGGGACACCACCGACACCACCGACACCCAGCCACGTCCCGCCGCGCAGCTCGCGGGCGACGCGCCGGTGAACCTGCTGATCATCAGCGTCGACACCTTTCGCCGGGACCACGTGGGCTTCCACGGTGGCCGAGACACCACGCCCGTCATCGACGGGCTCATGGCCCAGGGCGTGGTGCTCGCCGACCACGCCCCGTGCGCGAACTGGACCTACCCGTCGGTGCTCTGCAGCCAGACTGGCATGAACTCGGTGGACCTGGGCGTGCACCCCAGCGTCGGCAAGACCGATGGCGCCTACACCTATGAATTTCCGACGGTCGACGCCCTGCTCAAGGACGCGGGCTACGCCACGGCCCTGACCAGTGCCAATGCCTTCTTCAAGCCTTCCCTGGGCACGGGCAAGGACTTCGATCACGTCACGGTGACGGCCCAGTGGGAGGCCGACGACGCGCTGGCGAACGCCCTGGTCCAGCTCGAGGCCTTGATGGCCACGGGCGGGCCCTGGTTCCAGCACGTCCACCTGTTCGATCCCCACACCCCGTACACCGCGCCGGCCGAGTACACCCTGGGGGAGACCGCGGACCTGGCGCCCATGGCCTACGACTTCAGCACCCAGGCCGGGGTCGACGACATGCTGCGGACCTGGGCCACCTTGAGCGCCGAGGACCAGGCCATCGTGTCGGCCTGGATCGACGCCCTCTACGCCGCCGACGTGCGCTTCGCCGACGCCGAGATCGGACGCTTCCTCGACGCCCTCGACGCCCTGGGCGGGCTGGACGACACCCTGGTGCTGTTCTGGTCCGACCACGGCGAGCAATTCTACGAGGACGGCCGCTTCGGCCACGGGGTGGACCTGCACGACGAGGAGGCCGACGGCTGGGCGTTTCTGTGGATGAAGGACGGCGGCCTGGCGCCCGCGGTCTTCACGCGGCCCACGGGGCAGATCGATCTGCTGCCCACGGTCTGGGATCTCTTGGGGCTCGCAACGCCCGACCAGTTCCAGGGCCACGTCGCGGGCATGGCCGACGCGGACCAGGGCCGGCTGGTCGCCCACTGGGCCCAGGACGGCACGGCGGCCATGTCCTGGCAGGTCGGCACGGACAAGCTGATCTACCGCTGGGACGGCACCCTGGAGCTCTACGACCGCACGGCCGACGCCAGCGAAGACCAGGACATCGCCGAACAACACCCGGACCGGGTCTCGGCGCTCTGGGACGAGCTCCAGCCCGAGGTCGCGAAGATGGTCGAGATCAACCCCCTGCCGACCGCGGTGCCACCAGAGCTGTAGCCCGCCTGTGCGCGCATTGGGGGCTGCCGGTCGCCGCTGGATCTGCTACTCGTGCAGCCATGACGTGGTTCCTGATCCTGGCCTGCACTTCCTCCGACACCTCGACCACCGGGGACTCCGGCACGGCCACGGACTCGGCGAGCGTCACCGACTCGACGACCGGCGGCACGGACTCCGGCGACACCGACACGGTCCAGGTGAGCGGTGCGCTGACCGGCGTGGCCGGCACAGAGCCCGTCACCACGGCTGTGGTGACCGCCACCCTGGACGCCGAAGCATCCTTGACCCTGCTCTGCGAGGGCGAGACGGACTCGTCGGTGCCCGAGATCCTGGTCTGGACCAGCGCGGCCCCGGCGACGGACCACCAGGCCGCCATCCCAGGTCTGCTGGCGGACACGACCTACACCTGCTCGGCCCACGGCCAGCCCCAGGTCACGACCACCACCTTCACCACCGGCCCGATCCCCCAGCGCATCCTGGACCACGGCATCGTGCTGGGCAGCTGGGACGACAGCGCCGAGCTGGGTTGGGCCCTGTTGGCGCCCTTTCAGTTCGTGACGTCGAACAGCCAGGCCGAGATCTTCCTGGTCGTGGTGGACATGGCGGGCCAGATCCGGTGGTACCTCGAGCCGGGCAGCCCCGACGGCATCCTGGCCTTCGACTACAACGCCGAAGACCGCCTGTTCTGGGCCGGCGGGGGCCTGGTCACCAGCCACCGGCCCCACCGCTACGACGAGATGGCCGCGACCGTCGACTCGGTCTCGACCGAGTGCGATCACGACGCGGACTGGTTCGGTGACTCGGTGTACAGCTTCACCCGTGGCACGGGCAAGTTCTGCATCGAGCAGCGCCGCTGGGCCGACGACAGCCTGGTCTGGGACGTGTGCGGCGACGAGCTTGGCTACCCGGACCTCAAGCTCAACAGCCTCGACGTGCTCGAGGTCGATGGGTCTGTCCGGATCACCGCGGGCAGCGCATCCGACGCCATCGTCGTGTCGATTGACCGCGACAGCGAGCAGGTCATGTGGGAGTTCACCCCCACGGGGGACTTCAACGGGGTGGACACATTCAGCTACAACCACGACGTCAACACGATGCACTGCGACGGCTACGACCTGTGCCTGATGTACCTGGACAACGGCAAGGAGGTCGAACACAGCCAGGCCATCCTGTGGGGCCTCGACGAGTCCACCATGACCGCGACCAAGGTTCGGGCCTGGGAGGACGAGGGCTGGTACGAGGAGCGCATGGGCAGCGTCCAGGTCCTCGAGGAAGGCAACTGGTTCGTCGGCCGGGGCCACCTGGAGCATCTCTCCCCCGGTGGTCCGGCGAGCTCGGTCGTCGAGGTCGACGACGCGGGCGACATCGTCTGGCAGCTGGACATGGGAGACCCGGACCGCACGACCTACCGGGCCCGCAAGGTGCCGGCCTGTGACCTCTTCTTCCACGCCGGCTACTGTCCGGAGCTCACCCCCTGACCTGCCCGGTGGAGCGGATGCCCGCTCACCGAGCTACCCTCAGGGCCCCTCGAGAGACACGGACTGCGCATGTTGAGCCTGGGCCTGTGGCTGCCGTTGATGGCGCCCGGATGCTTCCTGATCCGACCCTGCACCACCACCGAGTGCGTGGACACCGGCGGTGGCACCGAATCCGGACACACCGGCGAGACCGGTGAGACCGGCGAGCGCTGGTACGGTGCGCCCGTGACGGTCAGCGAGCGCGGCGTCTTGACCTGTGAAGACCCCGACGCCCGGGCGACGGGCGGCCCGATGCACCTGTACGACCCGGGCACCGACTGGGACGACCAGGCCGTGCCCCCGGACAACCCGGGCAGCTTCAGCAAGGGCAGGGGGGTCGCGATCGAGGACTTCAACCTGGACGGACTCTGGGACCTGTTCATCCCCAACCTGGGGGCCGATCAGCTGTTCTTCGGCGCCGCGGGCGCGACCGTCGACGACGTGACCGACACCCACTGGCACACGGGCACCGAGACAACCACCGCCACGGTCGCCGTCGACTACGACGACGATGGCGACATGGACATCACGTCCATCAACCGCGGCAGCGCCAACGCCCTGTGGCAGAACGACGGCACGGGCAAGTTCACCGAGGTTCCGCGAAGCGTCACGGGATGGGACCAGGCCCGCAACGGCAGCACGGGCGGCGCCTGGGGTGACATCAACGGCGACGGCCACCTGGACCTGTTCATCTACGCCCACTTCGTGGCGCCGACCCCCGAGTGGGACGAGAACAACCCCGGTCCCGCCGATCCCAGCGAGCTCTACCTGAGCAATGGCGATGGCACCTTCGAAGACATCAGCGACATGTTCTCCGAGGAGATCCACGGCGCCTACACCTACGCCGGCGGCCTGCACGACCTGGATCTGGACGGCGATCTGGACATCGTCTTCGTGAACGATCTGGGCTCGCTGCGCATCGGGAACAAGGTCCTGCGCAACGACACCGTCGACGGCGTCGTGGCCTTCACCGAGATCTCCAACGAGGTGGGCTTGGCGGCTCAGATCTTCGGCATGGGTCTCGGGGTCGGCGAGATCAACGGCGACGGCATCCCCGATCTGCTGACCACCGGGTGGGACGAGCTGCTGCTGTTCGAGTCGGTCAGGGACGGCACCTGGTTCGACTCGGCGGCGTCGAAGGGCATCCTGTGGGAGTACGAGAAGCGGGACATCGCCTGGGCTGCCGAGTTCGCGGACATGGACAACGACGGTCTCGAAGACCTGCACGTCAACTTCGGCATGATCAAGGAGGAGCAGGCCGGTCTCGGCAGCTCCGAGGACCAGCCGGACGCGCTGTTCCAACAGGACAGCGACGGGAACTTCCACCAGGTCGCCGAGGCCTGGGAGCTCGCCCAGGACGGTCAGAGCCGAGGCCTGTCTGTGGCCGATCTCAACCACGACGGCTTCCTGGACGTGGTCAAGCGGGCACTGGACGGCGACGCGACCATGTACATGAGCCAGTGCGACGACTCGTCCTTTGTGATCCTGCGCCTGCACCAGCCCGCACCCAACATCGATGCAGTGGGCGCCCGGATCGAGCTCACCATCGGTGAGACGACCCAGACCCGCTGGATTCGTGCCGGTGGCACGAGCTATGCCTCGAGCCACCCCGTCAACGCCCACTTTGGCCTGGGCGATGCCGACACCGTCGACCGCATCCTGGTGACGTGGCCGAACGGCGACCAGTCGGCCGTCTACGACCTGACTGCGCGGCAGACGATCGACATCACGCGGGCCGGCGACGACAGCGCCTCGACAGGGGACTCCGCCGCGGCGGAGTGAGCCGGGGGCAGCACAGGGCCGCTCCCCGGTCCCGTTGTCGCCCTACTCGACCGACTCCAGGTCGTAGATGTCGTCGAAGAAGACGGTGCGACCCAGGATGCCGCCCACGTCGAGCGTCGACTCCCAGACGATCTCGCCCGCCGCGTTGACCTCTTGCATGATGCCGGCGCTGCCGAAGTTGGCCAGGGTGTTGCCGTTGGGCAGGCGGTGGGCCTCGCCCAGGGCCAGTGCGTAGTAGCCCAGGTCCTTGCCGTACTCCCACTCGCGCACCAGCGTCGCGCTGTCGTCGTCGACGGTGTACTCGCGCATGGTGGTCTCCTTGACGGAGAGCGTGGTCTGCGAGACCAGGAAGGTGTCGGTGTCGGTGTAGCTGACGCCGTGCTGTCGCGCGAAGGACGAGATCAGCGGATCGAAGACGTAGCTGCCGGGCTCCTTGCCGAACTGTCGGATCAGCTCGCCGCTGTCCCGGTCGAACTCCACGACCGTGTCGGTGTTGGCGAACGAGAACAGGTAGGTGTTCTTGTCCGGGTACCAACCCAGCATGTTGCTGTGGGTCCAGTCGATGCAGTCGCAGTAGAACTCGATCTCCATGCCGTTGTTCGGCGTGACCTCGTGGTGGTCCCAGATGGTGAAGAGCTCGGTGTTCGTGCCGTCGGGCGCGACCTCGACGACCTTGTCGCCGCAGACCGGCTCGTCGTAGCCGTCGACGTCGCGGACGTCGCGGGCCATGTAGGCGATGGTGCCGTCCTCGTGCTCCAGGAACACGTGGTGGCCCTCGATCGTGCGGATCTCTTCGATGATCTCGCCGGACATGTCGTAGCGAACCACCTGGCCCACGTCGGTGCAGAAGTCCTCTTGGAACTCGTTGATCAGGATCCCCCGCTTGTCGTTGTGCAGGGACGGCTCGGCCCAGGGGGTGACGAGCTCGACCGGCGTCGTGTGGTACCAGACCACGTTGCCGTCGCGGTCCATGACGAACTGCACGTCCTCGCCGTCCGTGGTGATGATCGCGCCAGCCATCCAGCTCTCGACCGTCTGGGTCTCGTCCCAGATGTTCACGTTGAAGGTGGGGATGGCCGAGGGGATGTTGCCCACCCGGAGCTCGCCGCCCTCGCCGTTGTGGGTCTCGCCAGCGCTGTCGACGGCCACGACCGACCAGGTCACGGTCTTGGCGGCTGGCACGCCCAGCACCCGCATCATGTGGTCGCCAGCGGCCAGGCTTCGGGTCGGGGTGACCTTGTCGACGCCGTCGAGGGTGTAGGCCACGTGTACGTCGGCGGCCTCGTCCAGCGTGAAGGACACCTCGATGACCGTCTGGACCTTTGCTGCCGTGGCGGCGGTGTCGTCGGAGACGATGGAACTGTTGAGCAGGGACGTGCCCGAGCACGCGATGAGCAACCAGATCATGGATTCACTTCCTCCAAGCGCCTCACCTTTTCCCCGTCACCGACGCGTCGTCAAGTGTCAGGGGCGGCGGCGCGGGTCTACAGGTAGGTCTCGACGTCGGCGTTGGCGACCACGTCGTTGCGCCACTCTTCGATGAAGGTGTTGCGGGACTCGAACAGCAGGCGGCGGTGCAGGTTTTCCGCGTCGGTCGCAAATTCCGTCATGTCGGGCTCGGTGCGCTCCCGCACCTGGACCACGATCCGATCGGCGTCGACGGCGAAGATCGACTCCAGCACCGCGCCTGGGTCAGCCTTGGCCGCGGCGGACACCAGCTCGGGCATGCTGCCGAGCTCGGGCAGCACGGTGGTGTTCAGGGGGAGCTGGCTGGCGGTGCCGAGGGTCAGTCCGCGAGCGGTCATGAGCTCGATGGGCGGGGCCCCCGTCGCCTTCCAGGCCTCGCCGAGCTCCTTGGCCAGCGCCTCGACGGCCTGGGGCGTGCGCTGGGCCAACAGGGACTCCCGGGCCAGGGTGGGTGCGGCCTCCTCGAACGTGGTCTCGGTGGCTTGGACCACGTCGCGCAGCCACAGGATCTGCAGGCCACGGGACGTCTTGATGATCTCGCTCACCCCGCCGGGTGTGGTAGCGAACAGGGCCTCGCTCAACGCCGGGTCCAGCTGGTCCTCGGCCTGGGTGCCCAGGTCGCCGCCGTTCACGGCGCTCAGATCCTCGGACCACATGCGGGCCAGCTCGGCGAAGTCGGCGCCGCTCTGGGCTTGGTCGCGCAGGGCGGTCAAGCGGGCCTCGACCTCGGCTTCGGTGTTGCCGTCGATGTTGGTGCGCAGCAGCAGGGTGCTGAAGCTCGCCTGCCGCGGGGTGCGGAAGCGACGGTCCAGCTGCTCGGTGTAGAGCACGCGGAGCCGGTCGGCGTCGGCCGCGACCATTGCGTCGACGTCTTCGTCGCTGATCACGACGTCTGCCTCGACAGCACCGGGGTCGACCCGGATCCAGTCCAGCCCCAGCTGGGTGTTCTCCTCGCGGTAGCGGGCCTCGACCTCGTGGGGGTGGACCGTGACGGCGTAGGACGCAAAGGACAGGAGCTTCTGGATCGTGAGCTCCTTGCGCAGGCCCTGCTCGTACTTGGGCCGGGTCAGGCCGGCCCGCTGCAGGTTGGACTCGTAGAGTTCCACGCTGAACTGGCCGTCGTCGTCCCGGTAGGAGTGGACGCGCAACTCAGCGATGACCGGCTCGCTGGAGCTCGTGCTGATCTCGTACAGGGTCACGCCCCCCGGGGCCGCCAAGACCTTGGCCAGGACGTCCGGGCCCAGGCCGAAGACCTCGTAGCGGGTGGGGTCGGTGCCCAGGTTGAAGGGGCCGAGGGGCTGGATGCCCTTGTCGTCGAGCAGGGCCAGGGGGGGTGAGCCGTCGGCCTCCCACTCCTGGGCGACCTGGAGGGCGAAGGCCTCGCTTCGGGCGCTGGCGGTCGTGAAGTCGTCGAGGAAGGCCGTGAAGGGCACACGGACAATGGTGGCGTAGACCGACGTGTAGGTCTTGAGCTGGTCGGCGATCTCGCGGTCGGAGACCTCGATGCCCAGCCGATTGGCTTCCTGGAGGAGCACGGTCTCCTGGACCAGGGAGCCCATGACCTGGCGCTGCAGGCCTGCCATCTCTTCGTCGGACGCACCGGCGCCCAGGCCGCGAGCGGACGTGCGCATGCGGCGGTTGAACTCGGTGTCGGTGATCTTCTTGCCGTTGACCTCGGCCACGATCTGCGTGGCGGCGCCCTGGTTCGAGCTCCCCCAGAAGACGAAGGTCACGATGATCACGAAGAAGATGAACTTCATCCACGGGGTGTCGACCCCGCTGCGCATGCCTTCGATGACGCCCATGCTCATGGCTCCCGCTTGGAACGCCCCTGTCTAACCGCTTGGACGGGCCCTGTGGGCGGTGTCGGTGCCCCGCGAGAGGATCGCGCGCCGTCGGGGCAGAGGATCACCCTGGATCGGGACCACGAGCGATGTGGCAAGAGATCACACTTGACATGACAAGACTCTTGTTCCGAGTCACATGAACTGGTATGGATGAGGTGCGCTCCCCGCGCCTGCCCGCTGTTGCTGCCCCGCCGCTGCTTCCCCGCTGCGCTGTCTCCCCGCCCCGGACCCTGCTGCCGATGTTCTCCTCTGTCTTCTCCGGTGTTCTCGGTGCCTTCTCCCACGACGTGGCCATCGATCTGGGCACGGCCAACACGCTGATCTACCTCCGTGGCCGGGGCGTGGTCTGCAGCGAGCCGTCGGTGGTGGCGGTACACCAGACGCGCCGGGGAGACCGCGAAGTCATCGCGGTCGGGACCGAAGCCAAGGAGATGATCGGGCGCACACCAGGCGACATCATGGCCATCCGGCCCCTCAAGGACGGCGTCATCGCCGACTTCGAGGTGACCGAGGCGATGTTGAGGCACTTCATCCGCCAGGCCTGTGGCCGCAGCAAGATGGTCCGGCCCCGGGCCGTGATCTGCATTCCCTACGGCACGACCGAGGTCGAGAAGCGGGCGGTGCGCGAGAGCGCGGAGTCCGCAGGGGCCCGTGAGGTGCACCTGCTCGAGGAACCGCTGGCTGCGGCGATCGGCGCCCAGCTGGACGTGACCGAACCCCACGGGAACATGATCGTGGACATCGGCGGCGGCACCACCGAGGTCGCTGTGATCTCCCTGGCCGGCATCGTCTACAGCCGCAGCGTCAAGGTGGGCGGAGACGCGATGGATCAGGCCATCGTGCAATACCTGAAGCGCCACAGGGGCCTGCTGATCGGGCCGCGCACTGCCGAGGACATCAAGATCCGGATCGGCACGGCCGTTGCGGAGCGGCAGCCCGCTGAGCTCAAGGTCAAGGGACGGGACCTGACCACGGGGTTCCCGACGCTGATCGGCGTGACCAGCGAAGAGGTCCGGCGGGCTCTCCAGGAGTCGGTGCAGCTGATCGTCGACACGGTCATCAGCGCTCTGGAGCGAACCCCGCCGGAGCTGGCCAGCGACATCGTCGACAAGGGTCTGGTGATGACTGGGGGCGGCGCCCTGCTCAAGGACCTGGACCGCGCCTTGCGCGATGCCACGGGCCTGCCGGTCATCGTGGCCGACAACCCTCTGGACGCGGTCGTGCTGGGTTCGGGCCGTGCGCTGGAGCAGCTGGATCTGCTCAGGGAGCTCTGTGCCTAGTCTCCCGCGCCGCGAGAGCGCCGCACAAGAAACTGGGCGATTGATCCAAATAGCGAGGCGCTCGCGCGCGTAGGCATCGGCGAACCTATACCAGGAGTCCCGATGTCCCCCGGTCCCACCCCCCAACCCGTCAAGCTGGCGCCTGCACAGCTCCATGAGCTGAAGGCACTCACACTGCGAGAAGACGCCAAGCTGGCCTCCCGCGCCCGCCTCGTCTTGCTGTGCGCTGAGGGAGTTCCCGTCTGCGAAGTCGGTCGGAAAGAAGGTGTCTCGCCGACGACGGTGCGTCTCTGGCGCGACCGCTTCATGAAGAGCGGACTCGCTGGGCTCAGCGACGGTCGGCGGCAGGGCAGACCGACGGCGCGTATCGAACTCACTCTGGAGGAGCGCCGGGAGCTCCGGCGGTACGTGCGACGGGCCACCATCAGCCAACGGTTCGCCCTGAGAGCGCGGATCGTCTTGCTCTGCGCCGATGGCCACAACAACACCGAGGTAGCGGGGATCCTCGGCCTTCACCCCTCCACCGTGGGCAAGTGGCGCAGGCGCTTCGCCAAGGAGAGGCTTGACGGGATGAGCGACCTCGACCGGCCCGGCGGCCCCCGCAAGATCGGCGACGACCTGATCGAGGAGCTCGTGGTCCGAACCCTGGAGGAGCAGCCGAAGGGGGCGACCCACTGGAGCACCAGGTCGGCGGCCAAGGTCTCCAAGATGAGTCCGTCGACCGTCGGCCGTGTCTGGCGTGCGCTGGGTCTGAAGCCCCATCGGAGCGAGACCTTCCAGCTCTCTACGGACCCGCACTTCGTCGACAAGGTCCGAGATGTCGTCGGCCTCTACATGAATCCGCCGGACAACGCTCTCGTGCTCTGTGTCGACGAGAAGTCACAGATCCAGGCGCTGAACCGGACGCAGCCGCTGCTCCCTCTGACCCGCGGCCAGGTCGAGCGACGAACGCCCGAGTACCGACGCAACGGCACGACGACGCTCTTCGCAGCGCTGGACGTCGCCACCGGCTCCGTGATCGGGAAGTGCTACTCCCGCCATCGGGCGCGGGAGTTCCGCCAGTTCCTCAACGAGATCCGCAGGAACGTCCCCGAGGACCTGGACGTGCACATCATCGTGGACAACTACGCGACGCACAGCGCCCCGACGGTGAAGCGCTGGCTGGCGAAGAACCCACGCTTCCACATGCATTTCATCCCGACGCACACCTCGTGGCTGAACAGGGTCGAGACCTGGTTCTCGATCCTGACGACGCAGCAGATCAAGCGCGGGTCCCACCTGAGCGTGGCTGACCTCGAGACCGCTATCCACGAGTTCCTCGACGCCTGGAATGACGAACCCAGGCCCTTCAAGTGGACGAAGACTGCGGACCAGATCCTCGAGAACGTGGCACGCTGGTGCTACCGCACCCTCGACGATCGCGACATCGGACCAGCTACTTCCGCAGACGAGTCGTGATCCGGGAGACTAGTCCGTCGCGGTCGTGTCGTCGTCGCGCTCGGTCGGGCTGCCGATGTCGTACTCGACCGAGATGGTGGTCCCTCGCGGCGGGTAGTAGTCCCCGTCGAAGCGGATGGTCCAGTAGGTGGGGTCGTAGGTCCAGCCGGTGACAGCGTCCTGGGGGATCAGCTCACCGTTGCCGCTGGCGTCGCCCACCCAGACCTCGATCGTGTCTTCGACCGCGCTGTAGGTCAGCTGGAACAGGGTCTGAACGCCGGTGACGGCGAGCCCCAGGTCGTACATGATCTCGCTGTAGAGCGCGTCGCAGATGTTGCCGCTCACGCCACCGGTGGCTTCGGCCACGGTCATGTACCGCTTGCCCGGCCAGCTCTCCGTGCAGCCCACGCTGGCCTCGGGGCCGACGATCGCCGACGTCACCAGACGCACGCCGGGCGGCTTGAGCGATCGGAAGCTCTGGACGTAGTCCTTGACCGCGATGAGCTGGTCGGCCTTGTCGTAGCAGGCGCTGCCGGCTTCCTGGGCCAGGGCCTCGCCGTCGGAGCAGTCGTCCTCGTCGCTCACGAAGATGATCGAGGTGACCGCCTCGTCCCGCATGAACCCGTAGTTCGGGCCCGAGATGATCGGCTCGGTGAGGGAGTAGAGCGCTGCCGCCAGGCCCTTCTCCTTGTCCGAGCCGTCGACGCCGACCTTGACCCGCTCCTGGAACTCCGCGACGTAGTCGTCTTCCGGGGTCAGGTAGGGGGTGCTGCCGATGAGCACGCCCCGATCCGGGTTGCCCATGTCCATGTCGGTCGTCACGACGCCGATGTGGAAGTCGATCTGTGTGTCGGAGATGCCGCTGATGAAGTCCGAGAAGCCGTCGGCGACCCGCTGCTGCTCCTCGGCCATCGACGGCGAGTTGTCGACGACCCACAGGATGTCGACCTCGGCCGAGGGCTCCTGCACGAACACGTCGTTCTGCTTGAGCCGGCTGATCGTGTCCGTCTCGACGCAGCCTTCTTGGCAGCCGAGCAACACGGTGGCGATCACGAGCGTCATGCGGGCCGTCCTCCAGGATCCGACACACGGTAGGTCCGACCCCCATGCATCGGCAAGGGGGGCTCGCATCTTCACCCCTGTTTGACCCCCGGGAGACGGGTCAGCGCAGGAAGGCGAGCTCGCTCAGGCAGACGCAGTTGTAGGCCTCGTCCGCCGCGGCTTCCTTGCCCGGGTGCACCCCTGTCACCTTGATCCGGACCGAGCTCGTGGTCACCGGCTCCAGCGCGATGAGTTGGGGCAGCATGACGTTCTTGGCCGAGACCGTCTGGGAGGTGCCGTTGGAGAAGCTCAGCTCGAGCGCGGTGACCCGGTTGGACTTCATCCAGTAGCTCAGGCCGTAGGCGTTGCCATTGACCAGGCTCAGGGTGCTGATCTTCTGGGGCTTGCCGAAGTCCAGTTCGATCCACTCGCCGACGCCGTCGCCTTCTGCGCCCTCGCACCACATCGAGTCCAGGACCAGGTCGCTCACGTTGACCGGGTCGTAGGAGCCGTCACCGTCGGCTTCGAGGTGCGAGCTGTCCTTGTAGGCCTTGACCGGCACGACCGTCGACGGCTGATCGTCGTAGATCACCACCTCGCTGAGCACGGTGTCGGGGAACGTCGTGCCCCGGTAGACCTGGTTGATCTTCAGGGTGACGCTGGTGGTGCTGTGGGGCTTCTTGAGCTTGACCACCTGGCGCACCATCTCGTCGGTCAGGACGTGGTTCTCCTTGGTGCCGTCGGAGAACGTGACCACCAGCTCCTTGACCCGGTTGTGCCGGTTCCAGAAGTCATAGGTGTACCAATTGCCGTTCCAGACGTGCAGCTCGGTCACCGTGTAGGTGCCCCCCAGGTCGAACTCCAGCGTGGTGCCCAGGCCGCTGCCTTCGGTGTCGCCCTCGACCCAGACGGTGGACTGCTTGCGGTCCTTGAGGTTGGACGGCGAGTAGGACACGCCGGGCTCCCCCGGCAGGGTGCTGCTGGCGATGACCGAGGCCGGCTTGATGGGCGCCGCGTGGACCGGCCCGGAGACTGCGAGGGAGGCGAGGACTGCGGTGATCATCGAGAGGCGCTCCGTCCTGGTATGGCAACCGACCGCGGATCTATCACGACGCGCTCCGGGCCCGTGGTTTTTGCGCAGCGCCTCCCGCGGGGTGCATGATCGACCTGGGGTCGATGCGCCACCTTCCACGCCACGGCCCCCCGACACCTCTGTGCAGCCCGGACTTCCGTGGATCTGATCGTCGCCACCCTGACCCCGTTCACCCGCGCAGGCCGGGTCGACACCGATGCCTTGCGGGATCACGTGGCCTTCCTGTTGGCCCACGGCGTGGACGGGCTGGCGCCGACGGGCACCAGCGGCGAGTTCCTGTACCTGAACCCCAAGGAAAAGCTGCTGATCCACCGGACGGTGTTGGAGGTCGCGGGCGCCGCCAAGGTGATTCCCTGCGTCTGGGATCCCGACGTTCGCGTGGTCGCTGAACTGGCCGCGAGGGCCCAGGCGTCCGGTGCGGCGGCCATCTTCCTGCCCCCGCCGCTCTACCACCCGGTCCCCGAAGCGGCGATCGTGGCCTGGTACGACGGCGTGCGCCAGGCCGCGGACCTGCCGGTGCTGGCCTACCACCACCCGCGGGTCAGCAACCCCATCCAGCTCGAGCTGCTGGGGCAGCTGCTCGAGGGGGGCATCGCCGGGATGAAGGACAGCTCGGGCGACTTCTTCCGCCTGCGCCGCCTGACCCGGGCCTTCCCGGGCAAG
>Ga0209992_10001237_pt1 | contig 28272 bp, 25 predicted proteins | sample 2SBtaG_2_FD_182564 | JGI IMG/M metagenome (GOLD analysis project Ga0209992, IMG submission 182564) | Deep subsurface microbial communities from Kolumbo volcano to uncover new lineages of life (NeLLi) - 2SBTROV12_ACTIVE470 metaG (SPAdes)... | ecosystem: Environmental > Aquatic > Marine >... | reverse complement strand
TGGCGCGAGATGATGAAATGATAAGGTTTGATGAAGTTTATCCTGGATATGGCTTTTCATCTCATAAAGGTTATCCGACGAAGCAACATATTGAATCATTAGAAAAACTGGGTATAACAGAAATTCACCGTCGAAGTTTTGCTCCTGTCGCCAAATATCTATCATAGTTGACCCTGCATGAGTTTTGTTCATTTACATCTTCATACTGAATTCTCACTAATTGATGGGATGATAAAAATTGACCAGTTGGCGGCAAAGGCAGCGGAACACTTTATGCCTGCAATTGCTGTTACAGAACAATGCCACACTTTTTCGGCTGTAAAATTCTATCGTGCGATGCAAAATTACGGTGTTAAACCATTAATCGGATCTGAAATAAAAGTCGTTAATAATAATTCAAATGACTCGTCTAATATTATATTGCTTTGCCAGCATTTTGAGGGATATCAAAATCTATCCAGATTGATAACAAAAAGTTATATAGAAGGGCAACATCGAGGCATCCCCTTTGTGAATTACGAGTGGCTAAAAGAAAATAATGAAGGACTTATCGCTATTGATTGTGCGGATAATGGCTGTTTTTCAAATTTAATTTTACATCAGGATGAATCTAAAATAGAAAGAAGCATAGAAAGCTGGTCTTCACTTTTCCCAAATAAATATTATTTTGAATTACAGAGAACAGGTTCTAAGGGACAAAATAATCATGTAAATAAGGCGATAGAATATTCTGGTAAATTTAATATTCCTGTTGTCGCTAGTAATAACGTTCGCTTTCTTGATGAAGATGATTTTGATGCTCATGAAGCACGTGTATGCATTTATCAAGGCTATACCTTGAATGATGCCAGACGACCTAAACAATATTCTCCTCAACAGTATGTTCGTACAGTTGAGGAAATGCAGGAGTTGTTTTCTGATATTCCTGAAGCACTGGAAAATACAGTTAAAATAGCACAACGTTGCAATATCGAGTTTTGTTTAGGAGAACATTTTTTGCCGTATTTCCCGGTGAATGAAAATGAAACTCAGGATCAACGATTAATAGATGATGCAAAAGCGGGATTATTAAAAATAATTAATGATGACGAACGAATCACTGAGTCGAATACTGAAGAATATTTCTCAAGATTAGATGTAGAAATTGACGTCATTACAAAAATGGGTTTTTCGGGTTATTTTCTTATTGTTGCTGACTTTATTCGATGGGCAAAAGAGAACGGAATTCCTGTAGGACCTGGTCGAGGTTCCGGTGCCGGTTCGCTAGTTGCTTATGCACTGGATATTACCGAACTTGATCCACTTGAATATGATCTTTTATTCGAACGATTTTTAAACCCGGAGCGTGTATCCTTGCCTGATTTTGATATTGATTTTTGCATGGAACGCCGGGATGAAGTTATCGACTATGTTGCGACGAAATACGGCCGCGATCATGTGTCGCAAATTATTACTTACGGCACTATGGCAGCAAAAGCTGTGATAAGAGATGTTGGCAGGGCATTAGGTTTTCCATATGGTTTTGTCGATCAAATAGCGAAACTCATTCCTTTTGATTTAAATATGACACTCGATAGGGCGATGGATGAAGAGAAAGTACTCAGACAGCGTTATAAATCAGAAGAAGATGTAAAGTCTCTAATAGATTTAGCAAAAAAACTTGAAGGACTATCTCGAAATGCAGGACGACATGCGGGCGGTCTTGTTATTGCACCAAAACCCTTGTTTGACTATATGCCACTGTATTGTGAACAGGGCTCTCAAGCAACGGTTACCCAATTTGATATGGGTGATGTTGAAGATATCGGTCTGGTTAAATTTGATTTTCTTGGCTTGAGAACATTAACCATTATTGACTGGGCATTACGAGATATTAATCGAATAAAAAAACAACAAAACGAAGATGAAATTAATATCCGCAAAATACCTCTTGATGATCCGGCCACCTATGCTTTGATTCAACGTATGGATACGACAGCTGTATTTCAATTGGAATCGGACGGGATGAAAAAATTGGTAAGTCGTCTCAAGCCTGATGTGTTTGATGATCTTATTGCACTTGTTGCCTTGTTCAGACCTGGTCCTTTGCAATCAGGTATGGTCGATGATTTTGTTGAAAGAAAACATGGTAGAGCGCGTGTACAGTATATGCATGATGATCTGGAACCTGTTTTAAAACCAACCTATGGCGTAATCCTTTATCAAGAACAGGTCATGCAAATTGCCCAGGTTTTAGCCGGTTTTACGCTAGGCGCTGCTGATTTACTACGTCGTGCAATGGGGAAGAAAAAGCCGGAAGAAATGGCCAAGCAAAGAACCATATTTACTGAAGGCTCAGTCAATCGTGGAATTGATGAAAGACAAGCCAGAATGATTTTTGACTTAATGGAAAAATTTGCTGGTTATGGCTTTAATAAATCGCACTCTGCCGCGTATGCATTAGTTGCTTATCAGACTGCTTGGTTAAAAGCACATTATCCCGCTGCATTTATGGCGGCAGTGTTATCTTCAGATATGGATAATACGGATAAAGTTGTCATGCTGTTTGAAGAAACGCGCAGAATGAAGATAGAAGTCATACCACCTTCAGTTAATGCCAGTTTTTACAGTTTCACCGTCATAAATGATAAAAGCATTCAGTATGGATTAGGTGCAATAAAAGGAGTAGGCGCAGCTGCGATTGATAATCTTGTTATTGAGAGAGAGGAAAATGGACCTTATGAAAATTTATTTGATTTATGTAAGCGAATAGATCTTAGAAAAGCAAATAAGAGAGTACTTGATGCATTAATAAAATCGGGTGCGATGGATACACTTGGTGCTGGCAGGAGTACCTTGAATGAAAATCTGGCGAAAGCAACATCTTTAGCTGAACAGCATAATAAAAATACTGATAGCGGACAAAATGATATGTTTGGACTTGAAGTTTCATCCAAATCAAATGATGAAGTTGATTTTTCTTCTGCCTATGATGTGGTTAAGGATTGGGATGATAAACAACGCGTTATATATGAAAAAGACACCCTGGGTTTTTATTTGTCGGGACATCCTATCAATAGATATAAACAAGAACTATCAAAAATATCACGCAATCTTTTTGGAATAAAAGTTGGTGCTGTAAAAGTTGCTGGATATATTATGAGTATTCGCAAATCAGGAATGAGAGAAGAATATGACGTTAAAATTGATGACAATACTTCTCGTAAAGTAGTGGTTGTAAAAGCTGATGATTATGAAAAACATCGACATTATTTAATTAAAGATCATTTGATAATAGTGAAAGGTAATGCCAAGACTGATGACTATTATGAAGGTGGAATAAAAATAATAGCGGAAAGTATATTTTCTATTGATGATATACGTAAGCAGAACAATCCATTTGATCTTGTTAGCTCATTAAAGATAACTTTATTTGAATCACAAATGAACAATGACATGATTAATAGTATTAAAAATATATTACTTAAATATAAACATGATATATCAAGTGTAATAGTTAAATATGTTAAAACAGATGCCGTGGTTTTGGTGCCATTTGGCAAAGAATGGACCGTCAGAATTAGTGATGATTTGATAGATGAATTAACGAATTTACTTGATATAAAACAGGTTGAAATCGAGTATAATCCTAAGGCTAATAATAACGATTTGATTTAAATATGAATTTTCTTGATTTTGAACAACCTATTGCTGAACTCGAAGCTAAAATTGAAGAGTTACGTTATGTCGGTAATGATAAAGAAATAAATGTTAATGAAGAAATTTCACGGCTGGAAAAACGTAGTTCTGAACTTACCGCGTCAATTTTTTCATCCCTGAGTCCCTGGCAAGTCTCTCAAATTGCCAGACATCCACAACGTCCTTATACGCAAGATTATATTGATCGAATATTTACCGATTTTGAGGAATTACATGGAGAAAGATATTTCGCGGATGATTCGGCTATTATTACAGGTATAGCAAGACTTGATAATATGCCGGTTGCTGTCATCGGCCATCAAAAAGGTCGAGATACTAAAGACAGGATAATGCGTAATTATGGTATGCCTAAACCGGAAGGTTATCGTAAGGCATTGAGAATTATGCAGTTGGCAGAACGATTTAATATGCCAGTACTGACATTTATTGATACGCCGGGTGCTTATCCTGGTATTGATGCTGAGGAACGTGGTCAAAGTGAGGCTATTGCCAGAAATTTATTAGCCATGTCTGAATTAAAAACGCCTATTATTGCCACAGTGATTGGCGAGGGTGGTTCTGGTGGTGCTTTGGCAATTGGTGTTGCAGATCGTTTGTTGATGTTGCAATACAGTACCTATTCAGTTATTTCGCCTGAAGGCTGCGCTTCTATTCTTTGGAAAAGCGCAGATAAAGCAAAAGAAGCCGCTGAAATTATGGGTATCACAGCCCCAAGATTAAATGAACTTGGACTGATCGACCGTATTGTTGATGAGCCACTAGGTGGTGCTCATCGAAATTTTGATGAAGCGGCAAAACAGATCAGGCAAATATTAATTGAAGAACTAATGCCGTTAAAGCAACTCTCAATTAGTGAAATTGTAACGCAAAGACAAGAAAAGCTAAGACAGTTTGGTGAGTTCAAACAGAATTAGTTTACAAAATGTCAGGGCTTTCTAAAAAAATAGAGAAGCCTATTTAAGTATATGAAGAAATCTGCAGCAACAACATCCTTGAGTAAAGAGAGTTTTTTATCTGATTTAAATCAATTTTCGACTTCAGAAAAATTCTGGATTGCCTGTAGTGGTGGCATGGATTCCAGTGTTTTATTACATCTGTTTTATTCAAGTAAGAATAAAATTAATCAGGATATTGAAGTAATTTATGTTAATCATGGTTTACAGGAAGAAGCCAATGATTGGGCCGTGTTTTGTGAAAAACAGAGCCTACAATACGATATTCCTTTTATACAGCTACAAGTAACTGAGGGTTGCCCAAAAGGTTCGAGTGTTGAGGCTTGGGCCAGAGAAAAGCGTTATTCGCTTATTGAAGATGTCATGAATAAAAATGATGTACTTTTTACTGCACACCATCAGGACGATCAAGTTGAAACTTTTTTTCTTCAAGCATTAAGAGGTGCTGGTCCTCGAGGCTTAGCGTCTATGCCATTAGTTAAAAAATATGCGAAAGCTCTTCATGCTAGACCACTCTTAAAATATTCACGTAGTGACTTAAAGCATTATGCCGAAGAAAATAATATAATTTGGCAGAATGATAAAAGCAATTTAGATGTACGTTATGATAGAAATTATTTCAGACATAAATTGATACCTGTTATTGAACAAAGGTGGCCTGCCTATAAAGAAACGATTAGTCGTCTGATTAAAAATCAAAATGAATCTAGAATATTGCTTGATGAAATAGCAAAGGATGACATTAAACTTGCTCAGCATAAAAACACGAGAAGTCTGGATCTTGATGTTGTTCAAAAACTGAGTACAGAAAGACAAAAAAATCTTATTTTTGTATGGTTAAAAGAAATGAATTTAAACTCTCCCGGTTCGAAAAATATTGATCAGATTGTTTCTGATATCATTTATTCAGCTACGGATAAATCACCTTGCGTAAATTGGGAAAGTGTTGAAGTAAGACGATATAAAAATCTACTATATGCTTCTGAAATGATATCGGAACATAATGTTAATATTGAATATACGTGGAAGCCTGAAAATGTTTTAAATATTTCAGATGAAACACTTATTGCTATATCAGAATATGGCAAAGGGATTTCAAAACTTAAGACAGAGAATGCTGATTTTGTTGTTCGCTATAGACAAGGAGGTGAAAAAATTCGTCCTGACAATCTATCTCATTCGAAGACAGTGAAACAATTATTTCAGGAAGAATCTGTATTGCCGTGGTTAAGAGATAGAATTCCGCTGATTTACATTAACGGTGACTTAGCCGTTATTCCTGGTTTTTGTATAGATGAAAACTATTCTGCAGATAAAAATGAATCATCCTGGGATATTCATTGGTCTGGTTATGAAAATGTCGTTCAGCAATAATGGAAGAACTGTTTTATCTCGCGCATCAGTGTCTTGTTGAGTCAAATCTCGATAATAAATTATTATTGTCTTCAGATGCAGCAAAAAAAATACTGGATGGTGATATTAATATTGTACCTTGTTCCATTGATGTCGAATTAATAAAACCGGGTCGCCCAGAGAAACCTGTGTTAATTACGCCAAAAGATGTACCCAGGCGGAACATTCAAACTAATGAAGGCAGATCTGCAATGGTTCATTCTTTTGCACATATAGAATTCAATGCTATAAACCTTGTGTGGGATCTAATTTGTCGTTTCCAAGATATGCCTGATGAGTTTTATATTGATTGGACACGAGTTGCTGCCGAAGAAACTAAACATTTTAAGTTGTTGCGTGAAAATTTAAATGGGATGGGATACGATTATGGTGATTTCCCTGCGCACGATGGTCTTTGGACCATAGCTAAACAAACAGAGCATGATCTGTTACTGCGCCTGGCAGTAGTTCCGCGCATGATGGAAGCTCGCGGTCTTGATGTGACACCGAATTTAATTGAACGATTTCGACAAATAAAAGATGATAAAACTGTTTCTATACTTGAATTAATTCTGGAAGAAGAAATTGGTCATGTGCTAGTAGGAACAAAATGGTATCGCTATATGTGTGCGCAATTGGATATGGAGCCAGAAGATAAATTTAAACAAATTATAAATGATTTTTTTCCTTCAGCTAAAACGAAAAAAATAAATAGTAAAGCAAGATTGAAGGCTGGTTTTAGTCAAGCGGAACTTGATTATCTTGCTGCTATTTAGATAATAAAAACATATTTATGAATATTTTTAACAGAATAAGGACATTGCTTTTTCCAGGTAAAAAAAATAAATCTGTCGACCCTGTTAGTACTCCTGAAATTTCAATGTACGAGAGAGAAGAAAAAGTATATGGGGAAGGCAAACTAACATTACAAAAATTGTATGAAAAATGGTCGTGTAAAGATAAATGGTTACTTTATGATGAAGGAATCCCGTTATTATTTGGTGTAGAACCGGGTTTCAGAGAATCAGCGGATGATGAAGTGTCAAATAAAATAGAAAGTTTGTGGGAGCATGCACAAGAATGTGTGCAGAAAAAATTGTTGTCTGTTGTAAATATGGATAAGCCTGAAACAGAATGGGAAGTCAGGCCGCTTGATCTATATTGTTGGGCAACGATTAGCAGAATATCTATGCCTGCAGAATTTAGCACTTTAATGACATTTGTTGCTCAGACAATAAAGCCATCAGAAATAATTTCTAATCCTGTTCAAGGCGATGGAGAGCAAGATATGAGATATCAAAAGCACAGGGAAATTATTTTAGGCGCTGCAACATCATTATTAGTTAATGCGCCAGACTTGTGTAAAAATAATAAAGGCAGAGTAGTTACTAACAAAATAGCACAACACATTATTGAAAATGAAGATCAATGGTTTGGAGATGATAGACCGCTATTAGCAGAATCAGCTATGACGGATTTAATAGATGAATATTTGAAGTTAACCAGACCTACGGTCTGAAAAACGATAAGACTAGTGTGTACTTGGAACTCTTGTTTTTTGCATTACCGTTGATTCTTCTAGTGAATAATCAGCGGCAAGTTGGGTAAAGTGTAGATAAAAATCACCTATTTCAACAACATCACCCTCGTGTAACTCTGCCTTGCCAACCTTTTCGTTGTTGATGTAAACACCATTCATTGAATTCATATCAATGATATCAAAGCTTCCATTATTATTTCTGTGTATTTCGGCATGACGTCTGGATATAGATGTGTCATCAAGATTTAATTCATTATCTTTACTTCGACCAATTCTCCATATGGTACGTGTTATCGGATAGCGTGTTTCATTATCATCGCTTGCAATTAAATAAGCATAGGGGCGGTAATCGCTTTTCGAGTCATTTGATTGAGATTTTGGCTTTCTATCCCATAGCAGAAATAAAGTAAGCAATATAAAAACAATAATAATTATGAACGCTGCAGGTAATCCATACCAAAGCCATAAGTTAATAGGCTTTGTTGCAGCTTGTTTGGTTACTATTTGAATTGGCAAATTACCTGGCGCGCCTTTAATTGCAGCTGGTTGAGCCACGCTTGCTATTTTTGTCTCAGGGGCGGGGATTTGCTTATGAATAATGTTGTTTGTGACTTTTATAGTTACAGGAACATTAATGTTTTTGCTGCTTGTATTAGTTTTAAAATTTAATTTAATTAAAGTTGCTGCGTTATTGCTCTTGTATAATTCATTTAATGCAATGGAGAAGCCACCTGTATTATCAATATTGTTAAAAGCCTGTTTGAAATAATTATCTGGCAAATTGTAAGTTGCGTCCGTTTCAATATAGCTGCCGCCGGTTTCTTCACTCAATCTTCTTATTGTTTGCAATGCAACGGATAAGGATACGGAGCGAGGGTAGCCGATTGAATTTATTATTATTCCATATTTTCTGGCAGCTTTGATAATATCTGAATGAAAATAAGCTTTGTCTTCAGCTTGTCCATCAGATAATAAAACAATGACTTTTTGTTGTGCCTCAAATGAATTTAGATGGTCTATTGCCGTTAACAAATTTCGATATAGTTCGGTTGTTTTCCCAGTAGCTTTTATGGAATCCAATGATTTAGATAATAGAAAAATAGATGTTCCAATGGGAGATTTAAGCTGTAGAGATTTATCAAATGATGCCAGCCCAACTTTTTGATGAGGTTTTAGAGTTGTTAATAATTTCTTTATGTGTATTTTATTTTTTTCAATAACACTCTGTCTGGCTGGATCACTTGTATCTACCAGAAATAATATTGCTGTTGTATCGACGTTTTCAGAACTTTTATTGTCTTCGATAACTTGCAGCTTTATTTTATTTGAGCTTGCATTAATTAAAGGCGATGATTCCTCAGATAACATCCTGTATTTACAAGCAAGTGTTTTATCTGCTTGCTGACAATTTATATCTAGTTCATTGGTTAATGTTTCCCACGCAAATAGTTGTCCTGATAATAAAATCAGGCATAAAAATAAGAATCTTGAGAATATCTTTTTATTCATAAAAATTATCTTTTAGTTAACCTTTATCCGGAAATAATGGATCAGGTAAATCGTAGAATTCAATTTCCACTGATTTTACCCCGCGTTTTTGTTCGACAACTTGATTGAAAGCATCGTCAGGCTCCTTAAACTCACCTAATTGAGCAATATCTTTATCCATTTTTGCTTTCACGTTAATAATTTTCTCATGTAAACCATTAGTATATTGTAGTTCATAGGCTCTAGGTTCTGCTAAATCGGTCATGTTCTCTATCTCTGTTAGCCAAAGATAAATAGTGCCTTCTTCACCTGTTTCTTTACTAGGCTGAACAACATGAGCTGCAATCAGACGAAATTGTGCAGGCGGATATTGAGATGTTGGCCAGCCAAGTAAGGGAGGAAAAGAATAATAGGTTACGAGGTAAAAAGCAGATGTAATAATGATTGTCGCTGCTTTAACTGGCCATGACCATTTTGAATAAAGATTAATGCTAAGTAGTAACAGCCCAAGTAAAATATAAGCTGTAATAATTCCGGTTATGCCCAGTGTCACAATAATTTCTCCATTGTTATTATCTTATCGACCATTGCACGATTGTTCTTTTGTCCTCTGGCGGCGTCGCCTAAAGCGCCTACTGTTGGTATAAATGTACTCAATCGGTCATTTATATTTATAAACTCTCTCATTCCGTGCATTTTTGCCTTGCCAGAGAACAAAATTACTGCTCGTGCAAAGGTCTCATTTAACCAAGATCTATTAGAGATTTTGGTAGGAAATTTAACCCAAAAACATTGCCTTCACGTCCTATAGAAAATCGGACTGCTGTTTCTTCATCGCCTTTTTCTTGCAGAATGACTGTTCCGTAGTAGACGATTTCCAGTTTAGGGTTTACTTTTGCCAGCCTGACATGAACATCAACTGGCCTATCTGTTTCAGATGCGTAATAGTGCAAATTGACAATATATTCACCCTTAACAACACCCCTTAGAGTGACGACTTCCTGATTAAGCGGGTTTTGCACTTCTTCGCCATTCATTGTAATTGTGTCATTAACTAATCCGCGGTCATCGCGATCCAGATGCAGTAAGCCTGCCTCAGGTGTTCTAAACCAGACTATTTGTCCTTCAGGATCTTCTACCAAAACATCTATGTCATCAGGACTGTTATCTTCCCAGGTAACCGTCAAAATATACTCTGCTTTTGGATCTATAATTCCTGACTTTGATTCAGGATTCATAAACATAATGGCTACTAGAAATAAAAAGGTAAAACCAAGAAGTGCATTAAATAGCAGATCAGTGAATGGATCAGAGCGAAAGCGATTTTTAACGCGTATTTTCATTTAGAATTATTAATGTTTGGTATGACATGTATTTGTGTCAAATGTTGGGTTAATTCGATTAATTCGTCTACGTGTCTATCTATCATGTGATATTGCATGGCTGATAACATACTGCAAGTTAAGCCTGCAAGAGTGGTATAGAGAGCGGTACCCATACCATTACTCATGTGTTGTAAAATTTTCTGCATATTACTAACATCAAAATTAGCGATATTGGCGACCGAACCCAGCATTAAAATAAACCCGATAATTGTGCCGAGTAAACCGAGTTTTAACATCATGTCAGAAACAAACCAACCAATTTCCTGAGGTCCTTTTAAACGTGATTCATAAACATCGATCAGATCCGAAGCTGGAGTTGTTTCTTCAGAATTCGACATGTTTTTACTTCTGTAATATAGATCGCCAATATAGTCTGTCATGAAACAAGCAGGCAATTTGACTTTGTTATTGATAAAAATATCTTCATTATCAACTTTTAACTCTAATTTCCCTTCATTCTTAATCATATGATCTACTTTTCTGGATAGATTAGTTTGTAAAGAAACAGAGTAAATTAGTTTGGCACAATGCAAAGTAACAAGTAGGTAAATTAATACGATTAGCCAGGAAATACGACTTTTGTCGATGCTAAATAATGAGGAAATAATACCTTCATTCCATGCAATGATAAGTGAAAAAACGATTAGGCCAGTTAAAATAAGCCATCTAAGAAATAAGCTATGTTCCGGCTGTTCCTTCATTATTCTAGATATCCCTTTGTGTTTTCCACATTTTGATTAGTTTTTGTCAAGAATAAACGGGTCTTCAGATGCTGCGTATTCTACCATTGAGCGCAATGATTTATTAATTTTTTTAGCGATATTATCCATTTGTTGGTTACCTGTTTTTATCGGCAAAAGACGTGTCCCTATCATGATTTCTCCATTTATTTCAGTTGCCGTAATTTTATAGGGGCAGTAATTAATATAGCGAGGTTCAATTTTCAGCATTTCTTCACCCAGAGTAAGATTGCAAAACAAAATAACTTCATTCTTAGGAAAATCAGTGCTACCACGTTTTTGTATGGCATCGCCAATATGCAGGCGATTAGTTATGCGAAAATTATTTTCAGTAATGACAAATTCACTATCCTGAATTACATCGGCAAATGCTTTTTTTGTATTTTTTTCATATATTTGATTCGATTCATTTGTGCATGCCATAAGCGATAACAATAAATATAAACCTGCAAATTGGATGAAGTATGTTGTGTTCTTGTTCATGAGAAATAATATTATTAGCTTATTTTTATGCCATTAGGTCTTTTGAATTGTTGAACAGCACATAGTTCATTCCTTGATAATGACAGAGGTGCCGACATCTACAAATTTTCTCAGATCATTTATTTCTTCATTGGTTAAGGCAATGCAACCTTCCGTCCAGTTTATTTCCTGATGGATAGTTAGCTTTTTATCAGTTTGTTCACCAAGCCCATGGATTCCTATAAAACCTCCCAGCTTGGTATCTTGCGGAGGTGCTTCGCGCTTTTTGTAGGCAGAAGCAATACGTTTAAAATCTTTAGCATCAATGGTTTTATTTTTGTAGCCGTACCAGGCATCGATAAGGTTGGGGTAATCCAGTTGTATGAAATAATGGAAACGGCTGCTTTTTTTAAATTGCGAGATACGATAGACCCCTAATGGTGTCTTACTATCGCCTTGCTTACGTTTTGTTCCCTTGCCACCTTTGCCACTTGCTATATGATATTTTTTAACGACTTCACCTGCTTTTTTTACAATTAACTCATTATTTTTTTTCGAAATCAGAATCTGATACTCGCTGGCTTGTGCCAACGGCATTGTTAATAGCAACAAAATTAAGAGCAAAGAGTTTAAAGTGAAACACTTAGGCATTTTATGAGGTTTTCCTAATTTGGAAATGTATCGGTAATAAACTGCCAAAAATCAACATGAAATAGTATTATCCTAAGAAAGAAGGCTGAAAGCCAGTGAGTTTGTTCATTCACCAATGAATCCAGAGAATTGAGGCATATAAAAGTTTATGGAAATACAGCGATACAACACTACAGCAATTATTATTCACTGGCTTATGGCTATTATGATCATTGCTATGATTGGTCTGGGGCTCTATATGACTGGGTTAGAGAAGGGTAGTGATGAGCGAAGTTGGTTTTTTGCCCTACACAAGTCAATTGGTCTGACATTGGCTCTTTTGGCTATCATGCGCTTAGTCTGGAAAATCTGTTCTGAATCGCCGACGTTACCGGATTATGTTGTACCATTACAAAGGAAAATGGCGACTGCAACACATCACTTATTGTATTTGCTGATGTTTATTCAGCCGGTTTCAGGCTATATCTCATCTTCATTTAGCGGCTATAAAACAAAATTTTGGGGAATCCCTTTACCTCATTGGGGCTCGAAACAACCAGAACTAAACAAATTATTTACAGAGATTCACGAAATCAGTGCATTTTGTTTAATCGCATTACTTATATTGCATATTTCTGGCGTGGTTTATCATTTACGCAAGAAGCAGCCAGAGTTGTTTAAGAGGATGTGGTTTAGGTAAGTAAACAGGGTTTATCGCTCTCTTGAAGCCTTTGGAGTTTGGAGAAGGCTGAGAAAGTCGCTTCGGTTTAGGCTGCGGAGGAGGCCGAGAAAGTCGCTTCGGACTCCTGTCCTCTCGCGACATACCGTACATCCTGTACGTAAAAAAGGGAGTCCGAGGACTCCCTTTTATACTTCAGCTATGTCAACAATTACTTGTTGTTGATGTACATGGTGACTTCGAAGCCAAAACGAATGTCACTGTATTCTGGAGTTTCCCATTTCATGCTAACTCTCCTCAATATTTTATTATTAAAAGAACCCGGATAAATCCGGAACACCTATGTTTTGTGTGCAAGTCTACTAATTCATCATTCATGCCAAGTAGCGGAAAGACTATAAAATTTAATAAAATCAAATAGATATAATTTTTTTAGCAAAATTAATATTCATTTTTTACGACTATTTTGGTTAATATTATCCATTTATTTGGTTCATTAGAACCATTTCTAGGCTATACTGCATCGATGTCATTAAGACGACCTGAGTCACTAAAAAACCTGATATTTCGTCATGAAATCGCGATTTTGTTTCTGGTCGCGGTCACAGGTTTACTTGGCGGACTTTCCGCCTATTTTTGGCAGCATAATTCAGCTGAATCAGTCCGCATCAATTCCATGTTTTATCTTACCGAGCAGATTAGAGGTGAACTCTATGCCCAAATTCAGGAGATGATACGAGCTCGAGTGCTTGAAGATGAACTTGCTTTAAAAGCTTACCCGGAATATTCGCGCAGTATTTCTGAACGATTTAATGAACTAAGAAGACGCTCAAATTCGCGTGAGGAAGACATCTCTATTCAGGAATTAAATCGTTCTTACCGGGAGATTCAAGGTGACATGAATAATCTTTTTGAAAGTCCTTATATTAATAATCGTCGTTTATCACAAATACAAATTCTAAATCCGGCATTTGCACAACAAATGGTGGGTAAATTTGAGAGTCGTTATTTTTCATTTAAACAAGTGTTGTCTGATCAGCATAAAAAGCTGGATGAAGTTTTGGCATTGTGGACAAAATTTGCGCCATTCATTATTCCTATCCCATTGGTCATTGCCTTTATCATTGTTTTTTACACACGGCATGTCATGCGTGCCAGCTTTATTAAACCGTTAGCAAATATTATTGAAGGTGCCGGAGAGATTAGTCATGGCAAACTGAATTATCATATTGAAGAACAAGGTGTAGAAGAGGTATCCGAACTCGCAAGCGGTATAAATTCGATGGCAAAGGAACTGTCAGAAAGTAGAGATGCCTTGCTCGAAAATGAAAGACAAGCTGCTCTCGGTTCATTGGTTCCGGTTGTCGCACATAATATTCGGAATCCACTGGCTAGTATTCGTGCTACCGCTCAATTACTTGAACATGCTGAGAACCAGCAAGAAATTAATGAATCGAGTCATGTTATTATCGAAACGACCGACCGTTTAGAGCGTTGGGTAAGTTCATTAGTTTCTTATCTTCACCCGTTAAAACCAAACTTTGCCAATGTTAATGCGCCGGATTTAATTGATGCTGCTTTAGGATTACTCAGTAATAAAATTAGTGAAAAGAAAATCAAGATAACTAAAGAAGGTTGGGAAATATCTCAGGCATTAACTGTTGACCCGGATTTAATGGAACAAGCACTCTACAGTTTGTTAGCGAATGCCGTTGATGCTTCGCCAGCGTCAAGCGCAATAAAAATCAGCCTATCTAATCCAGAAGATTATATTGAAATACATATTCTGGATAGCGGCCCCGGATTACCATTTGAACCCAAACTTGGAGATCTGGAACCAGGTCCCTCTACAAAAAAGTTTGGAACAGGCTTAGGGATTCCAATTGCATTCAAGATTTGTCAGAAACATGGTTGGAATTTAAGTTTTAATGTGATCGATGGTCAGGGAACTGAAGCCATTATTGCAGCACCCATTCACAAATTAAAAGAGGTTGGTGCCTGATGCAGGACTCATTAATTACATCTGCTGAAGTACCTGTGTTAGAAAAACGAATTCTTCTGGTCGAAGATGAAAATGTTTTTGCCAAAGCAGTAAAGAAACATTTGCAACGTGCAGGATATAAAGTCAACCTGGCAGAAGATTTGGCGACAGCAAGAGAAGAATATAAAAATAATGTACCAGATTTGATTTTACTGGATATGCGGTTGCCAGATGGCTCCGGAATTGATTTTCTTTCCGAAATAAAATCATCCATAACAAACACCTCTGTTCTTGTTATGTCTGCCTACGGTGAATTGGAAGATGCTGTTTCAGCAATGAAGTTAGGTGCATCAGATTATTTAAAAAAACCAATCGATCTTGAAGAATTATTGATTAACGTAAAAAAAGTACTCGATAAAAGTGAGCTAACACAGAAATTAACAAATTCGGCTAAACGAGAACAACACGCCGCTGAGACAGTTGATTTCCTGGGGCAATGTCAGGAAATAAAATCAGTGCGTCAACAAGTCGAACGTATTTCACAATTAGCTCAATCAACTTCTGTTATTCCTCCCACAGTATTAATACTAGGCGAAACAGGAACAGGTAAAGATGTTGTAGCAAGATTACTTCATGAAAACAGCAGCCGGAATCAAAAACCCTTTGTACATGTTGACTGTGCCTCCTTGCCAAAAGACTTAATTGAATCTGAATTATTCGGTCATGAAAAAGGCGCATTCACTAATGCGCATGTTGCGCGTACAGGTTTGATTGAAGCGGCTGAAGATGGCGTACTTTTCCTTGATGAGATTGGTGAATTGCCACTTGATTTGCAATCGAAATTACTAGCTGTATTAGAAAGAAGAACATTAAGACGCGTCGGCACAACACAAGAACGTCCTGTCGCTGCATGGATTATAGCGGCAACAAATAGAGATATTGAATCATTAGCAGAAAGCGGCGAATTTCGATCAGATTTATATTATCGGCTGAATGTGATGTCACTTTCCATGCCCGCATTACGTGAACGCGGCAAAGATATTTTGTTATTAGCCAATCATTTTGCAACACAGACTGCAAGACGTTATGGCTTACAGTTTGATGGTTTTTCAGATGAAGCAGGAGATGCCTTATTAGATTATTTCTGGCCAGGCAATGTTCGCGAAATGAAGCATTTATTAGAACGCGCTGTCTTGTTAAGTAGTGGCGGTATACTTGACGCGAATATATTGAGCCTGGATAAAAAACAGGAACTGAAATCAGATGAAAGTGATATGAATGATGATTTGACTTTAGGTGAAGCAGAATTACATTTAATCAAGCAAGCACTTGAACGAACCAACCGTAATGTGTCAAAAGCAGCAAGAGAGTTAGGCATTACACGAATGGCATTACGCTATCGAATAAAAAAATACGATTTATAATAGGGTGATGCTGAAAATAGTAATTTTTTCGTGAGAGCGAGGAAGCATCGCGCACAGAACCGGAATGTATAGTTAATACATGAGGATTCGAGCACGGAGCTAACGACGCTATCGCGGAAAAAGTGCATTTTCAATTTACCCGTAAAGGGGAGATGAATATGGCAAAGGTAAACATAACAACCGATATTGATGTTGCAGCAGATAAACTCTGGAGTTTAATCGGTGGCTTTAATGCTTTACCTGACTGGCATCCAGCAGTAGAAAATAGTGAATTACAGGAAGAGGGTAGTACACGTATATTAAGCCTTGCTGGCGGTGGTGAAATTGTAGAAAAACTGGAAAAGCATGATGATAATGAACGAACCTATTCTTACACCATTACAGATAGTCCGTTACCCGTTTCTAATTACAGAGCTGAAATTAAAGTCATTGATCAAGGTGAAGGCAAAGCTACTGTTGAATGGTCTAGCGAATTTAGCGCAGAAGGTGCAGCAGAGAACGAGGCCATTGAAGTTATTACAGGAATATTTCAAACAGGTTTGGATAATATTAAAAAAATGTATGGTGGTTAAATATAATATTTAGAGTTGATTGTAGTTTGTAATTCGAAGCAGGAGTTCCGTATCAGTTTTTAAATTTTAGTAATCTAACATTAGTGGCCATTATATTTTTTTATATTAAATATTAAGCTTGTCGCAAGCAATATTAGAAATATTACTCCGCCAATAAAAACCAGAGATAGCTTTGCTTGGCCAACGGTAAAGGGAAAGACTGAGTAATACGAACGGCTGGTTTGCTTATCTATTACGGTAACGATACCAATATATTTTCCATTGGGAAAGTGATGTTCAATAGAAAAGGTTCCATGAATATAGCTTTGTGGAGGTATATACAATACGGTTGAGTTTTTTATCTCTTCAGCATCGCCAATAGTGTCTATTGTTGCATTTAGTCCAAGACCTTTTATGTCTTTGATTACTCGATAATCTGTCGACATTGTACGCAATACTTTATCAATAAAATCCAGAGCTATAATAGTGTCACCTTGGGAGGGGATATCATCACAAAATGCTTCATTGGAGATTGTTGGTTGATAACCGGTGAACAGCATCTGAAATGGGCCAACGGTCAATATGCATTGATTACCAATAATTTCTACACCACCATGTGCGGAAATAGAGCCGCTATAGAGTATGGCAACAAAAAAGAGGCAACAGTGTTTAGAAGAAATTTTCCACTGCACTATATGATAAGCACTTCATCCCCTAAATAAACTTGGGAATAAGTACACCTCCTATATCAGTTATATAGCGCTTTCCAGATTCATCATAAAAAAACAACAGACCACCAAAGCGACTGTCCGGATCATAAACAAGCGAAGCCAGGCGTTCCGTTTCCCAGGCAGCATCTTGAGCAACAATCTTGATTAATCTTGTTTCGCCCACAGCGATAGGTGCTTCATTATCAACTTCCAATCCTGCTTCTGCCATTAAATGTTCCGGATAGTTTCTTGCGCTTTCATCCATCATACCAACAGAATGGTTTATAAAGCGGACTGTTGCTGTGGTGAATTCTCCCAGTCTGATAGGACTCTCGGTATTATTAGTGACTTCTAATCTTAAGGTCATGGCTCTACCGGGTATCCGGTAAAATCCCCTAACTAATTCTACTTTCACTTGTTGTTCAGAAATGGGTAAAGCTTTAACGTTTGCCCTTGCAGATTGTAGAGCTAATGTTATTGGCCATTTATATTCTGCTATATGATAGCCGGTGAAGGTTACGGTGAGACTCAAGACTAACACAGCGCTTGCCACGTATCGGTCAGAACGCGTGATTAAGCTATCGACCCTGCCAGCACTGATTTCACGATAGCGATGAAAAAACACCGGTCGGCGAAACCAGTAAAACAACCAGGCTATTCCAAATATTGCCCACAGGCCATGCCAAAAATAATTATTCAACAAACTATAGTCATCCAGGTTTATGGTGTCACCCGTAATGGTTTTTACCTCATTGATAAAATTTTCACCATTGCCTGTTATCTCAACAAATTTCCCCGGGCCGATTATTGGTCCTGCGTCTTTGACATTTAACATGGTGTGTACATGCCAACGACCAGGAACGCGCGCCTTCAAATGTACTTCCCATTCATAATCACGACCTAATTCAAATGATGTGGAATTGGCCATATTGACACCATTAATAAATGAACCAGTACGCACAAAGACAGGACCGGGGACAGATATATTAAGAAAAGCGACATCAGGTTTTGCCGCTGCATCAGGCCAGTAAGGTGAAACCCGAAATTTCCCACTCACAACAAACTCGTCATTCACTTCAAGTTTATCTTTTGACCAGTTTACGTCATACCACTGGATGGTACGCATACGTAAGAATGGTTCTTGGGAACGTTCTCCATGAGCCAACACGGTTTGACTTAAAGACAAACAGGTCAAAATGCTAATCATTATTTTCATGATGAAGCTTTTGATTGAGATGCTCCGTGCTCCTGGGATAATAAATAATCGCTTATTCATATTCTTTCCTTGATGTAGGCCACTGTCGCGAAGGCTTTGCCAACAAACCACCACATTGCGTATACCAATATACAGAGGAAGGCTGAAAAGAAAGAAGAAACGGCTACTGAATGTTGACCAAATGTACGTAGAGTACCGCGTTCGATAATACGGATATATTCTGGCGTACCAGTTCGAATATATTCAAAGCCAATTAAGTCAGCTGCCGTCATCACCTGGCCATGAAATTCTATCGGCACATGATAAGCCGCTAACCACGCCCAGTTTGAAGGGAAAAATGTCAGTGCAAATAAAGAGCCGCCAAAAATTGCGGTTAGTAACATGCTGCGAGTGAGAAGGAGTATAGCGTCGAGTACAAGCGCTCCTGCCAAAAATGTTGCCGGAGTAACCAAGTTGATTGGATAATTAGACCATAGATGAAATCCGCTAATGCGAACGACCCATTCGCCTAATAGTAATGCCATGATGGCAAATGTAGCACCTATAGGTAAACGGAAATTTTTCCAGAAAAAGAACTGCAGAGCTGAACAAAAGGTAATCGCCATTACCGGAGAGATGGTTATCCACCATTCGCGGTCCTTCCAATCGAGCCAAAAATCCCAATCACCTGCAGTGAGCATAAAATGGATATGGAAAGAACCAATTATGGTAAAAAAAAGTGTTGGGATTAATATTAATTCCAACATTCGTTGGAGTTTTTCAGTGCTTACAGAAGTTTCCGTTGTTTGTTGATTATTATTCATTGGAAACTTTCTTTTCATTTTTTTCTTCCATGTCATTCAGTATTGCAACGACTCGTCGTACTATTTGCAAATGAACACCACACAATGCCAAACCACACCAGCCTAAAATGACAAACCCCCAATGCAATGGTGCAGCGAAAAATTCTTCCATAAACCAGAAAGCGTGTCCCCATTCATTTAAACCGACGTTGGGCAAGATCATAAAAGGACCTGTGACTAAAATAACATGAGAGAGTGATATGCCTTCTTGCTGATACAATGGTAGGCGAGTATGCGCATATAACAAGGTAGCAACACCGGTAATAATATACATAGGGAAACTCAAGTAAAAAATCATGATGTGGCTGGGTGTAAAACTGGTGTCTCTGGTGACAACCTGATGCCATGCACCATCTTGTTCTGTGAAATAGCTAACACCCCAATAGAGCGTCCATGCATACATTGCCAAATAAAGTGCAAAAGAGAAATACCTTCTTATTTCTTCATTAGGAGTAATATCATTGATATTTCTGTCACGTGTAATCCAGAGATATCCCCACAAACAGGTCGCGACTAATATTTCAAGTGTAATTTCGGTGTAAAACCAGGTCATCCAGTAGGTGTCAAAAACCGGATCGTGTGCATCCAGACCGTATAGGTGTGCATACGAAAACTGATACCAAATGGCAAACAGGTATATAGCGAGGGTAATTGCCATGCATAAGGCTAAACGTGGTCCGTGCAATAGATAGTATTTAGCTTTTTTCAGACCTGGGTTTGATACTGCATTATTATTATCGTTTTGTGTTTCCATATCATCCTTGTGCTTCAGTTAAAAATAAAGAAGTCTCTGAAAGAATTCAGAGACTTCTTAAAAACTCAGAAATATACTTAACTAATTTTTTTAATAGAGACTACGTTATTTGTAGAGTCGAAAAAATTAATAAAATCATTCGCGGCTACAGCTTTACTGTAAAGAAATCCTTGCGCAATATCACATTTGTTTTGTATTAGAAATTGTTTCTGTTTTGCAGTTTCAACGCCCTCTGCAACGAGTTTTTTTCCTATGCCGTGAACCATATTAATAATTGTCGTGACCAGCGTCTCATTTTCTTTACTTATCCCTATACCGCTGATAAAAGAGCCATCAATTTTTACAACATCAATAGGAAAATCTTTCAAATATTTTAGTGAAGAATAGCCTGTGCCAAAATCATCGATGGCAATCGTTATGCCAGCATCATGCAGTATTTTGAGTGCTTGAATTTCAGATCCTGCAGATTCCACCAATAAATTTTCTGTAATTTCGATTTGGATAGTAGTAGGTGAAATATTGTAATGCTTCAAACTGGCTAAAATATTTTCAGAAAGATTACCAGACTTGAATTGTACTGGTGAAACATTTATTGAAGCCTTGAATTCACTGCCAAAAATCTGACTGTTTTTATTTAGCAGTAAGAATGTTTGATCAATAACAAAGTCCCCAATATCAACGATCAAACCACTCTCTTCCGCCACAGGAATAAATGATACTGGAGAAATATATCCATGTTCCGGATGATCCCATCGAATCAAGGATTCAGCTCCGATAATAGTGCCATTAATCATATTAACAATGGGCTGATAATAGACCTCAAATTCATTATGCTTTATTGCATTTCTTAATTCATTTTCTATTTTAAATTTTTCTTTTATCACGTCATCTAGTACTTGAGTAAAGAAGTGAAAACTGGAGTTTGACTCTTCCTTTGCCCTATACATCGCCATATCAGAATGTGATGCCATCTGTTCCATAGAATCAGCATCATTTGGATACACACTGACACCGATACTGATGCCGACATACATTTCTCTATTGTCAATTGATATTTGAGATTCAACAGAATGGATTATTTTATTGATAATATTGATGATGTCATGTTTATGTGAGAAACCTTCTATGATTGCAATAAACTCATCTCCACCTTGTCTGGCAATAAAATCTTCTTCACGTAAACAATTGCTAATACGGTTAGCGACTTCCTGTAGTACTTTATCGCCAATATCATGACCAAGATTGTCGTTGATATTCTTAAATTTATTCAGATCCATGAACAACATGGCTATTTGCGATTGGTTTCGTTTTACTCTTGCGATTGCTTTTTCAATATAAAATTCAAGCTGTGAACGATTGGCCAGGCCCGTTAGCAGGTCATGATGTGCCATGAATTTAATTTGTTTTTGTGTTTCTTGTAGTACGGAAATATCGGTGTAGACGAAAATATAGTTTTCAACTTCACCGTTTTTATTTATGACAACAGTGACATTTGTCCAAGTGGTTAGGGATGCCCCATCTCTCTTGTCTAATATAAATTCACCTTGCCAACCGCTGTGTTTTTCAAGGCTGGGCCAGAGCACACGAAAGAAATCCTTGTCCCTATCAGTGACATAAATATTTTGAATTTTTCTATTTACAATGCTTTTTTCTTCTATACCAGTTAGTTCACTAAACGCATTATTAACACTAATAACACGATAAGAATTGTTCAGTATCATGACTGCATCTGTCGTATGACTAAATACTTTTGCTGCAAGCGCCAGATCCTTTTCTGCCAGTTGCTTCTCGTGCGTTAGATCGTAGAAATTATTGCTAAGTACCGATATTTCATCATGCCCTGTGAGTTTCATACTTGAGGTTAACTGTTCGCCTGATTTAATATTATTAATACTTTGCGTTACGGCTTCGATATTGAAAATTAGTCTGCCGGTAATAATAAACCCAAGCAAAATGGTGATTAGAACTGACAGGATAGCCCCAACTGAAAAAATAACTATTTTATAGAGTGATGCTTCTTTATCTTTTTCGGTCAAACTAATAATTTTATCGATGACCAGTTTGGCGATCTCATGAATCTTGAGTAATCTTTCAGATGATAGTTCTAACCAGTCAGCAGCTTCATTATTCCCTCCAAAGTCATAACTGAAGTTTTTTTGTTTATCTGCTGCATACTCTTCACTGTACAGTGATATTGCGTGTCTTACTTTATTCACAGTGACAAAGAAAATACTTCTCTGCATTTTCCTAAACGACTCTTGAATTTCATCGACACCAGAAAGTGCGACGATGTCTTTTGACAGGCTGATTTGCTGTTTTGAATTATAGGCATGCTCTTGTAACAGCATCATGTTTTTCCTGCTATGGGCTGACAATAATGTATACGTTATAGAACGTTCTCTGCCTGCATATTCCTGTAACCAAAGAAATTTTGATAGTGCAATAATATGACTGTTGACCCCAGGTTTATCGGTCATCATCGACTTCGCACTAAATAGACGGAGTATCCCCTCTATGATGGTTGAATATTGTGAGAAATAACGTTCGTCCTTTCTGGCATCGACATCCGTTCTAATTTGATTTACATTTTCAAATAACTCTTCATCGAAATATATTCTGTTACTCACCTCTGGAAACAAGCCGCGTAGTAGGGGATTTCTGTCCATTTCAGTCAGAACGGACAAGGCTGTATTTGTCTTTTCACGTTGAGCAAATAAGCGCGACCTTAGAATATTGGTATGGGAGGCAAGGAGACTGTTTGAATATTCACGTTCCAGTTGGAGTTCATATACAGCGTGGGCCATTTTGGCCGCAGATTTATATATGTTACTGGTGGTTTGATCGGTAGCGTAGTTATCTACACTTGAAAGAATATTGTTTCCCATTAATAGAATTAGAAGGGCAATTGGCAATACTAAGACGATCACCAATTGATGCCTTATTCGTAAATGACTAAGAAATGATCCCACTACGTAACTCTCCTTATTGAGTAAATACTTAGCGTTTTTCCCTATCTAATTAAAGAATGATTTTATGTTAAACAAAGCAATAAGCATGCTAGTTGTTTATTTAAGTACGCTCCAGCTGAAATTTGCCAAAAACTATCCTCCAAGTATAGTCAACTCGATTTAGTTTTTCTGAGAAAATATATAGGCTAAATCATTAAATAATAAGGCTTTGTTTTAGTATCATGGTTATACTCTTATGAGAAATGCGGTTTAAATTGAAAATATAATAATATGATGAAAGTCAGGATATTTTATCCCGCTAGTGCATGTATTATCAGTCTACTCATTGCCTGGCTTATAGCCCCTCATTTTTGGTTGCCAGAGACACTGCTTGAATATCGCTACGGTATTCTTGGTGAACCAGCATATCGACCTTTACCATCTAGCAAAAACACCGAAGCCAGCATTGAAAATCAATTTTGCCCTGAGTCCGCACAAGCTTCGTGGAGACTAGCCACTGAGATTGAAGGCGTCATGATTGATGCATCATCACTGTGTCAGCCCGATAATCCTTTTGAAGTGGCGGCATCCGTGCTTGGTACAAACAATGTGAGTCGTGAAACCTTGATGCAAACAATGTTATCTGCCGATAGTGTCATCAAAACCAATGATCGAGATAATGATGGTGATCCGGATGAAATTCATATTCGTCTGGAAGTTAATGAGCTAAACGGTTATTCGCCTGAGCACTCTGAATTAGTGATGCAATATGAAATAGGACCTGGAATTAAACCGGGATTTTGGGTGTTTTCCCCTAAATCAAAAGGTATGGCCACGGCAAATGCGCTGACACTAAAAGCACAAGCAATGTTGCGAATGCCTTCCGTACCTATCCGAGTTGAACAGGGCGACACTATAAAAGTCACGCTTGAGAATACACACTACTTGCCGCATACGATTCATCTGCATGGCGTTGATCATCCTTTTCGCGATGCTAATGGGGAAGGAAATGATGGCGTGCCGATGGTGAGTGAGATGATGTTGATGCCGGGTTCAAGTAGGACTTATGATCTTACACCTCGTCAGGCCGGCACGATGTTTTATCATTGCCATGTTCAACCACAGTCGCATTTACTAATGGGACTTAGCGGTTTTTTTATTGTCGAAGAAAACCGTAAGAATAATTGGGTACAAACATTTAATATTGGGGCGGGGCAGGTTCGTCATCGCTCGCAAGCGATTAAAGAACAATATCAACGAGAATACGACCTGCATTATCAGGATGTGGATAGTAAATTGCACAGAATTGTTCAACAGGCGAATGATCCTCGCTTGATTGCGAAGCGTATGAATCAGGTTTATAACGTCACACAACGTAAACCGGATTATTTTTTGTTAAATGGCAAATCTTTTCCTTATACCTTGCGTGATTCACTGATCGTGGTCGAACCTGATGAACGCATTAAACTCCGTGTTGTTAATGCAGGCGCAAGTGACGTGGCTCTACATACTCATGGACACAAAGTGACCGTGACCCATTGGGATGGTGTTGCCATCGCAGAAGATGCAAGTATTACTCGCGATGTTGTTTTTTTAAGTGCGGCGCAAAGGGCTGATCTGACACTTGATACGACTAATGATGGACTACATAGTTATGGATCGGGCGCCTGGTTTATGCACAATCATAAAAGCGAGGCAGTTACTAGTAATGGTATCAATCCAGGTGGTGATATCAGTATGATCGCCTATGATGAGTATCTGGATGAAACAGGTAAACCAAAAACAGAAGGTGAGCTTGGATTATTTTTTGACCCAGAAATTTATAGCGGTCAACGATCGGTGTTTGGCTTGATGGCACCGGATCTTTTTGGAGAACCTGAAGAACGTATGAATTATTCCTTTAGTGCTCCGTTGAGTATTTTCTTTTTTGGAATTTCACTTGCATGTTTAATCATTGTGATTAGACGCGTGTAACGTTAATGAAATGATACATCAGAAGAAACGTAATATTGGATTGTTATTACCGGTTTTATTGAGTGCTTCTATCGTTGATTCAAGTCAGGCTAAAGACAATCCCTTTTCATTAAAAACACTTACTGCTGCGAACCAAAGTGTTAGCAAACTAACAGAGATGAAATGCGGCGAAGGTCGCTGTGGTAGCGGTGATACTAAAGGCATGGTAATGGGAGAAAATAATTCAAACTTACCCAAAGATTGTCCAGTCATCTCTAAGGATTACAACTTCACGATACATACTGGCAGCGAATATGCACTAACCGGCAAGACCTTTGGTTATGAAAGTTCATCATTAGAAGTAAAACCTTGTTCACGTATAACGGTTACCTTGATCAATGACGATGCAGTACGCCACCAATGGATGCTACATGGATTACCTCGTTATCTTTATCCCGGCGGCATGTTTCATCTTGAAGCGCAGGGTGGCCAAACAATGAGTGGGACATTTATTGTGCCTTCCGCTGATCAAACTTATCTGGTTCATTGTGATATTCCCCAACATATGGAAAAAGGAATGAAAGCAGAAGTGATTGTTGGTGCGGGCAGTGGACATTTACCCAGTATTCCAGGCATTAGCGGTGATCGTTTCCCTGATGAATACAGTAAGCCAGATAATTATTTCTTCAAACTATTTACGTTAATAGCTGGACTAATAGGTTTCGCAATTCCACTTTATCTCATTAGAAAAATAAATAGCAGTGAAAACTAAAGATAATTGCTAAATTAATTTTTAGATTAATTATAATTGTTTCCTTTGAATGTCTATTGCAGTGAAAGTAGACTTAATATTGATTTGTTTTCAATGTGGATAAAAAAGCATTTTAGTGTAATTTCATCCTTGGTTTGATTTTTTGTGTTAGAAAGTTTGCAACGGTAGTTAAGGTAACACGAATAATTCCTTGTATAACAACTTGATGCATTTTGTATAAGGACATGTAAACAAAGCGAGCCAGTAGGCCTTCGATCATAATGCTGCCTGCTTTCTTCCCCATCAAGTTGCCCATCATATTGCCGATAGTCGTATGACTACTTAAATTAATAAGCGATCCGTAATCAACATAAGTGTAGCTAGGTAATGGTTTATTCTTTAATCGATTAATAATTGATTTAGTTAACATGGTTGCTTGTTGATTAGCGGCTTGTGCTCGTGGAGGCACGATCTCATCTGTCCCTTCCATAGGACAAGCAGCACAATCTCCAAAAGCAAATATATTTTCATCTCTTGTTGTTTCCAATGTTGGTTTTACAATGAGTTGATTGCTATTGTTCGTTTCAAGACCACTAATTTCGTTAAGAAAATCAGGTGCCTTGATACCTGCTGCCCAGACTTTTATTTCTGCGGGAATCATATCGCCTTTATCTGTAATAAACCCTTCTGCTGTAGCTTCAGCAATTCTATTGTTTGGTAAAATTTCAATGTCTATTTTTTCAAGTGCATTTTCAGTCAATTCAGATAAACGTGGTGGCAATGCAGGTAAAACTCTGTCAGCTGCTTCTATAATTGATATTTTTATATCTTCCTCGGTGGATATTTGATCAAGTCCAAAAGTAATTAACTGCTCAAACGCCTCATGTAATTCAGCAGACAATTCAACACCGGTAGCACCGGCACCAGCAATGGCCACTTTCAACTGGCCTTCGCGTAGCGTGCCTGTGTGCGTGTGTGCGGCATAAACGCTTCGTAATAAACGTTGGTGAAATACATCAGCTTCATTGCGTGTATCAAGGAACATACAATGTTCCTTAACACCGGTAATACCAAAATCATTAGTCTGGCTACCGACAGCGATGACTAAGGTATCGTAATGAAAAGTACGTCTTGGAATATATTCGTCGCCATTCTCATCAAGCGTAGGTTCGAGGCTAATTTCCTGTTTTTGCCGATCCAGCGTGTCCATGCGGCCGACTTTGAAGGTAAAATGATTCTTGTAAGCCAGTGCGAGATAACTCAATTCATCTTCATAAGAATTAAGCGTACCAGCTGCGACTTCATGCAAAAGCGGTTTCCAGAGATGTGTTCGTGTGGCATCAACCAACGTAATCTCCGCCTTCTTCTTTCCGAGTTTATTGCCGAGTCGTGCTGCTAATTCAAGACCGCCAGCACCGCCGCCAACAACAATAATATGATGTAAATCAGTTGAATCCGTCATTTTTTTTGTATTTATAGGGTGTTGAGAATATATCGGTATAATAGCGTGAAAGTTTAATGATTAATAACATTTATCAGGAGAAGCTTTAGTGAATGATAATACCCGAACTGAACTGGAAGCCGCTGCTTTCAGAACCTTAGTAAAGCACTTGCGTGAAAATACTGAGGTACAGAACATTGATTTAATGAATCTGGCTGGCTTTTGCCGGAATTGTTTATCGAAATGGTATCTCGCTGCGGCTGAAGAGAAGGGTGAAGAGCTAGATTACGAGACCGCGCGAGAAATTATTTATGGTATGCCTTATTCCGAATGGAAAGAGAAATATCAAAAATAAGCAAACTCAGAATGAAAAGGAAAAGTGTAAGGAAGTATTTGGTTTGCTTCAGGTTTAAATACAAATTAATTCAAGGATTTTAAACTATCAATAAAATTGGCAACAAATAGATGTCTTTAAAATTAATAAAATCCAGTTTACTAGTATTGAAGCAGGATAAAGAGATGTTATTTTATCCATTGTTTAGCTTTATCACCTTATTAGGTTTATGGGCGTCTTTTGCATACATAACATATACAACTGGTCTAGTGAGTAATGTAATAGATAATGCGGCTGCGGCTGCAGATTCAGGAAATAGTAATCCAGTTTTGATTATTACGTTATTAGTCTTTTATTTCTGTAATTATTTTGTCATAACATATTTTAATACGGCACTTG
>Ga0209992_10001235_pt1 | contig 28302 bp, 26 predicted proteins | sample 2SBtaG_2_FD_182564 | JGI IMG/M metagenome (GOLD analysis project Ga0209992, IMG submission 182564) | Deep subsurface microbial communities from Kolumbo volcano to uncover new lineages of life (NeLLi) - 2SBTROV12_ACTIVE470 metaG (SPAdes)... | ecosystem: Environmental > Aquatic > Marine >... | reverse complement strand
CATAGTTTTGCATTTTTTAAAGCTGATTTTTCAATATAGGAAATAATTTTTTCTAAATTTTTTTGTTTACTAGTTGATGCTTTGAATTGTACTACTGCAGCTTTCATGAGTTTAATTATTTGAATTGTAATTAAAAGATAAACTTTGGTACAATCATGAAATGTACCATTTTTCTTATTATGTAAATTACATTTAACAATAATAGACCATAGTGTGTATGTCACCCCTTGACTGGAGAGTTTTAGTCCAGTCTTTTTTTTATTAAAAATAATTAAAGTTGGTTTCCTGCTAAAAACCAATTTTCTTTAGGATTGTCTTCAAAAACAACAATTACATGATTTTCTTTGGTCTTTAGAATTTCAACTGCTGATTTTGTGATTGCTTTTGCATATTCGTCTTTTTGTTCCTGAGATCTTCCAGGATACATTGATACTGTAATCAAAGGCATAAGAATTTCAAATAGATTCGGGGATTTATGCTTTCAATAATCTTGTCTGTAGCCGTATCTTGTACCATATGTAAAATCAGAGCTGTGAGTTTTTTTGTAAATGTATCCTGTTGCTAAACCAATAACAAATCCACCAATGTGTGCCAAGTAAGCTACACCTCCACCTGCAACACCAAATCCCCCAATGAAAAATGGAAGTAAGTTTTGAAAGACAAGCCAAAATGGTAAGAACCATCTAGCCTGAATATGCATCATTCTCCAAAAGAATCCAAGCATCATGAAAGTTTGAATTCTAGCTTTTGGAAAAATTATCAAATATGCTCCCAGTACACCTGAAATTGCTCCTGATGCTCCAACTGCAGGAACTACACTACTAGAATCACCAAAAATGTGAACTAATCCTGAAGTAACACCCCACATTAAATAAATTCCAAGATACTTTGCTTTTCCAAACTTTTGTTCAATGTTATCGCCAAAAATCCACAAGAACAACAAATTTCCACCAAGATGCATCAAACCACCATGCATGAAAGTTGATGTAATCAAAGAAATGTATGGTGAACTAGGACATAAAATTCTAACAGGTTCTGCACCAAAACTAATTGTAGAAAAGCTTGCACCAGTTACACAATTTGGAACAGCACCCCAATTGTAAAACAATGTGAATGCTTTTTGATTTGTAAAGTCAAAGAACTGTCCAGTATATGCAACTTCAATAAAAAATACAATTACATTAATTATGATTAAAGCGTAAGTTACTTTTGGTTTGAATCCTGGAGGGTGTGGATTTTCATCTCGTAATGGAAACATTAGTTGATTAACTTCGATGAAAATCGTATAATAACATTATTCAGTTTTGAATTTGTAAAATTCCTTGTTTAATTAGGAATTGAGTTACTTGAATAAAAGAATCATCATCAATTGAGCCATCTGCCCACCAGCCTGCATTGTTTTTAATCCATGTAGGAATTTCATTTGAGCCAGAACCTTGTGTGGTTGGAGGAATTTTTAGAACATTTTCTTTAATTAAAAATTGAATGCCTTGAACAAAGGAATCATCATCAATTGAGCCATCTGCCCACCAGCCTGCATTGTTTTTAATCCATGTAGGAATTTCATTTGATTGCAAGTCATCATTTTGATTTATCACTATAATGAAATTTCCTTTTGATAAAGAATTTTCACCAATATTTGATAAAACAAAATTTGCAGTTCCTGCTTGGGCATCATCAAATTGTATTTTATGTGAATTTGGTTTTTCAGAGTTTACATTTCCAATCAAATGTTTTGAAAATATTTCAGAATCTTCCTGAATTATAGTCAAGTCATATTCAACTAGTTTCTTGATTTGATCTGAAAAAATCTCCTCTAAACTTACAAAAAACGTAATTTCTTCCCCAGTATGAATAATTTCAGGCTCCCATGATAAGAATACTTTGTATCTTAGATCAGGAGTTGCAAACTCTAATGGAAATTTTACATCATCACTTGGTTTTAGTTGGAAATTCATTTGATTACTAGATATTTTTGATGCATCATTACGAATTTGTTTTAGTAATTCTTGATTTAAAACAATGTGAATAGTTCTATCTTCAAAAGAATAGTCATCAATTGTGATTGAGTCAACAGGTAATGAAATATTATTTACAGATGATTCATATGTTGTAAAAAGAAAATCTCCAAAAGTATTTGGTATTCGAAGTTCTTGATGTACTACACTTAGTTGTTCTAAATCTTGATTCCAATCAAAAGGCATTGAAAAAATAATTTCATCTGAATCAAATGAAAAATTTTCTAAATTATCAAAATATGAAATTATTTGAATGGTTTGTTCTTTGTTTTGTGAATCAATTACATTAAATGAATTTATTTGAGCAATACTGATTGCACCTTGTAATTTTATTTCATCAGTTAACACATTAGAATCAGAATCAATTGAAAGAATTTTTACATTGAATTCATAAAGACCCCCAGACATAAAGATAGGTTCTCGAAGCACAAATTGTTCAGAACCATCTTTCATCCATCCTCCCAAAATAGGCTCTTTAATTCCATTTATTGAAATTTTATCTGAATTTTTAGAAATTACTTTGATGTTAAGATTTCCTAATTCATCATGAAAAATTTCTTTGAGAATTTGTTTCCCATTATTTTTTAATTCTAATTCAAATGTAACATGTTCAATAATTGCATCAGTATTAGAATCAAAAAGTCGAAGTGAGATATATTTTTCAGGTTTTTCTGGATCATATACGGATGGTGATACAGAAATTGAAAGTGAAGTTTCTTTGTCTTCAATTGTAATAGGTGGTAAAACTTCTCCACCCAAACCATGTCCAAAGACATCTGGAGTTAAGGTAAAAGAAAAAAATACAAAAATCAAAATTATCGAGACTAAAATTTTCAAGATTTTTTCGATATGATCATCTATTATTAAAATTTCATTGAATTTAGGAAGATAACAGATATGAATGCAAATTACAAGATGAAAAAATATGACAGAATTTAAAAAATTAATCAACTTAGACGGAGATTTTGATAAGATTATACAGATAGTTTCTGATATAAAATATGCTGATAAATTACTATCACCATTTAATTTTCAGAATAAAATTAGAAAGTTAGAAGATCATAAATCTATAGTAGATGAAAAAGTAAAATTTCCTTTTCTAAAAACACCTTTAAAACAAGAATCTAGTTATGAATTTGTAAAACCAAATAAAACAAAAATTCACATTCTTTCAGGACCATTTAGAGGTACAAAAATAGAATTATCATATGAAAGCATAAACAAAAAAACAAATGTTGATTTAAATTTGGAACTAAAAATCAATCTTAAATTTATTATTTTTAAATCAATAATTAAGAATAGAATTATTACAAATTTAAAAAATGTCTTAATGCAAATTAATCGATTAGCAATTCTTACAAAAGAAAAAAAATGGGATGAATGCATCATAGAAAACGGTGAAGCAATAGAATTTTTACATAATCAATCAAATGTAAAATTACACGGTTGGAGTAATTCTTCTTTTACAGAAATTTTTGTTGATGAAGGATATAGATCCTTACCCGTTGATGGAAAGATTATTTTTGATATTGGTGCAAATATAGGAGATTCTTCAATATATTTTGCATTACATAATGCCAAAAAAGTTATTGCGGTAGAACCATTTCCTGCAAACTTTGAATTAGCTAAAAAAAATATTTTTGAAAATAAACTTGATACAAAAATAGATCTACATTTAATTGCAATTTCAAAAGATGAAAATTCTATAATTGTAGACTCTGATTATATTGGAACTGGAGCAGGAAATTCTCGTTCAAAACATGGTTTTAGTATAAAAAATCAAAATAATGGAAAAGAGATTCCTACTAAAACATTAAAAAATTTAATCAATATTTATAAAATTGAAGATGCAATTCTTAAAGTTGATTGTGAAGGATGTGAGTATGATATGTTTTTAGATTCCAAATCAGAAATCATTAGAAAGTTTTCACATATAATAATTGAATTTCATAGTGGGTTTAAAGATTTGAAAGAAAAGCTAGAAGAATATAATTTTGAAGTAAAAATCAATACATCTAAAAAAAATCTTACTGGATTTATTTTTGCAGTTAGAAAATAAAAATTTGAATAAAAAAGATTTAACATTTATGCTTCTGTTAAATTGAGTTCTTTAGGATCTCCGGTCCATCCAGTCTCTTTGGAATATCCTTCAAGGGTAATTTGAAGTGCCTGACGAACAACATCTTTTGTAATATACCTAACACCATGAGCTGCCTTAGGACCATCCTGAAATAAAGCAAGACTGTTATCAAGATCATATGGTTCAAAAACTATTGTAGATTCATCAAGGTCTGTAGACATGTATGTTCCACCAGGATCACCTTGAGGCCAATCTTTTGAAAAATACAACATCATCACTAAAGTGCTAGGACCAACGTCATGAATATGTGGTAATTGAAATCCACCCTTACGATATGACATAAATTTGAAGTGTTTTAATTTTGTAACTTCAACACCTGAAAACTTTCTAAAATTATTAATAAATTCATCAGTCATAGAATATCTTTTGAATTTATTCCATTCCTCACTTTGACTCGGATCGTTTCCTTCTTCAACAACATCTTTTGGTCCAAAATTACCCCAAAATTTTGCAAGTTGAGATTTAGAATGATCTGAACCATCAATCCAAGTTTCATCAATTTTGGGATATGTTTGATATAGTTTTTCATAAAAATCTTTTACAAAAAAATCTTCAATAAATCCAAATTTGAAATGAGGGTTATTTTTAAAATTTTCAGAATTTTTGAAAACATTTTCCCAATTAATTATTCCTGTAAAATCTTCCAACATTTATCATCACAATTTATTTTTTAATAAAGATTATCCATCTAAGGCCTTTGTGTTCATTTTATATAGTATTCCTAAAAGCATTTTTTTATATAATTTTTTTATTAATGGTTGCAAAAATTTTGTTTTAAGATTTAATTTTAAATCAATTTTTGTAACGACATTAGTTCCAGAATCTATTCTTTTAAATTCAACATCTATTATTGTTCCCTTTGCAGGACCAGAAATAATTTCAGTTTGTAATGTATTTTCTGAAGTTTTTGTATGAGCAGCTTTTTGTTGAATCGTATTTTTAAAAATGGTTTTAAAAGTAAAAATTTCTTCTGTAATAATTTTTTCATCATTCTTTTCAATGATTTTAACACTTTGTAATTGATGAGGAAGGTATTCAGGTAAATTCTCATAATCAGTAGATAATTTCATCAAATTTTCTGCTGATGCAGTTAGATTAATTGAAAAATCAAGTTTACTCATTTAAAAAATTACTAATTTTAGAAGTATTAGAACTTATTTTTGATTCTCAACTAAAAATAAAAAAATATAGATTAAGTATTTGTTTTAAAAGTAATAAACATTTTTGTGTTACCCATCTAAGGCAACCATGGTTTAAAGGAAAATGAATGAGAAGTGGGAACGTCTAATAAAAAAACTAGATGGATTAAAAAATTTAGCACCAATAGGATTTGCTGATTCAGTAGGAGTTGGAATATCAGCAATATTTTGGTTTTATTTAGCTTCTATAGCAGAAGTTGAAGAATTCGGAGAATTGCATTATTTTATTGGTATAGCTGGGGTAGGTTTTACTTTAGCATTGTTAGGGACACAACATTCAGTAATAGTTTACATTGCAAAGAATGTGAAAATAGGGTCAACGTTATTTTTAATATCAATTGTAGGAGGAATTGTTGCAGGATTAGTTATTTTTGGAATATTTTTTAGATTTGATATTAGTTTACTTCTAATAGGCTATATCATAAATGAACTAGGAATTGGATATCTATTAGGGAAAAAATCTTTTATTAGATATTCAAAATTTATTTTGATCCAAAAAACACTCACCTTTACCTTAGGTGTAGGTTTTTTCCATATTTTTGGAATAGAGGGAATAATATTTGCTTTAGCTCTTTCATATTCACACTTTATTATTATAATCTTTAAAGAATTTAGAGATACAAAGATAGATTTTTCATTGATTAAATCAAAATCAGATTTTTTAATAAATAATTATTTGTATCATCTTTCAGGGGGATTAAAAGGAAATATAGATAAATTAATCATTGGACCATTGTTAGGATTTGGATTATTAGGAAATTATGCTGTATCATTACAATTTTACGGTGTTTTGATAATGTTTTCTAGTATTGCATTCAAGTATCTGCTTCCTCAGGATTCAAGTGGTAGTTCTAATATTAAATTAAAAAAAGGGATTGTTTTTCTATCTATAGGTATTTCAATATTAGGCTCATTGATTCTACCAGAAATCATCCCAAGTATTTTTCCAAAATATACTTCAGCAGTAGATGCAGTAAGAATTATCAGTTTGTCAGTATTTCCAGCTACGATAACTATGATTTATACTTCAAAGTTTCTTGCTCTAGAAAAAAGTAGGATTGTTTTAGGGAGTTCAGTAATAGCAGTAATTACACAGGTAACATTTATTATAATTTTAGGTCCAATTTTAGGCATAATTGGAATTGCAACATCATTTCTTGCAAATTCAGTAGCGTCTGGTATTTTTTTAGCAATAGTAAATAAATATTCAAAATATTCAAAATGAGATAGACAAAAGAACTTGAAAAATTTACAAAAAGAAAAAAAGCCAAAAGAAAATAGAAAATATTTTTTTATTTTGGGTATAATTAGTTCAATAGCTCTGTCAATTAGATTGATAATTATTCCATACGACGTACCAATCAGTCTTGATGGATTAGATTATTTTGGTTATGCAATAGCAATGAGTGTTCAAGGAGATTTTCCAAGTGGATATCTATACAATAATTTTGGATGGCCCACATTATTGTCAGTTGTTTTTTCAATAGTAGATTTTGATCAAATGTTAGAATTAATGAATGTGCAAAAGATTTTTTCTAGTTTAATTTCAGTAATAACAGTAATTCCAATTTATTTTATATGTAAAAAATTTTTTGGGCAAAAAATAGCAGTTTTAGGTTCTACATTATTTTTATTTGATCCCAGAATTATTATTAATTCAACATTAGGAATTACTGATTCATTATTTATTTTTTTAATAACGCTTGTAATCATGTTTATTTTTATCAAAAATGAAAAACTATATTTTCTTTCATTTATTTGTGCAGCAATAGCAGTATTTGTTAGATATGAAGGATTTCTTTTAATTTTTCCAATAGTGATAACGTTTTTTATAAAAAAAGAGTTTGACAAAAAGAAATTATTTCATTTAGGTTTAGGAGTTATAATATTTTTAGCAATAATCTTGATGATAAATACTATAGCATATGAAAAAACAGGTACTAGTATTTTTTCTCCAGTTACAGGAGGAGTTGAATATATGAATTACAATATAATATTGAATAACCCAGATTATGATGATAAATTTTTTGGAGAAGATGAAGAAAATAAAAGCCAAATATTTGTCTATAATTCTTTAAGTGGTTATTTGAAATTTCTAGGCTGGATAACACTTCCATATTTGATATTTTTTATAATTCCAGGAATATATGTAATGAATAAAAAATTTACAACAAATAAAATTATTTTGATATTATTTTCTCTTTTTATTTCTGGGGCAGGATTTTATGCATATGGAAGAGGAATAGAAGAAACAAGATATCTATATCCACTAATACCAATTTTCATATTAATTGGTTGTAAATTTATTTATTTTCTAAATGAAAAATATGATTATAAAAAAATAGCAATAGTAGTAATTTCTTTGGTGATAATTTCATCTGTAGGTTATTTAGAATATGATAAAAAGGATAATGTGTACGAAAGAGAAATTTATGATGCAACAATTTTTCTAATTAAAATTGCTGATGGAGTTAATGACTATAATGGAAATAAATTTGTAAGAACTGCTGCACTTGAGAATTCATGGCCCGAATTACTTCCATTAAATGAAAAAAATAAAATGACTGCAAATATTAAAAAGTTTTCTTCAAAAAATTTTGAGAGTTTAGAACAATTTTTAGAAAATAATGAAAATAAAGGATTATCACATTTAGTGATAGTTGAAAATGATAAAGAATTATTTTTGAAGAAAGTGTTTCATAATGAAAAAGATTATTCATTTTTAGAAAAAATTTATGATTCTAAAAATTTAGGATTTAAGAATCAAATTAAGATTTTTAAAATTAATTATAATATTTTTAATTTGAGAATATAATCAAATCGTTTTTGTACAAAAAAGATTAACTACATCATTTTCAAATAATTTAGGATCTAATTCAGTTGCTGAATTTAATGGAATTAATTTATGATTTTTACCATCAATGAAAAAAATTGAAAAATGTTCAGAATGTAAAAGATCAAAAAAATCAGAAGATTTACTACCTATTTCTAATAGAAATGTAGGATTAAATTCAAGCAGCAATTTAATATCATTATTTTCCTGAAAAATTGATTTCATGGATTTTAGTACTAATAATTCAGCTCCCTCTACATCAATTTTTACAAATTTTATCTTTTTCAAAAATTCAGAATTTTTAAAGTATTCATCTAAACTAATTGAATCAACTTCGATTGGTTTTGAATTAGTATTTTCATGAGGTTTGTAAATTCGATTTGCACCACTACTTGTTTCAAAAGTATAAAGTGTACATTTTTTATTTTTGTCTGAAACAATTTTGGATTCTGTTACTACATTATGATGATTATTGATTTCTATATTTTTTTTTAATAATTCAAAATTTTTTGGTTCTGGTTCAAATGAAAAAACTTTACCATTAGGTCCAACCAACATTGCAAAAAGTAGAGTAAAATAACCAATATGAGCACCAATATCAATCACTACATCATTTGGTTTAATTTCATTTTTTACAATTTCAGTTTCAAATTCACCATAAACTCCATTTAGAGATAATTGGAGTGAGTCTTTTTGATCTAAAAACATTTTTTGATTTTGGATGTTTATTAAATTGGGTTTAAAATTTTGATGAATTTTTTTAAAAATTGGTCGAAATATAGGGGATTTTCCTAGTCCATAACCACGACTAAATTTTTTTAATATAGATGCATATTTCTCAAAAATATATTGCTTCAAATTAAAAACCTCTACAAAATTGTTTTAGAAAAAAATTCATATCAGAAAAAATTTATTGCATATACTCTGTAATTCGTTTTTCTTGTTCACTAAATACAACTCCTATTGTACGTAATAATGTAATTTCATGAGAATTACAATAATTAACTAATTTTGTAAAATAATCTTTAAAATCTGATGGTGATTGATTTTGTTTAATTGTATTTGAAAACAAATCATCATGATCTAACATTACAATTTTTTCATCACCAAGAGAATTAACAATTTCTTCAATATTTTCTACACCTAACGGACTCTCTATTTTTGGAACAATTGTGATATGTTTAGGAATTGATTGTTGGAATGGCTCTAGATCTTTTTTTGAATCAACATTTGAAATTGCAAAAAATTGAATATTTTTATTTGAATTTAAGATTTCTGCTAGTTCTTCAAAAGTATATTTATTGTTAGGAGGTTTTGTTCTACCAATAGGCATGTCAAGAAATATTTTGTGTTCTTGATGTTTTTCAAGAAGAGATTTTAGATCGTTAATGCTATTTATCCATGCAAGATTTATCCTAAAAATTGAGTTTGGTGGTAATGGGAAATCAAAATTCAATAGATTCTGAGATGCAATAATCATATTTCAGGTTGAAAATGACCTTATTTATTTTTAGTATAGAAATAATCATAAAAATTAAAGTATAGAAATGGAGCAAATTTAACTTAGAAATTTATTTGAATAATTGTAGTATAATGACTAATTACAACACTAAAAAAAATTCAAAAATTCACAATATTTTTCAAAAAATAAAGTATCAATTAATTGGTAGGCATTTTTATGCAATCACAGGACCTTTAAGACTTCTACCAAATTTTATAATTATTGGTGCTATGAAAAGTGGCACCACATCTTTGTATTATAATATTTGTGAACATCCATGTGTTAAACCTGCATCCTACGATGAGATTGGTTATTTTGATGTAAATTTTCATTTAGGAAAAAATTGGTACAAATCAATGTTTCCAACTGTTATAGAAAAACAAAGGATCTTATCCAAATTTGGAAAATTTCAAACAGGAGAAGATACACCATTCTATTTTTGGAATAAAGATGCAGCAAAAAGAATCCACAATATGTTACCTGAAATAAAATTAATTATAATTTTGAGAGATCCGGTGTATAGAGCATATTCACAATATAATAATGGAGTAAGGGATGGATTAGAAAAATTATCTTTTGAGGAAATGTTACAAGTTGAAATGAAAAATTTGGAAGAAGACCCTTCAAATATTTATGAAAAATTTTTTAAGTCAAGATCAGTTTTGGTAAAAGGAATCTATGCTGAACAATTAAAAATATGGTATAGTATTTTTAAGAAAGAACAAATTCATATTATTTCAACAGAAGAATTATCTACTAATGCTGAAATAACAATGAATTCAGTGTATGACTTTTTAGAATTACCCAAACATAAAATCATGAAAAGTAAGAAAATGAAGTCGATGAAATATCCAAAAATGGAACAAAAAACTAAAGAAATTATCAGTGAATTTTACAAACCACATAATAAAAAATTATTTGAATTAATAGGTAAAGAATTCAATTGGAGTTAATAGTTTAGAAAAATGGAACTATGAAATCTAAAATTGAATAATTTATCTTAAAAATGATTAATAATAGCTCATTAACACAAAGAAATTATGGGTAAAAAATCAGTACCTTCAAGATTATGGTATTACTTTAGAATGGGATGGTCATTATACTTTGCATTTGTTTTTGCTGCAATTAATACAATGGTTGTAACATATTATCTTGCCATAGAACGATATCCGCCACTTTTAGAAATATTTCCATCATTCGTTCATTATGTGCTGATTCTTTCAATGATAGGAATACCAATTTTAACAGTTGTAGGATACTCTCATTTTAAAAAAACTCCCGCATTCAAATCAGAAGCAGAAATTGCAGCAGAAAGTAATCCTTTTCAGAGAAGAATGATTATCAATACAGAACTTATTCTTAGATTAAATCAAGAATTAATAGATATCATAACGACATCTACTCTAAATGCAAAATTAACACCAGAGTCACTTGAAAGAATTAACAAAATTAAAAATGAAATTAAAGAGTTAACAAGATCAAGGACTTTATCTAATAAAAAAGATCTAAAATATTTACAGAAAATGTATAAGGATAACTATGAAGATTAGTCAATACCTATTGTATTGATTTGTACTTGATCAAAGTTAGTTTTATTTAGAATATTTCTTCCATCAAAAATTAGTAATGGTTTTTTAGAATTTTTAAATGATGATTTAGATAATTTGGAATATTGTTTATGATCAGTAGAAATAAAGATTAGATCAGCATTCCTAACAACATCATTTAGTTTGTTAGATAGTTTAACTGAAGAATGAAGTTCCTTGTCATGTAATATGTATGGATCATGTACATATACTTGACAATTATTCTTTAGAAAATGTCTAACTACTTGATAAGTAGGTGAAAGTCGTTTGTCAGTAACTTCACCTCTAAAACCTAGTCCTAAAATAGCAATTTTTTTCCCATTAGGTTTTTTCTGATTATTTTTAAGTAATTTTAGTGAGTCTTTAACACATTTTTCAGGCATTCCATCATTGATTTTTCTAGAAAATTCTAAAATATTCATAGATTTTCCAACTTTTTTTGATGATTCAATTACTATACGAGGATATACAGGAATGCATAATCCTCCTACACCTGTTCCAGGATAGTGTAAATGGGAAAATGGTTGAGAATTAGCTGCTTTTCGTGCATCCCAAAAATTTATACCAATTTTAGAACAATAATCTGCTAATTGGTTAGCAAGTGCAATGTTAACATCTCTATAAACTCCTTCAAATAATTTTTCAGCTTCAGCAGTTGCCAAATTTGACATGTTAATGACACCTTTTTTAGAAATTATGTTTAACAAATTATTTGCAAACTCCAGACTTTTTTTCCCCAAACCTGCCACTATTGCAGGATAATTTTCTTCTATGTCTTGAATTGCACGTCCTTCAAAAATTCTTTCAGGGTTGTAAATTAGCAAAAAATCTTTTTCACCTTTTAATCCACTTTCTTGTTCTAAAATAGGTAAAACAATTTTTTCAGTGGTTCCAGGAGGCACTGATGGAGAAAGAATAATTGAATCTCCTTTTTTCAAACCTTTTGCAATAGTTTTAGTTACAGAAATAACATTAGAAAGATCCGATTTATTTTTTTTTAATGCAACAGGAACAACAATTATTTTGATATCAGAATCTTTAGAAGCTTGTATTCCATCTTGTGTTAAAAAACAATTCCCATTTTTCAAAGATTTTAGAAATATTTCAGAAACAAATGGTTCTTTAGAATGAGATTTTCCAGATTTTATATCAGAAAGTAGTTGTTTTGATATATCAACACCAATTATTTTTGCTCCAGTCTTAAGCCAGCTAGCAGCTATTGCACCACCAACATTTCCAAGACCATAAATTGCAAGAACTTTGTTATGTTTCTTAATCATTGTTTTAAGAGAGGGGGTCATTATTGAAATTGGGTATTAATCTATTATTTTAGTTCAATGATTAGATAACCATTCAATAGTTTTCTTCAAACCTTCTCTAACAGGCGTGTTAGGAATTGTTCCAAATGTAGATTGTAATAATGTAGTATCAGATACAAAATTTCCAATTTCTCCAGAACGTGGAGGCTGGAAATCAATTTGAGGTTTGACGTTAAGTATATCTGACATAATATTAATAATTTCTAGAATTGTTGTTCCTTGTCCCGTTCCCATATTAAAAATTGAATTCATATTATTAGTTGAACATGCTTTAGCAAAATATTGAACAACATCTTCAATAAACACATAGTCACGAATTTGATCACCTTTACCAAAAACTGTTAGAGGTTCATTATTAACAATTTTTTTGTATAAAGTTGGAATCAGGCCATTTTTTTGAAAAGGACCATAAATATTAAAAAATCTAAAAATAACATATTCTAATCCATTTAATTCATGATATAATCGTAAATAATGTTCAGATGCTAATTTTGTAATACCATAAGCAGTTTTTGGTTTTGCTAAATGTGTTTCAGACACTTTTAAATTTTGAGGCTCTCCTACCAAAGAAGAAGCAGACGTAAAAATTATTTTTTTGATTCCATTATTTTTACATGATTCTAAAATATTCAAAAGTCCAATGATGTTTATTTCAGCATTCTTTCTAGGTCCTTCAATTGAAGAAACTAATGAATGTGCAGCCAAATTTATTACAACATCTACATTTTTAACAATTTTTTCAACATTTTCATAATTTGTAATATCTAACTGAGAATAATTTGGATGTAAACTTTTTTCAATTAAATCAGCAGAAAATATTTCATTTGTTTCTGATAAACCAGAAATTAAATTATGTCCAACAAAACCTTCAGAACCTAAAATTAGAATTTTCAATAGTTTGAAAATTCTAGAGTATTATAAAAAATTATGTTTGTTATTAAAAATTTTCTTAAAGTGAAAAATAAAAAATAATACATTAGATTATAGTTTTGTATCAGATTTGAGTTCTTTGGTAATTTCAACCATATACCATATTTCTAAGGTTAAAACAGAAATTAGACGATTCAAGTATCTAAGATCAGAAGTATCATCTACAATCATGAATGCTTTTCTTACCCAATCTTGATCAATTAAATTATTTTTATAAATATGGGCATTTGGAGATTCAAGGAATTGTTTTGATATGTCACGTCCATGATTTTTCCAATCTGTCAATAAGCTTGGAGAAAATCCTTTTTTCTGTTCAATATGATTAATTCCTAATTTTTTAGAGATTTTTCTTAAAAGTAATTTACCTTTTTTGGTTGATTTATCATATTTTTGATCTGTAGATATTTTTTGTGCAAAAGATATCACTTTAGGATCAAGAAAAATGGGAATATTTTTTATTTGATAATAAGATGAAATTGCTTTTCCCATAGGAATAAAATCAAAAAGTAACTTTCCATTAAAATCAGCAAGCATGACTTGTTTTAGTGGTTCAAGTTTATTTTGAAAATATGGTTTAAAAAATTCATAAATATTATTCCAATCAAATGACACATTTGTTCCAAACATATCATTTTGATCTGGAACCCAATCACGATCATGACAATTTAAATAATTTTTTGTTTTAGTTAACCAATCATCATCATTTTTTGTGATACTGAGAAATTTGTTATAACGAAATGTATATCCTCCAAATAATTCATCAGCACCATCCCCCGTAACTAAATTATTTGAAAAGTGTTTAGCACGTTTAGAAATTAAATGGATATATGTATTCCATTTTGGTTTTTTAGTAATTGAGATCAATTCAGGTAATTGAGTAAAAACTGAATCCATATTTACTGTGAAAAAATCTGCATCAAATTGATTAGCAATTTCACTAGCAATTACTGATTCATCAAATCCTTCTCCAAATACACCACATATTCCGGTAATCTTTTTTTCAGGAAAAATTTTACGTACAAGACCTAAACAAATAGTAGAATCTATTCCACTACTAAGAGATATAGAAATAGATTTTTCATCAGAAATATTTTTAAAAACAGAATTAGATAGTAATTCTTCAGTTTTTTTTCCCTCATCATCAATTAAATCATTATCAAAATCATCCCATGTTGCAAGAGGAGTTAGTGGTTTCTCTAATGGATCATAACGAAGAGTAAGGATATTTGTTAATGATTTTGTGTTAATTTTCAAGTCATTCCCTCAAACCATCTTTAAGAAACAATATTTTATTACTAGTTTTATGTTTTTAATGTTTATAATTAAAAAAAATGGAAATTTGAAGAATTTTGTTTAAAATTAGAAAGTTTTGCAATTACAAAAATTAATTGAAGAGATATTAATGGTAGGAAGGAAACAAGTATTAAATAATTTGTTAAAAAATACATTTGAAATAATTGCAGATCCTATTACAAAAAATTCACTAAGATTAGATAATTCTAAAACTGAAAATGAACATGTTATATCAGGAAACTTGGTAGAACAATCTGAGAAAAAATACAATATTGAGTTTGGAATTGCAGATTTGTTACCCAAAAAAGAAGATATGGTAATAGAAAAATCGAAATTTGATGTATGGGAAAAAGTACAAGAAAATGGCCTTTTAACATATGAAAAATTTCCAGAGTTCAATTGTTCTATAGAAGGTAGAAATGAGACAGAATTATTCAAAGATTTTTGTTCTTTTTCAGGAATTGTATTGGATGTAGGTTCAGGTCCATCAATACCAGGTTATTTTCTTAACAATCAAAAAATTGATTTAGCAATTGGATTAGATCCTTTAATTCCACACAAAGAAATAGAATTGAAATCTAATATTGATCTCATTAGAGGTATAGGAGAATTTATGCCATTTAATAATAATATATTTGATTTAGTATGTTTTGCAACATCTTTTGATCATGTTATTTATCCAGAATTAGTTTTAAAAGAAGTACAAAGAGTTCTCAAACCTGAGGGTCAAGCAGTATTTTGGATAGAGGAAGATAGACAGGACAAAAAAAGTTTGATTAGTAGAGGTATCAACAAAACAAAAAGAACGATACTTCCAAAATTATCAAAAAAAGTAAAATCACGTAATGCAAAAATTAAAAAACTTCAAGAAACAGTAACAAATTTAGAAATTCCAAAAGGAGCAGAAGATCATTTTCATATAAAACATTTCAAGTATAATGAATTTACTAGGTTATGTTCTACATTAAATTTTGAATATGTAGAAGAAGAAAAACTAGATAATAATCAAGGGGTTTTTCTTAGATATAATTTTAAATGACAATATCAGAATAAAAATTATGGAAAAAATTTTAATCATAGGTAAAGGATTACTTGGAAGTGAAATAGAAAAACAGGCACTAGACAATAATCTAGATGTTAAAATTAAAAAAAATATAACAAGTCAAGATAATAACATAATTCCAGAAAATACGGATACGGTAATAATTGTTGCACAATCATCAGATTATAAAGAAAACAAAATTACTGAGAATTTATTTTGGGTAAATACATGTTTGCCACAAATCATCATTAGAGAAGCATTAGAAAAGAACGTAAAAAATTTTGTATACTGTTCTACTGGTTCAGTATATGATGAATCAATCAGTCCACATTTAGAAGATGAATCAATTTCATTATTCAATAAAAGTCCCTATATTACAAGTAAAAAAGCAGCAGAAATATTGATTTATCCATGGATAGAAAAATTTGAGCGTTTCATAATTTTAAGACCATTTTTTATTTATGGTTCAAAACAAAGAAAAGAAATGCTAATTTCCAAAATGTTTTCTGCAGTAGAAACAAATGGAAAAATAACGTTATCAGATTCAGAAGGCTTGATTTTTAATCCTATTCATGTAATAGATGCTGCAAGATTCACCTTAGAATCCATAGACAAAAAAACTGGTTATGATATCTATAATCTTGCAGGTAATGAAACTACATCATTATATCATATTGTAGACAAAATATCCAAATTATTGAAAAAATCTGCAAATATAGAAAATGTTGAAGGTAAAAAACCAACAGTTACAGGATCTATTAAAAAAATGGTTTCTACAGGTTTTAAATTTGAAATAAATTTAGAAAAGGGATTAAAAGAGTGTTTGAATAAATAGAATATATTTTAATAATCACAACAAAGATAATGAAATGAATTGCATTTGAAAGTTTTAGTTTTAGGTGATGTTGCAAATAATTTTAATGATATTAGAAAATTTCTTAAAAAATCAAAAATGAAATTAATTAATTTTCCAAGAAAGGGAGAAAGTTTAAGAACATATTCCGATGAATCAGAATTTTTTGATTCAATTCGAATTTCAAAACAAGTAGAAAAAATATCTCAAATAAAAAATGATTTTGACATATGTGTTGTAAATTCATGGGCAGGAGCAAGAGTAGTTTATCTAGCTGGTTTAGAATACATAACATACTTCATTGGAGATGATATTAGAACTCCACCTTTTTTAAAGAATCGAAGACAAAAATATTTGAATCAATCATTGCCAAATTTGAATATAATAGAACGATTGTTTTATAAAAAAATTCTAGATGAAGCAATATGTTGTGTAGCTTCAAGTCAAGAATTATTTGATGAATTAAAAAAACATAGGAAAAAAAATATTAAAAAAATCGAACTAACACGAGATGTAAATAATTATAATGAAAATGTAAAACCAATGGATATTACTAAAGAAAAATTTACATTTTTTTGTCCTCATCGAAATGGTCCAGAAAAAGGTACAGACATTATTTGGAAAGCATTACCATTATGTAAAACAGATTTTCAAGTATTAATGGTTGATTGGTTTGATAGACGTAATGAAAATGAATCCAAAATGGTAGATGAATTGATAAAAAATAAACCTAAACAGGTCAAATTCATTCCTGTAGTTAAAAAGGAAGATATGCCACGAATGTACAAATCTGCAGATGCCGTAATAGGGCAAATGCAAATCGGATATCATGGTGCAACAGAATTAGAGGCTGCTTTTTGTAAAAAACCGGTAGTTCATTACAGTGATCCAAAAATCAAATATTTAATAGAAAATAAAGAAATCACTACAGAATTTCTTCCACAAAATAATGATCCTCTAGAAATTGCTAAAATTATTGATAAAGTTGTAGAATCAAAAGAATTTAGAATTAATTTAATGGAAAAAGAATTTGAATTTGTAAACAAGATATCTAGTCCATATAAGGTGGTGAAAGAGTGGGAAGATCTGATTGAAGAATATTCTAAAAAATTAAATCATAAACCACGATTTAATTTCTCTTTAACAAAATGTTTAATTTTAGTTTTAGAAAAATTTTATTATAACAAAAAAATGGAAAAGAAAAATATTAATGCATTTGGTAAAAAAAGCTATGAAGAATTAACATAATATTCTTAAAACAGATAAAATATAATAAAATATTCTTGGAAAGAAAAATTAGAGTTGCATTTATTTATAAAACTTCAGATAAATTTTTTTCGGGTACACATTTTGATAACACAACTTACAATTTTTTCATGAATACATTAAATAAAAATCAGGATATTGATATAAAATATTTTCATGAAGAAAAAATCTTGGATGTTAGAAAACTAAAAGGTAAATTTGATATAATTTTACTCGCTGCAAACCATAAAATGCATGTTCCAGATAAATTATTAGGAATTGATAAATTAAATATTCCAGTAATTTCAAGATGTGGGGATTTTCATCATGCAAAAAAATATAATGTTTTTGAATTTCATGATAAATACAAAATAGATTATTATTTTAATTTCATGTCTACAAAATATTTTTACAAATTTTATCCTAAAGATTTTAAGTATAAAGAAATCATTTTTGGTCTAGAACCATCACTATATGAAAATATTAAGCCATTTAAAAATAGAATAAAAAATAAAATATTAAATTCAGGAGCAATAGGAAAATCAAATTTAAAATCTAGAATTATTAACAGAATAATAAATCCTAAAAGTTCTGGTTGGTATTTTTATAAATTAAGAACTATGTGTAACAAATTGGATTATGTAGACCATACAGGAATGATAAACAAACAATACATTAATGATGATTATCCATCATTATTGTCTAGATATAGGGCATCAATTACCGCAACGACATATTATCCTACTATAAAATACATGGAATCTACAGCTGCAGGTTGTTTAACATTTATGGAAATAACAAAGAAAAATAATGGAGAATATTTAGGATTTAAAAATAATGATAATGCGATTTTTATTAATGAGCAAAATTATAAGCAAAAATTTGAAGAATATCTGAATGATCCAGATAATGAAAAATGGGAAAGGATGGCTAACAAAGGCAGAAAACATACGTTAGAAAATTTAAGCAATGAGAAAGCAGCAAAAGATCTTGTTAATTTAATGAAAGAATTTATTTGAATTTAATGAAGGTTAAACATGGAAAAAATTACTTGTGAAAAATTTCTCGATGAGATAAATGTACAATATCCAAAGAATGATTTGATTAAAGAACTTGGTAGGAAAATTGGATTATTTGAAAATGATGGAAAAGTAATTGAAGTAAATTTTAACCGAGGTGCTTTATTGTATGCATTAATTTCAAAATACAAACCCAAACATGTTTTAGAATTTGGTACAGGCGGTGGATTTTCAACTATGTTTATGGCATGGGCTATGGTAGACAATGACATAGATGGTACGATTTTTTCTATTGATCAATTTGATAGTAAAGAATCACTAAAAAGACCAATAGATTGGAATGATGGAAATGGTATTGTAATGGAGACAATTTCAAATGTAGAATTATGGAAAAAAGCTGTTCCTGCAAAATGGTTATCAAAAATTAAGATTCTAACAGGATACTCCAGTCAGATAATGACAAAAGAAAAATTCCCTAAAATAGATTTTGCATATATTGATGGTGCACATTTCTATGAAGGGGTAAAATATGATTTCTATTCTTTTCTAAAAAATTCAAATAAAGATTTTAGAGTATTATTCGACGATTATATTGATAGACCTTGGTATGGAGTAAAAAAACTGATAGACGGTGAAGTTTCAAAGTTGTTTGATGTAAAATTAATTGAAACAGATAATGAACATTATTTTTATAAAAATGGAATCACCAATGACATCAATTATGGAATGTGTTTAATTGATAGCGATACATTAAAGGTTTCAAAAAATGAGATTATCGATAGTAAAATAGAAGAAGAGTTAAAAAATTACTTGAAATTTGAAAAAAGGTTACGTCTTCGAAATTCACTAAATAAAAAAGTTCCATTTTTAAAAAATCACAGATTAAAATGGTGGAAAAAATCTAATTAGTTATTCATAGAATCAAAAATAACATTTAAAGCATAATCTGAAATTATGTGTTGATAATGAGTGTCATCAAGATATACATCATATGTTCCTTTTCCTAATTGTTCCATTTTTTCTTTTAGAACATTTTCATAAGTTTTAAAAAAATCACCATCAAAACAACAAGAATCAAACTTATTATAGATTTGAACGAATTTTCTATTCTCACCATATGAACTCATAATATAAGATTCTAATTCATTTGCAATTGCTATAAATTCTGGTAATTCTGTTTCATAATCTCCAATTTGATTATAATTTGAACGAATGTATAGCGGATATGGACCTGCAATAGAATATGATTGTGTTATTCTATCATCTATTGCCGAATAATACATTGTAATCCAGGCACCTCCAGAAATACCAACCATATAGTAATCATCAAAACTATAATTATTTTTTAAATAATTTAATGATGCAACAATTGGTTCAAAAAAGAATTTTATTGGTTTCAAGTTATTAGATTCTATATATTTTAAATGATTATGAGAATTCAGTATGATTGTTCCAAAATTTTCAGTTTCAACAATCGGTTTGTTATTCATTCCTAATAGAGGCATAGAAAATGCTTCAACAGTGTAACCATTTTTTAGGAAAAATTCAATTGTTTTCTTACCTTTAATAAAATCACCTGCATGACCTTCATGATAAATAATTAACTTATTGTTACTTTCAATAGGAATGAATAGATAAGAAATAGAATTTATTCCGAATTCCATGTCATATTCAATTTTATCAATTTTTGCTAAATTTTCCATCTCAAACAATGGATCAATAATATCATATTCAATTTTTGTTGGAAATATAGATGGGAATTCACTATTCCAAATAAAATCAATTAATTTTTTTCGTTTTTCATCTATATCAACAGGTTCTGCAATATGAATAAGAGAAGATACATCAACATCATAAATAAATTCATTCATGGAATAGTTTGTTACTTCATTTTCATCTTCAGATAGAATAATTTTTTTTAATTCATTTAATTCTTGATAAGGAAATATTTTGTATGTTCCAATAGAAACACCTAGTAAGAAGATGATTATCGAAATTGCAGTAATTGAAAGTACGTATTTTTTCATCAATACAAAGTTTTTACAGCACTATATTAGTTAATTTGTAAATGAAATTACTCATAGGTGCCTCACCTTCAAAATTATTTCATATGAAAGAATTTAGTGAAGAATTAGAGAAGAACAATATCACATCTAAGCTTGTTTTAGATGAAGATTTTGTGTCAGGTTTTCCTGATAGAAAAATTTCCAATTGGATTTCTTCTAAAAGAAAATTTAAAAATTTGATAAATAATGTAAAACCAGACTTAATTCTAGTTGATAGACAAAAACATTTTGCAAAAGCTGCAATAGAATCAAACATACCGGTCTTAATGCATTTACGTGGTGATTTTTGGTCTGAGATAAAATGGGCTAAAGAAACAATTTACAATGGATTTCCAAAAAATATAGTTATTAAAAAATGGGAGGAAATAGGAAGAGATTGTTTTGATAAATCAAGTATGATTTTACCAATTTGTAAATTCTTAGAAAAAAGAGTCAACGAGGAGGTATCAAATGCAAAAACATCTGTAATGTATCAAGGAATTAATCCTAAAAACTGGTATAAAACAGATGGAATGAAATTGAAACATCCTTGTGTAGGTATTTTACAAGGAGCTACAATTTGGGGTAAAACAAAAGAGATGTTACTTTTATCAAAAATTCTTCAAGCACATCCAAAAATTACATTTTATTGGGTTGGAGATGGTCCATATAGAGAGAAAATTACATCAGCTCTAAGTAAATTTGAAAATTTTGTTTGGTTAGGTGCGTTGAATTATCCAGATCAAGTAAGAAATTTTCTAGATGAAATTGATGTGTATGGATTGATTAGTGGAATTGATATGTCACCATTAACACTACAAGAAGCACAATTAATGAAAAAACCAGTTTTAGCAACAAATGTAGGAGGTATTCCAGAACTAATGAAAGATAACGAAACTGGTTATTTAATCAATAAAGGTGATCATAATGAATGGATTGAAAAAATATCATTATTATTAAATGATGGAAAAAAATCACATCAAATGGGATTAGACGGAAGAAAATTTGTTGAAGAGAATTTTAGTTGGGATGTGATTGCAAAAAAATTTACAAATGATGTGAAAAGGGGATTAAACTTTGAATAAATTTTGTCTTCTAATTTTTCAATTTCCTATACCAAATTTCAAATGCAAGTAAACCAAGAAGCTTATTGATGTGACGAACATCAATGTTTGAATTATTCAAATTAGATTGAATCCAATCTTTTTTAATCCAGCCATCTTGAATAATTTTTCCATCAGAAAGGTATTCTTTTGCCATAGAAAATCCAAAATTTTTCCAAAGATTTTCAGTATTTACTGAAAAACCTTGTTTTTGTTTTAAAATAAGATCATCAAGATCATAATTATTTAATATTTTTCTTAAGGGTAATTTTCCAATGTTTGAAGAAGGATTATATTTTTGCGCTGATGGAATTTTCATAGATTTTTGAATTATTTCAGAGGAAAGTAATGGAGTTACAGACTGAATATTAAAATTTTTTGTAATTGCATTATTTACAATAGAAAAATTATACAAGAGTTTTCCATTATAATCAGCCAAAAAAACTTGTTCTAATGGAGATAATGAATTATCAAAAAATGGTCTGAGTTTTTCGTAGATGACTTTCCAACTAAATTCAATTTTTTTTTCAAATATCTGTTCTTGATCTTGAACATAATCTCGTTCATGACAAGAAAGATAGGCACTAATTTTGTCATTTACATTCGAATTAGGATTAATTTTAGATAAAAATTTTGAATATCGAAAAACATATCCACCAAACAATTCATCACCACCATCACCAGAAACTAGATAATTTGAGAAATGTTTTGCTTTATCAGCAACATAGAACCAGTGAATATCCCAAAATGGAAGTCTTGTAACAGATATAGCTTCAGGTAATTTTTTGAGAACGTTATCAATTTCAAAAATATGGTGATTTACTCCAATCTTTTTTGCTATTTTTGATGCAATTTCTGTTTCGTCAAAACTATCAGTGAATTTTATTGAAATAGCATCAATTTGATTATCAGGAAAATTTTGTTTTAATATACATAGCATAAGGGTAGAATCTACTCCTCCACTTAATGAAATGGAAATAGGTTTAGTATGATCATCAGGAATTTGATTTTTTAGATTAGAAATTAATTGTTCATAAATTAAATTTGATGAAAGATTTTCTTTGATTTCTAAATCTTTCCATGCTAGTTTTGGAAGAATTGGTGTTTGAGTATAATCATATCTAAGAGTTAGAATCGATTTAACAGAATTAATATTCATTGATTATATTTTTCCTCTTCCTATTCCACGATAAATCAATCCGTATTTTTTTGCTAAATGTTGGTCTATGATATTTTTAGAATCTATAACTACAGGATTTTTCATTTTAGATTTTAAAAATATAGGATCAATATTGTGAAATTCTTTATGTGCAGTAGCTATTATCAACCCATCAAAATTTTCTAGGTTTTGAATAAAGTCATCTAATGTTTTGATTCCAAATATCTCTGAATTTTTGTAAAATGGATCATAGATTGATACATTTACATTCTTTTTCTGTAGTATATTCACAATTTTTTCTACAGGAGATAATTGAATATCTTTTACATCTGGTTTGTATGAAACACCTAATACTAGAATCGATGAGTCTGATAAAGGCATATTAATTTCATTTAATGCGTCTTCCAAGAGTTCAACTGTATGAAATGGCATTTTTTCATTAATTTTTCTTCCATCTTCAACCAATCCAAATGTTTTAGATGTGAAATTCTTTGCAAAATTTATCATTTGGTAAGAATTTACAGGTAAACACGGACCACCAACACCTACACTAGGGTAATGTACTTGAAAATTATATTTTGTTTTAGCTGCTTCAAGAACAGTCATAATGTCAATTCCAGCTTTTTCAAAAAGTAATGCCAATTCATTAACAAATGCAATATTTAGATCTCTAAACACATTTGTTGTTAATTTTACCGCGTTAGCAGTTTTACAATTAGGCATTGGAATTAAATCAACTGTAAAAACATGTTTGTAAATTTTTATGATTAAATTTTGTGTGTTTTCATCCATCGCACCTACAAGACGAGGTAATTTTTCAAAATCATTAAGAATTTGTCCAGGATTTGCAGTTTCAGGACAAACACCTAAACCAAAATTATTTTCAGAAGTTAATTTTTCATCACTTCCTTCAAAAATATCTAAAAAATCTTTTTCAACAAAACCAGGTTCAACTGTACTTTCAATGATTATTAGTTTACCATCAGATATTTCATCATGGAGTTTTTGGGCTACAGAAAGTAACGCTGAATAATCAGGAATATTTTTTTCATCCATAGGAGTAGGAAGAGATAGTATAATTACATCACTAGATTTTACTCCTTCACTAAAATTAGTGGTAGCTCTAAATTTTTTTTCATTAATTACTTTATCAAAAATTACATCATAACCTGGTTCATCTTTTAAAGGAAAATTTCCAGAATTTATCAATTCAACTAATTTTTCATTTATATCAACACCTATAGTTGACAAACCAGAATTAGCAAATGAAAGTGCAGTCGGTAAGCCTATCCTACCAATTCCAATAACACAAATGTTTAGTTTTCCTGATTGTATTATATCAACAATTTCTGAGTCAGTCATATCTAGGATTTTATTCATATTATTTACTTCAATAATGCAGGATTATTTACTTTTTTAGTTATTGTTTATCAAAATTTAAAAATCAAATGAAATCACATCAACCATGAAATATGTTGTAACAGGTGGTGCGGGTTTTATTGGAAATAATATTGTTAAATTATTGATCAAAAGAGGTCATGATGTAGATGTTATAGATAATCTGCATGCAGGAAAAAAAGAGAATCTAAAGGAAGTTATTGATAAAGTAAATTTTTATCAAATAGATATTAGAAATAAAAATGAATTAGTAGATATCATTAAAAATTGTGATGGAGTGTTTCATGAAGCAGCTTTAACAGCTGTCCCTGAATCTTTTGAAAAACCTAAAGAATATCATGATGTAAATGTCATAGGAACACAAAATATCTTTGAACTTGCTCAAAAGGAAAATATTCGTGTAGTGTATGCAAGTAGTTCAAGTATTTATGGAGATGCAAAAAGTATTCCTATTAAAGAAAATGCTGATAAAAAACCAATCAATCCATATGGTCAAACAAAATTAGAAGATGAGATTCTTGCAGAAAAATTTTCAAAAAATAATTTATCAGTTCTTGGTTTGAGATATCTTAACGTGTATGGAATTGGACAAACAGGATCTTATGCAGGAGTAATTACAAAATTTCTTGAGAATATTAAGAATGAAAAATCATTTGTCATAAATGGGGATGGAAATCAAATCAGAGATTTTATTCATGTGAAAGATATTGCTAGTGCAAATGTAATTGCAATGGAAAGTAAAATTAATAGTGGATTTTTTAACATTGGTACGGGAATTCCAACATCAATAAATTATTTAGCAAAATTAATGATAGAATTATCTAATCATAATCATGAAATAATTCATGGACCTGAACTTAAAGGAGATGTTAAAATTAGTCAAGCAGATATGGAATTTACTAACAAATCCCTCAATTGGAGTCATGAAATAAATTTACAAGAAGGATTAAGAGATTTGATTAAAAATTATTTGTCATTAAACTCATAGAAGTGAATTATAAAGCTCAAGATATTGTTTTCCAATATTTTTCCAATCGTATTTTTTTACATTTTCATAGGATAACATGGTTAGTTTATTTCGTAATGATTTATCAGTTATTAATTCAATAATTTTTTTACAAAAGATTTCATGATTTGTAGGTTCTACTAAAATTCCTGATTCTTGATCTTGAATTAATTCTATATTTCCACCTACATTTGATGCAATAATCGCTGTATTACAGGCCATTGATTCAAGAATGGTTGTACTTATTCCCTCTGATAATGATGGCTGAATTAATACATCTGAACCTTTTATCAATGAAATTGTTTGTTGGTGATTCTTTGAGCCTAAATAATGAATATTTTTTTGAGATGATTCAAGTTTTTTGAAATTTTCTGCTTCAGGACCATCTCCAATAATTATTAGATGTATATCATTTGGAAGATTGTTACATATCTCAATTAATGTTTCAGTTCCTTTTTCTTTTGATAATCTACCTGCAAAAATTACTTGTTTTTCATATTTTCTATCTTCATCAAATGACAAAGATGAAATATCAAGGGCATTGGGAATTTGAATTACTTTGTATCCTAAAGATGTGTAATAATCAAGTGATTCTTTTGAAACTACTGTTATTATATCGGCCCAAGACAAGGCATCTTTTTCATATTTTTTTGAAATATTTCCAGTGGTTTTTCCATGTAATTGATTAATTTGTTCAGAAAATATTCCATGTATAGAAAGAATTTTTTTTCCAGATGAATTTTTCATTGCTAATGCTGATGGAATGTTATGAGCATGAACAATATCAAAATTTTTTTTAAATTTCATTTTCAAAAATGATGAAATCATAAAACTTGGATTTTTTAATCCTTTTATTGGAATTGTAAATGTATTTTCTGAAGAAATAGTTTCTACAGTATTACCATTTTTTTCTAAGAAATTTTTTAGATTTGTAACATGTCGGGCAATTCCACCAATACCGGATTGTGTTGGAGAAATTAATAAAATATTCATAATTAAAAATTAAATTTTAAACTTTTAAGGTCTTGTATTAAAAATTCTTTTACATTGTTGCTTGTGCTGCATCATGGAACATTTGACTCTTAGCACAACCAGCAGCCAATTCATCACCAGCACCACGTCTCATTAGTCCTCTATAAAGACAATCTTCTAATTTGACATCTTCTCTTTGTTCCCATTCTTCAACGGTAACTGAGAATTTCTTTTGAATTCTATCTCTATACCATTCAGGAATTACATTAAATGCGCAAAATGGAACTATTCTAAGATCTGGAGTTACATAGTGAATATCACATCTTTGTAGTCTTTCCAAATCTTCATTGTATTTGTCTTGAAAGTGCATCATTCCAAGGAATAATCCTTTGACGTGCCATGAACCAACTGAATCAAATGATCTTTTCATGAGTATATTACCAAACATTTTTGCTAAGTCTAATCCTGCTGGTTGTTTCTTTGAATCAACAAAACCTTTGAGTTTTCTTACAACTTCAAGCATTGTAAAGTATTTGTTTTTACCAGAACGAATCTCTTCTGCCTTATCTTCAAACAATTCAAGCATTCCTTGAATATCACAGAATTTTGTTAATGGGACAAACTTCTTTGTATCTGCATCCTCAAAGATGTATGTTCCTGCACCACAAGCAAAGTGAATTGATAATTCGTATTTTGGTTTACTAGAGAATGCTTCAATTACATTAGTTAGTGGCATACAACTAGGAACTGGGAACCAATCATCAACTGTTACATCACCATTTGTTTGCTCTTCAATTCTTTGAATACAATCAGGAACTGTAATTCTATATTTTTCACGTTCTTGTTTTCCCATTCGTCCTGTAAGTGATACAGGTTGGAAATTTACAGCATGAACTACATCCATATTCTTTTGAGCATATCTGATAATTCCACCTAATTCATGATCATTAATTGATTTGATTACGGTTGGGACAAATACAACAGTAGTACCAGTTTTTCTACAGCTATCAAGTGCATATGGAATCTCCCAATGGTTTTTAGGATTTGTTCTAGCAGTAACACCATCAAATGAAAGATACAAGTTGTTACATCCAGCAAGTCTTACTTCACGTGCAGCTTCTGGATCCATTGCATGTCTAATTCCATTAGTATTCATTTGAATATGATCAACACCTTCTTCTTTCATAATTTTGATAACATCAGCAATATCTTCTCTTAACATTGGTTCACCACCAGTAATTTGCATAGAGTTTCCAGGAATTGGTCTCTCTGCTCTGAGTGTCTTCATCATTCCTCTAATTTGAGTATGATCTGGTTCATACATGTAAGCACCTTCAAGTCCCTTCTTTACATAAAAGAAACAATACCAGCATGTTAGGTCACATCTGTTAGTTACAATCATGTTTGCAAGTCCACTGTGTGACAAGTGATTTGAACACAATCCACAGTTATTTGGACAAGAACATTTGTCAATCATTACATTTGGAGAATGAGCACCTTTTCCATCCATCCAATATGTACTGAATTTTTTGTACATTTCATAAGAACCAAAGTATAATTCCTCACATTCACCGTGAGTTGGACAAACTTTTGACATGAAGACCTTGTTATCTCGCTCAAAAACTTCAGCATCCAAAATCA
>Ga0209992_10001233_pt1 | contig 28325 bp, 28 predicted proteins | sample 2SBtaG_2_FD_182564 | JGI IMG/M metagenome (GOLD analysis project Ga0209992, IMG submission 182564) | Deep subsurface microbial communities from Kolumbo volcano to uncover new lineages of life (NeLLi) - 2SBTROV12_ACTIVE470 metaG (SPAdes)... | ecosystem: Environmental > Aquatic > Marine >... | reverse complement strand
TGCTCCCGTTGGTCGTTCTTCTTCGCTTCGCTTCGAGGTGAACCCTTGTTCTTCGAACTTGCATGTTCTGTCAGCACCCACAAATAAAAAAAGTCCGATCTCAAAAGAGAACGGACTTTTTTAGTACACTCAATGGGACAAATATCGAACAAAAATTTGACAGAAGATATAAAAGCTTGTTCTGACTTTTAGATATGATATCGAAAAGTAATTCTGTAAATACATATTGATAAATTATTTCTGCAAATATTATGACTGATAATATACTAATAACCAATTCTATACGCGGCTATCATGGTCAATCGCAATTACTCCCTTTTTCGAAATCGATAACAACTTATTGCAATCCTAAAATCTAAAAATTAATGCGCAGTGGGTTTTTTTAGAAAATATTTCCAACCATTTCTTCTTTAGTTTCGTCTTAATCATAACTAAAACAGAAAAATATGGTATTAATTACAAAAATTGAAAAACTACTTTTTACCGCCTCAGTATTATTTTTCTCGGCAAATATTTGTGCTCAGTCTGTTCAGAGGCAATCTATCAATTGCATGGGTAGTTCCTCTACGCAAGAAGGCTTCACAATTCATCAAGCAGTTGGACAACCTTTTATTGCTAAAGGGTTTCAAAGTTCAGAAATGGATGTAAACACAGGATTTATACAATTTCCTAGTATGAATATAAAAACTGTAGCTTCAGATTTAAAAATTAGCGCTACACTTTTTCCAAACCCTGCTACAACTTCAATTAACATTTCACTTGATGAAGTAATTAGTGAGGGCTTAAACATTAAAGTTTTTGACATGAAAGGACAAGAAGTCTTTGCTGAATATGTCTCAAATTTTAAAAATTATGCAATAGCATGTTCAACATGGCAAAACGGAGCATATCTTATTAAGATATTCAACTCGAAAAGTAGCTACACTTCTAAAGTAATAATTAACAAACAATAAATTTCAACAATATGAAAAGATTAAAAACTATAATACTTGGAATGCTTTTAATAGGAGCATCCAATATTAGCTTTGCTCAGTCTTCCCTGACAGTAGAAGCATCACAAAACATAACAAACTTTATTTTCTTTAATAGCGATGGCGTAAAGGACTCAGAATACAATCCAATTTATTCGGGAGGCTATGCTATAGGCTATAGAAAAATGTTAGACAATGGCCTTATTTTTCAAGGTAAATTGGGTATGAGAAATGGAGGTGCAACATATATATTTGATGCGACAAATTATTCATGGAACTTAAAATATGCAGAGGTAAGGCTTGGATTGGGCTATAATTATTCATTCGGCAAAATTGGAGCTCATCTAATTGCACAACCTTATATGGGTTTTCTTCTTAAAGCTAATCAAAGATTGAATAATGAGAATTTCGACATTACTAAGGATGGCTCTATAAACACGAAAGATTTTGGAGCTATCGTTAGTCCAGGAGCCAATTTCAGTGTTTCAGATAATATTTCAGTGTATCTGGATATAAATTATATGATTGGGCTTGCAAACTTAGAAACAGACGGAGCTCAAATTTCTAAAAACAGTTTAATGGGAGCTACACTTGGAGTAGCATTCACTATAGAATAAAAAAATAATAGATATGAAAAAGATTAACAAAATAATAATAGCAACTTTTACCATTCTGATAGCGAATGTAATTGTAGCTCAAAATAAAATTGCTCAGTTGGATGGTATAAATTACCAAGCTGTAGCTATAGACGATGAAACTGCTCAAATTGTAGGTAAAGATATTGTCAATAAGCCATTATATGAAAAGGAAATTGCCGTTCGTTTTACGATAAATGATGGACCTATAGGTACAGTAACATATTATCAAGAAGAACATACCACAACAACTGACAAATATGGATTATTTTCCTTAACCATCGGACATGGAACTTTGACAGGAAGTGGAGATTATGATAGTTTATTAACTATTCCATGGATTAATGGTGACCAGTTTTTAATGGTTGAAATTTCTAAAAACAATGATGGAAATTTTAGAACTGTTAGTCATGAAAAATTTATGGCTGTTCCTTTTGCATTTTACTCAGACGATATAGCCGACAACTCTATTTCTACTTATAAAGTAATAAACGAAGCTTTATTGGCAGAAGACATTAATACTGGAGCTGTAGAAACTTCCGAAATTTTAGATTCTACTATTCTGAATGAAGACATTGCTGATGGTTCTGTAGATTCTAGAACAATTTTAAATGAAACAATTCTGGCAGAAGACATCAATACTGGCGCAGTGGAAACTTCCGAAATTTTAGATTCTACTATTCTGAATGAAGACATTGCTGATGGTTCTGTAGATTCTAGAACAATTTTAAATGAAACAATTCTGGCAGAAGACATCAATACTGGCGCAGTGGAAACTTCGGAAATTTTAGATTCTACTATTCTAAATGAAGACATAGCTAATGGTTCGGTGGATTCTAGAACAATTTTAAATGGAACAATCATAAATGAAGACATTGCTAACGCAACAATTGATTTAACATCTAAAGTAACAAATGTATTACCTGTTGATAATGGAGGAACTGGTTTGGCTAGCATTGCAGCTGATAATATACTTGTGGGTAATGGTACTTCGGTTATGGATGCAATAGCTGTAACAGACTCTGTGATGCTTTTTAGCAATAAAGGCGGACCAGTGCTTTACAAATTACAAGCTGGGCTAAGAACAAGTATAACTGTTGATGCCGCTACTAAAACAGTAACCATATCAGCTGATCAGCAGGCTGGAGGTGGACCAGCAGTAGTTCAATTCACTGTGAACACTAATATTTCTCCCGGTACCTCAATCATTGTCCCTATTTCTTATACAGGAGTTATACCAGGAGATATAATTCTATCTACTGCAAATTTTGACCTTCAAGGAGTAACGATGACATCCTATGTTAAAAATGCTGGTGCAGTTTCGTTGGTCTTTTTTAATGGAACAGGTTCTACTCTGCCTTTAGTTGGCGGTATAAAAATTGCCAACTTTGGGCAATAAAATATAGACTACCATTCTAGCTAGTAGAACATTAGGTTTAACCCGTTGTGCATTATAATGCACAACGGGTTATTTATATAAACAACAAAAAGGATTTTAAAATATACAGCTATTTTTTTCGCGACAAACAAAAAACGGATTCAATAGTTGATCAAATTTAGGGAAGGCTACAAATCACCAAAATCACAGTTATCGAACCAATCGAGTAAACATCTTGTTCGCTGAAATCCCTTTAATAGAAGACTTTTCGCTAAAAAAAGAAAAAGGGACAAGCTCTAATTTTAAGAACTTATCCCGTCTTGTACTGTCGTCACGACAAGTATCGAACAAATACTTAGCGGAAGACATCCAAATTATTCTTGATTTGTCTTAGTTGGGCTTTATAGTATTTTGACCAAAATAAATTCTATCAATTTTACACTTCTTCATCATGTTCCGACTCCTGATCAAAATAAGATTGTAGAACAATTTGACAAAATGAATCAATAGACTTGACCAATTCTTTGTATTCAGCTCTTGTTAAATCTTTATACTTCTCGGTTGAAGTAATGTATTCATACGAAAGCTTTTTCTCTAGTTTTTCTTTTGCTACTTCCATTCTATGTGGATTTATTTTCATAATAATCTAATTTTTATATAGTTCTTGGTCGCGAACTTTACCAATAAGTGGTATATATCGCGACTAAAAACGATAGGTTGTTTTTGTACCTATGTTATCTTTTAGTGTTGTGCGTATATTATCTTTTACTGCTTCATTTTGCTCATAACTCCATATATCAGTAAGTTACAAGCTGATCTATCTGTATTGATTAAGATAATTTACTACTTCTTGAAAATTGATTTCAAAATAATTGCAATACTCTCTTACTGTAAGACGTTTTGTTGATCGAGATAGACTATCTCGAATTAATTTATGTTCTCTTTGTGCTGTTGTCTTAGCAAAACCAGTAAGTATTTGAATCTCTTTTGGTGTTATAAAAATTCCTCTTTTCAATCTTTCCATAATGTTGTTTTAATTATTCTGTATTTGTCGGTTCTTATTCGTTCCTAACTGTATTTAATTGTACTGATCCTTAATTACAAGGTTCTTAAAAGGATAGAATACCGTAATTGCTTCATTCAATTTGTCCAGTTTTTATTAATAAAAACTGGACAAATTATTTACTTACAAAGTTTAGAAAGCTCATTAACACTGCTCTTTTTCACTTTACATCTAATTCCACCTACTCCATTTTTAGTAACTAGGTGGAATTATTGAGTTTTATCTTTTTAATTCTAATAAATTGGTTCTATTATCTTCAACATAGTTTTACTCAAACTATTTCTACCTTTTATTATCTTAAATTATGAGATATTTTATATATTTAAGCACAATTAATTCGATTTAAGAATGAACCGCATTAAAGAAGTACTTGAAGAAAGAGGCATTAAACAAAAATGGTTAGCTGAGAAGCTAGGAAAAAGCTATAATATGGTAAATGCCTATGTTCAAAACAGACAACAACCAAGACTAGAAGTTTTAGATGAAATTTCTAAAATTTTGGATATTGATATTAAAGACTTGATTGTTTCAAATAAAGACTAAATGAGCATATTAATTAGCATAGAGAAATTATTATCTGGAAATTTTGTTGAGGGAACTCGAATGGAATTTAAAGAAGGATGGAATCCAAAAACGATTATGCGTTCTGTTTGTGCTTTTGCTAATGATTTTGAAAATGAAGGCAGTGGCTATATCATTGTTGGCGTAGTTGAAGAAAATGGAAAGCCTGTTCGTCCAGTTAAAGGCTTTGACGAAAATCAGTTTGAAAAGGTTCAAAAAGATTTAATTGGTTATTGCAATTTAATGTCCCCTCCCTATGCACCACGTATATCGTTAGAGGATATAGATAATAAAAAAGTGTTGGTGATTTGGGTTCCTGCTGGAACACTGAGACCATATAAAGTGCCTGATGATATATTAGCGAAAAACAAAGTTCATAATTTTAGAATTAGACAGTTTTCAAGTAGTGTTGTTCCTAATGCGGAGCAAGAAATGGAACTTATACAGCTTACTGCTAAAATCCCATTTGATGACAGAGTTAACTCAAACTTTAGCATAAACGATTTGGACTTTGGATTAATGCGTGAACATCTAGCTAAAACTGAAAGCAAACTATTTCAGGAGAGTACTACAATGACAGTAGAACAATTAGCTGAAAAGATGAACCTTTGTCAAGGCAAAGATGAGCACTTGTTCCCTAAGAATGTTGGATTATTGATGTTTTCTAAAAACGCCTCCGAATTATTTAGCGGAGCACAAATAGATGTGGTTGAATTTCCAGAAGGTTTAGGAGCTAAAGAATTTAAAGAAAGTCTGTTTCAGGGAACTATACAGAAACAATTAACGGATGTACTATCTTATTTGAAATCTCAAGTAGTTAAAAGTAAAATCATTAAATATTCTGATAGAGCCGAATCTGATACCGTTTTCAATTACCCATATGAAGCATTGGAGGAAGCACTATCGAATGCGGTTTATCATAAAAACTATGAGTTAAGAGAGCCGATTGAAGTTAGAGTACTTCCTACAGCTATTGAAATAATTAGCTACAACGGAGTTGATCCATCTCTAAAACAAAGTGATTTTGATACAGGTACGATTAGAAACAGACGTTACCGTAACAGAAGAATTGGAGAGTTCTTAAAAGAATTAAATTTAACAGAAGGCAGAGGAACTGGTATTCCTACAATGAAAAGAGTACTTAGTAGTAACGGTTCTCCTAAACCAATTTTTGACACTAATGAGCCTGAAAGAAGTTGTTTTGTAACAGAGTTAACTATTCACCCAGATTTTATTGAAGATGATAAAGAAGGTAGTCAAGCAGGTGGTCAAGTAAGTGGTCAAGCAGGTGGTCAAGTGGATGATTCAATAAGAGCTGAGTTTCGGAATGATTTCGGAATGATTTCGGAAAGAATTCGGAATGATTTCGGAAAGGAAGTAGCACAAACTTTCGAAATTATCTGTAAAAATCCTGATTTAACAGCAAAAGAAATAAGTCAGCTAATAAATAAAAGCCCGAGAACAGTTGAGAATCACACTGCCAAACTAAAAGAAGCTGGTATTATAGAACGTAAAGGAGCAAAATTAGGTGGACATTGGAATATAATTGATAAAAAAAGTTAGCCCTAAAACTATGAACAAAAGAGATTTATCAGAAGCAGACATAAAAGCAAAGTTTATTACACCTAGTATATTAAAATCTGGATGGGATGAACATACGCAAATTGGTCGTGAGATTTATTTTACAGATGGTCGAATCTATGTAAAAGGAAAAATGACCAGAAGAGGTAAACGAAAGTTTGCTGATTATATCTTGTTTTACAAGCCTAATGTTCCTATTGCTGTTATTGAGGCGAAAACAAATAGTCACACCTTAAAAAGTGGAATCCAGCAAGCTTTAGGCTATGGTAACACATTAGATATTCCTTTTGTGTTTAGTAGTAACGGAGATGGTTTTTACTTTCATGATAAAACGGCTACTGATGGTCAAATAGAAAAAGAAATAAGCCTTGATGAATTTCCTACCCCACAAGAACTTTGGGTGAAATACAAAAAGTACAAAGGCATAGAAACAGAAGAGCAAGAAAATATAATTACACAAGATTACTTTTCTGATAACTCTGGAAGAACTCCTAGATACTATCAGCAAATTGCAATAAACAGAACGGTTGAAGCAGTAGCAAAAGGACAGAAACGTATCATTTTGGTTATGGCTACTGGTACAGGAAAAACCTATACTGCTTTTCAAATAGCACATAGATTATTCAAGTCTAAAGCTAAACGTAAGATATTGTTCTTAGCTGATAGAACAGCTTTAGTTGACCAAACGTTAAGGGGTGATTTCAGGCATTTCAAAGATGCAATGACCGTAATCAAAAAGAAAGTCGTTAATCAAGATGGAAAAGATGTATTAGTTTCCAATAAAAAAAGAGGGATTGATTCTGCTGATAAAGCTTTTGATATTTTCTTAGGACTATACCAAGGGTTGAGTAATTCTGATCCAGAGGTGCCAGATGCTTTTAAAGATTTTAGTCCTGACTTTTTTGATTTAATCATTATTGATGAGTGTCACAGAGGAAGCGCAAAAGAGGATAGCAAGTGGAGAGAAATTTTAAACTATTTCAATACAGCTACTCACATAGGTTTAACGGCTACACCAAAAGAAACAACTGAAGTTTCTAATATAGAATATTTTGGAGACCCTATTTATACATATTCCTTAAAACAAGGAATTGATGATGGCTTTTTAGCACCTTATAAAGTTGTGAAAGTAACTTTAGATATTGATGCGGAAGGTTGGCGACCTCCAATAGGCTTTTTAGATAAAAAAGGAAATCCTGTTGAAGATAGAATTTACAATAGAACCGATTTTGACCGAAACATTGTTGTAGAGGAGCGTAGGAAAGTTGTTGCAGCAAAAATTACAGAATTTTTAAAAGGCTATGACCGCTATGCTAAATCTATTGCCTTTTGTATTGATATAGAACATGCAGAAGGAATGCGTTCTGCTTTGGTAAATGCCAATCCTGACTTGTATAATGAAAACAACAAATACATTATGCAAATAACAGGAGACAATGAGGAAGGAAAACGTGAGTTAGATAATTTTATCTCTCCAAGTGAAAGGTATCCTGTAATTGCTACTACTTCTAAGTTAATGACCACAGGTGTAGATGCTCAAACCTGTAAGCTTATTATTTTGGATAGCAACATAGGTTCTAAAACTGAATTTAAACAAATTATTGGTAGAGGAACACGATTGAATGAGGAATATGGTAAAACTTATTTTACCATTATGGATTTTAGAAATGCAACAGACCATTTTGCTGACCCTGATTTTGATGGAGATCCAGAGATGATTAAAGATATTGAAGGAGATGATGATTTAACTACTATAGATGACATTACACCTGACGAACCAATAATTGATGATTTAGATGGAAGTGAAATAGATTTTCCTGATGAACCAGATCCATACCCAGAAATTACAGGTGGAGGAGAAATTGTTGAGGAACCAAGAGAAAAAATAAGAGTGGATGGTGTGCGAGTATCTGTTATGGGAGAATGTGTACAATATTTAGATGATGCAGGTAAATTAATGATTGAATCGTTCAATGATTACACCAAGAAAAGTGTCAATAAACAATACCGCACCTTAGATGCATTTTTAATGAGATGGAATAAAGAAGAAAAGAAAAAAGTAATTGTAAAAGAATTAGAAGAGCAAGGTATTTTCTTTGAAGAATTAAAAGAAAAAGTAGGGAAAGAATTTGATCCTTTTGACCTAATCTGTCACATTGCTTTTGATGCCAAACCTTTAACACGAAAAGAAAGAGCTGAAAACGTTAAAAAACGTAATTACTTTACCAAGTATGGTGAACAGGCACAAGAAGTGCTAAAAAGCTTATTGGATAAATACGCTAATGATGGTTTGGTAACTATTGAAAGTACAGAGGTCTTAAAATTAGATCCGCTTAATAAGTTAGGAACACCTTTGGAGTTAGTGAAAGCTTTTGGAGGTAAGCCACAATACTTACAAGCATTGAAAGAATTAGAACAAGAACTTTACAAAATAGCATAATGAAATTAGGTAAAATTGAAAAAGTTGATTTACGTAAAGTTTGGGAGCATGAAGCCTTGAAATTTACAAAATGGCTAGCAAAAGAAGAGAATATCGTACTTCTTGCAGAAGAGTTAGATATCAGCATAGAGAACATAAAGCCAGAGGAATCAGCTGGAAGATATTCGGTTGATATACTTGCTGATGAAGTAAGTACGAATCGAAAAGTTATTATTGAAAATCAATTAGAAGCTACTGATCACAAGCATTTAGGGCAATTATTAACATACGCCTCTGCACATGATGCAAGTATTATTATTTGGATTGTTAAGGATTATACAGAAGAACACAAACAGGCAATAGATTGGTTTAACATACATATGCCTGAAGAAATTAGTTTTTTTCTCGTTCAAATTGAACTCTGGAAAATTGGGAATTCATCACCTGCGCCAAAATTTAATATCGTTTCTCAACCAAACAATTGGGCAAAGACACTAAAAAAGGCTGCCTCTCAAGAAAAAGGAAACCCTTCAGAACTTAAACTGTTACAGCAACGATTTTGGGGAGATTTAAAGGATCACATGAACAATAGAACCTCCTCTTCAAACCTTAGTCTAGGAAGAACACCACGCCCTCAGCATTGGTATGATATATCTTTTGGAACTACGAAAGCCAAGATTTCATTTTCATTCAATTCTAAGCAATCCCGTATAAGTTGTGAATTGTATATCAAAAATGATAAATCGATTTATGATAAAATTGTTCAAGATGAAGTTCTGATAAAAAAGCAGCTAGGTGATGATTTGAGTTTTCTTGAGCTTCCTGAAAAAGCGGCATTCAGAATAATAAAATCACTGAATTGCGACCCTTTTAATGAGGAAGAATGGAGCAACTACTTTGACTGGTTAATTGACAACGGGGAGAAATTTCAAAAAACATTTAAAAAGCACTTTTAATGGCAAACGTAGGAGCTGTAGTTAGCAGCATAAGAAATATAATGAGACAAGACAGAGGAATCTCTGGTGATGCTCAAAGATTGGAGCAATTGGGTTGGATGCTGTTTTTAAAAATAATAGACGACAAAGACCAAGAGTTAGAAATAACTAAAGATGATTACGTTTCGGTAATTCCCGAAAAGTTTCAATGGCGAACTTGGGCTACCAATGCCGAAGGAATAACAGGAGATGAATTGTTAGAATTTATCGATAATAACTCCGAAGGTAACAGAGGATTATTTGCTAGTTTAAGAAACCTAACAAGCACAACCAACCCGAAAAGAGCTGCTATTGTAAAAGAAGTATTTGAGGGCTCTAACAACTTTATGAAATCAGGTTACGAAATGCGTAAGGTGATTAACAAACTGAATGAAGTTGACTTTAATAACTCTAAAGACAAACAAGTATTTGGCGATATTTACGAAAGTATATTAGTGGAATTGCGAGATGCAGGTAACAAAGGGGAATACTATACACCTAGAGCTGTAACACAGTTAATGACCAAAATGACTAACCCAACTTTGGGAGAAAAAGTATTAGACCCTTCTGCGGGTACAGGTGGTTTTCTAACTGAAGCCATTGACCATGTAAGGTCTCATTATGTACATACCGTAAAGGATGAACACATTTTACAAAATAGTATTACAGGTTGGGAATTAAAACCAGTAGCTTATGTATTGGGGTTAACCAATTTAATACTACACGAAATTGACATACCCGATTATGTTTATAGAGATAGTTTAAAAACCGAATATAACGGCATAAAACCCAAAGATAAAGTAGATGTAATATTAGCCAACCCTCCTTTTGGAGCAAGCATAGCAGATGGTGTAGAAACGAACTTCCCATCTAGTTATAGGTGTAAGGAATCTGCCGATTTATTTGTGATATTAATGCTACAACTCCTAAAACCAAAAGGTAGATGTGCCATTGTATTGCCAGATGGCTCTATTACTGGGGATGGTGTAAAAGCTCGAATTAGAGAAAAATTACTGACCGATTGTAACCTGCACACCATTATTCGTTTACCACAAACTACCTTCTTCCCTGCTACGGTTAGTACCAATTTATTGTTTTTTGAAAAAGGAACTAAAACCAAAGACATATGGTACTATGAGCATAAATTACCCGAAGGACAAAAGTCTTATTCTAAAACTAAACCCATACAATTTAACGAGTTTAAACCGATAATAGATTGGTGGGAGAACAGAAAAGAAAGCGACCTTGCTTGGAAAGTGAATGTAAAAGATTTGAAAAACTTTGATTTGGATATTAAGAATCCTAATACAAAAACAGTAGAAGTCAATTTTTCTACAAAAGAAACTATAGAGGCGTTAAAGAAGTCGATTAAAGCTTCAGATAACATTATTTCAGAACTAGAAACACTATTAAACTAAATGGCAAAAGAATATTTAATAGGAGATTTTCTTAAACGAATAAAACGTCCAATTGATTTAGAACCAAATCAAGATTATAATTTGGTTACCATAAAAATGAATCACAAAGGGGTTGTTTTAAGAGGAAAGAAAAAAGGTTGTGACATAAAATCTAAAATGTATCAGGTTAAAGAAGGAGATTTTATTCTTTCTGGTATTGATGCAAGAAATGGAGCTTTTGGAATAGTAGGCAAAGAATTGGAAGGAGCAATTGTTACCAATGATTTTTGGTATTTTGAAATTGACGATAAAATAATTTCAAAGCAGTTATTTTTAGAATTAACTGCCACCACTTGGTTTGATAATATTTGCCAAAAAGGGAGTGATGGTACAACACAAAGAATTAGACTACAAAAAGATAAATTCTTCAATCAAAAAATTCTTTTACCTGAAGGAGATGAACAAAAAGAATTATTAGATAAAATCTTGACTTTCAAAAAAGGGCAATCAAAATTAAATTCTGAAATTGATTCCCAAAAACACCTCCTAACCAAACTAAAACAGTCCATTTTACAAGAAGCCATACAAGGCAAACTAACAGCAGATTGGCGTAAACAATCCCGAAAACTTTCGGGACAAGATACCGAACCTGCTAGTGAATTACTAAAACGCATAAAAGCAGAAAAAGCGCAACTCATAAAAGAGAAAAAAATAAAAAAGGAAAAACCTTTACCTCCAATTACTAAAGAAGAAATTCCTTTTGAATTGCCTGAGGGGTGGGTTTGGTGTAGAATTCCGCAAGTCTTAGCACTAACTAAGGATCCATTAAGAAGAGGTCCATTTGGTAGTTCTTTAAGAAAAGATATGTTCGTGAAACAATCAGACAAAACTACTAAGGTATATGAACAACAACATGCAATAAAAAAACAATACAATCTAGGAGGATATTACATATCGGTTGAAAGGCATCCAAATTTAAAGTCTTTTTTGACTGGTCCAGGAGATATACTGGTAAGTTGCGCGGGTACAATTGGAGAAACATATAAACTACCTAAGAAAGCACCCATAGGCATTATAAATCAAGCATTATTAAAAATAAGACTAAATGAAAATGTAATTGTTGATGATTTTTTTCTGTCAATGTTTAAATCTCAAATTAAGGTTCAAGTTAATTCAGACGCTAAGGGTTCCGCAATGAAAAATATGGGGTCTGTAAAATACTTAAAAAATGAACTCGTTTTTGGGTTACCTCCTTTTGAAGAACAAAAAGAAATCGTAAAAAAAGTAGAAACCTTAATGCAACATTGCCAAGAACTAGAACAAGAAATACAAACCAGTGAAGCCAATGCAAAGATGCTAATGCAAGCGGTTTTAAAAGAGGCTTTTGAGGGTGAAACTAAAAAGGAGATGGTATGAGTGGGTTTAAGTTAATAGCAGTTAGACCGTTAGAGGAATGTAGCAAACATTTTTTAAAGAATTTAAATGCTGGAGAAATCTATCAGTTTTATCAGGATTATAAGTTTATTTTTGATGAACGAGACAAAGGATTTGTGCATCAAATAGAACACCTAACTCAAGTACCACAAGACTTATTTGGGAGGCAAATTAATATTTCAGCAGTTGTGGGAATGAACGGTAGTGGAAAAAGCACAATTATCGAGCTTTTTTGTGCTTTGATATTTTGTTTATCAAAACAGTTGAATTTAATCGATATTGAGAATTTTAAAAAGACACATAATCTTTCTAGTCAGGAAAAATCACGTTTAGCAAATGATTTAAATAATTTTGAAAAGTTTTATTGTGAAATTTATTACGAACTTGATAACAAAGTTTACTGCATAAAAAAGAGCAAACAAAAGTTTGAACGTATAGAATTTAAAAGCGACATAGATAGTAACAGTTTTAAAGTCTCTAAAGATGATTCAGTTGATTTAAGAGATTTGAATAGTCCAAAAGATTTAAATAAATTTCTTTTGGAATCATTTTATTCAATTTTAGCGAATTATTCAATATATGGATTAAATACAAATGAATCTGGAATTTGGCTAAAGTCAATTTTTCATAAAAATGATGGATATCAAACGCCTATTGTTTTAAATCCAATGCGTACTGAAGGAAAGATAGACATCAATAGATTAACCGATTTATCTAAATCAAGGCTATTAGGGAATGTTTTTAAAGAATTGGAACCAGAACAGAAAGAAGAGGAAAGTTTAAGGTGTCTTGTAAATAATAAAGTAGTTAACAAAATAAAGCTAAACCTAGATTTAAGAAAATTTATAGAAGTAGATGAAAAGTATTTGAAGCCTGATCAGAATGCTAGTTATATTTTAGATATTGGAGATAAATCTATATATCTAGATAATACTGAAAAATATAAAAACAAACATTTATGGCTTTTGTTAAAAGCTTTTTATCCGAACATTGACAATTTAAAAGCTAAATTAAATATTGATTCCACCATTAAAAAAGTTTCTATTGAATATATTTTATCCAAAGCAAAGCAAATTGTTAAAAAGTATCCACAATTCAAATCATATAGCAACAAAGTATTCAGAGCAAATGCAAAAGAAACTACAATCCAAGCTTGTTTTAATCATTTAGCTAATGATTACTCACACAGTACTTTTAAAATAAGGCAAGCAATAAATTTTTTAGTTTTTGATTTATATACCTTTTCCAATCAGACAGAAAAAGAGTTTGAATTGTCAAACGCATCAAATTTAGGAATATCTGAAATAATTAATAATAAGATAAATACTAAGCTAAATGAGGTTTTAGAAGAAAATAAACTTCTTTACAAAGCGGATCCAAACACCTTTGATTTAGAAGCTAATACAGAAGAAGCATATAGGAAGTACAATTTAATAAATTTTTTACCTCCTTCCTTCTTTGATATTGATTTTGAGTTTAAAGGGAATGGTTTTTTTAAGGATTTAAGCTCTGGTGAAAAACAAATGATATATAGTGTGAATGCAATAATTTATCATTTAATTAATCTAGACTCAATTTATTCAATGGAAGTTGAGGATACGATTTCTTATCGAAACTATAATATTATATTGGATGAAATTGAGCTGTATTTCCATCCTGAATTTCAAAGAAATTATATTCATGAATTAATTAAGTCTATTAGTTATATTCAAAAACATAATTATTACTACAATATAATTTTTCTTACTCATTCTCCATTCATACTTTCTGATATTCCTTCTACAAATATTTTGAGATTAAAAGATGGAAATTCTAAGCCTGAACAAAACCAGAATTTTGGAGCTAACATTCACGATCTACTAACTAACAAGTTCTTTTTAGAGAAAGGTTTTATGGGGGAGTTTGCTAAGAGAGAAATTAATGAAACAATAAATTGGATAAATGATGAAGAGAGAGATTTAAGCAAACAAGATTATCATAAAAAAGTTATAAATCTTATAGGAGAGCCAATACTACAGATTAAGCTAGCTGAAATGTTTGATCTTGTAACAAATCAACAAACCGAATTAGAAATCATGAGAAAAAGAGTTCATGATTTAGAAAAGAACAGTAATGATTAATTTTCTTAAACTTTTGAGTAATGCAGTATATTAACCCAAATCAAGAACATATAAAGTCAGCATTAGAAATTCACGTGAGTGAATTAACTCCTGTATTGAATGAAAGAATCCAAAATTGCCCAGATCCTTTTTTAAAAGTGTTTTTCACTAAATATATTAAGAGATTATTAAAAAATGCCCCAGAAGATTTAATACATATTCAAAAAATCCTTTTTAGAGTAAAACCTGATTATAAAGTTTATTTAGATGAAAAAAGAAAGACCCTTCACTTTGATGCCAATATAAGAACTACTTTTTCAGTTTTTAATACTGAAATTAATAAAATTATTATAGGGTTACCCATTTAAATCTCATAACATAAATACTTTACGTTTTCGGAATAGATATTTGTATAAAATCAAATGTTATGAGAATATTAAAAGAATTATCACGTAAAGAATTTCGTTCAAAATTTGGCACTAATGAACTTTGTTTATCTTTTCTTTCTGAGGTTAAATGGAGTGATGGTTATGAGTGTTTAAAATGCAAGAACAAGAAACATTCAAAAGGCAAAAAAGCATATAATAAACGTTGTTCACGTTGTGGTTATGATGAGTCACCAACCGCAAATACATTGTTTCATAAGGTCAAATTTGGGATTTCTGAAGCTTTTGAAATGGCTTATGATATTGCCACAAGTAAAAAAGGTTCAAATAGTATTTGGTTAGCTGAAAGGCATGGAGTCAAACAGATGACGGCATGGTTGTTTAGACGAAAAGTTCAAGAATCAATGAAAAGTAGTGAGAAATTTCCATTAGAAAAAACGGTACATGTAGATGAATTTGAAATTGGAACACCTCAAAACGGTGAACAAGGGAGAAGTAAATCAAAATCAAAAATTAGAATTGTTCTTGCAATCGAAATTAGAGGGAACAAATCAGGTAGAGCTTATGCTAAAGTTATTGAAGATTATAGTTGCAAATCATTAACTCCAATTTTTGAAACACATATAAAGTCAGACGCAAAAATAGTGACGGATAAATGGTCTGGATATAAGCCTTTAAAAAATAATTTTCCACATTTAACTCAGGAATTATCTGATAATGGAGCCAACTTCAAAATTTTGCATTTTCAAATTAGAAACTTCAAGAATTGGTTGCGTGGTGTACATTCATATTGTAACAAAGAGTATATAAATCAATACATACAGGAATATTTCTTTCGTTTTAATAGGTTGAATTTTAGGGAAACAATTTTAGAAAAATTATTAATTAGGATGTGTTTAGAAAAGCCAATTACCTATAAATCAATAAAATATATTGCGACCTAAAAGGGTAGCCCTAAATTATTAATTATAAGGACTTCATTAAAAGGAAAGAAGCTGATCATGAATATGATGCATACAAATTGGCTGAGAATTTAAACATAAACACATGTACATATTGCAATAGGCAATACACTAAGACAGTTATCAACCAATCTTCTAATGGAAAAATTAAAAAGTTGACAAGACCTACGTTTGATCACTGGTTTCCTCAAAGTAAAAACCCCATTTTGGCTCTTTCCTTTTATAACTTAATCCCCTCTTGTAATGTTTGTAATAGTTCTTTAAAAAGTTCTACAGATATGACTTTAGAAAACCATCTCCACCCTTATGTTGATAAGGATATTAATTTTCAATTTAGTTATAAATTAAACTCCATTGATAAATATGATTTTACAATAAAAAATATTGGAGATGATTCAAATAACAAATCAAAAAACACATCTACCTTTTTTAAGTTAAAAGAAGTTTACGAGACTCACATTGATGAAGTTGAAGATCTATTGAAGATTAAAAAAGCATATTCAGCCACCTATTTAAAAAGTATGAAAGCATTTTTTAAAGATTCTTCTGGTTTATCTAATGAAGAAGTTTATAGACTTGCTTTTGGAACAGAAATAAATGAATCTAAATTTGAAAAAAGACCCTTAAGTCGAATGAAACGAGATATTTTAATTGAATTAGGTATAATTAGAAAATAAACACACAACCACTCCCCTATGAAACTACTCACAAAATCACGATTCAAACTAGGACTAGAATGCCCAAACAAATTGTACTACACCCGTAAAAAAGAATACGCCAATAAAAAGCAAGAAGATCCTTTTTTGCAAGCATTGGCACAAGGAGGTTTTCAGGTAGAGGAATTAGCTAGAATGCACTACCCAAATGGAGTACTTATTGAGGGTAATGATTGGGATTATGAATTACTTTGGCAACAAACACAAGACTTATTACAACAAGAAAACGTAATCATTTATGAACCTGCTTTTTTAATTGATGGTTTGTTTATAAGAGTAGATGTTTTAGTTAAAAAAGGGAATAACATAGAACTTATTGAAGTAAAATCTAAATCATTCACCCCAGATGATGCTTATTTGTTTGTTGGTAAACAAGGTAAAATGGTTTCAGGATGGAAGCCCTACTTATTTGATATTGCATTTCAGAAATACGTGATGCAATTGTGTTTCCCTACTTGGAACATCCAATCTTATTTAATGATGGCAGATAAATCTAAAAAGTCAAGCATAGATGGATTAAACCAATTGTTTAGAATTAGTAACAAAGAAGGGAATAGAACAGGAATAACTAAAAAAGTAACCACATTAGCCCAAACAGGAGATTCTGTTTTGGGTAGAAAAAACATAACTCAACTTGTTGCAGATATTGAGTCCAATAAATTCAAGTATCACGATAGTTTAACCTTTCACGAATCAATAGCATTCCTTAAAGATAAGTACGTAAATGATACATACGCCCATTGGTCAACCAGTTTTAGTACGTGTAAAAATTGTGAGTTCACTTGTACCCAAGGTGAGGAACAACAAGGGCTAAAATCAGGCTTCAAAGAATGTTTTACTAAACAACATAATTGGAGCATAAACGACTTTAACAAACCCAATATTTTTGATGTTCATAATTTTAGAAAAGGAACTAAACTATTTGAACAAGGAGTTTATTTTAAAGACGAATTAACAGCAAATAATATTGGCTTAAAAGAAGATCCACTAAAACTAACTACGTCACACAGACAATGGCTACAAATAGAAAAAGAAGTGAATAAGGATAATTCTATTTATGTAGATAAAGATGGTCTAAAAGAAGAAATGGACAGCTGGACGTTTCCTCTACATTTTATAGATTTTGAAACAAGTACAGTTGCCTTACCATTCAACAAAGGATTAAAACCTTATGAGCAAGTCGCTTTTCAATTCTCCCACCATATTTATCACGAAAATGGACTAATAGAACATGCTACAGAGTATATTAACAATAAAGCAGGTTTCTTTCCAAATTTCGAGTTTTTGAGAGCGTTAAAAAAGGCTTTAGAAAACGATACTGGAACCATATTCAGGTATTCTAATCATGAGAATACGATATTAAATGCAATTTACATTCAGTTATTGGAGTCAAATGAGCAAGACAAGGAAGATCTAATGGCTTTTATTCAGCATATCTCAAAATCCAAAGGAGGTAGTGCCATAAAGTGGAAAGGAGACCGAAATATGGTTGATTTATGGGAAGTAGAAAAGAATTACTATTACAACCCTTTAACGAAAGGTTCAAACTCCATTAAAGCTGTATTACCAGCTTCTTTAAGTACTAGTAAATTTCTACAAGAAAAATACTCACAGCCAATTAGTCAAATTAATGTAACAAGTAAAAACTTTACCAACAATCATATTTGGCTAGAGATTGATAACGGAGATGTAAAAAGCCCATATAAAATGTTGCCATCTGTTTTTAACGGTTGGAGTGAAGAACAATTAGAAACAACACTATCCGAAATAGAAGATATTGATAACGGAGGAGCGGCATTAACAGCTTATGGCAAGTTGCAATACACAGATATGGAACAAGAAGAAATTGATGAGTTAACATCAGCTTTGCTCAAGTATTGCGAGTTAGACACGCTTGCTATGGTAATGATATACGAGCATTTTAAAGAATTAATAGATTAGGTTATGGCAGACAATCAAAAAGCATTAAAAAGATATAGAGTTATATTAAAAGTCTTAAGTCGTTCGGGAAAACATTCGTCAAAACAAATTCATATTGCATGCAAAAATACTGGTATTGAATGTGCACTAAGGACAATTCAAAAAGATTTACAGGATCTAAGAGATGATGATTCAATTTTTGATCAAAACTTAAATATTCATGAAGATAAAAAATCAAAAAAATGGTACTCAGATGGTATTCCAAAAGGAATATTTAATGCGATAGAACTTGAAGATGGTGAAGCTACAGCCTTACTCTTTTATGCCAAAACCATGAATCAATATAGAGACTATCCCATATTCAAAGAAATGTCTGTTGCTATTCGAAAAGTGATAGACAGCAGTAATGTCTCTGATGAGCTGAAAGAATTATTTGAAAAAGATTCTTTATTGGAAACAGAAAAGCATGAGCCAATTAATGGCATTGAATTAATTACGGATATTCTCCATGCAATTAACAGCCGAAATACTTTAATTATAGAATACCAAAAATTTGATGGTGATAAAATAAAAACGCACGAATACAATCCTGTTCTTCTCAAGGAGGACAAACAAATATGGTATATTATTGGAGAAAATACTAAATATGGAAGTTTTATGACCTTAGCTCTCGATAGGATAAAGTCATTAACTGTTTCAGAAAAAACATTTGATGCAATTGAATTTAACTCAGATCAATATTTTAAACATTCATTTGGTGTAACTATCTCAAATGAAGAACCAGTTAATGTTATTATATCATTTACTCCATTCCAAGGAAATTACCTAAGAACACTACCTATCCATTCTACCCAAAAAATACTAGTAGATGATGAAAATGAATTTAAAATTCAGATTACGGTAATCCCATCTTACGAGTTTTATTCTAAAATTAGAAGTTATGGAGAACAAGCAAAAATTATTTCTCCATCCAATATAGCAGACATTATTCAAAAATCATTTTCTAAAGCCATAACTAGCTATAAATCTTAGCTATACAAAAATAATTTCACTTTTTTTTAATGGCGCATGTGGGTTGCGCCATGTTGTATTTTATTTGTAGCGTAAAGTAATATTAACGCGAAAAAATAAATTATGACTAAGAAAACTGTACCTGTAAAACCTCATAAAAGGTCTACTCCATCTCCTGTGCCAAGAAAGAATCCAAGCTCTCCGAAGCCTGGACCTAAAACTATTCCTGTAAAGCCACATAAAAGAAGTAAACCCTGATAATTATGAGTTTAGATAAAAACAAACATTTAAGTAATGTTTTAGAAAGCCACAAGATGAATCATGTAGATGATTTATTGGCTAAATACAAAAAGAAAAGAGAGGAAGTAAAAGATGCTCTTGCAGTGAAATTTAAAGACGAAATTGTAACAAGAGCGATTAACTCGGGGTCGTATGCAAAACATGATGCTGTCAACATTAAGTATGACCTTGACTTATGTCAACCTTTTAAGCGGAATTCATTTGATACATTAGAGGATATGGCTGATGCTGTATTTAACTATTTCAATGACGAATATGAAGATGATGATTTGGTAAAATTTAAAACTAGAAAACAAAGGGTCTCAACTGGAATTACTTTTGTTGTTGATGGGGATGAGATTCAAATGGACATTGTTCCAGGAAGGGAATTGATCAAAGATGACTATACAGAGACGAATAGACTGAATCTTTATGTACGACCAAAACTTCTACAAGAAGCAAGCTCAACTCAAACGAACATTCAAAAACATATTGATTTAATTAAAGGTAAGAGTGATGAGCGTAATGTTATTCGTTTACTCAAAATATGGAAAGTCAATAAAAGTAAAGATAGAGTTAAATCTTTTTTAGTTGAATTAATTACCATTAGAGCATTTGATAATTGTTCAGATATTCCTAACGATCAATGGGGTAAACTAAAAATGGTTATGGAGTATATCCGTGACAATATCAAGACTATCCGACTTGAAGATCCTGCAAACTCTAATAGTGTTGTATCTGATACAATGACAGATTCAGAGAAAAACAACTTTTCCTACGACATGGAGTTGATGCTAGATCATTTAGAAGCTGATGCAGATAATCTTAAAATTTATTTTGCTGTTAATGATGAGTTCGACACAAGTGATGATGAAGATAAAAAAGCTGCTGCATTGGACATATCTCGATCAGGTGTAATTCAAAAACCATGGTGCAATAACTAATGAATAGAGTAATTAAAGATATTGATCAGTCTATTTTGTCTTATCCACTATTGAAACGTATTGAGGAGGAGGGCTATGTGAGAGTGGTTGGAGAAATCCCATTAATTCATCCAGAAAAGGGTGAATTTGATCGGTATGAAGTATCTATTCGTTTTCCCAAATCATACCCTAAATGTTTTCCTAAAGTAATAGAAACCAGTAGCAAAATCCCGAGAGAAGATTTTAGACACGTGAATCCAGACCAGACACTTTGTTTGGCAGTAGAACCAGAGGAAGAAGCAATTGCAAAAAATGGTATTTCATTTAAGTATTTCTTGGATAAAGTATTGGTGCCTCATTTGGCTCGTGAGACATACAGAGAGATTAAAGGTGAATATCCTGATGGAGAGTATGCTCATGGTAATAGTGGTATTTGGCAGTTTTATGAATCTACTTTAGAAACTACTGATAGGAATTTAATAATTAGTGAATTGGAAGAAATAGTCTATTCAAAATGGCAAGGACGAAATGAAATATGTAATTGCGGTAGTGGGCAAAAATTCAAAAGATGTCATCTTGAAAAGTGGAATACAATAATGAAATCAGGAAGAGATTATGTTATCGAGAAATTAGAACAATTAAAAAAAGAAATAAATGAAAAAAATTGATATCAGAGATCTTTTTTTGGATCAGCAAAAAGAGATGATTACGAATTTAGAAAAAATAAGAAAGCATTCTACTAATCATGCTCCAACAACAGGAGATGCAAGTGAAGGAAGCTGGGCAGAATGGCTAAGGGAGTACTTACCAAATAGGTATAATGTTGATCGTGCCATAGTAGTAAGTAGTGAAGGTCTTGAAAGTGATGCAATAGATATTGTAATATATGATCAGCAATATTCTCCTTTCGTTTGGGTTCAAGAAGGAGTTAAAAAGATCCCTGCTGAAAGTGTTTATGCTGTTATAGAATGTAAACAAGACATTAGCAAAGGACAAATAGAATACGCTGCTAATAAAGCCAAATCTGTCCGAGAATTATTTAGAACAGTTGCTCCAGTCGTAGACCGTGGAGAAAGCTATTCACCTCCAGCATTATTTAATATTTTGGCTGGTATTATAACCTTGGAGAATACTTGGGCTGATTCAATTAAAGATTCTACAAGCTTTAATTCTGCTATCTCAAGTCTCTCAGGTAATGGAGTCTTAGATTTTGGATGTGTGCTAAATGATCGATCATTTATTTCAGTTGATGATACTATCCATTTTAGTGACCCAGAAGAAAGTCTAATCTTCTTTTTTACTAACCTCTTTAATGAACTGCAAAAATTGGGAACGGTTCGCCCGATTGACATGATGCAGTATTTAAAGCATCTTAAATCTGAATAAACATGAGTAAAACATTAAAATATGTAAGGAATGGAGCTATTGCAGGAGGAATAGGTTTTCTCCTGTTGAATCTAATTAAACAACTTATAAAGATCAATGAGGATCCCGATTCTAAGTTTGACTGGGGAGATTTTCTGATTTCAGTAGGGAAAGGAGCTCTAATAGGCGGAGGAACAGGGGCAGTGATTGTAGGTGTAAAGGATATTAATAATTCAATGGAAGAACCACTAAATACTAGTTCTATTTTAAGTGTGGCTGTCCATAAGATGAGACTCAATAAACAGGATGAGTCTTATAAAAAACTTTCAAATAAGGCGGAAAATATTACAAGTTTGATTAATTCAAATTTTCAAAATAAATTGGGTGGTCATATTCTAAGAATCGGTTCTACAGAGGATAATACAGCATTAGCTGACGATTATGATATTGACATAAGTATTCCTTTTGCACCAAAAAGTTTTTCATCTACAGCAGTAATGTATGATGAACTATACAACTTTATTGAAGAAAAATTTAATGACCCTGATTTAATTAAAATAAGAGCTCAAAAGAAATCTATTGGAATATTGTTCGAAATAGATGGAGAAGATTTTAAAATTGACATTGTTCCTTATAAATTAAGTGAAGGAAAAGGGAATAAAACCAAAGGATACTTGTTCCTAAACAAAGATTCATTGTTTCAAAAAGATTCGTACACTAAGACTGATATATCCAGTCTAAAAGGAATTACGCTAACATCAGAACAACAGAGAGTTCATATTGCATTAAAGACATGGAAACGAAATTTTGACATACCAATTAGTTCGCATTTAACTAAGATGTTATTGTTAGATGCTTATAATACGAACAAAGGTAAAATACCTAGAGATTTTACTAAAAAGCTATTGATGGTAGTACTCCACATCAGAAATGAAATACATTTTAAGCGCATAGTAAGTATTGAAAACACTAACAATGTGCTTACAGATATGAGTGATTCAAGAAAAAATAAAATAAGTAAATCTTGTGATAAAGTTTTGGATGAATATGAATATCAACCTAACTCGATTTTGCATTATTTCACATAAAAAAGTAAAAGGAGATGTTAGAATTAATTACTAAACAATTTGAAGAAAATATATTTGGATTAGGAGGGTTTATACTGGGGATACTTTCTTTATTCTTACATTGGAAAAATAGAATTATCCAAAAAAAATCATACTATATTTCAAGAGGCACAAAAAGAAGAAATGAAGTTGAATTTATTCGAATATCAACAAAACAAATTGGAGACAACCATATTACAAAACTTATTGTGTTTAACCCTAATTCACAAGGCTTGATTTTACAAGCTTTGAAAACTTATAAGAAAAAAACTACTTACCCTTTTCTACAAAATTTAGGCTTAATATCTAAATGGATAAAAATAGACTCAGTATGGTGGCCATCTGAGAGTTCTGGCGAAAATGAAGATCCAAAATTGTTGAAAGACGGTTACAACGACTTATTTGTGAAAGATTATAAGACTGTATTTGTATCAATAAAAGGTAATATTGATACAAACCAATACAAATTTGAATTAATTTCAAGTCATGATAAAAATTGCCATATTACTACCATTAATAGTTACGACTCTCAGTTTCCCATAAATTATAAACGTTATTATACCGAATAATCGTAGACTCCTAATCTAATACATAAAGTTTTGCTGTTAAGCAGTTCTCATAACAAACAAGAACAATTAAGAACGAATAAATACCGACCAATAAAGCAAAGTAACCGAATAGTAGGTTGTAAGTCTTATTGAGTACCAAAAACGTAGAATTGACGTTATATTAATAATGTCAAAGGAAATTTCAAATACTACATTTCAAAAAAGTATAGTTCATTATTACAATGAGTTGAAAAAAGGATATTTGGAAGAACTCGAAAAAGCTTCAAATAAAGAATATGCTAAAATTCATTGGCAAAAGGTATTTTTCACCGAGAATGAATATGTTCCATACAAAAGTGTTTTGTTTAATGAGTTAAAATTTATCTATCATCATCACAATTGTCTTGATGCAGAGACTGCTTACAATAAAACAATAGAATTAATACCACAAGTAAGAATCATTGCAGAAAAACGAAAAAATGATGCAGTAGCCGTCCTTAAAGGAAATAAAACAATTGATTTAGCAGATTGGTATCTTGAACAAATTGAAACAGGAAAATCTACTCTTAAGGAGTTAATCCTAATAGAAGAAAAAGTACTAGCAGCATCTAATGAAAACCTAATAGGATCATTGGCAATGCACCTTGCTGGGCAAAAATTGCACAAAGAATTTAATCAAAAGGATTATGTAGTTACTACCCCCATCCCTAAACACAAATACGAATTCACACGTAAAGAACAATTACTTGCACTGTACTTCTTGAAAAAATCAATGGGGCTAAATCTAGCTCAAAACAACGATAGAACTAAAATTGCAGCTTTTTATCATCTAATTATGGGCGTACCATTCTCTGATTATGCTAAAATCAAAAACCTCACCATATACTCAAGTCTAGGAGTTGTACCACAGGTAGTAGATAAGGATAAAGTTCTACTCAAATACTTGCAAAAAATACGTCCGTTTTTTAATGATCTATCCCTCACTATTGCTGTCGAGTTAATCGACAAACAGATAAGAATGTGTAATTCTGAATTAAAATAATTTCAACTATTTTACTATTTAGGGGCACCCGAACCCCACCCACCACATAATCTATGGCGTAACTTGAATGGAGTTCAATAAGAACAAGAACTGTTAAAATCAAGTTATGAAAGATAAAAAGAAAACTAAAAGCAAGTCTCTTTTAGAAAAATACAACGTACGAGAAACCAAAGGTAATGTAGAAAACACTTTAATAAAGGGTGCGGTAGATGCAGTTGCCAGTTCTTTTATAGGAACAGGTTTAGGAGCAATTGCTGGAGATAAAGCACCCTTTGCAGGTTTAGGTTTAATCTTGGCAGGACATTACTTTGGTGATGAATCTGGAGTATTGAGAATCACAGGAGCAAGCACACTAGCTTTTGGAATAGCCAAAGCCAAAGAATATCAAAACAATCCTAATTTAGATACAGCTCAAAAAAGAATTTCTGAAGCAAAAGATGATTTTCTTACAGCTTTTCATCTTAAATGGAAAAATGAGCAAAAACCAACTGAACAAAAAGTTGTAGTTGAAGAACCTGTTCCAATTATTAAAGAACCGATTCAAAAGAAAACCGAAAGTCCAATAATTAAATCCTCTGACACACCAGAAATAAATGGAGAGCTAGACTTTGAAGAATTGACATCTTTTGAATTGAAAAATGAAGAATTAGCGAATGCTTTTAATGAAGAAAACTCAAACGAGAATCAGCAAGAAGATATCAGTTCTGAGTTTGATGACAATCCTGACCTTACACTAATTTAAACAGCACAGTATGACTAAGACATTGCCATATAATTCAGCTAATATTAAGAAGATATACAATAATCTTGTTACGCTTGATAGTCAAGGTACTCCTAAAGACTTTGAGGTTAGAATAGATGATTTTACAGTTATTCAAAGAACAAACGATTTAAGTAAATTCTACCTATTGCAAGAATCAATCACCAATTATTCAAGTGAATTAAATATCATTCTTTATAAAGGTAAGGCGAGACGTTACGATAAATACATTTTCTACATCAATAACAATCAAAGTCCCGACCCTAAGCTATCAACAGAAGAGTATGTCAACAAAAAAGTTCAGGAAATACTAGCCATTAGAGAGAAAGAACGAGAATTCAAAAGACTGAGTACGGAGAACATCTCTCAAAAACAATTGATAGATGAATTGAAGAAAGAAAATAAGGAGCTAAAAGCTAAAAACAAAGGTGAATTAAAGGAGATGTTACAAATGTTGGGAGCACAACTCAATACTACAAGAGTACCAGATGAAGTAAATGGAATTCCAAACGATCAGCTAATGAGGATGATATCAGATGCCAGAAAGAAGTTTGGAGATGAAGTTTTTAAAGACATTATGGGAATCGCTCTCATAACAGGGCAAAACCCTGAAATAATTAAGGATGTTATAGAATTTATTAACGATAAAATACAAGACAATGAAAACAAGTAAAAACAAAGAATTAATGACTAGAAAAGAAGCTGCTAATATGCTCTCAGTATCACTAACTACGCTAAGAGCATGGACAGTTAAAAAAATAATTAAGAGCTATAAGCTAGGCGGAAGAATTTATTATAAACGAAATGAAATTTTAGAATCTATGATAATCGTTTGATAACTATCCTTATGTAAATGAGGTGATTCAGACCATAATTAAGTAATATGGGTAACAAGACAAAAGCATATATAAAAAGTGAGGTAGCAAAACTGAAAAAGTTAAAGGCTAAATACGGTAGTAAAATGACTGTAGCAAAGCTAAAGACTAAGGAAGGTTTTGAAAACTTAACGGATGAAGTTGCTCAAGAAATAATTGAGCAATTAGAAGAATATGCAACAATTGTCTTAAAACAATTAAGCCGACTAAAAATACTTAAAACCATAGATGATGACGAATAAGAATGACATATTTAATCAATTTGCTAAAAAGGGAAACCTACCTGCACACTCAGGAAAAACCAAAGCAGTAATCTACACGAGAGTATCCACTAAAGAACAAGCGGAGAACAATGCATCATTAGATACACAATTGGAATTTTGTAATAACTGTGCAAATAAAAAGAACTTAAATGTTGTCAAATACTTTGGAGGAACACATGAATCAGCCAAAACCGATTCAAGGAAAGAATTCAATGAAATGATTACCTATGTTAAGAGGCGTAAGGATATTGGCTACATCATAGTTTATAATTTCAAACGATTCTCTCGTACAGGAATAAGTATGACCTATCTTGATCTACAAGAAAGAGGCATTCAAATTATATCTGCCACTCAAGAGGTTGACGGAACAACTTCTTCAGGTCTTTTCCATAAACATCTCTATATGGAAATGGGTAGAATGGATAATGAAGACAAGCGTAAAAGTTGTATCCATGGAATGCAAAAGAGATTAAGAGCAGGTATTGTTACTGGCGCAATACCTTTTGGTTATACGAATATAAACCCAGGTAAAGGAAAGTATGCTGAATTAGTAATTAATGAACAAGGTAAATTGCTTAAAAAGGCATTTGAATTAAAAGCAAAGCATAATTTATCTTATACAGAAATTACTGAGCGTTTACGAAAATTTGGTTGGACTAAATCCTATAAAAAGCTGAGTGATTATTTCAGAAATCCTGTTTACTGCGGTTTATTGGTCAGTTCATTAATCCCTGGAGAAGTTATTGAAGGAAAACACCCTCCTTTGGTATCAAAGAAACTATTTCTAAAAGTTAACGACATCTTAAAGCAGAAAAACTATGGAGGTAAATACACCATAGATGACGAGAACCTACCTCTAAAGCAATTTATTAAGTCTGAAGACTGTGGAACACCATTTACAGGGTATTTGGTTAAGAAAAAAGGATTGTATTACTATAAGAACAATCGTATTGGTGCTAAAGAGAATAGAAGTGCCAAAGTGTTGCATACAATGTTTGAAAAACTGTTAAACAAGTTTAAGCTAAGTAACAAAGCATTCATCTCAACCATTAAAGAAGTAATCAAACAAATGTTTATTGATTTACATGAAGAAAGTATTAATGAAATAATTGCTTTAGAAAAGAAGATTCCTAAACTCGAAAATAACCTTGAAAAAATTGAAGAAAGGTATGTGATAGGAGAAATTGAAAAAGAATTATACCTCAAGTACAAAACTCAATTCGAAAAAGAGTTGGATGAAATTCGAAATGAAATGGGAAAATCCAAATTTAACTTATCGAACCTTGAATTAGCAATAGAAAAAGCAACAAAACTAGCTCTAAACCTCCCTAAAATATGGATTTCTGGTAATTTAGAGGAAAAGAGGAGACTACAAAAAATGGTATTTCCAGAGGGGATTTTGTACAATCGAGAAAAAGATACTTATCGAACCTTACGAGTAAATACTATTTTTAAGGTAATCCCAATGATAGCGGAGGAAATAAGGGGAAAAGAAAACGGGACAACCTCTAAAATTAAGAAGTTGTCCCGTTTAGTACCCGGGGCGGGACTTGAACCCGCACGACCATATGGTCACAAGATTTTAAGTCTTGCGTGTCTACCAATTCCACCACCCGGGCAACTACCACCCTTTTTCAAGGGTGGTGTTCACAAATGT
>Ga0209992_10001232_pt1 | contig 28326 bp, 11 predicted proteins | sample 2SBtaG_2_FD_182564 | JGI IMG/M metagenome (GOLD analysis project Ga0209992, IMG submission 182564) | Deep subsurface microbial communities from Kolumbo volcano to uncover new lineages of life (NeLLi) - 2SBTROV12_ACTIVE470 metaG (SPAdes)... | ecosystem: Environmental > Aquatic > Marine >... | reverse complement strand
TCAACAGCCGCGGGATCCGGCGGGGTGAGCGGCAACTGGTGTTCGACCTGATCGGGATGCCGGCCGCTGCTCAGGTCCAAAGATCGCGGTCACCGTAGCGCGCCGAGGTTCCTGTTGGATGTGTACTTGCAGCCGATCGACGTGTCGCACGAGTCGTCCGTGCACACCTTTCCGTCGTTGCAGCTGGGCGGTGGGCCGCCTTTGCACACGCCAGCCGTGCAGGCGTCGTTGGTGGTGCATGCGTTGCCGTCGTAGCAGGGCCCGGTGGTCGCCTTGAACACGCAGCCGGTCTTTGTGTCGCAGCTGTCGGCGGTGCAGACCTTGTTGTCGTCGCACGTGATCGAGGTGCCGCCAAAGCACAAGCCCGTCGTACAGGTATCGCCGGTGGTGCACGCGTCCCCGTCGTTGCAGGCCGCCGTGTTCGCGACGTTCTTGCAGCCGGTCTTTGTGTCGCAGCTGTCGGTCGTGCAGACCTTGTTGTCGCTGCAGTTGGCCGGGCCGCCGGACTTGCACACGCCGCTCGCGCACGCGTCGGACACCGTGCACTTGTTGCCGTCGTCGCAGGTCTTGCCCTGGTTGCGGGCCTTCATCGCGCAGCCGCCGGTGGTCGTGTTGCACGCGTTGACGCTGCAGGTCGTATCGCCGCCGGCGTTGCACGTCACGACCGTCTTGGCGTCGACCGTGCACTTATAGGGCGCCTTGGACGTGTCGCAGACCAAGGTGCCGTTGCACTTGTTGCCGTCTTCTTCGCCGGCGCAATCGGCGGTCTTGACGCAGCCGCAGCTGTTGTCTCCTGAAACACAAGTTCCCGACGCACACTTGTCGCCCGTCGTGCAGACGTTGCCGTCGTCGCAGCTCGAGGTGTTGGGCGTGTGGGCACACCCCGTGGTCTTCGCGCACGAGTCGTCGGTGCAGACCTCGCCGTCGTCGCAATTCGGTGCGCCGCTGCCCTTGCAGGACCCGCCGGTGCACGCGTCGTTGACCGTGCACTTGTCGCCATCGTCGCAGGGCTGCTTGTTGCCGACGTTGACGCATCCGTTCTTTGGGTCGCAGCTGTCGTCTGTGCAGGGCTTTCCGTCGTCGCAGTTGATCGCTTTACCGGCGCATTTCCCCGAGCCACAGACATCGCCGGTCGTGCAGACCGTGCCGTCATTGCAGGCGGCAGCATTGCCGCTGTGAACGCAGCCTCCAGTCTTGCTCAAGCAGCTGTCATCGGTGCACGGGTTGCCGTCGTCGCAGTTTTTCGTGCCGCCGGACTTGCACGAGGCCTTGCCGCTAATGACCGCGCATACGTCGTCGAGCGTGCACTTGTTGCCGTCGTCGCACGGCAGCTTGTTGGCGGTCGTCGTGCAGCCAGTCTTGGGGTCGCAGGCATCGTTGGTGCAGATGTTGCCGTCGTTGCACACCGCGGCTTTGCCTGGATTGCACGTCCCACCGCCGCAACTGTCGCTCGTCGTGCACTTGTTGCCGTCGTCACAGCCGGCCGCGTTCGCCGTGGTCAGGCAGCCCTTCTTGCCGTCGCAGGCGTCGTTGGTGCACGGGTTGCCGTCGTTGCAGACGCGGGGCTTGCCGGGCACGCACACGCCGGCCTTGGCGCCGGTGCCGCACGCGTCGTCGGTCGTGCAGGCGCTACCGTCGTTGCAGTTGCCGGTCTTCGCGGGCGCCACGCAGCCTTTGACCTTGTCACAGGAGTCGGCGGTGCACGGGTTGCCGTCGTTGCAGTTCAGGCCCTTGCCGGCCACGCACTTGCCCTTGCTGCACGCGTCCGCGGTCGTGCAAACGCTGCCGTCAGCGTCGCAGGACTTGCCCTCGTTGATCGCCTGTGTGACCGAGCACTTGCCCGTTTTTGGGGCGCACACGAGCTTCATGCAGCTCGCTTTGGGGTCCTGAACACAGGTGACGACCGTCTTCGGGTCCAAGCTGCACTTACCGATGCCGAGCTTGTCCTGGACGCAGATCAATGTGCCGTTGCAGGCGTTGCCGTCCTCCTTGCTGGCGCAGTCGCTGGTCTTCTTGCAGTCGCAGATATTGGTGCCGGCCTTGCAGCTGCCGCCGCTGCACGAATCGTCCTTGGTGCAGGGGTTTCCGTCGCTGCAGGCGCCGGACGCAAAGCCGTACACGCAGCCCTTGGCGGCGTGGCAGAAGTCCTTGGTGCACGGGTTGTTGTCGTCGCAGCTGATGGTCTTGCCGGCCAGGCACTTGCCGCCCGAACATGAATCGCCAGTGGTGCAGACGTTTCCGTCGTCGCACGCCCCGCTCGTCGGCTTGAACAGACAGCCCTTGCCGGCGTCGCACGAGTCGGAGGTGCACGCGTTGCTGTCGTCGCACACCCGCGCCTTGCCGCCGCAGACGCCCGCCTTGCACGCGTCGGACAGGGTGCAGGTATTGCCGTCTTCGCAGCTTCCCGCGATCGGTTTGACCAGGCACTTGCCGGTCTTGGAATCGCAGCTGTCCCCCGTGCACGGGTTGCCGTCTTCGCAGCTTACCGCCTTGCCGGGCGCGCACGCGTTGGTCTTGCAGGTGTCGCCCTTGGTGCACGCGTTGCCGTCGTCGCATGGCGCAGCGTTGGGCACGTAGAGACAGCCGACCGACGCGACACAGCTCTCGTTGGTGCACGGGTTGTTGTCGTCGCAATCAACCGCCCCAACGCCCACGCAGCTGCCGTTGTTGCACACCGACTTCGCGGTGCACGCGTCGCCGTCATCACACGCCTTGTTCGTCGCGCCAGGCGCGGCTGCAAGCGCGCATTTTCCAGTGCCCGGTGAACACACGAAGTCGGCGCAGGTCTCGTTGTCAGCCGGGCAGGTCACCAGCGTCGCGACGTCGATCTTGCAGGTGAAGGGAAACGTGAGCTTGTCGCAAACCAACGTGCCGTTGCAGGCGTTGCCGTCTTCGAACGCGGCGCAATCCCCGTCGCTCTTGCAGCCACAAATGGCCGTACCCGGCTGGCAGGAGCCGGACTTGCATACGTCACCTGCGGTGCAGTTGTCGCCGTCGCTACACGCCCCGAAATCGGGCAGCGGCGCCTTCGTACACGTGCCCTTCTTCTTGTCGCAGCGGTTTTCCTCACACGGTCCGTCGCTGGCGGTCTCGCACGCCACGACCGTCTTGGGATTGACCCGGCAGACGAAGGGCTGCGCGGTCTTGTCGCAATACAACGTGCCGTTGCAGATATCGCCGTCTTCCTTGGCACCGCAGTCGGCGTCCTTGGTGCAAGCGCACAGGTTCGTGCCGGTCACGCACTCGCCGAGGTCACACGCGTCGTCGGCGGTGCACAGGTTGGCATCGGCGTCGCACGGCCAGCCTTGTTGAATCGGCGTCTTCTTGCAGATGCCCGCCTTGGGATCGCAGCGGTTTTCGGCGCACGTGGTGTCGTCGACTATTGGGCAGGTCACGACCGTCTTCGGGTTGACCCGGCAGACGTGGGTCTTGGCCGACTTGTCGCAGTAGAGCGTGCCGTTGCAGAGGTTTCCGTCCTCGAACTTGGCGCAGTCGGCGTTGGCCTGGCACTGGCAGCTGTTGGCGCTCGCGACGCACAGGCCCTTGGCGCACGAATCTCCCGCGGTACAGGGGTTGCCGTCAGCCTCGCACGGCCCGTTTTCGTTGATCGCCGCCATCGAACACACGCCGGTCTTGGCCGCGCAGGTGTTGCGCAGACACGGCGTGTCGTCGCCGTCTTTGCACGTCACGATGGTCGTCGGGTTGACCTTGCATCGGAACGGCGCGTTGGACTTGTCGCAGTACAGCGTGCCGTTGCAGAGGCTGCCGTCCTCTTTGCTGGCGCAGTCCTTGTCGGCCTCGCACGCGCAGGTGTTTGCGCCGCCGTCGCAGCTGCCCTTGTGACACGCCTCGCCGGTGCTGCACGGGTTGCCGTCGTCGCAGGGCTTGTTCTCCGCGATCGGCTTGGCGATGCACTTGCCAGTCTGCGGCGCGCAATCGGTCGTCGCGCAGATCTCATCGCCCAACTTGGGACACGCGACCAGCGTCGCCGGGTTCACCTGGCAGCTCGGCGTCTTCAACGTGATGTTGCAAAACAACGTGCCGTTGCACGCATCGCCGTCCTCCTTCGCCGCACAGTCGCTGTCCTCGATGCACGGGCACGTCGACACACCGGGCTGGCAGACATCGAGCAGGCAGGTGTCGCCCTTGGTGCACACGCTGCCGTCCTCACAGGGCGCGCCATTGGGCTTGGCGACGACCGTACAACCGCCGTTCTTGGGGTCGCACGTGTTCTTCGAGCAAGGCGTGTCGGCATAGTCCGGGCACGTCACGACCGTCGCTTCGTTCGTCTTGCAGCTGTAGGGAAACGCCGACGTGTCGCAAAACAGCGAGCCGTTGCAGACATCGCCGTCATCCTTGGCCGCGCAGTCCGCTGTGACCTGGCAGCCGCACAGGCTCCCGCCCGCGACGCACGAGCCGCCCTTGCACAAGGTGTCGATCGTGCATGGCTGGCCATCGTCACAAAGCGTCCCGTCCGGGTCGCTGCCGAGCTCACACTTGCCCGTCTTCGCGTCGCAGTTGGCGGGTTTGCAGGGCTTGCCAGCGTCTTGGCAGTCGACCTCCGTCTTGGCGTCGATCGCGCAAAACGCCTTGCCGCTCGCCTTCACGCAACCCAGCGTGCCGTTGCACGCGTCGCCGTCTTCGAACGCCGCACAATCGCCGTCGTCCTTGCACCCGCACGTATCCGCGCCGGCTGCGCATTGGCCCGCCTTGCACACATCTGCGAGCGTGCACACATCGCCGTCGTCGCACGGTGTCTTGTCGGCCTTGAGGACCGGAATGCACGCCTTGTCGACGCACCGCGCGCCCGCACACGGCGTCGTCGCGCAATCGGTGTCGGTCGCGCACGTTGGCAGCGTGGCGATGTCGATCGAAGTCGCCGGCCCGGAGTCAACGCTCGTGCTTCCGGCGTCGTCCTCGGTGATCGCGCCCGTGTCCACGTTCGCGGCGGTGTCCGTCGTGTCATCTTCGGTCGCGGCCACGTCGGTCGACCCGGTGACGTCTTCGCTGCAGCCGAAGGCGAAAATCACTGCCGCCAGCAGCGAGCCGCTCGCAAACAACCCGCGGGATCGTCGCGTGGCGCCGCTCACAGACACAACCCCGCCTTGCAGACCTTGCCGACGCCGCAGACGTAGCCGTCGGGCACCTTCTTGCTCACGCAGCCCGACGACACGGTGCAATCGTCGAGCGTGCACGGGTCTTTGTCGTCGCAGTCCGCGGCGTTGAACGAGCCGCACATCCCCGCGTTGGTGCAGGTCGTGTGGCCCCACGAGTTCATGCGCACCAGCCACGCATCGCCGCCACCCGCGCCGCTCGCCGAGGTCGTGCCGGACGCGACGATATCGCCGTTGGACACCCCAAACGCGCCATAACCAGCTTCGACGCCGGTGCCGCCGATCGAACCGGACCAGAGCTGCCTGCCGTCGCCGGTGACACGGTACATCAACATCGCGGCCAACGTGGATCCCGACGAGCCGCGCCGCTCGCCGATGAGCCCGTAGCCCGTTGGCAGCTTCACGATCGCTCGCGCGAACGCGAACCCGGTGCCGCCGCTGCCGTAGGTGTATTCCCACAGCAGTTTGCCGCTGGTCGTGTCGCGCTTGGTTATCCAGAGCTGTCGGTTGGTCGTCGTCAGGTGCTTGCCGCCCGCGATGACCAGGCCGTCGCTCTCCGCGGTGACATCCCGCGCCCTCTCGTCGAGCGTTGTGCTGCCCCACGTCATCGCCAGCACCTGCTTGCCGGCCGCGGACATCTTCACCAACAGGGCATCGCGGCTGTTCGTCTTCGACTGGGTCCACCCGACCATCACCAGCTCGCCCTTGGGCGTCTCCGCGACGGCCTGGCCGACGTCTTTCTTGGTTCCAAACCACGTCTTCGACCACAGAAACTTTCCGGCCGTGGTGTAGCGCATCATCTCCGCCGACTGCGAGCTGCCGTTGCCGCTGAGTCCGACCGTCACGATGTCGCCGTTGGCCGCCGTCATCACGTCGTTGAGCAGGTCATTCTTGGTCGTGCCACGCCGGACCTCCCAAACCTGGGTGCCGTCGATCTTGACCTTGACCAACCAGAAGTCGCGTTGCCCAACCGCCTTGGTCGCGGTGCCGCCCGCCAACACGAGTGTCCCGTCCTTGGCGACCGTCAGCCCACGGAAGAAGTCCTTGTTGACCGCCGTCCCGAAGCGCTTGTTCACCTTCACGACGCCCGCCGACGTCCAGACGACGAAGTTGCCATCGTCATCGCCGCCCGAGGTGCTCGCCGTGCTTCCCGCGGTCGCCCAGGTGCCGTCGCTCAACGGCACGACATCGTAGGCGATCTCCAAGCCCTTGCCGCCGCTGGTCGCCGCGAAGAGCCGCGACTTCGACGAGACCTTGCACGCACCGCCCGAACAAACGCCGGTCGCGCACGTCCCCATGATGCTGCACGCGGCGCCGTCGTTGTTCTTGGTCTGACAGCCCAGCTTGGGGTCGCAGGAATCAAGTGTGCACCCGTTGCCGTCGTCGCAGACCGTTGCGATGCCGGCCTTGCACACCCCGCCGATGCACGTGTCCGCCGTCGTGCACTTGTTGCCGTCGTCGCACGGCATGGGCGTCTGCATGTTCTGGCAACCGATCGCCATGTCGCACGAATCGTTGGTGCAGACGTTGCCGTCGTCGCAGTTGGGCGCCGGGCCGCCGACACAGAATCCGCTGCCGCACTTATCGCCGGTCGTGCACTTGTCGCCGTCGTCGCAGGTTCCGGCCGCGGCGACATTCTGGCAGCCCTTGGCCGGGTCGCAGGTGTCGGTCGTGCACGCGTTGATGTCGTCGCAGCTCTGGGCGCCGCTGCCCGCGCACTTTCCGCCGGTGCACATGTCGGTCGTCGTGCACTTGTTGTTGTCGTCGCACGGCCCGGTCGTGTTCTCGTTGCTGCAGCCGGTGCTCGGGTCGCAGGTGTCGTTGGTGCACGGGTTGCCGTCGCTGCAGGAGACCGTTGTTTTGCCGACACAGAATCCGGTCGCGCAGCTGTCATTGTCCTTGCACTTGTCGCCGTCGTTGCAGGGCGTGTTGTTCAGCGCCGTGTTGATGCAACCCTTGGACGACGCGCAGCTGTCGGCCGTGCACTCGTTCTTGTCGTCGCAATTGGGCGCGGTCGACCCGACGCATTTGCCGCCGCTGCACGTGTCGACGGTCGTGCATTGGTTGGCGTCGTCGCACGAGGACGTGTTGGACACGTACTTGCAGCCGGTCGCCGCGACACACGAATCGGTCGTGCAGTCGTTGTTGTCGTTGCACGTGAGCGGCGTCGTGCCCACGCAAGATCCAGACGTGCAGGTGTCGACCTTGGTGCACTTGCTGTTGTCGTCGCACGACACGGTGTTGTCCGTGTTGACGCAGCCGCCGCTGACCTTGGGGCTGCATGTATCGGTGGTGCACACGTTGTTGTCGTTGCACCCGCGCGGGCCGCTGCCCACGCAGACCTTCTTGGCGCATCGGTCGGTGGTCGTGCACGGGTTGTTGTCGTCGCACGGGTTGGCGTTGGCGGCGTTGACGCAGCCGGACACGGTGTTGCATGAGTCGGTGGTGCACACGTTCTTGTCGTCGCAATCGAGCTTGCCCACCGCGATGCATGAGCCGTTGGTGCACACGTCCTTTGTCGTACACGCGTTGCCGTCGCTGCAGACCTTGCCGTTGTTGATGTTCACGCAGCCCTTCGCCTTGGCGCAGCTGTCGTCGGTGCACGGGTTCTTGTCGTTGCAATCGAGCTTGGCCCCAGCGGTGCAGGTCCCGGTCGCGCACGCGTCGCCGCCCGTGCACTTGTCGCCGTCCGCGTCGCATGAAGCGCCGTTGTTTCGTGCCGCGGCCGCACACTTGCCCGTCACCTCGGCGCAGACGTTGTGCTTGCAGATGGTGTCGCCGGATTTGTCGCAGCTCACCACGGTCTTCGGATCGACCTTGCACGTATAGGGGATCTTGCCGGTGTCGCAGACCAGCGTGCCGTTGCAGGCGTTGCCGTCTTCCTTGCCCGCGCAGTCGGTGGTCTTGGTGCAGCCGCACACGTTGTTGCCGGGCTTGCACGCGCCCACGGAGCACGCGTCGGCCTGGGTGCAGGGGTTGCCGTCGTCGCACGAGCCCGCGATCGGCTTGACCACGCAGCCGCCCTTGACCTCCGGGTCGCACGAATCGGCTGTGCACACGTTGTTGTCGTTGCAGACGCGCGGCTTGCCGCTCTTGCAGATGCGATTCTCGCACTGCTCCCCGACTGTGCACCCGTTGCCGTCGTCGCACGACCCCGCAGCAGGCGCCTGGTGGCAGCCGGACAGCGCCTTGCACTGGTCGATCGTGCACTCGTTGGCGTCGTCGCAGTCGACCTTGGCCCCCGGCTTGCAGACACCAGCGACACACGCGTCACCCTTGGTGCACAAGCTGCCGTCGCTGCAGCTGCCGCTGATGGCCACCGACTGACACGCGCCGGTCTTCGCCTGGCACACGTCGTTGGTGCACGCGTGGTTGTCGTCGCACACCTTCTTGGCGCCAGAAACGCACGCGCCCCCCTTGCAGTTGTCTCCGAGCGTGCACTTGTTGCCGTCCTCGCACGACGCCGCGTTGGCGAGCTTCGTGCATCCCTTCAGCTTGTCGCAGCCGTCGTTGGTGCACGGGTTGTTGTCGTCGCAATTGGGCGCTGCGCCGCCGACACATGCGCCCGCCTTGCAGCTGTCCGCGGTCGTGCACGCGTTGTTGTCGTTGCAAGCGGCCGTGTTCGCGCTCGTGACACAACCCTTCAACTTGTCGCAGGCGTCGGTCGTACAGACCTTGCCATCGTCGCACGCACGGGCCTTGCCGGGCTGGCACGAACCCTTGGCGCAGCTGTCATTGACCGTGCACGCGTCGCCGTCGTCGCAGCTCGCGGTGGTGGGCGCGAAGACACAGCCTGTCGCGGCGCTGCAGGTATCAAATGTGCACGGGTTGCCGTCGTTGCACACCAGCGCTTTGCCCTTCTTGCAGGTGCCGCTGTCGCACGAGTCGCCCGCCGTGCACGCGCTGTTGTCCGCATTGCAGCCGCCGCCGCTGTTGACCGCGCTGACCACGCACTTGCCGTCCTTGGGGTTGCAGTTGGCGGCCGTGCACGGCGATCCGGTCGGCTTGCAGGAGATCACGCTGCCGGGTTTGACGGCGCACGAACCCTGCTTGTTGCACATGAGCGTGCCGTTGCACGGGTTGCCGTCGTCCTTCTTCGCGCAGTCCTGGTCGACCTTGCACGCGCAGATGAAGGCCCCGGGCTTGCACACACCCTTGGCGCAGACGTCGCCCTTGGTGCACGGGTTGCCGTCACTGCACGGTTGGCTGTGCGGTTTGGCGACGCAGCCCGCCTTGGACGCGCAGACGTCTTGCGTGCACAGGTTGCCGTCGTCGCAGATCAGAAACTTGCCCTTCGTGCAGGTCTTGCCGACGCAGAAATCGCCCGTCGTACACTTGTTGCCGTCCTCGCACGCCCCCGCGACCGTGTTGTGCACACAGCCCTTGCCCGACTGGCAGAAGTCGGACGTACAGTCGTTGAGGTCGTTGCAATCGCGCGCCTTGCCGGAGCACTCCGCGCTCGTCGGGCCCGCGGGTTGGCTGGCGGTGACCAACGTGCAGGCATCCGCGAGTGTGCACGCGTTGTTGTCGTCACACGATCCGGGCTTGAACGGCGCGGCACATTTGCCGGTAAACGGCGCGCAAGCGTCGGTGGTGCACGCGTTGCCGTCGTCGCACACCCGCTTGGTCCCCGGCGCGCACTTGCCGCCGCCGCAGGTGTCGCCGGTCGTGCACTTGTCGCCGTCTTCGCAAGGCGCCTTGGACGCCGCGTGCTGACAACCCTTGAGCGCGTCGCAGCTATCGGACGTGCACGGGTTGTTGTCGTCGCAGGCCAGCTTGCCCGTCGGCGCGCATGAAACTCCCTTGCAACGATCGCCGGTCGTGCAAGCGTTGCCATCGGTGCACGGCCCACCCTGCTTGGCGGCCACCGCAATGTCCTTGCACGCGCCGTCCTTGGGATCGCAGCGATGTTCGGCGCACGCGAGCTTCTTGGCCGGGCAGCTCACGATCTTTGACGCGTCGGGCTTGCAGACCGCCGACTTGCCCGACTTGTCGCAGACCAACGGCGCGTTGCACAGGTCGGCGTCGTCGATCTTGGCGCAGTCCGAGTCCGTCGCGCAGCCACAAACCGCCGCTCCAGGCTGGCATGACCCCGCCTTGCAGGTGTCGCCAACCGTGCACTTGACCCCGTCATCGCAAGCCGCACCGTCCTGGGCAACCGTCGACGAACACGCGCCGGTCTTGGCGTCACAGCTCGCCGCCGAACAGGCCGCGTCGCCCTTCTTTTTGCACGTGATGACGGTCGCCGGGTTGACCTTGCACGCGAACGGCAGCGCGGTCTTGTCGCAATACAACGTGCCGTTGCAGACGTCGCCGTCCTCGGACGTGGCGCAGTCCTTGTCCTCGGTGCACGCGCACGCGTTGGTGCCCGTGACGCACGTCCCGAGATCGCAGGCGTCGTCCGCCGTGCACACGTTGTTGTCCGCGTTGCAGAGGTGGCCCTGGTTGCGCGGTTGCTGGCCGCACGCGCCCGACTTGGGATCGCAAACACTCGCCGCGCAGAGCGTGTCGTCGCCCTTGGGACAATGCACCAGCGAGTTGGGGTCGACCTTGCATACCGATGGCACGGTCAGCTTGCTGCAAAAGAGCGTGCCGTTGCACTTGTCGCCATCGTCGTGTTTGGCGCAGTCGCCGTTCTTGGCGCACGGGCAGATGTTGGCGCCCGCCGTGCACGTCCCCGCCTTGCAGCGGTCGTCCGGCGTGCACGCTGTCCCGTCTGCGTCGCACTTGCCGCCCTCATTTTGCGCGACGACCGCGCACGAACCCGACTTCGGCTGGCAAATTCGGCGCGAGCACACGGGGTCGTCGGCTTGTGGACAGGCGACGATCGAGCTGGGGTTGACCCGGCAGCGGAACGGCGCCTTGGCCTTGTCGCAGTAGAGCGTCCCGTTGCAGGCGTTGCCGTCCTCGAACGCCGCACAACCAGCGTCCGTCGTGCATTTGCAGGTGAATTTACCCGCCGCGCACGAGCCGGCCTTGCACACGTCGCCCTCGGTGCACTTGTTTCCGTCGGTGCAGGGCTTGCCTTCCTTGAGCGGCACCACTTTGCAGATGCCCGAGGCCGGCTCACAGGTGTTGGCCCGGCAGGGATTGTCGCCGGAGTCTGGACAGTCCACGACGGATGCCGGGTTGATGCGGCAACCGGGACTGGCGGCGCTGAGGTCGCAGAACATCTTGCCGAGGCACACGTTCTTCGGGTCAAGGCTCGCGCAGTCCTTATCGGCTTTGCACGGGCAGACGTTCTTGCCGCTCGCGCACGCGCCGTCCTTGCAGCGGTCGTCCATCGAACATGCATCGCCATCGGTGCACGTCGTCGACGGCGGCAGGTCGACCATCCCGCACGCGCCCGTCTTGGGATCGCAGGTGTTGACCCGGCACGCCGTATCGTCGGTCGCCGCGCAGCTGATGGTGGTCGCTTCGTTGACCTCGCAGGTGTACGGAAACTCCGACGTGTCGCAATACAAAGTCCCGTTGCACAGGTTGCCGTCGTCCTTGGCCAGGCAATCCGCGTGCGTCTTGCAGTCGCAGACCGACGTGCCGGCCGCGCACTTACCGGCCTTGCAGACGTCCTTTTCCGTGCACGCGACACCGTCGTCGCACGGTTTGCCATCGCCGGTCGGCGTGATCTTGCAGGCGCCTGTCTTGGGATCGCAGCTGTTGGCGCGACAGGGCTCGTCGAGCTTGGCGCAGGTCACGATCGTCGACGGATTGACCTTGCAGACGCCTTCCGCGCCGCTGTGGTCGCAGTACAGGGTGCCGTTGCAGGCGTTGCCGTCTTCGGACTTGGCGCAGTCGGCGCTCGTCTTGCATCCGCACGATGGCTTGCCGCCGCTGCAGACGCCGGCCTGGCAGCTCTCCCCCGCCGTGCAGGTGTTGCCGTCGTCGCAGCTTTTCCCGTCAGCGGCCGGCGCAAAAGCGCAGGTCCCCGAGGCCATGCATACCGACTTGTGGCAGCCGTCCGACGGCGCTGGGCAGTCCGCTTCTGTCTTGCATTGGGGCTGCACATCGGGCGCCGTCGTGTCCGCCGTGTCCGCCGCGTCCGCGTTGACGCCGCCCAGATCGCCTTTAGCGACATCCTGGGACAGCGTGCCTGCGTCGGCGGTCGCATCTGTTTGGCCCGTGTCATCGCCGCATCCGCCCGCTACCAGCGCGGCGCAAAACCCGAGGAGCGCGATCGTGCGACGCGAAGTTGTCGTCACGGTGATCCAGGATTGCGCGTGTTTGAGGGAGCGATTCCGCACGTAGGTTATTCCGGACGGGGCACGGTCAGCATACGGATCGCGCCCGAAGCCGCAACGCGCAACGGATATTGCGTGTGAAGCGGAAGTTTGCGGTCGCCGCGCGCGGCGCGGATACTCACGCCGAGTATAGGGTCGTTCCGACGACGCGTCCCATTTGTACGTTCCATCGCGTCGCGTCACTGCCCTACCGTCATGAGGGTTTATCGGTACGGTCAGCGATCGGCCACACGAGAGCCAGTCGGCCACGAGAGCCAGTCGGCCACGTAGAGCCAGTCGGCCACGAGAGCCAGTCGGCCACGAGAGCCAGTCGGCCACGAGAGCCAGTCGGCCACGAGAGGAAGTGTGCGCGTTCTGCAACCCGGCGAAACAATCGACGGCCGCTACGTTCTCGATGAACCCATCGCCAGCGGCGGTTTCGGCACCGTATGGGCCGCGCGTCATCACCGAACCGACCAGTTCGTCGCCATCAAGGTCCTGCACGCGACCCGGTCGACCGCCCAGGAAGGCGCGGTGGAGCGCTTTCTGCGCGAGGTCAAGATCACCTCGTCGCTCCGCCACCCCAACACCGTGCGCGTCTTTGACTTCGGCGGCGGCGGCGACGGCGACAACGATCCCCCGCTGTACCTCGTCATGGAGAGGCTGCACGGACCCAACCTCGAAGACGTGCTGCGTTCCCTCAAGGTCCGTCGCATCGTCATGAGCGAAGCCGCCGCGATCGACATCGCGCTGCCGGTGCTCGGTTCGCTGGCCGAAGCTCACGCCAGCGGCCTGGTCCACCGCGACCTCAAGCCGGGCAACATCATCCTCAACGAAGTCAGCGGCAACGTGCCCGTCGTCAAGGTGCTCGACTTCGGCTGCAGCTACGTGCGCGGGTCGACCCTGACCGACGAAGGCGCCGTGTTCGGAACGCTCGGCTACATGAGCCCCGAACAGATCCGCGGCGCCGAGGTCGACGGTCGCAGCGACCTCTTCGCGCTCGGTCTTATCCTGTACCGCGCCGTGACCGGTGAGATGCCCTTCGACGCGCTCAACAACGTCACGCTGCTCTACAAGTACGCCAGCCAGAACGTGCCCGACCCACGCACCTTCAGCAGCACCCAGATCAGCGACGCGTTCGCCGAGACCCTCATGAAGTCGCTCGCCTTGTCAGCTGGAGACCGGTTCGCGGGCGCCGCCGAGATGCGCACCGCGTTTGAGAAGATCCGCTCCAAAGTCCGCGCCCGACCCGCCTTCGCCGACTCGGAGCTCTCCAGCGTCGTGCGTCGCACGGAGATCGCCAGCGGCGGCTTCACCATCAGCGGTGAGCTGGGCGCCCTCGTTCGCGTCGCCCTTGAAGTGCAATCGATGCCATCGGCCGCAGACGCCCCCGACGGCATCGAGGCGATGGTCACCGAAAGCGAGCTGTACCGAATCAGCGATCAGGTCGACAAGCCGACACGCGCCTACTCGGTCAGCGATGAACCGCGCAAACCTCGGATTCCGCCGGATCCGGCCCACTCGGCCGCCCCATTGGCCGCGCCACCCCCACCCGCAGGCGACGGCGGCGGAACCTCCGAAGACTTCCGGGCCGGCGGCAACACGCTCTCCGGCCCGGGGGCCGTCGTGCACGTCATGGGCGGCGAAGTCGGCGGCGCCACCCTCGAATCGCTCCCCAGCGTGGCCCCAACCCGCGCCGGCCATGCGCTCCCCGACGCTGCCCACGGGACTCCGCTCTACGGCCTCCCGGTGGTCACGCCAGAGCAAGTTCGGCAAAAGCGCGCGTCGGTCGAGCCCGACCAGGTCGGCGCGCCGGCACGCAAGGAAGAGACCACGCCTGGCTCGCTGAGCGTCGGCTGGATCGCGGCGATTGTGCTGCTGCTGGCGGTCGTCGTCTTCTTGGCCTTTGGACGCGGCGACCCCGCTCCCACCGCGCGTGCCCCCGCAACGGTCGCCGCTCCTTCGCCGCCCGCTGCGTCTGCCCAACCGGCTGCCGCCACGACGGGCGCTCAAGCATCGGGCTCACCAGCCCCTGCTGGCGCTGATCACGACGCGGGAACAAGCGACGACGCAAGCGGAGCACCGGTCGCGGCAGCCCAAGACGCCGGTTCCACAGCGGGAACAGTTGCAAAAAAGGCCGGAAAACCGAGCTCCAGCAAGGACGATCGCGCAAAAAGGCGCGCGAAAAAGGCAAAAAAACGGACACGGCCAGCGCCTCGTTCAAAGGTTGCCAAACCGGCCCCACCGCCGCCGCCCGCCCCCAAGATCAAGCGTGGCCTGTTTGAAGACTGACCCCGCAAATCGCGCCGTCGCCGCCGTCGCCGCCCTGGCGATCGGGTTGCTGTGTCTTGGTTCGGTCGGCGAAGCGCACGGGCAGGCGCTCGGGGCGTCCGACCAGGCCGCCGCGATCTCGCAAGCGGCGATGGCTCGCTACAAGGAGAAGAACTTCAAGCTCTGCGCCGAGCTGTACCTGCAGGCGTTCCGGCTCGACACGCGCGTCGTCGGCTACCTCTACGGGGCGGCTCGCTGCCAGCAAAAAGACGGTCAACTGCTGCAGGCCGAACACTCCTACGAGCAGGTCGCCAAGGCCGCCACCAACGACTTCAGCCTCGCCGAGCGGGCCAAGACGCGCTGGTACCAGCTGAGAACCGCGCGCTTGGCGCGTGAAGAGCAAGCCCGCAAAGCCGCCGCCGCCAAAGCCGCGCGTGAAAAAGCTGCCGCCGCCAAAGCTGCCAAGGTTGCCGCCGCCAAAGCCGCCGCCGCCAAGGCCGCCCGCGAAAAGGCCGCGCGTCAGGCCGAGCTCGATCGCCGCCGCGCCGCCGCCGCAACATCCAACGTCAAGGCGCTGCTCGCCGGTGGCTTGGGGGTCGTCGCGCTCGCATCCGGTGGCTGGCTTCTCATGGACGGTCTCGCACGTGGCGACGAGCTCGAGTCCGACCTGGCCAAGCTCGGCCCCAGCGGCAAGATCGCGGGCGTCAACCACGAGACCGCCGTTGAGCGTCAAGCCGGCGCCAACCTCCGAACCGGAGTCGGCACCGGCCTGCTCATCGCAGGTGCGGCAGCTGTCGGCACCGGCGTCTACCTCTTGCTCGCCGCCCCCGAACCCGCCGCCGCCAAACCCGCCGCCAGCAAAAAGAGTGCGAACGCCGCTCCCAAGCGCCCCGCGACGACCTTGCGAATCGTGCCGACGTTCAGCGGTGCCCTGGTCGAGGTGCGCTTCTGATGTTCCGCGGTCGCACACGTTTCGTCATCGTCGTCGTCGTCGTCGGTGGCGCGCTGCTTCCGCTGGGAGGCTGCCTCGATGTCGTGCCGGCCAAGACGAGCTTTGAGACCGACGCCGAACGCATCGCGGCGCTGCAGGACGCCGGCGCGGGTAGCGACACCTCGTCCGCCGACATCGCGACCCCAGACACCGCGACCCCAGATACCGGGGCCAATGGCGACGCAGTCGACGACGCCAAATCCGGTGATCCCAAGGACGCTGCAACGCACAAAGACGGCAGCGAAACCGGCGACACGAGCTCGCCCGATGGCCAAACGGCCGACACCGCAGAAGGCGACGCCGCCAATCCCGACGCCGCCAATCCCGACGCGACCAGTCCCGACGTGACCAGTCCCGACGCTGGACCGGTCAACCCATGCGCCGGCAAGGCCGACAAGACGCCCTGCGAAGATGGCGACAAGTGCACGACATCGTTTTGTAAAGCCGGAAAGTGCGTGACGGACGCGAACATCTGCGTGTGCAAGGTGACCGCCGATTGCGCCAAGAAGGAAGACGGCGACGCGTGCAACGGGACGCTGTACTGCGACACGACCACGCCCAAGAACGCGTGCCGGGTCAACCCGTCGACCGTGGTCACGTGCGATGTTTCCAGCGACGGCAAGTGCAAGACCACCACCTGCGACAAGAAAACCGGCAAGTGCGTCGTCAAGATCCCGCCCGCCGGCAAGATCGTGCTGTGCGACGCCGATGGCGACGGCAACACGTGCTCCAAGACCGACCGCTGCGAGGACGGCAAGTGCACGCTCGGCACCAACATCTGCACCTGCAAAGAGGACAAGGACTGCGCCGCCAAGGAAGACGGCGACCTGTGCAACGGCACGCTCTACTGCGATATCACGCTCACGGTTCCGGCGTGCGCGGTGAACCCCGCCACTGTGGTCGGCTGCAAGAAAAGCCAGCCAAGCCTCTGCGGAACCCACGGCTGCGATCCGAAGACGGGCAAGTGCACGTTCAAGGCCAAGGGCGACAACAACGCGTGCGACGACGACAACCCGTGCACGGTGGGTGACGTCTGCAAGGCCGGGTCCTGCAAGCCCGGGACGGACCTCTGCGCGTGCAGCAAAGCCGCCGACTGCGCCAAGTTCGACGACGGCAACCCCTGCAACGGCACGTTCTTCTGCAACGCGGCCACTGGCAAGTGCCTGCTCAACCCCACCACCGTCGTCGCCTGCAAGGACAACGATGCCTGCACCACCACGGCCTGCGACCCGAAGACCAACAAGTGCGTGACCAAACCCGTCGCGGCCGGCGCGTTGTGCGACGCCGACTCCAACCCCTGCACAGCGTTCGATAGCTGTGACGGCAAAGGCACATGCGAAAAAGGCACGCCGATCTGCGTCTGCCAAAAGGACGCCGACTGTTCGTCCAACGAAGACGGCGACCTCTGCAACGGCACGTTGTACTGCGACAAGTCGACGTCCCCCGCCTCGTGCAAGGTCAACCCCAAGACCGTCAAGACGTGCAAAACAGCCGGTGACACCGCCTGCGAAAAGACCGTCTGCGTCAAGAAGACCGGAACCTGCAAAAAGCAGCCTGAACCCGAGTTCACCGCGTGCGAGGACGGCAACAAGTGCACGGCCGGCGACCGTTGCGAGAGCGGCAAGTGCATCGGCGGCATCGACCTCTGCGCGTGCAAGTCCGACAGCGACTGCGTCGACGACGGCAACCCGTGCAACGGCGTGCCCTACTGCGACAAGACAAGCCAGCCGTTCGCCTGCAAGACCCTCGCCAAGAGCGCCATCAGCTGCACCGGCGGCATCGGCTGCGCGCCCAAGGCCTGCGATCCGACCACCGGCAAGTGCAGCCCGCTTGCCGATGCAGCCAAGTGCGACGACAACAACCCATGCTCGATGGACACGTGCGACATCTCCGGTCAGTGCAGCCACATCCCGCTGGTCGATGCAACGAGCTGCGGCGCGGACAAGGCGTGCGTCAAGGCTGTGTGCAAATCCGTGCCCGCCGGGATGGTGTCGATCCCCAGCGCGACGTTCTTCATGGGCTGCAATTCCGCCGTTGATCCGGACTGTGCGGCCGACGAAAAGAGCCAACACGAAGTCTCCCTCAAGCCGTTCGCGATCGACCGCTACGAAGTGACCGCCGCCGCCTACGCCGAGTGCGTGGCCAAGGGCAACTGCAACAAGGTCACGAGCACCGACCCGGCCTGCAACCACGCCGATCCCAAGCGCAAAAACCACCCGGCCAACTGCCTCACCTTCAGCCAGGCCAAGCAGGTCTGCCAGCAGCTCGGCAAGCGCCTGCCAACCGAAGCTGAGTGGGAAGCCGCCGCGCGCGGATCGTGCAAGCTGTGGGGCGTCAATTGCGCCAAGAAGATGCCCCGCTACCCGTGGGCCGGCCCCGCAGCCAGCTGCAATATCGCGGTCATGTTGGGGACAACGAAGAGCGGCTGCGACCTGGAAACAACGCGGGCGGTCGGCTCGTTCAACAAGGACAAGAGCCCGTTTGGCGCGGTCGACATGGGCGGCAACGTGAGCGAATGGACCGAGGATTGGTACAGCGCCGGACCGTGGTCAGCGGGCAAGGCCGTCGATCCTCCCGGGCCGGTAACCGGTACGATGCGGGTGGTCCGGGGCGGCAACCTGACGTCGGACTCCAAGGGCGTGCGCGCCGGCAGACGATCCGCGACCAAACCCGACGCGGTGAGCGCTTCGATCGGCGTCCGCTGCGCGGCTGACGTGAAGTGAGACGGCGATGAATCGGCAATGTAGCCGCGAAACGAAATCATCTGCACCGGTGGCTGTCTGCGCGGCCATCGTGTGCATCGCCATGGCCGCGTGCATGCCGCCGCGCGACGACGGGACGTCCCTGCCTTGCTCGACCAACGCGCAATGCCCGGCCACGGGCACGACCTACTGCGACAAGGAAAAAGGCGTCTGCACCGCCTGCAACGGCCCTTGTCCCGGCGCCAACGCTCCAAGTAGCGACGCGGGGACCACCTCAAGCTCGGACACCGGCTTGAGCACGGACACCGGCGCGACCACCGAAAGCGACACCGCGACGGCAGCCGGCACCGACACGGCAGCTACCGACACTTCGACCGATACCGTCGCCAGCGAAGACGGCGCCGATGAGCAACCTGCGGGCAGCTGCGCAGACAAGTGCGGCGACCCATACGACAGCACGGCCGACTGCCAGTGCTCGGTTGATTGCAGCAAGTTTGGCGACTGCTGCGCCGACTACGAAGCGCTCTGCAAGAAGTAGCTTGTTGCGCACTGGTATGCGCCCCAAGCTCCTTCGTTTTTTCGTTGAGGGGCTCAACGGCGCCCTTAGCCAAGATTTCTTGGCCTGCCCATCGGGTCCTGCGGACGGCTACGTCTGCGTTGGCAGGTGCAGAGTGTCTTGCAGCCCTCAGTCGGTGACAGGCCCTCAGTGGGGGACAGGCCCTCAGTGCGTGACAGGTAGGGTGGCTTTTTTGTCCTCGTAGATGCCGAGGTAGTCGCCGCCGAAGTTGCCGCCGTCGCGCAGGAAGCGGTCGGGTTCGTCGAGCACCAGGGCCTGCCGCAGCGCCTCGTCAACGTGGTCGACCAGCACGATCTCGAGGTCCTTGGCGACCTCTTTGGGGATGGCTTCGAGGTTGCGCTCGTTTTCGCGCGGCACGAGCACCTTCTTGATGCCGGCGCGGTGGGCGGCGATGCACTTCTCCTTCAGGCCGCCGATGGCGAGCACGCGGCCGCGCAGCGAGATCTCGCCGGTCATCGCGACGTCGTGGCGGACGGGGATTCCAGTGAGCGTCGACACGAGGCCGGTCGCGATGGCGATGCCCGCGCTTGGTCCGTCCTTGGGCACGGCGCCTTCGGGGAAGTGAACGTGCATATCGACCTTCGAGTAGAACTCTTTGCCGAGGCCGAGGTGGTGCGCACGTGACCTGACGTAGCTCATCGCGGCCTGCACCGACTCCTGCATCACGTCGCCGAGCTTGCCCGTGAAGGTGAGCTTGCCCTTGCCGGGCAGGAGCGTGGTTTCGGCCAGCAGGAGGTCGCCGCCGTATGCGGTCACGGCCAGCCCGTTGACGACGCCGATGCGGTGATGTTGCTCGCGATCGGTGCGCTTGTATCGCTCGGCGCCCAGGTACTTCTTGACCCTGGCGGGGGTGATGCGGAAGCGCTTTTTCGGCTTCTTGGCCTTGAGGTGTTCGGTCGCGACTTTGCGGCAGCAGGCGCCGATTTGACGTTCGAGCGAGCGGACGCCGGCTTCGCGGGTGTAGCTGCGGATGAGCATGCGCAGCGTCTCTTCGGGGAACTTGACGTCGAGGTCTTCGAGGCCGTTGTCCTTGAGCTGCCGGGGGATCAGGTACTGGCGGGCGATCTGCAGCTTGTCGAGCTCGGTGTAGCCGCCCAACTCGATGATCTCGAGGCGGTCGGCGAGCGGGATCGGGATCGCGTTGAGGAAGTTGGCCGTGGTGATGAACAGCACCCGCGACAGGTCGTAGTCGAGGTCGATGTAGTGGTCGACGAACTCGGTGTTCTGTTCGGGGTCGAGCACTTCGAGGAGCGCGGACGCCGGGTCGCCGCGGAAGTCCTGGCTCATCTTGTCGATCTCGTCGAGCAGGATGACCGGGTTGGACGTGCCGGCCTTCTTGAGCGAGTGGATGATCTTGCCGGGCAGCGCGCCGACGTAGGTGCGACGGTGGCCGCGGATTTCGGCTTCGTCGCGCACGCCGCCGAGGCTCAGCCGCACGAATTTGCGACCGGTTGCGCGGGCGACCGACTTGGCCAGCGACGTTTTGCCGACGCCGGGGGGGCCAACGAGGCACAGGATCGGGCCTTTGCCGACACGGCCGGTGAGCTTTTGCACCGCGAGGTACTCGATGATGCGCTCTTTGGGCTTTTTCAGGCCGTAATGGTCCGCGTCGAGCACGTCTTGCGCCTTGCCGATGTCGAGCACGTCGTCGGTCTGGTTGGCCCAGGGCAGCGACAGCACCCAGTCGATGTAGCTCCGCACCACGCCCGCTTCGGCGCTCATCGGGTTCATCATCTTGAGCTTGCGGAACTCGCGCTCGAGCCGCTGCGACGCCTCTTCGGTCATCTCCTTTTCGGCGATCTGCTTCTTGAGGTCTTCGAGCTCGCTCTTGAACTCGTCGGCCTCGGCCTGGCCGTCCGCAGCGGGGGCGTCGGTGGCCTGGGCGCCGACCTTCTTGCGGATTTTGCGCTCGACGTTGGCGACTTCGGTTTCGGCTTCGATCAGCTTGAGCAGCTTTTGAACACGCGAGAACACGGGCGCGACCGCGAGCAGTTGCTGGCGCTCGGCGACCTTGAGCCCCGTGTGTGCCGCGATGGTGTCGGCGAGCTGGCTCGGCTCTTCGATGCCCGAGACGCTGGTGACGATCTCGGCCGGGATACGGCGGTTCAGGCGCGCGTAGTTGGCGAACGCGGTGCGCAGGTTGTCGATGGCTTCTTGCAGCTGTTCGGCTGTGGGCGCGGGGTCTTCGGCCTGGTCGAGCGTGGCGACGGTGGCGACGAGGTGGGGTTCATCGCTGGTGATCGCTTCGACGTGCACGCGGCGCAGGCCTTCGACAGAGACCTTGACGGTGCCGTCGGGCAGCCGCAGCACGTGTCCGATGGTGCCGACACAAGCGACGGCGTAGAGGTCTTCGGCGCCCGGCTCGTTGGTACGCGCGTTGATCTGCGCGACGAGCACGATGTCCTTATTGGGGCGCTGAAAGGCGGCTTCGAGCGCGGCGACCGAGCGGCGTCGGCCGACGAACAACGGCACGACCATGTGTGGAAACACCACCACGTCGCGCAGCGGAAGGACAGGCAGCTCCTCGCGGTCGGGGGCGCCGCCAGCCCTTGCGCCGGAGTTGGCGTTTTCGCCGGAGTTGTCGTTGCCCGAGTTGTTGTTCGAAGGGGTGCTCATCGCGTCTCCTGGCCGGCACAGAATATGTGCGGACCGACAGAGTAGGAGGCTCGGTCAGACACGCAAGCATCTGCCAACGATTGGGCGAGCGATGGGCGGTTCAGGCCGGGCCGTAGACGCGCTCGATGGTGTCCCGGAGTCGCGCGGGTCCTTCGTCGCGCAGAAACCCGCCGTGGCCGCCGATGAGGTGTGAAAACGGCAACGCGGCGAGGCGCTCGAAGTCCGGTCGCAAGGAGCCGCCTTCGGGCGTCTGGATCTTGCGCCACGGCGGGCCGATTTGGGCGGGGTTCATAAAGCCCATGAACCGGCAAGCGAGGCGTGCGCTGAAGCTGTTTTGGGGCGATTGCTGCCAGTGTTGCACGCTGTCGCAGGTGATCAGCAAGCCGCCATGGCGCTTGAGCAGCAGCGCCGCTTCGGGTCGTTTGGTCAGCTCGAACGAGAAGACGTCCATGTCCGCGATCGGGCTACCCGAGCCATCCGCGTCTACGGCAAGCCGGTCGGTGACTGTGAGCCCGTCGGCGACTTGGACATCGGGCAACGCCCACATCTTCGCGCCAAACCGGTCGACGTAATAAGCGTCGTCCATGCCGTGGGTGCCGATTTTGACGATGTGGGCGACGTTGCCGAGCGCCGTGAGCTCCTTTTCGGCGGCGTCGTCGAGCCGAACGCTGCTGATCAGCGTCAGGTCTGTGCCGTCGCGCGCAACGATCATGTTGCGGCCAAGGCGCATCGTCGGCGCCATCACGACCGAACCGTTGACGTACCAGACGTCGTCGAACAGCTGCTCGAGGGGGCCGTGGGGCTGCACGGGCGCGAAGGTGGCCATGGGCTTGGCTCGCTCGCGACCGGATCGCGACTGTGTTGGTCGGGGAGACAGGATTTGAACCTGCGACATCCTGCTCCCAAAGCAGGTGCGCTACCAGACTGCGCCACTCCCCGTGGGCCGCGGAGTTTCCGCGCGAGGTCGGTGCCAGTCAAGCGCGGATCGGCGCGATGCGACCGATGCCAACCACCGCCACCTGTGGTCCATCCTGCGACCGTGCTCTATTCTTGGCCGATGTTCGCCGCGCACGTTCTTGTCGCTACCGTCGCCATCTCCGCGCTACTTGGTGTACCCAGCGCGCCCCCATCTGCCGCCACACCGACGTCTTTGGGCCCCGATGGCGCGCCTGGACGGATGCCAGCGGCCGATCGCCGTGAACCTGACATGTCGGCGGGCGCGGCGGAGGTCTATTCGCACACCGACGGCCTGATGCGCTCGCTGTCCACGCCCGGTAACGCGGTCAAGATGCTCGATGCGTTGCTGCCGGTTGTGCGCACCGAACGGCACCCGTTGCTGCTCGCCCGCCTCGTTGTGGCCGCCGCCGGTGTCGCCAGCGAAGCCGATGGGCGTGCCCGTGTCGACGCGCTGATCGCTGCCGCCGCCAAGGCACCCGATGACGTCATCGCCCAGTTCGCGGCCGGCGTCGCCGTTCATTACCGCGGTCACGTGCGCGGCGGGTCGCGGGCCGAAAAAAGCGCCGACTACAAGCGCGCCATCGCGTTGCTCGAACCTGTCGCCGATGAGCTCGCCGCGTCGCCGAGGCTGTGGATCTACCTGGCCGTCAGCTACATCCGCACCGGTCGCCAAGAGGACGCCCAGGCCGCGATTGCCAAGGCCGTCGCCGCTGATTCCGGTGACGACGCGGACGTCTACTACTGCAGGGCCGAGGTGTACCACCGCACCGAACCCAAGCAAGCGCTCGCCGACATCGACAGGTACATCGCCGTGATGACCCGCAACCAGGCGACCGGCGCGTTTTCGGCCCCCGGCAAGGAGCAGAAGGTGCGCAAGATGCGGGCGTTCATGCAGCGCGTCGTCGATGGCGAGGAAGAACCAGGCACCCTCGAACTCTTCGACCCGATCCGCTCCAGCGCCGGCCCGCCACCCTTTGATCCCATCCCGTGGGCTTTGGGCGCGCTTGGGTTGGCGTGGTTGGCCGTCCTCGGCCGCTGGTGGTGGTCGCGACGGCGAACGTAGCGATCCGGTCGCAAAAACGGGCCTTTTTGGAGGCAAAATCGCCGTAGATGCCCCTAAAAGGCTCCAGGACGCGTTCGTTTTGCTCGAAGCTATATCAGTGGGTTAAGCCACCGATCGGCCCGTAGACGCGGTTTTTGGCCGGCGAGCCGTGAACCCCGCTGGCCTCATCGGGTTAGCCGCCGACATTTTCAGCCGCCGACGTTTTCAGCGGACGACATTTTTCAGCGGACGGCGCGTCGTTCAGTCGACGACGCGGTACAGGCCGATGCTCAGGTGGGTCTTCGTGAAGCACCACGGGAAGTCGAGGTCGGCTACGGCGCCTTCGTGGCTCGGTTTTTGGCGCCCGAACGCCGCTGGGATGGTGCCGTCGGTGATGGTGACTTCGCTTTCGAGCACGGGCCGCAGTTTCACTTCCTGGCGAAGACGCGCGCATGCCGGGTGTTCGCCTTTCTGGTCGCAGGGTCGCATCCAGCAGCGGGTGCCCAGCCACGCGTAGACAGGCGGCTTGATGCGGCGTCGGGCGCGGGCGGAGAGGTAGCGGTCGATGCCGGCCACGCGCGTCTTGGGGCCCCAGGCGCCCGATGGAAAGCCGAGGTGGACGCGTTCGTCGGGGGAGTCGTCGTGGGTGCGCGTGATGATGAGCGCTTTTTCGCCGGTCGGGAGCTTGGCGGCGGCGGCCTTGATCGCCTCGTGTTCGGCGAAGGGCACGTCCGTTTGCCACAGCGCGGGCGTCGTCATCGCCATCGACAAGCCGACCAGCAGCAGCAGCGCGCCGGCCGTGACGGTCGGCTTCATGTCGGGCCGTCGGATCGCCGCGGATTTCTGCACGGCTGCGAGGCCGAAGCCCGCCGCGATGGTCCACACGAGCAGGGCTGGTGCTTGCACGCGGGGGACCGACACGAACGGCAGGTCGAGGGCAGATGGCACCAACCACGCGGCCGCGATCGCAGCAAACCCGATGACACGCCAACGGGCTCCGTCCACGGCGACGATCGCCCCCATCAATGCGGCCGCTGGGATCGCGGCGGGGAACCACTTGGGCCAGAGCAGCCCGTTCTTGTCCCACCAGGCGTCGCGGAGCAGCTGCGCGAAGAGGGCGACTGAACGGTCTTCGAAGACGCGCGGGGTGTTGCCCAGCTCGCGCTGAACGTCGAGCGCCACTTGCAGCTGTTCGACCCGTAACCAGACCACTGCGGCGACGGCTCCGACCGCCAACCCTACGGCGACCGGCCGCCATAGCTTCCTGGGTTTCGCCAGCAGCAGCGCGCCGACGATCAGCAGCGGCGCCGTGGCCAGCATCTCGGGGCGCGCCAGCATCGCGAGCAGGGCCCATACCGCCGCCGACACGAGCACCCACAACCCGCCGGTGCGCGCGTAGCTCGTCGCCAGCGCTGCGGCCCCGAGCGCCCACAGCATGGCTTCGACAAGCAGGCTCTCCGTCGCGGCGTCTTTGACAAGCAAGGGGGTCAACGCGACCAGCGCCCCGGTCCATAAAACGGCGCGTCGATCGCCGCCACAACGCAGGGCCAACGCGGCCGCCAATGGGGCAAGAAGCGCTCCCATGACTCGGTGGGCGGCGATGATCGTGGTCCACGTGGGCGCGCCGTAACGCAGCAACGTGTGGTCGAACTGAAACGACGCGGGTCCGTATTTCGGGGTTGGGCCGAAGCGCAGCGCTTGTTCGATGAGCTCGTAGCCCATGTAGTGCATGACCATCCGCTCGGGCGCCAGCAGCCGCGCGATCGCGCCCAACCCCAGCGCAGCAAAGAGCACAATGCGCAGCCGTTTCCAGGGCGTGCCGTGGTCGTCGGCGTGCGGGCCGTGCCAAAGCGTCGAAAGGGTCGTGATGACCACCAGCGGCAGGCTGACCGCGAACAGCGCCAACAAGCCCCACGTGATCGTGCGCAGCGGTTCGTCGGCAGCGGTGAGCATCGCCTGTGGATCCATCGCCCGATGATGCCGGTGTGCTTGACACCGGTCGACCCAACCCTTTCTTACGGACAGCCAGTCGAGCCAACCACGAACATCAACGAGGTCCCTCATGCTGCCTGACAAGTTGACCAACAACGCCCGCAAGACCCTCGCCAAGGCGAGCGAAACCGCCCGTGCGCGCAATCATCAACACCTCGAGCCCGAGCATCTGCTTCACGCCGTCACCAGCCCGGACGTCGAGGGCATCGTGCGGCCGCTGCTCGCCAAGATGGAGGTGCCCGTCGACGCCCTGCACGGCGAGATGGCGATGGCGCTCGATCGGCTGCCCCAGGTTCATGGTTCCGGCGACCTGTTGCTTTCGCGGCGCCTGTCCGAGGTGCTCCGCGACTGCGACAAAGAAGCCGGGCTGATGGGCGACGAGTACGTTTCGACCGAACACATCCTGCTCGCGCTTCTCAAGGACCGCAGCGGCGATGCTGGCAAGGCGCTTTCGGCGCGCGGTGTGTCACGCGAGGTCGTGCTGGCGACATTGCGCACGCTGCGGGGCACCGAACGCATCACGTCCGAGGACCCCGAGTCGACCTACCAGGCGCTCGAGAAGTACGCCCGCGACCTGACCGCGGTGGCCGCCAAGGGCAAGCTCGACCCGGTCATCGGCCGCGACGACGAGATCCGCCGCTTGATGCAGGTGCTGAGCCGCCGTCGCAAGAACAACCCGGTGCTCATCGGCGAACCCGGCACCGGCAAGACCGCGATCGTTGAAGGTCTCGCCCAGCGCATCGTTGCCGGCGATGTGCCCGAGGGGCTCAAGGGCAAACGGCTGCTTGCGTTGGATCTGTCGTTGATGGTGGCGGGTGCCAAGTACCGCGGCGAGTTCGAGGAGCGCCTCAAGGCCGTGCTCAAGGAGCTATCGGCCAGCGACGGCGAGATCATCTGCTTTATCGACGAGATGCACACGATGGTCGGCGCCGGGGCGGGCGAAGGCGCGATGGACGCCGGCAACATGCTCAAGCCGGCCCTTGCGCGCGGTGAGCTGCGGTGTGTGGGCGCGACGACGCTCGATGAATACCGCAAGTACATCGAAAAGGACGCCGCGCTCGAGCGACGCTTTCAGCCCGTGTACGTCGATGAGCCGTCGATCCCCGACACGATCAGCATCCTGCGCGGCCTCAAGGAGAAGTACGAGGTGCACCACGGCGTGCGCATCAAGGATTCGGCGCTCGTGGCGGCGGCCACGCTGTCCGACCGCTACATCTCCGACCGGTTCTTGCCGGACAAGGCCGTGGACCTGATCGACGAAGCGGCGAGCCGGCTGCGCATCGAGATCGACAGCCTGCCCACCGAGATCGACCAGCTCGAGCGGCGTTTGCAGCAGCTCGAGATCGAAAAGACGGCGCTCTCTCGCGAGACCGACGCTGTCAGCAAGGAGCGGCTTGAAAAGCTCGAGTCGGAGATGGCCGAGATCCGCGAAGAGTCGACCGCCGCCAAGGCTCACTGGCAGCGTGAAAAGACGCTGATCGAGGAGATTCGTACGGCCAAAGAGCGGCTCGAGTCGACGAACATGCAGCTCGAACACGCCCAGCGACGCCACGACCACGAGGAAGCCGCGCGCTTGCAATACGGCGAGATGCCCGAGCTCGCGCGCCAGGTCGAAGCCGCCACCATCAAGCTCGCCGAGCTGCAAAAGGACACGAAGATGCTCGCCGAAGAGGTGACCGAGGACGACATCGCCGGGGTGGTTGCGGCGTGGACCGGGGTGCCTGTCACGCGGATGCTCGAAGGCGAGATGGCCAAGCTGCTCAAGATCGAGAGCCGGCTTAACGAGCGCGTTATCAACCAGGCTGAGGCGATCAGCGCGGTCGCCAACGCCATTCGCCGGTCACGGTCAGGCTTGTCCGATCCGGATCGACCGCTCGGCTCGTTCATCTTCCTGGGGCCCACAGGTGTCGGCAAGACGGAGCTCGTCAAGGCGCTCGCGGCGCTGCTGTTCGACGACGAACGCGCGATGGTCCGGATCGACTGCAGCGAGTACATGGAGAAGCACACGGTCGCCAGGCTGATCGGCGCGCCCCCCGGGTATGTCGGTCACGAAGAGGGCGGGCAGCTGTCCGAGGCGATCCGGCGCCGTCCTTACTCGGTCGTGCTCTTTGACGAGATCGAAAAAGCGCACCCCGACGTGCTCAACGTGCTGCTGCAGGTGCTCGATGACGGGCGGTTGACCGACTCGCTCGGGCGCACCATCGACTTCCGCAACACGCTGGTCTTGATGACGTCCAACCTCGGCAGCCAGGCGATCCTCGATGTCGCGACGCTGGGGCACGACGCGGTCGAAAAGGCCGTGCACGGCGCGCTTCGAACCCAGTTCCGGCCCGAATTCCTCAACCGCATCGACGAGACGGTGATCTTCCACGCCCTGCGGCCCGAGGACATGCAGAAGATCGTGCGGCTGCAGCTCAAGCGCCTCGAGAAGCGGCTGCTCGACCGCAAGATCACGCTCACGGTCGAAGACGAAGCGGTCGCGGTGTTGGCCAACGAGGGCTACGACCCGCAGTTTGGCGCTCGTCCGCTCAAGCGCACCATCCAGCGCCGGCTCGAAAACGAGCTCGCTGAAGCCATCCTCGGCGGTCGATTTGGTGACGGCAGCCACATCGTGGTCAGCGCGCAAGGTCAAGAGCTGACGTTCGCCAACGTGTCGTAGCAGCATGTGGGATTTCCCGTCCGCCTGACCGCGCCAATCGCCCTGTACCGACAACGACCCGTGCGTCGTCAAAGCGCAATGCGCAGCCGGAAAATGCAAGGCGGGCAGCGCGACGTGGTGTCAGTGCAAGAAGAGCGCCGATTGCCTCGCCATCCCCGACCATGACGCGTGCCTCGGCCAGTGGTACT